>Ga0315543_1001009_pt1 | contig 32033 bp, 29 predicted proteins | sample SalMarSW160210MG_2_FD_203098 | JGI IMG/M metagenome (GOLD analysis project Ga0315543, IMG submission 203098) | Salt marsh sediment microbial communities from the Plum Island Ecosystem LTER, Massachusetts, United States - Salt Marsh Sediment SW1601-210 ... | reverse complement strand
AGAAAGGCGAGATAACCAAGATTGTAGAGAAACCACGCGAACCGAAAACAAATCTGGCGGTGCCCGGCGTTTACCTCTTCACCAGAGACGTACACCAGGCAATAGACAGGATAAAACCTTCATGGCGAGGAGAACTTGAAATAACCGATACCATTCAACAGCTCATTGATTCCGGCAAAAAGGTGCGCAGTCACATCCTCACCGGCTGGTGGCTGGATACCGGGAAGAAAGATGACCTCTTGGAAGCTAACCGTATTGTCCTTGATGAATTTATGAAACGAGATTTAAGAGGTGAGGTTGATGCCGGCAGCCAGGTGGCAGGCAGAGTCGAGGTCGGAGAAGGAGCGCGCATAGGAAACAGCACCATCAGGGGACCGGCATCCATCGCCGAAGGATGTAAAGTCACGAATTCATTTATTGGTCCTTTCACCAGCATTGGAGCGGGCACAGTGATCGAGCACTCCTCGATAGAGCACTCGGTGATACTGGAGAGCTGTCGTATCTCGGGAATTGAGCGCCTGGCTGATAGTGTTATTGGCCGAAGCACCGAGGTAATAAAAGGGGGGCAGAATTTGAAGGCGGTAAGGCTTTTCGTTGGCGACGATGCCAAAGTAGAACTCTAAAAACGAAGGAACGACATGCCATTTGCTTTTAAGAGCTTAGATATTCCGGGGGTAGTCTTGATAGAACCCAAGGTTTTTGAGGATGAGAGGGGCTTCTTCATGGAAACATACAAGATGCCGGATTTTGTTACTGCTGGCATAAAGGGAAATTTTGTCCAGGAGAATCACTCCCGTTCTACTAAAGGAGTTCTGAGGGGATTGCATTATCAAAACCCGCCTTTTGCGCAAGGAAAATTGGTAAGGGCGGTAAGGGGTGAGATATTCGATGTCGTCGTTGACATAAGAAAAGGCTCGCCTACCTGGGGCAAATGGGTAGGGGTAATCTTATCGGAAGAAGATAAGAATATTGTCTATGTTCCCGAAGCATTTGCCCATGGTTTCTGTGTCCTCTCAGAAATTGCCGAAGTCATATACAAAACCACCAATGTCTACTCCGCTGAATCTGAAGCGGGTATTATCTGGAACGATGAAGACTTGAATATCGAATGGCCTGTTGAGGAGCCGGTTCTATCCGAAAAAGACGAAAAATTACCTTCTCTAAAGAATGCGGATATCAGGTTTTACTACGCAAAGGAGGCAAAATGAAGCTTCTTGTAACCGGCGGCGTGGGCTTTATCGGCAGCAATTTCATTCGCCATATCCGGCAAGAACACCCTGATTGGGAGATAACCAATCTGGACAAGCTCACCTATGCCGGCAATCCGGAAAACTTAAAGGATATACAAGACCAGCCCGGCTACCAGTTTGTCAAAGGAGACATAGCTGATAGGAAGCTGGTAGATAAGCTGTTGAGCCAGGGAGTCGACGTCATCGTGAACTTTGCTGCTGAGAGCCACGTCGACCGCAGCATCCTGGACGCCTCGCCATTCATCGAAACTAATGTTAAAGGGACTCAGGTGCTCCTGGAAGGGGCAAAAAACCATGGGATTCAAAGATTCATCCAGGTGTCCACTGATGAAGTCTATGGCTCCATTGATAGCGGCCGCTTTACTGAAGAATCACCTTTATCTCCCAGCAGCCCGTATTCAGCCAGCAAAACCGCTGCGGACCTTTTATGTCGCGCCTACTTCAAGACCCATCGTGTCCCGGCAATCGTCACCCGCTGCACCAATAACTTAGGGCCATACCAGTTTCCCGAGAAGTTAATTCCCCTGGCTGTCACCAACGCCCTGGAGGATAAACCGGTCCCCGTCTACGGTGACGGCCTCAACATCAGGGACTGGATTTTTGTAGTTGACCACTGCCGGGCTCTTGACGCCGTCATTCAAAAAGGCCGGCCCGGTGAGATATATAATATCGGCAGCGGCAATGAGAAGACCAACCTGGAGCTTATCCGCAAGCTGCTGGAGCTATTGGGCAAACCACGGAGCCTGATACAATTCGTTACCGACCGTCCTGCCCACGACCGCCGTTACGCCCTGGATTGCACCCGGATAGCCACAGAACTGGACTGGAAGCCAGCTTACTCCTTTGAAAAAGCCTTGAGCGCTACTGTTGACTGGTATCTAAAGAACGTGTCCTGGTGGCGGTCAATCAAGAGCGGCGAGTATGCCAGATACTACGAGAAGATGTACCTCAAAAGGTGAAAGTAGCAGTCACAGGTGCTAATGGGCAACTGGGCACTGATTTGTGCCGGGCCCTGCATAGCTTCGATGTCATTCCCTTGACACATGCTGATATCGAAATTGCCGATATGGCTTCTGTCAGGGAAGCTATGCTCAAACATAAACCGGCTATTATTATCAATACCGCTGCCTATGTTCGAGTTGATGACTGCGAAGATGAAAAAGAGAAAGCTTTCCAGGTGAATGCTCTGGGAGCCCGCAATGTCGCCGTAGTTGCTCAAGAACTCGGAGCCAGGCTGGTCCACATCAGCACCGACTACGTCTTCGGCGGCGAGTCTGAGATGCGAACTACCCCCTACACCGAATTCGATACACCTATCCCCCTTAGCATTTATGGGCAATCCAAGCTTGCTGGGGAAAACCTTGTTCGCCATTTTTGTCTCAGACACTTCATTGTCAGGGCCTCGGGGCTTTTTGGAATTGCCGGCTCCAGCGGCAAAGGCGGCAACTTCATCGAGACCATGCTCAAGCTGGCTAAAGAGCGTGATGAGCTCAAGGTGGTCAATGACCAGGTCTTTTCCCCCACCTACACCAGGGACTTAGCCCAGAAAATAGCCCAGCTAATGGACACCGAATATTACGGCATATTCCACATCACCAACAGCGGCTCTTGTTCCTGGTACGAGTTCAGCACGGAGATACTTAAGCTGGCTGGCATAACGACCCCGGTCGTCCCCATAGCTTCAGACCAGTATCCCCAGAAAGCCCGGAGACCCCGCTACTCGGTGCTGGATAATTACCACCTGCGGCTCCTGGGTATGGATAACATGAGACCCTGGCAGGAAGCGTTAAAAGATTACCTGGTAGCCAGAGGTCACATTGCCTGAAATCAACCAGCCGCTTTCCCTCATGTCATTGCGAGCCCTTCTCTTTTGTCATTCTGAACAGAGCGAAGAATCTCACCTCCGCTCGGGGTAAACTCCGCTTGACTAATTTAACTCCCGACTCTAGACTATTGACTAACTTTAACTGATGACCAATGCCGCAAGGTATAGGAACTGGTGAAAATTAGAGAGGTTATAAAACTTATAGAAGATGACGGATGGTGTCTTGCAAGAACGAAAGGGGATTATAGACAATACAAGCATCCAGTTAAAAAAGGGTTGGTGACTATTTCCGGGAAGTTAAGTGATGATGTTGGCAAGGGAACTCTAAACAGTATACTAAAGCAAGCTGGTTTGAAAGGAGTGGGAAGAGATGTTTAAATATACAATTGTAATTGAAAAAGCTGATGGTAATTATTCTGCATACTGCCCGGATTTGCCCGGCTGTGTAGCTACGGGGGCAAGTGTAGAGGAAACGACGGAAAGAATAAAAGAAGCTATTGAATTCCACATTGAAGGACTCAAGGCGGAAGGCTTGGATGTGCCGCCGCCTGCCACTACTGCTGCTCTTGTTGAAGTAGCACTGTAGAGGATTGGTGAAAGCTAATTTACAGATTATCACCGTCATTCTGAGCCCGACTTGTCGGGGCGAAGAATCTCACCTCCGCTCAGGGTAAACTCCGCGTGGCAATTTCATTACCTCCCAAACAGCCACATCGGGCACATTTGAAAGTACTCCCCTACACAAGTTGACAAATACATATCGGTTAGCTAACATATTCAGTAATTAACAACATGGAAGGGGGGAGCAACATGAATCGGTTAAAACATGTGGGAGTTACACTCGCCGTTGTTATTTCGCTTTTCTTGATTTTCTCGCAAACGGTTTATGCCTCTATTGATGTTGGTACATTCGACCAGGCGGCTCATGCCTATTATATCGGCCCCGGCACAGTTACCATTATCTCGCAGGTACTCATTGGCTTGCTTATCGGAGGGGCGGCTATGGCTGGTATATACAGGTCAAGGGTAAAATATTTCCTGCTCAATTTATTTAAAAAACGAAAAGGTGATGAGGAGAGCGAGGAGAGCCAGGACAGCCAGTAGCCTCCAGGCTCCTTCTGTCCCCCGATGGCTTTCTTTCCTGGCGAAATGATAATTTATATCGCCAGATAGATACAGCTTACAAATGTTAGTTACAACTGAAAAGAGCTTTGTGCTTGTGCTTTATGGCGTTAGCAGCTTAAAGGTGTGTTGCCCCGTCATCTTGCAGGCAGGTGCTTGAGCAAGCCCGTGGAGATAAACTTCGCCTATGTTGAAAGAAATAGCACACTATCGCCGTTTCAAGAGGCTATCCGTTCAAGACAGGTCTATCGTGTTCTACGCCGAACATAGCGGGTATTACCCTTATTTCGAAGGCATTATCAAAAAATTAACCGATGAATATGACAGGACGCTGTGCTATATTACGTCCGACCGGCATGACCCAATCCTGACAAACTCAGACCCAAGAATAAAGACTTTCTACCTGAACAGGCTACTGCCGTTTTTTATGGCATTTGTTGATTGTAAAGTCTTCGTCATGACGTTAACCGCCCTCAACAAATTCCACCTCAAGCGTTCAATCAATCCGGTACATTACGTTTATGTCTTCCATGCTCTTGTCAGCACTCACATGGTGTATCAGTATGGCGCGTTCGACCATTATGACTGCATTCTCTGCGCCGGACCGCACCACATTGAAGAGATTCGCCAGTATGAGAAGCTTAATAACCTTCCCCCCAAGACGCTCATAGAAGCTGGATACTACCGGCTCGAACGCATCTATCAGGACTATCAAGAGTATGTTCGCCAGAAGCCGTCTCAGCCTGACAGGGAAACTATTCTTATTGCGCCCTCGTGGGGAGTGGCCAATGTTCTCGAGTCTTGCGGTGAGGAACTTGTTGGACTTCTCTTGCGAGAAGGTTATCAAGTAATAGTTCGACCTCATCCGGAGACTGTGAAACGCTCTCCTGGCCTGATAGCGCGATTAGAGCACAGATTTGGCAAAAGCCCAAATTTTACACTGGAGAAGTCTGTTGCCACACACGATTCGCTGTTGAGGGCCGACGTTCTAATATGTGATTGCTCGGGTGTTGCTCTTGAATATGCATTGGGTACTGAACGCCCCGTGTTATTCCTCGATGTTCCTGTCAAAATAAAAAACGAAAAATATCGTGATTTGAATATTGAACCGCTGGAACTTGCTACACGGACAAAAATCGGCGTTATTGTGAAGCCTGAAGAATTAGCCACAGTACCAACTGTCATTAGCCAGCTCATATCCGCCGCTCCGCAATACAAGAATGCTATAATTGAATTGCGAGAGCAGTATCTATTTCACTTCGGTAAGTCGGCTGAAATCGGAGCCAACTATGTCCATCGTCTCATTTCGCAGGAGACCAGCCCCATGGAAAGCGGAGAGGTAAGCAAAAGTGACCAAGGCTAAGAAATTCTGCGAGCCCTTAGATTCACCAAAGCTTGAATTTATATGCGAAGTGCATAATGTCCTGAGTGCAAGGATAGTTGAAGGGGCCGGTTTTAGGTGTCCGCTAACAAGTAAGCGCCCCACGTCGACTAAAGCTCTAGGCCTCCCTCAAACCTTCGTTTACTCATGGCTTTCACAAACATCACTGTTACCAAGCCAGCCATGGCCAATGATATTACCCCCCAGAAGTAGAATACAGAACTCCAGTAGCCAGTTTTGTCTAATATAAAGGGGACAACTATACCTATTATCACAGTGCCAATATATGCCCAACCATCAATGAAGCCGGTAGCAGCAGCTACAATGCGTTGACTAGCAAACCTGCTGGGTACTGTCGTCACCAGGAACACGTGAGGTCCATAGAGGAAGAATCCACTTAGCACAAGTAGCGCCAGCATAGCTATTCCAGACACGCCAGGTAAAACAAACATTACAACCGCCAAAGATATCGCGTATATGATAGTAATGATATCCTTATTAATTTTCAGCCTATTATACATAAGTGTGCCCACCACTCCGGCTAGTGGTATCAAAAATACATTCAATCCTACCTTCTCTATTGGCATAACATGTTCTTGATATAAATACGTTGGAATCCAGATTATTACTCCATACCTGACCATATTCAAGAGACATAGTGATAGTGCACTCATAATTATAGGAAAGCTGACAGTGAGCTTTACTCTTTCCTTGAAAGGGCGAGGTATGAACTCTATCTTTGGTCTAAATTTTAGTAACAACATGGCACGAATGAACATTGCTATTGATGCGACCCAAAATCCCCATTGCCAACCAAAAGTTCCGATTACAAAACCACATATAATCCACACTACTGAGTTGCCAATTTGGTAGGAAGTGCCTAATCGTGTGGCATCCCTCTCAATGTTAGCGGATGTAAGCGCATTGGCTCTCACTGTGGAGGACCACCCCATTGACTGAAAACTTCCATCAATTATCTCGCCAATCATTAACATCCAGAAAAACCCCCCCGCAAACCCAAGGAAGGCATTCATTACCGCCGAGCCTATAAGTCCAATAGCCATATAAACAACGGGGTTAAACCTCTCCGATAACTGCCCGTGAATGAACTGCCCAACGAGGTATGCTGTCATAAATCCGCTAGCAACCATCCCGACATTATAGAGCGTCAAATCGTGATAAGTTGCCAGAAGTATAGGGATTATGAGTGAATAATTAACCCTCCCAAAGTAATAGCTGGCATATGTCGACCACAAATTCCAAAATACTTTTTTATTCTTCATCTTTCCATTCTTTTCGTGCCGTATTGATGTCTTCGATGGTATCAAGCTCCATCCACTGACCTTTGATATCGACGTTAGAAATAGTGTAACCCTTGTCAATCAGTTCCTGGAGCATGTCTGTTAAATATGCTTGCTCAACTGAGGGAGCGGCGTGGAATTGTGTTTTGCCGAACTCGGCTACTACTCTTCTATAGTTCGTTTTTAATATCTCAGCACCGGCATTGGTGAATTTTGCCAATCCAATGAATTCACCGTATGCTTCGTTTGGGTTAATACTCTTGCTGATTTCTACCACCCTGTTGTTACTGACAATTACTTTTTCTGCCTCTTCCACAGGATGCTGGAAGCGCTTTTTGTAACGAGACTCCCAGGCTATATCGGTAACTATAGAAATATCAGCTTTGCTTTCTAATAATGCCCTCACAACACTTGCCTTGAAAAGGATATCGGAGTACGAGGCTACAAACTCGCCATCCATATCACTTTCGGCATACATTAGCGACTCCAATATATTGTTTCGCCTATAATTTTGATTATAAATATACTTCACGCTGGTATAATTAATTACCTCCTTTTTATAACCCCTGATAACTATTATTTCATCTATCCCGCATTGATTGAATGTCTCTATTTGCCGTTGTAAGATTGTTTTGCCTTTTATCTCAAGCATGCATTTCGGCTTGTCATCAGTCAGTTCAACCAAGCGAGAACTCATGCCTGCCGCAATAATTATTGCCTTTATGTTTCTCTGTATCTTTGTTTTATCCCTTTTAATCATATAGTTAGCCAAAATTTCTCCCGCCAAATCGCGGACATTTCTATGTTTTGCTATCGCTTCTTGTTTAAGCTTAGCCCAGATTGCTGAATCAATCTCAATGTTTCTCTGAACCAAAGGCATGAATGTTCCTCCAAACTGATAAAAATAATTAGCAATCATTATATTATTATATTTTCTGCTAGATGTCAATATATATTTGGCTGGTTGCAATACACCGTGTTCGTGCGCAAATCCATATTCCGAGTTATTCGAGACCATCCTCTCGGTTTGCCCCTTGCAGTGTGCCACAGCCTGTTAAGGTTGCGCCTTGTTGCGCCGAGCTCAGGGGACTCTACTCAACGATGTGTCTTGAATTAGACCTCCTCGCCTTCAGCCTTGTAGGGCATTGTGTTCAACGCAATTGTGGCTTAGGTAATGAGTATGATAATATTGGTTTTAGTGGCTACTTCACCGTAGATGATTCCGCCGATATCCGAGAATCACAGCGGACGCTATACCTGATGCGCTGGGTACAGAGATGAAACAAAAATTAAAAGCTATTTTCAAGGGGCCGGTGGTTTTCTATCCGCTGCTGTTTGCTGCTTTTCCCATACTGTTTCTTTATACCTATAATATAGGTGAAACCTCTCTAAACCAGATCTGGCTGTCGCTGGTAATCTCAGTGGCTACTGCTCTGGTGTTGTGGGCGGTCTTGAGCCTTATACTCCGCAGCCTGGCTAAGGCAGGCCTGGCCACAGCCATATTTCTGGTCTTTTTTTTCTCTTACGGCCGCCTGTATGAAGTGTTAGAGAATTGGGGCGTTTTTGTACCCAGACATGGTTACCTGCTGCCATCCGTGCTGTTCATCTGGGGCTACTGCGTCTATTTCATCGGACGGGCAAAAAGGGATTTTCGCATCACCACCAAGATGCTCAACATAGTGGCGGTGGCGCTCATTGCCATAAACCTGTTTAACATCGCCAGCTATCAAGTTAAATTAGCCAGGCTAACGGCAGACGCACCGGTGGAGTCGACGGATCAGGCTGCTGTCAGCCCGGCAGAGCTCAGCGATCTGCCCGATATCTACTATATCATACTGGACGAGTACGCACGTCCTGATACCATGAAGGAATGGTATGATTACGATAACAGCGAGTTTATCAACAGCCTTGAGGATAAAGGCTTTTTTGTAGCCAGCGAGAGTAAAACCCGGACGATGTCTACACCGCAATCTATTGCCCAGACACTGAACATGGAATATCTCACTCCAGGATGGTATTGGAATGCAGAGACTAGAACTTATATTGAAAAAACAACAGATATGGAATATCAGGAAGATACTACTTGGAACGAAGCCACATTTAAAAAAATAGCTTGCAGCAAAACAGCAGACTTCCTCAGGGCGCAGGGCTACCAATACATTGTTTTTGGAAGCAACATTTTCGTGGGCACTTGGGGTAATTATATGAAGGATAACGCTGACCTCTACTTCAATTACTACGAGGACACTGGCGCTCGTTGGGTATCTGACTTCAATGCTATTCTATGGAACACCACTATGCTCAGACCTTTTTATATTTATCTTGTCGGAAGTCAGTATGAAACTGCCTACCGGCGCCAAACTCTACACACACTGGCGCACCTGAAGGCGTTGCCTGAGGTGGAAGACCCCAAATTTGTCTTCGTCCATTTCAATTGCCCCCACCAACATTTTACCTTCGATGCAGAAGGTGGGTATGTTGACACTTCAAATTGGCAGAATTATAAAGATAAACAGTTTTATCTGGGACAGTATATTTTTATCTCCGGCGAGATAGAAAAGATGGTTGATGAATTGTTAACGAAATCGAAAACCCCGCCTATTATCATCTTACAGTCGGACCACGGTCTGAGGCCGCATTCTCCCGGCATCGTAATCGGCGATGAGGAATGGGAAAAGATACTCAACATCATGTATCTCCCCGGCATGGATGCCGATATGCTAGATGATAATATATCGCCGGTGAACACATTCCGGCTGATATTCAGCCACTACTTCGACGCCGATTATCCGCTGCTGGAGAATGATTAGGAGCAGTAATTAGCAATGTCAACAGGAAGCTGGTTCAAAGCTCACAGGAAACAGGTAGTTACCCACACATCGATTATTGTGGGATTTGTGCTGTTCATCATCTTCGTATCAGGGCCTCTATTTGATAGCCTTGATGCTGTTCAGGGTGAGTCCAGGCTCCATGACTTTCCACTGCCCACTGAAACAGGGAGTATAAGGTACTGCTTTGCCGAGCTTGCAACTGATGGTCGCACCATGGTGGGGGTGAGAGGCTGGGCGTTTATCAACGGTCAGGATTCTGATAACAGCGAAACCTACATAGTCTTAAAATCAGGTAGCAGGACGTATATTTTTGACGTTATGGAACAAACGAGGCAAGATGTTACCCTGTATTTCAAAGAGTTAAACCTGAATCTGGACTATTCGGGATTTAGGGCTCTTATTCCGGCAAGGAAGATATCTAATGGCACGTACGCCGTCGGCATCTATATTAAGAAAGGCGATATCGAGGCCCTAATGTATACAAACAGAACTATAATAAAATCAGGAGACACCCTAAAGACCGAGTGAAGACCGAGTTTGCGGGGCATCTGGTGGCCAAGAAGAATCGAAGAAATGAGGTGTCCGGACGGGGCAGCCGAGAGCAGAGGAATTCCAGAAAGCGAAATGATCCGCCTACTCCACCCTTGACCACTATCAGTTCAGGCTTATGGGCATGGATGACATGAGATCTTGGCAGGAAGCGGTAGAAGGTTACCTGGTAGCCAGAGGTCACATTACCTGAAAGCAACCAGCCCTTCCCTATGTCATTGCGAGCCATTCCCCTTTGTCATTCTGAGCCCCGACTTGTCGAGTGAAGAATTTCACCTCCGCTCAGGCTTGTCCTGGGCGAAGTCTAAGGAGTAAACTTCTGTTGCAATCTCACCACCTCCCAAGAGCCATACCGGGCGCACCTGAAGGCACGCTCCTACATGAGCGGATAAACTACATGCGTCGGATGAATCAACTCGGAACACTTATGGAGCTAATTTAAAAAGTGGTATAATTATCGGGGAGGTGAAAATGGGAGTATTTATTTCCGTTTTATCAAACAATCCATTGGATTCAAGGTTTATTAACGAACAGCGGGTCAAACAACTTGAGACCTCATTAAATATAGAGTATCAAGATAAGTTCACATTTTTGAGCGAAGATAAAAAAATATTCCTGTTAAATTTCTCTAGAGATAATCATTTATATTCTACTAAAGATCAGATAGCGGTGGTTAAAGCTAATTCCATTAGTTACGTTACAGCTTTACAAGGATATATATGGGAGAAAGACCAGTTTGAAAATATACCACTGAATGCTACAGACCTATCTGAAAAGTTAAAATGTGAATCTTGCGAACAAATAAGAAATAAGTGTAATGGAGAATATAGTATCATAAAACTATCCTCTAATGGCGAATGCTTGGTCTTTAACGATCGTTTGTCAGTAGAGCCAATATACTATGCCAAAGAACGAGGAAGAATTATTATCTCTAACCGCTTAAGGCTAATAAAAGACTTATTAGAAATATGGAATTATGATATTGAAACTTTAAACTGGCTTGCTGTTGTTGGATATATAATTGGTAATGACACTTCTATAAAACAAATAAAGAGATTAGATCAGGGTGCTTATATTCAGGTTCAAAATGGACAACTTAATATATATGAGAATAATTTATTTATGTTTAATAACCAGGATATTAAAGAGCAAGTAGAAAAAGACGAGGACGCTTTCATAGACGAATCAATAAAACACTGCGTAAAGAATGTAAGCGTAAGTTTAGAAAAAATCCCGACTGTTCCACTTCCTTTATCAGGAGGAAAAGACAGCCGTGCGGTTTTGGCTTTAATATTGAAGGCAGATAAACTTAAATGTATTAATGCTTATACAAACGGAGTGGAAGTCCATCCTGATGTTATTGTCGCTAAGGAAATTGCAAAACACTATAGTGTTCACCATGTAATTAATGAACCTGAGAGATCAGGTGAAACATCTGTTGAAGATATTCTACTAATGTTAATGGGATCTGTGTTCCAAACAGATGGAATGCTAGGGTTATGGGATGCGCGTGGATATTATATCCCACAAGATCAACTCATTTTTGCTGGACATATTGGCGAGGTCTACCGCGGAGGCTATTGGGGAGCTGGTTATCAAAAAGCTGATTTTTCTACAGTTGATAATGCATCCAAATTTTTCCATCATATAAATTTGTTTGACCCAGCAAAAGTAATGCGTAATTCTGTCAGGACTATTTATGAAAGGCTTTTAAGAAAGAGGATAGAGTATTATTTGGCTCATGGGGCAAAGTTAACAGATATTCCTGCGGTTATTTATACTGTTGAACATGTTCCAAGCTCGGAAGGTGTTTTGAGGAGAAATGACGGATATAGCGGTATTCTTATAAATCCTCTTAACACCGAAAACTTTATCAAATTAGCATTTCTCCAAGGGTATGAGCAACGTGAAATGGGAAGAATTCATTTTGAAATAATTAATCGTACTGATTCTTGGTTGACTGAGTTGCCCTTTGCAAACTTTAAATGGGATGTCAGACTAGAAAAGTATGCGCATGGAAGAAATTTGGGAGCGCAACCCGTGCCAGTACCCAAAAATATACCTACATTTGGAAGTTGGCAACATGAGATAAATCAATCAAGTAACTTAAGATTAAAAATTTGGGAAATTGTTTCATCATACAACAATAGCCCTATATGGAATTACTTTGATCGTAGTTCCGTACAAAGAAAAATATTGTTTAGCAAAATGAATTTCTTAGAGTTAATAGGCATCTACGGATTCTTGACGAACTTTTTCTTTATACATGGAATTGAGATACCTATGAAAATACAATTACCTTTAAGGTATCAGTCTACATCGGAAAAACATTTTGTACCAATTCAAGCCCTAGGCTCTAAAACCGTATTCTTCTATGATGGGACAAAATATAAGCAGGTAGTTAAATCTTGGGATGATTTTGTGGCAAGTGGCGCTTCTGAAAAAGAAATAATAAATTTGCCTCATTGGTGTGTAGATGTAATGAGGCAACCTCTATGATTTAGGACAGGATAAGGGCTAGCTTCACTCGCAGTCCGGCTGTGTCATAACTCGCTATTTGCTCTATCCTCGACCACTATCATCTGAGACTTATGGGCATGGATGACATGAATTCCTAGCAGGAAGCACTAAAGAATTGTCTGGTAGCCAGAGGTCACATTACCTGAAATCAACCAGCCCCTTTTCCATCATATCATTATAAGCGAAGGTAGTAATCTCATCGCTTACCAGTTACCTACATTATCATTGCGAGCTACACAAAGCGCACTTTGCATTCGGCCGATTATTCACGGCTACGAAGCGCGTCGCCCTGCAGAGGTTATAGGATATAGATTGTTCTTGATATTGCTCCTCATAAGATCCTAGAAGGCGGCCCGGCTGCCTTTTGCTGGACTATCACTTTGGGTCGCGCTCTCCCAACTACTTCAACAGCTGCCGCTTGATCGCGCTACGTAGCCTCACGGGGATCATCGCTTTGATACGGGATGGCACAAGATGTCGGTAGTAGGGAAGCAAGGCTTTGCCTGTCCGGCTGAACTGTCCAGTGACCAGCGACCACCCCAGTTTGGGCCCACGCCGCAAGCTTTGAAGAATCGGTCGATTGAGCGAGGCTATCTGCTCATCACATGTCTCCGGTTTCTCCTTAACTGCAATTGCGGTAGCATACTGGCTTTCTACTCCCGAATTCAAAGATAACTCATCAATAATTAGCAAAAGCTCTAGAATCGCTTTATCTTTTTCATCTGACTCATTGATATTGTGCAAAATATCATTAAGTGTAGCATGATATATTACACCTCCCGTCAATCTGGTTTTTGCATTTGGGAAATATTCCTTAATGCTTTGTATGATGCTACTTGAATCGGCTGCCTCGCTTGGGTCTAAATCTTGTAGTTCTTTGGCGTAGAGGCAAGAAAGTTTTCTTGGTAGATAGCCTCCCTCTTTGTAAGGGTCCTTTAGAAAGTCCTTAGGCAAAACTTCTCTGATTCTAGTTCCTAGTTTAAGTGCTTCATCTGACCACTGGAAACGATTGGGGCCAACATAGTCATCCATGTAGAAAACACCACCAAGGGACAAAATATCGTAGCTCCACTTAACAGCTTTTTTGACATAAAGCATATGATGCAAAGCATTATTCCAATGCACAAAATCCACTTTTCTTTTAAACTCATGCAAGAAACAATCTCCTTGAATAAGCTCCACGCAATTCAACAGACCTAAACTTTCCGCATTTTCACGAGTCTGTTTGATCAGCTCAGTTGAAAGCTCAAACAAAGTAAAGCTTTTTACAATTCCCTCTTTCATTAGTTCGAATTCTTTAGCTCCATTTCCACAACCAACAGATACACCATGCTCAAACACCCTCCCCAATTTCCTGAGCTCTAATTGTAAACCTTTACTAAAGCCATCTACTGGCTCTCCACGCACAATTTTATTGATATGCCGAAGTATTGCAGGAAATTCCCACCAGCGTGTTTTAGATAATGTTTTCTGTCTACTTATTTCTGACCAGTACGAGTCAATCTTTTTTGATACTGTCTTAGATAAAGTTTCTTTCTCCATTGCCTGGCTCCTCGCTGTTTGATGTGGGCAATCCAGTCGAAGTTTGTGAGTCATCAGTGATCCACCGCCATGTCCTCTCCATCCCTTGTTGCAGACTCGTGCTTGGTTTCCAACCGACCTCATCACGCATTCGCGAAACGTCGAGGACGACCCTTTTCACACGAATGACACTATCCTCCATGTACATCGGCTCTATCTTCTTGCCGACCACACCGGACATTATTTCGACCAACTGATTGATGGAAGTACCAGCACCACTTCCCACATTGAATATTTTGTGCGCCGTTTTCTTTTCGAGGGCTGCGATTGTTGCCTCAGCGGCATCGCCCACGTATACGTAGTCCCTCTCCATGGAGCCGTCGCCATAGATTACGGGGCGCTCGCCCATTTTGATTCTGTTCAAGAACACGGGTATGACTCCCTGTTGGCCGTACGGGCTCTGTCTTTCCCCGTAAGGGTTCGAGTACCTTATAATGAGGTAGTCCAATCCGTAAGCGCGATTGAAGTAGTTCAAATACTTTTCGATGGTGAGTTTCGATATACCATAGGGGTCCATTGGGTTAAGGGCATGCGTTTCGTGAACGGGCAGGCTAGTCGGTTCGCCGTAGACCGTGCCGCCGGAAGATGGGAAAATGACTCTCTTTGCTTTGCTGGCAACTGCAAGCTGTAGTAGTCTTACCGTCCCTATAACATTCGTCCGGACATCGTAAATCGGGTCCTTGATGGCGGTTGCCGGAACCGTGGTACCAATGTAGTGGAAAACGTAATCCACGCCTTTCAAAGCCTGGAGCACATCCGCATGGTCGAGGAAATCACCTTTTATAATCTCAATTTTGCCCTTAATCGTTTCCAGGTTTGTCATCCCTGTTTGGAAACTATCAAAAACCGTGACAGCATACCCTTTCTGGACCAATCCCTCCGCGAGATGTGAACCAATAAATCCATTCCCACCAAGTATTAAACATGTCGTCATTCTATTTCACCACCGATTTTACAACACTGGACGGCTTATTGGAACTGTACAGCACCTTGCTTACTGCCCCTTCGTTGCTGCGACGTTGTCAGCGACAGGGGCGAGTAAATCCTAAAGAAGACACAATAGCGGCAGACAGCCAGTGGCCGCCTACTACTTTGCTCGTTTGCTACAATACACGTATTGATGCTTGGCTGGCATCTCATTTTGTTTTTTCGAACAAATCGCGAAGCTGGTTGGCGATGGCTTCGGATCGGGTCAGCAGGAATGCAACGTCCGGGACACCAGTGACGGGGTCGCGCATGGGAACCTCGATGGGTATAATTTCTGGGATGAACCGTTCGAAGCGCTTGACGATGTCCTTCCCATAGATGCGATAATGCCCATGCTGCTTCTCATCCGGATAGCCCCATTCTGTTGTGGTTGTGAGACGGTGTGGTGCCGGAACCATAAGAAAAACAAGTCCCCATTCCGAAGTTATGCGCACCATTTCCATGAGCGCTTTTGCGTCGTCAGGTACGTGTTCAAGGACGTGATTACAAATGACGAAATCATATGAACCTGAAGGGCGGTCAATCCTCTGAAGATCCAAGCTGTTATCTCCACGGTAGATTGACAGATCATAGGACTTAAACCACTGGTGCTCAACGCTTCGGTCATGGCTAAACTGCAACGCACGGCAGCGCGAAAAATTAAGGGGCTTCCGCAGCTTCACCATCACTTCGCGAGTCGCCCGGTGTCGCTCTAAAGACTGGCAACCCTCACATCGCGGGGGCATCCCGTTTTCCGCCATCCTACCGTTTGGGCCCGCTCCAAATTTTGTACTCCCGCAGATGTTGCATATCCTTGGTGGGTTTTCGTTAGCGTTTTCCATTGTTTCCATGTTATCAGGGATAGGTGGATGCCTCGATCTCAAAAAGACGGCGCCATTCGAGCCGCAATGTCCGGCTCAGTCTCGCCTCCGGGAAGGAGGGGCGGACAGGCCAGCCGCGCCTCTTCAGCGCCGCATCGAGCAGAGGGGGAGGAGTTGCATTACGCGAGAATGCCTCCGCGCGACCATCGGTATATAAAAGAAGCCCGGCCGGTTGGAGTGCCGAGAGTGCCGCATCCCAGAGATACTCAAGTTTGTCCGCAACACAGTCCGGGTCAAGCACGACCAGGTCCATTGTTCCCTGTGCGTCGACCAGTTCAGCACATGCGGCTTCGACAGAACCAGGTGCATGAGCTAAGCGGAACATTCGCTCTCCAAGTGCCGACCCCAGGGCCCGGTCTGAGGTAACCAGAACCGCGCGTCCACCGCGGTGGATACGCCAGTCGTTCGCTAAACGCCGGTATATTGTTCTACCAAACGGAGTCGAGCCGCATTTTGCACACTGTCCTGGCATCGTTCCATCTGAAGCAGGTGGTCCCAGTAGCTCACCACAAATATTACAAATCCCGCTAGCCATACCCTTACGCCCATCGAGGATGCTACGCACTGTGTCACGCGTTAGTGGGTGGGCAACCGATGTAAATTCGTCCACCATAGCTGACAGCCCCGGAAGAGTCTTAGTGGTCACTGATGCGAGCTGTGGCACATTCCCCAACTGGGCTCCGACACTTTCCAGAAAATAGCTAAACTCGACATCCATACCGCCCTGCGGCATCGCCGGTGAGAACCCACCATAGAGTGCGACCGCCCCGCGCCGAAGTACGAAAGCACCTCCCTGAACGTGGGTAAAGGGTCTGTCTGGTTGCTGCGAAGCAAATTCTGGATTACGAAATTTGCCGAAATCGGGATATCCCGCCAGTTCCCGGCCAAGAGTATATTTAGGAAGGTGTACCCGGGTACCTGCCAGCACCTCTTTCGGATGCTTACGCATGTGATTGATTAGAACACGCTCCCATCCATGGTGGCCGATAAAGGCTTCATTGCTACAGAGGTAAATTGCCAGTGGGGCGTCACCGTATTCGAGCGCAATGTTCGAAGCGGGCCCGCAGAACAGGTTCTCCTCCTTCAAAATCAGACGCACCTGTGGCTTGTCCGTGGATATCTCAATCAGCATCTTCCGAAACTCGTAATCGCTGCCGTTATCTATAATGGTCAGCGTATAAGGGGTGGTGGTGTGCCGTATAACCCGTTTGATGATTTCTGTTGCCTCGCTGCGGTGGTCGTAGCGGGTCGTGTTATATGTGACGAGAAAAATGGCGACCGGATTGTTGCGCCAGGTATCGAGATAAACCTGCATCGTCTTGTCCACGCCGATCCTTTCCTGCAGGAAGCGTCGCGCCTCAAAATTCATTGCAGCCCGCCGTTCGGGAGTCATGGCGAGCAGTCGTAGTACGCCCGAAGCAAATGCCTCGGGGTCTTTAGGTTCCACCAAAATTGCTTCCACCATGTCGCGCAAGAAGTCGGGAATCGCGGATACACTGCTTGCGATTACGGGGCGTCCGGCTGCCATCGCTTCAAAAATAACCGTTGGAAAGCCTTCGGTGTCACCGTTGGCCGCAACCAGACTCGGGACAACAAGGAAATCTGCGGATTGAAGTACCTTGACCATATTCCGGTTGTGCTCGATCGGACCCATGAATTTAACATTGTCCAACCCGAGTTTAATCGTCTGCTGACGGCAGCGCTCTTCGAGCGGACCGTAACCATAGAGCTCAAACGTGACTGGCTTATCGCGAAGGATTGATGCGGCCTCGAGAAGAATATCCACTCCCTTTTTCTCGACAAAGCGACCGATAAAAATACCCTTGAGCGGGGTATTACCTGTGGGGGGTTCGACGGGAGCAATCTGTTCATAGTGGTTAAGGTCGACTGCCTGAAAGTTCAGAGCGATTTTCTCACCGGGCACACCTTGTTCTTCTAAGAAAGCTTTGTGATACTCTCCGTAGATAAACACCTTCTTACAGTTCGCCGACCGGACTACATCAGCGATCCGGTTTCGTTTCCGGTTGTCGTGGTGGAAGATGTCCACAGCGTGAGCGAAGAACGTGAAGGGCAGCCCCGTTGCCTCACAGGCTGGCCATGTCAGAAGCGTTGTCGCCGGGTAGGCAAAATGAGCGTGGCAGAATGTACGGTTATGGGCGACCAGTAGTTCGGCAAGATGCTGCTCATCACGGACCTGGTACGCCTCAACCTTAAAATCGAGCTTCGCAGCTCGGTCAGGATCAACCTTGTAGTAAACCTTGACGTCCTGACCTTGCCGAATCAACCAGTGGATCTCGTTTATGACGAAGGACTGGGATAGTGCCGGCCAGTCCCAAAGGATGTAAGCAAGCCGCAGCCTCTCAATCCCGTAACGAATCCGTTCCGCCAAATGTTTTCTAAGAACGAAGTGGCGATTTTGGTCGAGGTCTACCGTCCTGGTGATGTTCCCGAGTCTTTTGCCATCAAGGTATTGAGCGGCACCTATTAATGGCACAAAAGCAGGTGGGTAGAGCCGAGTGTAGGAAATGATGAGGTCCCAGTCGACCAAGCGACGTAACGACTCGTCAAATCCGCCGTTCTGCAGGTAGACAAACCTCCGGTGCATAAAAACATTCAGGTCGATAAAATTCTGGTTAAGAAGGATACGCCTGTCATAACGAGTGGCACGCACGAATGTACGGTGCTCATCCAAGGCATGGCATCGTAAAGCGGCATATGCGGTCGCAAGTTCATCGCACTCGGCAAAAATTGCTGCCATAATCAGAAGGTAGTCTTGATGCCAGACGTTATCGCTATCAAGATAAGCGATAAGGTCTCCCCTTGCCAAAGCAACACCAGCATTACGCGTTGCGCTGACGCCCTGATGGGCTTGCCTCAAAATTTTGAGCTGGCCCGACGCAATTTGGTGTGTGAAGCGTTCCTGTAGGGACTCGCAAGTCCTATCCTGACTACCATCGTCGACCACTATGATCTCAGCCGGAGGATACGACTGGTTAAGAGCTGACAGTATCGCGTTAGCGACCACCTTTTCGCGGTTCCAAGTAGGCACGACAACGGAGACCTTAAGCGCTTTTTGGGCTAGCACACGCTGCGCCATCCTCTTGATCTTAATAGGCAGTTCCTCCAACAGCTGGCCGCCCCTGCTGTAAAGGGCTCGCAAGATTTTACTTTTCTCACTCCAATCCGGCAGCAGGCGAGGGCCGAAGACAGGTTCATCAAATGGAGCGACCACGTTCCCGGACACTATTTGTTTAATTCGTTCCTCATACCGAGCACTTGGGTGTGCCTTCGATATATCAACGGTTATGGGTGCAAGGTTCGCCAATAATCGCCGCTTTACTGCTTCCTTCAGTCTGTCTGGTATCATCGCCTTGATACGCATTGGGACAAAGCGTTGATAATAGGGGAGCAGCGCATTGCCAGCACGGCTGAACTGCTCAATGCCCCGCCACCATAGCAGTATGAATGCGCGGCGCGGGTTTCGCAGCAGCCATTCTTTGAATCTCACCCAGAAGCTGCGCCAGCCTTCGGTGAGGATGACCCTGATGCCGCTGAGCCCAAGCTCGTAATAGGAGCGCCTTCTTGTGCCCGGGCGCAGGAGCTTTTGAATTATCCTGTCATAGCGCCTTACAAGCTGCATTGGTATGCTGTGCTGAATCTGCTGTATCTGTGCCTCCAAGGAGCTTATCTGGGAGACCTTCTCTTGGAAGCTTGTCTCCAGGGAGCTTATCTGGGCGCCCTTCTCTTGGAGGTTTGCCTCAAGATTGGCTATGTGGGCATCCTTTTCCTGGAAGCTTATCTCCAGGTCGGCTATGTCGAGGATCGTCGCCTGGAGGCTTGTCTCAAGCTCGGCCATGTGGGTGCCCTTTTCCTGGAGGCTTGTCTCAATCTCGGCTATGTCAGAGACCTTTTCTTGGAGGCTTACCTCAAGCTCGGCTATGTGGGAAAGGCGGGAGATTTTCTCCTGGAGGCTCGTATCAAGGTTGGCTATCTGGACGTCCTTCTCCTGAAGGCTTGTATTGAGGTTATTTATCTGGGAGACCTTCTCCCGCAGGCTCGCATCGAGTGCCCTCACCGCTACGACGTTAAAAATATCACGCTGTGCAACGATATTATAGAAATCCCTATAGCGAAATCCATATTTTTTCTCAAGACCTATCTCCATACCAGGCTGTCCTAAAAAATTGAACAAGGTCTGTAATCCCCATAAATACCAGGTACGAGTGCTAATATCCAATGCGATCCTGCTTAAGAAATACGGTATGTATTCTTCTTCCACAACACCATATTTTTCAGCCTCTGGAAATATTTTTAAGAAGATTTCCCTGTCGTTTATTGCAAGGTAATGATTCAAGATGTGGATGTACTCAAAGCTTAATCGAATGTGGGTAGACGGCTTATCGGCGCTAGCGCTTGACTTGTCAGCCGGGATTCTGAAGCGAACTAGTTTTTCATTTAAGATGTGTATATCATATTTGAGACATAGCCTTACCCACATATCCTGGTCGGGAATATTTGCCATCCTCTCATCATACAGGCCGACCTCGTCATAACATTTTTTCCTGATTAAAACGCTTGGGTGGCATAAGCAGTTACCCGATGAAAAGAAGAATTTTAGCCATTCGTATCGTGATCTATTCTCTTTTTCAAAGATATAGAAATTTTTATAATCTTCAGGGCCAAGCATGTTGCCTGCTTCGTCCACAAAAGTAACTTTGGTGAAGACCGCCCCGATTTCAGGATGGCTATCCAGGTATTTCACCTGCTTTTCCAGCTTGGTTGGCTCCCAGGCATCGTCGGAGTTCAGGACAGCAATATATTCGCCGGCAGCTTTCTGTATGCAGTTGTTAGCCGCAGTACATGCGCCTTTGTTTTCGGCATGTGTATAGAGTTGTATTCGTGGGTCAGCAAACTCCTTGATAACATTTACCGTCCCATCGGTTGACCCGTCATCTGTAATTACGATTTCGAAGTCCTGATATGTCTGGTCTAACACGCTTTGAATACATTCTCTGACGTATTTTTCGTGGTTATAAGAGGGTAGGACAACACTGACCCTGGGCATAAGATTATCTCCCAAATCCCCTTATTATTTCGCAGATTTTTTCTACCGAGGCAATAGCCAGTTCGCCGTACAATGGAAGACACAGGACTTCATCGACCACCTTTTTCGCCACAGGTAAATTAACCGGGTCGGCAGAGGGGAGATTTTTGTAACAGGGATAGTCGCTGCATAAAGGATAAAAATACTTTCGAGCATATACGTTGTATTCCCTCAACCTTTTATAGACTTCGTCTCTTGAGATGCCGAATCTCTCCTGCTCAATTCGGATGACAACATATTGGTAGCTGTTGCTAACATTATTCGGGAGTTCATTTAACCTGATTCCCACAATATCACTTAAGCAGTGTGTATAGGTGTCAATAATCCGCTTTCTTTTCTCTCTCTCGGCTTCAAGATATCTCAGGTTAATCAATCCTAATGCTGCTTGTATTTCATTCATCTTGCCATTGATGCCGGGCATCACTACTTCATCCTCACTCTTAATGCCGAAATTCTTGAGAAGGTCTATGCACTGCTTCAAGTCCGTATCTTTATAGGTTAGAGCGCCACCTTCTGCTGTATGGAACAATTTTGTGGCATGAAAGCTGAACATGGATATATCTCCGAAATTGCCGATGCCGATGCCGTCGACCTCGGTATCAAACGCGTGTGCGGCGTCATAAATGACTTTTAACCCGTAACGGTTAGCTATTTCCTGAATCTTTTTAATATTGCAAGGTGTGCCAAATACGTGAACGCCCAGGATTGCTGTGGTCTTAGGGGTGACCATTTGTTCAATTTTATCCGGGTTGATAGTCATTGACTTGTCATCGATATCACAAAAAACGGGGGTTATACCGTTCCAGAATAATGCGTGCGGCGTGGCGGGAAAGGTAAATGGCGTTGTTATTACTTCGCCTTTTAACCCCAGACTATTAACTGCAACCAGTAATGCTGTAGTACCATTGTTAAATAAAGAAACATTAGGGACATTTAACCGCCGGCGGAGTTCATCCTCGAATATTTGATGCTCAGGCCCATTATTTGTAATCCATTTGGATGCCCAGATTTTTTCCAGTTCACGGTAGATTTCCTTTAAGTCCGGAAGCAACGGGCGGGTTACATAAATAGGCTCGTCAAATGGTTGCATCAGTTAGTCCCGTAAGCAATAAAGCTTTTGCATGTATTGACCAACGGTTTCTCTTATAGAAGTTTTTTCCACCCTGATAAATCCAGTTTTTTTACTGGCCTGGCGGGGGCACCGAAGGCAAGAATACTAAGCGGAATATCATTTACCACCACAGAACCAGCACCAATATATGATTGATTCCCCATGGTTACCTTTTGGATAATGGAAACTCTGGTGCCTATAAAACACTCATTACCTATATTTAATCTACCTGATACATTAATAATAACATGTTTCTCAACAATAATTTGATTGATAAGCACATTACCTACGCAAATAATACCCCATTAATATCCATGTTGATATTACAACATTCGGATTAATAATCGTCTCGTAACTATATCCTAAATGCTTAGCATATTCTATTACTTTTTTATAGTGGTTAAGTCAAAGGTAGCGAAGCTATAGTCTGATCTTATTTAACTTTGACTGTTACTCAAGGTAAAGCATTACTCATATATTATCTACATACATAAATATAGCTGAGAATCTTATAAAAACCTCTTAAAACGGTGAAAGTAATATAATAAGCACGGTTAAATAAGACATTGAAGCGCAACATCTTGATTCTCCCCGCCCCTATTGTATTTTTCTATGAGGTAATCAAGCTCAGGCATCGCTATTCTCGAGACACCTTCTTTCTTAAGACATCTTAAGGATTCCCCGCAAAGCTTTTCACCCTCTTCAAAAGTAAGATTTTCTAAGAAATGTTTACTATAAATAAAATCAAAACCGTTGTCATCAAAGGGCAATCCTTTTCTAACATCTATAACGAGGTCGGCGCCGGGTTCTATGTCGATATTCACACAACTGGGGAACTTTACTTTATCACAGCCCATATTCAATTTTAGCGAATCACACTTCTTAAAGTTCGCAAGCTTAAACCGCTTTGGAGGGGATATAAGCACTATTCTCCTAATATTGGCAAATGGGCTCTTAACATTACGCCTAAGGGAGGCTTGAGCCTTTTAGGGATTTTTGCGCCAACGATTCTAAGATGCTCATACTAGCCCTTTCCAGTCAGATTTGGGCAATCTTTCTTCTTCTATAACAACCATTCTTTTAGTTCCAATGTAGAAAAATGGAGGCTCGAAGGGCTCAAAAGTTAGCGCCCTAATAAAGTTGTAAATTCTCTCTGCATCACACGACCAATCAATCTCTCGATTATTTGGTATCTCTTTCTTATAATATGTTGCCTGTGAATTATCTTGAGGATGTCTGGGTAACCTCTTTCCCATTAACAAATAGTATAAGCCTTCTTTAAAAATTTCTAATCCAACATCTACACATCTAAAATATAAATCTTTCCCGGTATCTGTACCGCTGATTGGAACTGATTTTTGAATTATTACATCTCCACTATCTATATCTTCGTCCATAAAATGCATTGTTACACCGTGAGTTTTTTCACCATTTATTATGGCGTGCATTTGGGGATAAAAGCCCCGGTATTTAGGAAGAGGAGCAAAATGTATATTAATGCAGCCAAGTTTGGGGATATCCAATATTGGGTTTTTAAGAATCTGTAAAAAGAAGATACTAAATATTACATCTGGGTTTATGTCTCGAATAAGCTTAATACCTTCATCGTTACAGATGTTCTTTGTCTTATACACATGCAATCCCGAAGCCGTTGCTATCTCTACAGTAGAGTGGTACCACAAGTTACTTTCGAATTCATCATAGTTTGGGACAACGAGGGGAATATTGATTTTCCCTTTTACTAATTCTTCAAGGCACAAAGCGCCTAGTGGTCTTCCCCCAAAGAAAACTACTTTCATTCTAATTTACTGATATTACCTGAACCTGAGCAGTAACAGTATCACCAATTCTCACTGGATTCAGAAATTTCAATGTTTAAGATGAATAAACAACCAGACAAGGAAACTTAGCTAAAGCCGAAGAGATAAGATCTGCTGTTAACATACCGTCGAAAGCCTCTTTTAATAATGAGAACGGGATATTAAAGGACAAAACGATATCTCTGTTCATATATAATTTATCAAACCAATCTAATTTTTGCAATCCGTGGAAAATGAGCCTCCCTTCCAATACATTGATGGGTATATCAGCTTCACTTTCTTGTCAGGTCCTAAAAGTGGTAATTCCGCTAATAATACATTCGATGTCACTTGCTAACTGAACGATTTCACTCTTATTATTATTTCTCCAAAAAATTGCAAAATCATTTTTTGAATCTCTTTTTTTATATAGTAAGCTGTATTTAGAGTTAACGGCATCAAAAGCTGGTTTAACAGAATCCCATGTAATATCATCCATAACCACAAAGCCTTTTTCAGCAAGCAGGGGAAGATACAAATTAATGTCGTTCATAACCATTTCTGTGTCATGATTTCCATCTATGTGAATCAAGTCAAAAATGATATTCTTATCCTTAAATTGAGCGATTGCATCCTCCGATTTTTTTTTGATTAGCACACAATGATCATTAAAGCCTTTCTCAAAATTATACCTAGCCACCTCACGACCTATCTCGCTAAGGTCTGTCTTATCTAGGAAATCATCAATTGCTTCTTTTAATTCCTTATTGTCATTTTCACGCGCTAATTCACTATCCCATGGATCTATACCATAAACGATGCCATTGGAGAACCTTTTATGAGCGAGAGCTTGAGGGAAAAGTGAACGCCCCCTATAAACACCGATATCAACAGTTGATTTTAATTTGAAATTTGTTATTAACCACGCCACTATATACGCCTTTTCAAGGCTGCAGCCTCCATAGAAATCAACTTTGATCTCGCTTAATAACTCTTGCAGGTCTGTGTATAATTTTCTATCAATGACTTGCACCAGCGAGTTGAGCGCCGCTATCTGGGCATCTTTTGTCTGCACCGTAGAACTAAGCTCAGCTATCTTGGCAGACACAGTGGCTTCAGTAAGTTCAGCAAATGCAACTGAGAGGGTACTGAACAACCTATTACATGCTTGTCTGGGATGTCTAATAGCACGTATTAACAAGCTTCCGTATTTTCTCAAAAAGGCCCTAACCATGGTCATATCCATTCACTTCAGATCGACCTTTTTGTTTAACATTTCATTCCTCTTTATAAACATAAAAGATTTATATACGAAATTAGTAAGATCGCCATATTGGCCCGCATTATTTAGATAGTCCAATTCAAATCCTGCGTGGTCTAATGTTTGTACTAAATCCCGCTGTATTATACCCCACTGCCAGACATTATGTATGTCTCTCCACATTCGATTGTGCTCGGGATGAATTTCGTACATCTTCTCGAATAAGGCTTTGTATGATGGGTGCGAAGGGTCATGAGGGACATTTCTAAAATACTCCTCCTTACCTAGATCGAGCAGACGTACTGAAATTGAGGACCCTATGAATATTGGCTCAACGATTAAAAATGATTTTGTAAACGGTGCATACATTTGAAGTACTCTATCCCAATCTGGTGCAACTTGGTGAAGAAGTACATCAAAAAGTATAATGGTATCTACAAAGCCAATTTTCTCAGGGAGTTCGCTCTTGCCAAAATTGCCATCTATTATCGTGATTTCCTTGTCAGCCGAACACGTTTTTATAGCTGAATCTGTCCAATCAGTATCCACCATGAAAATCCTCTGGGGTTTGTATTTCTCAAGTATGTATAATCCATAGGCACAATCAATATTCCACACGCATCCTAACTCCGCAACCACATTTATTTTTAGTCGCTTACAGGCATAATCCAAAACATCTTTTTTGAATATTTGGAAATTGGGATGGTACGAATATTTCAAATCAAACTCTAATTCTTTTGTTCTCGCTTCTATATCTTCGTATATCATACAGTTATTCTCCTTATGCTACGGTATGTATTGAATCCTGCCTTTTTCTACTCTGTTTTATTTTGTGGCATTTGTTGGAATATCCTGAGCTGCGAATTTCAGGTTACCAGCTTACAGCCCACGCTAAAGCAACTCTTCCATTTAGTTTTACCACTTGGGGGGTTGGTGACGGCGGGGCTAAGTCCGGAAACTACATGTTCAGCGTGGGGTGCCTCCCTCCAATAGCGCCAGATAGACGTTTATAACCTTTTCAGTATCGCCCATGGTAACAATCCGGCTTTCGCTCAGCAACGCCGACCGCCGGGATGAATCTTCATTGACACCGCTATTCAAGCAAACCTTCTGCCAACTCCAGAATACTTGAAGCCGGCATTAATTAGTCTCTCTGCGGGCAGTGCGTTGCGACCATCAACAATGGCATAAGGCTTGGCCATGGCTTTTTTGATTCTGGTCCAATCGGCTTCAATGAACTCAGGCCACTCTGTAGCCAGGACTATAACACAGGCACCAGCCGTAGCAGAATAGACATCTTTAGCAAAGACTACGGCGTCAGGCAGCAATGACCTGGCATTTTCCATAGCAGCAGGGTCGTAAGCACGCAGCTTAGCCCCTTCAGCGATAAGCAGACGGGCAATATCCAGAGGGGGGGCTTCGCTAACATCATTGGTGCCGGGCTTGAAGGCTAAGCCGAGCAGGGCAATCTCCTTGCCCTTGAGCGAACCCAGGAACTGCTTGAGTTTGTTTACTACGATGATTCGCTGCTTGGTGTTGGCTTCGATGGCAGCCCTGAGTACTTTGAAATCGTAGCCTTTGCTTGAAGCCAGGGAATTCAAGGCTGCAGCGTCCTTGGGCAGGCAGTGCCCACCGTATCCTAATCCCGCCTGCAAAAATGCCGGACCGATGCGCGGGTCAAGTCCCATGCCTCTGGCAACATCGTCGATGTTGGCCCCCACAGTTTCACAAATGTTGGCAATCTCGTTGATGAAAGAGATTTTGGTAACAAGGAAGGTATTTGATGCGTATTTAATCATCTCCGCAGAGGTGATGTCCGTTACCAGTACGGGCGCTTCGATTCCGAAGTACATAGGACGCAGTTTATCGGCCGCCCGATTGTCGTCAGTTCCAATGACAATACGGTCAGGATGATACCAGTCATAGACACCTCGCCCGCCACGCAAGAATTCGGGGTTGGAGACATAGGTGATTGGAGTCCCTTGCAAATAGTCTTTGATGAGCCTGACACCTGTTCCCGGAGGAACAGTGCTTTTCATCACCATTGTGGTCGGACCATCTAGCGCATCTCTCGCCTGTGCCACAGCGGTATATACGTATGAGAGGTCACAAGTACCGTCCAGCATGGCGGGCGTATTAACAGCTATCATTACAATATCGGCTTTCAACGAGCCAGGCAAGACTGTTGCGAATTTCAGGTTACCAGTTTGTAATCCATGCTTAAGCAGCCCTTCGAGCTCTGGTTCATGATAAGGAACTACCCCCGAATTCATAAGTTCCAGGCTGTTGGGATTGATTTCAATGCCGGTTACCCTGTGACCTGCATCTGCCAGACAGCAGGCTGCAACTGCTCCAACCCGCCCAATGCCTATTACGACAACTTCCATTTATCATCTCGACATGGTGACTAAATATTATTATAAAGCAGTATTCGCCCGTTTAGCAACAAGCTATCACCGTATAGTTTCACCCCTTAAGAGGTGGTGACTGCCGGGCGAAGTCTCGCTACTATATGTTCAATGTGAGATACTTACCTGCAATAGCGCCAGATAGTCTTTTATTACCTTTTCAGTATCGCCCATGATAACAATCCGGCCCTCGTTCAATAGCATCGACCGCTGGCACAGTCCCTTCACGGTATCCAGGGCATGGGAGACGAAAACTATGGTCTTGCCCTCTGCCTTGAACTGGTTCATCTTGTCCCGGCATTTTTTCTGGAAGGCTTCATCGCCCACGGCGAACACTTCGTCTATGAGCAGTGTATCAGGAACAGCGGAGATGGCGGTGGAGAAGGCTAACCGCAGGTTCATGCCGGAGGAGAAGTTTTTCAGCTTCATGTTTTCAAACTTCTTGAGCTCGGCGAAGTCGAAGATGTCGTCGTATACCCTGTCCACCTGCTTGCGTCTCAGACCCAGGATGGAGGAGTAGATGTAAACGTTCTCCCGGGCAGTAAGCTCGGCCTGAAAGCCAACGCCCAGCTCCAAGAATGAGGCAACTTTGCCGTTCATGATAACCGAGCCGCTATCGGGGTATAAGACCCCGGCCAGTATTTTGAGCAGCGTGCTCTTTCCGGAGCCGTTCCTGCCTATGATGCCAAAGGCCTCACCTTTTTTTATCTCGAAGCTGACATCTTTCAGCGCCCAGAACTCTTCGTAGTCGAATTGCCTTTTAATCAGGCCGACTATGTTCTGGAAGACTGTGGTCTTTTTTTCGTGGGGGATGCGGAATTTCTTGGAGATGTTGTCAACGATTATGGCGCTCATTGGTTTATTTCACCCTCACCTTAGTCCTCTCCCATCGAGGGAGAGGAGAAATGGCTAGTAATCCTCTCCCATCGAGGGAGAGGGAGATTGCCACGTCCCGATGAATCGGGACTCGCAATGACAGATTGACAGCGATGTCTATGATTATGGCACTCATCATAGCTCCTCAGCGAAGCGGCGCTGTAATTTATTGAAGGTAAAGCTACCCACGAGATAGGCAGCGATGGCGAAACCGATGACAACCACAGTGCTGTACAGTGAGGGTAAATCGCCGGCGACCATTACATCGCGGTAAATGCCCATAAACTCAGTCACCGGGTTGAGCCGGTAATAGGGCATAAGATAAGCGGGAATTATGGACAGGGGATAGAAAATGGGGGAGCAGAAGAAGAGGACTCTGATGACGACCTCCCATATCTGGTTGAGGTCACGGAAATAAACATAAAGAGCGGAGAGGAGCAGCCCGGCACCGTAAATAAAGCAGAAGTAGATGAGGTGGACTAGAGGGAACAGGAGCACGGTGACGGGCAGATGCCCGAGGAGTACAAATATTATAAGTAACAGAACTATGAACGTGAGCAGGGAGTTTATGAGAGTGGACAGGGCATCGCTCAAGACCAGTATCTGCCGGGGGATATATACTCTGGTTACCAGGCCGGACTTGCCGACGATGGCACCTAGTGAAGAGGAGGTGCCGGTGGCGAAGAATTGCCAGGACATTATGCCCACCAGCAGGTTTATGGCGAAATTCTCCTCGCTACCGAAGAGGTGTCTGAAAACGAAATAGAGTACCAGTGCCTGGAGAAGCGGGCTGAGCAGAGACCAGAAAAAGCCGAGGGAGGTATTCTGATAGCGGTTTTTGAGGTCAACTACAGTCAGATTCCAGATTAGCTCTCGATAGTGCCACATTTTATGGTTTATATTATAGATACTCAAAAGCTTTGTGTCATCTCAGTCAATTGTTAAATTGAGATTGACGAGCTTTTATGGCAAATGGCTCGCAATTACATCTCACTTTCGAGGCTGAAGCCCGGCACTACATATTTCTCGACATCCTTCCTCTTAGCCAGCCCATTATTACACCCAATAGTTTGCTGGCCTCATAGGCCACACTATAGGGCAGCCACTTCCACCCTCCTTCATTGCTCACAATATACCTGGCCTCCTTGACAAAATATCCCAGCCTCCTAATACGCGAATTTTTCGACCTGGGCACATTGACTCCCTGACTTAAGGCTATGCCAGCATCCACAGACCTCTGGAATGTAGACCGCAGGCTGAAGTCGTGGGCATGATATACTACTGCGTCCGGCTGGTAAACAATTTTCCAGCCGGCAAGTAGTATGCGCTTGGCAATTTCCTTATCTTCAGCCTGAACTATATCTTCCGAGAACTTGAACTGCCGCCAGACATCCCTTTTTATGGCCGAGTTGACATTGGATATGAACATGTTGTCGCGGTAGTAGTCCGAAGCACCACCAACTACCTCAATTTCATGTTCCGGGAAATGGTAGATATAGAAGAATTTCTCGGCAGGTTTGGTGGTTTGCCAGGGAATTTGTCGGCCCACGACCATAGCTACCTGCGGGTTTTTAAGGTCATTGGTCAATTTGTGAAGCCAGTTGTCATGGAACGGCAGAGCATCTTGCGTGATATACACCAGGATTCTGCCACCTGCCTGTTCAGCACCTAAATTTCTTGTCCTGCCGTGGTGAAACTCCTCCGGCTTTATGCGGACAATTTTCACCGGGAAACCTTGAGCTATTTCTGGAGTGCCATCTGTAGACCCTGAGTCTATGACGATGATTTCATAATCGCCATCAAAGTTCTGGGAGGAAAGCCGTTGAAGCAAGGTGTTAAAACACTCTCCGGCGTTTTTAGTCAGGATTATAACGCTCACATCCATTTGTATCTCACCTTCACCCTAACCCCCAATTTCTGGTATCAGAACGGCAGTAAATTCTCACCGAATGCCCCATAATTGAGCCCAGGCTAAGTTCCAGCTTAACCGCCGAAATAAAGTGAGGTCGGAGACCTTTCTTAGTGATCGATACTGGTCTCGTCTCTGCTTTATATCGCTCCGCTCTCGCCACAGGGAAGCCAGGGCATCAAATTTGGCTTTGATATATGACCGGCCCTTAGTCAGATTGTAGACTATTATCATAAGCTCTATTGCCAGGAGAATGGGCAGGCAAGCTAGTAAGGTTAGAGGCTTCAGCGTGCTCAATAACAGAATTTGCCGATTCTTCTCCAGACGGAATAGTTTCTCCGGGTCCATCTTCAGGCTGTATTTATGAAAGACTATTGATTCGGGCAGGCAATATACTTCATAACCCATCAGGCGCAGGAGCCAGGAGACGATTACATCGTCGTTCCCCATAAAGCACCAGCCGGGCGCGCCACCCATCTGCTCGAGTAATTGACGCCTGATTAGATAGGAGCAACCGCTAACCCCAGGCACGTTCGCAGGAATGACTGAATTATCATCTTCCTTGCCCAGGCTGCGGCAAAAGCCCAGGCCAGTGATATGAATATCCAAACCCACGGCGTTGATTTTAGTCCGGTCGTTAAAAAGCAAAACCTTAGGCGTTACAGCTCCTGCCTGCGGATTCTTATCTAAAAAAGCTACCATAGCACTTAGCCAGTTGGGAGCAACTTCAGTGTCTACGTTGAGCGGCCCAATGTAGTCACCAGTAGCATGATTCAAGCCACTATTAATGCCGCCGGCATAACCTAAATTGTTATCATTAACAACAACTGTTAAGTCGGGGAACTTGTTTTGAGCGTACTCCAAACTCCCGTCGCTGGAATTGTTGTCAACGAAAATAATCTCGAAATTCGTATAGTTTTGTTTCAAGACTGATGAAATGCAAGCATCAAGATGCGACATCCCATTATAGTTTACTAAAATCACCGACGCTCTCTTTGCCATAGCTTCCTTCAGAAAGTGTTCAGCGCCTTATCCTAGCGCACCAGACACTTGCCTCTAATTTCACCAAGCTTTATCTCAAGCATTAGGTGCTCTTGAGAACCAGTCAATAGTCTAGAGTGTGGACCGTTAGGTATCGTACTAGCTTTCCCAGTCGTACCAAGAACTTGAATGCGATTTCTCATTCCTACCGCCGCCGACGCCGCAAACTATTTCGCAACCAATTTCTTTACATACTTCAATTTCTTCTTCCGGCAAGTTAGTTAAATTTCTGTCTCCGCCTTTGGCGAAGATGTTCGGTTTGACTATCTTCAGCGTTTCCGATATTCCCCTACCGGTATCTATTGATACAACGACAA
>Ga0315543_1001008_pt1 | contig 32039 bp, 30 predicted proteins | sample SalMarSW160210MG_2_FD_203098 | JGI IMG/M metagenome (GOLD analysis project Ga0315543, IMG submission 203098) | Salt marsh sediment microbial communities from the Plum Island Ecosystem LTER, Massachusetts, United States - Salt Marsh Sediment SW1601-210 ... | reverse complement strand
ATATCGTGAACAAAGCTACAGGTACCGAGCACAACTCCGTTAATGCGGTCAGGAGCTTGTCTGCCCTGTGCAAAAAACCCGACAGCTGAAGAATCAGACAATGGAGTTATCGTTATAAGAAAAATTAAAAACCCTGCTGCTGTCATACCGGCCAGAAAACCAAGCACGGCTGCACCCGCACGATTCAAAATATTCGGAAAAGAAATAACATAAACGGCCGTGAAAAACTTAAAGGTCAGAAGCTGCAGCATTATGAAAATAATAACGGCTACCATAAAAATAAGGAACGCATAAGAAAAATTGCCGAGGTAATTTCTAATCACCGCAAACCTGTCAACAATCTGCGGCGCCGTCATTACACCCGTGTAAACAGAGATAAGCACGTTAAATAAAAGAGGCCAGGTCGGATACCAGGTTTTTCTGTAACCGATAAAGGCAAAAACCAGAGCAACTGCTATTATTATCAATTTCGGCATTTTTTAACTATCCAAGATTCGAAGTTGTCCTTTTTACTTCCTCAAGACTCGTAATGCCTGCGAGGGCAAGTTTCATTCCCTGCTTTCTCAGGTTCGTCCTATACTGCTCATCACCGATGTTTTTGAATTTGCTCACTGAAAAATCAGGCGAAAGAATCTGACTCTTGATTTCGTCGTCAATACGCATAATGTCAAAGATTGCCGTTCTGCCCTTGTATCCCGTATCGCCGCAATGACGGCAGCCTGTCGGGCGCATTATTCTGCCGATATCAACGTTCTTGTCCCTGAACTTTTCAAGCTGAGCATCGGTAAGATCGGCGGGAGCTTTGCATTTCGGGCACAATTTGCGAACAAGCCTTTGCGAGATTATCAAATCAATCGCGGACGAAACGAGAAGCGGTTTTACACCTAAATCCATCAGACGAACGACTGCCGCTGCGTTGCTGCTGCTGTGCAGCGTCGCAAAAACAAGATGACCCGTTTGAGAAGAACCGAGGGCCATTGAGGCGGTTTCCTCGTCCCTGATTTCTCCGACGAATATTACATCGGGGTTCTGACGAAGAATGTTTCGCAAGGCGCCGCCAAAAGTTATGCCGGCTCTGGGATTGACTTCTATCTGGCTGGCCTGCGGCAGGACGTACTCTATGGGGTCCTCAATGGTTATTACGTTGCGAGTATAAAAATCTATCTCCCGAAGCATCGCCTGCATTGAGGTGCTTTTTCCGCTGCCGGTCGGGCCGCAGACAAGAATCATCCCCGACTGGTGGGTAACCGCATCCTTTACGAGCTGCTGATACTTTTCATCCATACCAAGGTCGGTAAGAGTAAACTGCATACCGGCCTGATTGAGAATTCTTATCGAAAGTTTCTCGCCATTCAGAACGCCCGCGCTTGCCACACGAAAGGAAATATCGCTGTCAGCAGCCTTAGCAACAAAAGCCCCGTCCTGCGGACGGCGCTTTTCAGAAATATCCATACCGGAAACAGCCTTGATACTGTTGACTACCGCAACACATTGCTTGAAGGGGACTTGCTCGGCAGTTCTCAGCATACCGTCAATTCGATACCGCACTACATAATTATCGCTGCTGACAGGGTCTATCAGAATATCGCTGGCAAGCTGCTCGACGGCGGTTGATATTATACGATGTGTGTGCTCAAGTATGTTTTTGTCGTCCTTGCTGTTTTTGGCGTTGCCATAAACCTCAAAAAGATTCCTGCCCAACGAGTCGAGCAGAATAATGGAGCTTTTGCCGCGTGCACCGGCAAAATGACTGAAGTCCACAACTTGAACAGCTTTGCCAAGAGCCCTTTTGACGGCTTCAAAAAAAGATATGCTGTGGTCCTGAACCCGCTGGAGCGCTTCAGCTATAACAAAAACCAAGAGAACAAACGGACCGAAAAGCAGCATCAATACATTCATTGGGCCTTTTAATCTTTTGGGGATTATCGGACTAAACTCGAAACGCTGAATCAGATACATACACAGATAGAACCAGAAAATCAGAAAAACGATTCTCAAAGGACTGAAAAGCAATTTTACAGGCAGTATTTGCATAAATTCCGTATCCCGTATCACACTTTCACACTCTACGATAATAAATATATCGGCAGTTTGGAACATTAGCAAATAAAAAAAGCCCCCGATAATCGGGGGCTTTGCACGGCTCAGGGCAGGGTTATCAGCCTATAAATTCGTTGCCGACCTTTCTGGCCCGCTGCGGTTTATCGAGATTTATGCCCAGCGAAACGCCCGTCTCGACAAGTATGTTCCAGCCGGCAGCGAGGTAAACATACCCTGTCAGTTCGCCGATATCGGGAACCTTTATCGTCGGGAAAATCGTATCCTCATCGCAGACGGCAAAGACTTTCAGACCGACCCCGTCAACAAGTACCTGTTTTATCTTTTCAAACTCGCTCTTGAACGGGTCAATGAAAATCACCACATCGTCAGGGTTCATCACTTCTTCAACTCCGTGAACAGCGTAAGTGCCTTCGAGATAGTCGCTCTTTTTGCGGGTGATTTCGTTGGTCTTGAGGGTAAGCTCTTCAGCGACGCCGTCATTTCGGCCTGCAAAATATATTGTGCCTGCCGATGCTATCGCATCCGTGATTTTTTTGTCTATCGGCATTGTAAGAGCCTGGTTAAACGCATCGGCAAGCTGCGCAAGCTTGTTCTGGAGACTTGCACCCTGCTGGGCCGCAAGAAGAATTTGATAAAACAGGGCCTGCTCGGCAACGCTCTTTGTCGCGGCAACGGCATCTTCCTTGCCGCAGCTTAATATGAATGTCTGTTTGGCGAGAGATTCGAGTTTTGTATTTTGATTTGCGGTAAGCGCGTAAAGATGCTGATGCCCGGCACTTTTCAACCTGTCAAACAAACGAATAACCTCCTTTGTCTGGCCGCTGTTGGAAGCACCGAAAACGACAAAGTCGGACAGGTCATAACAGCAGGCCTGCAGGCCGCCTTCGGTGGCAAGATTTAATTTGTATCCTGCCCTTCTCGCACAGTACATTGCGTTTTTTGCGGGGAAAATTCTGCTTGAACCTTCGCCTGCAAAAAACAGTTTGGCCTGCTGTTTGACAGCAGCGGCTGCTTTGTCGGCATTTTTCAGGACAAAACGGCGAAGAATCTCGGGCGTTTCCATCATTTCACGAACAAGGGCAAATTGAGAGTACTTTTTGTCGCTGTTCATTTTTTCCTCTGTTATCCTGGGTTAAATTGTTTCAATCTTTTTTAAATCTTATCCTGACACTGTTTGCGTGAGCGTCAAGACCTTCTGCCTGTGCGAGACGAATAATGTCATCTTTACTTTTCTTCAACATATCCTCACTGTATTCAATAATACTGGTTGATTTTATAAAGTCATTGCAGGTAAGACCGCTGAAAGTGCGGGATCCCATTCCGGTCGGTAATGTATGGCTCGGTCCTGCCCAGTAATCGCCTACAGCAACCGGACTATACTGACCGATGAAAACTGCTCCTGCATTTTTAATCTTTTCAGCAATTTCCTTGCTTTTATCCCCACATTGTATCTGAAGATGTTCGGAGGCAAATTCGTTTGCATGGAAAATACATTTACTTACATTGTCAAAAACGAATATACCGCCAAAGTTATTTAAGCATTCAATTGTTTCTTCTTTTCTTCCCAGTTTTTGAATTTGCTCGTGGATTTCTCTTAAAACATTCTGAGCGAGTTTTTGCGAGACAGTAAACAAGATTGCACTGCCAGGGGCATGTTCGGCCTGACTGAGCATATCAGCAGCAATTAATCCGGGCTTTGCAGAATCATCAGCAATAATAAGAACCTCACTTGGGCCAGCAAGCGAATCAACATCAACAATACCAAACATTTCACGTTTGGCCATCTGTACCCACGCACTGCCGGGACCAACAATCTTATATACTCTTCCTGTTATCCCAGTTCCATGTGCTAAAGCAGCAATAGCCTGAGCACCACCAATACGATAAACTTCTGTAATTTCAAGCTCATAACAAACCGCAAGAATCACAGGATGAATACTGCCTTTATAACGAGGCGGTGAAACAACAACGATTTCCTTTACTCCTGCAACCTGAGCGGGAACGGCAGTCATAATTACTGTAGAAGGCAACGGTGCTGATGCACCGGGGACACAAATACCGATTCTTTCCAATGGAGTGTATTTTATTCCTGTCCCATTAGAGCAGGTTTTATTTTTACCAATGAAAACTTCTTCCTGATATTTTCTGACATTTGAAATTGATTTTTTAATCGAACTTAAAAGGTCTTTGCCGATTTCCGCATGAGCTTTTTGCAGATCCTCGACAGGAACACGAAACTGCTGCGGGGTTAATTTTACGCCGTCAAATTCTTCAGTATATTCTGCGACAGCCGCATCTCCGTTTTTATATACATTTCCAATAATTTCCATAAGACTTTCATATTTACCGTCTCCCGCTTGGAAATAAGTGGCAAGGTGCAGCTTATTGCGAATTTCCTTTAATTTTTCGGTAAAATCCGGACTATTTGAGTCAATCAAATTTAATTTAAGTTTTTCGCTCAAATTATTTGTCCCTTATCTTACGAAATTACCGTGGCCGTAGGTCCTTGTTGCCCGCTGGAGCAGCATATAATTTTTGCCCTTATAGTTTGTTACAATAGCGGAAATTTGAAACCGCATAGGAATCGTGGAAACAGACTGCTGCTCGGCCATAACTTCAAGCGCTTCGCACTTAAGCAGCGGCAGTGAAAGCGAGTCGATGTTCCTGCCAATAGCGTCAAAATCAAAATAAAAATCATTCGCATCCTTTCTCAGAAAACCTGTCCGGTCGGCAATTATGGCGTCAGATTCGGTCGAGAGCGGTTTTCTAAGCTCGGCAAGGTTTATCGTCCGCTTGGGCCTAAGCAAAGCAAGCACATCATCGGGAATGATTTTTTCCTCATTTGCATCGGCAATGGCGGGTTCCACATCCAGCTGATTGACCTCGGCGACCGGGAGAAAATACGAAAGGTAAATAAAATTTTTATTGCGGTATTTTGTGAATTTGCCCCAGATGCGAAAATCTCTGCTTTCGGCGCTTACGGCAGCGGCGAGTTTTACGAGCATACTCGAAGGAAGAATCCGAACGCCGCTGCCGGCCGCCAGAACGCCCTGGCCGTCGGTCAACGGCTCAAATACGGCAAAATACCAATTGTCGTGCTGCGCGGAGACTTTACCATCAAGACCATCAATGACAAAACCATCCCTAAGGGCAACCTGCCTTGGCGGCGGGCTTTTGCCGATTGCGGCAACAGCAACTGAAGAAAATAAAACCAAGATTACTGCTGCAATTCGTTTCATAATCAAATACGTCCCTTCAAAACTTCCACAGCTTCCGCAGGTGTCCGGACAACTGTTATAAATCCGATGCTTTTTTTGTCATCGGCAGCGATAATATCGAGCAGCGGCCTGTAAAAATCGGTCAATAGTATAATCGGTTTTGGCGGATTTATAAAGCCTTTGTTTGTAAGCTCCCATATATCGGCAAGCTCAAGCAGCGTGCCGGTCCCGCCTGGCAAAACCACGTAAGAATCGCCAAGCTCGATAAGTTTTGCGATTCTTTGGCTGAGATTATCTGTTTCAACTTCTTGTGTTACAAATTCATTAGGCCCTTTTCTGCCAAAGGCTTTGCAGGTAACACCGATAGTCTTTCCGCCTGCCTGTTTTACGCCTTTTGCCGCTGCGAGCATCGTCCCGCCATAGCCGCCGTTGGCGATTGTAAAGCCCGCCTGTGCACACAACCTGCCGAGCTCACAGGCAAGATTGAAAACTTTATCGCCTTCTTTGGCGCTGCTTGTGCCGAAGATTGTTACGATTCTTTTTTTCATTTATCTTTTGTAAACTGGAGCAGGCCGCCTGCAAGAAGAATCCGGCGGTCTCTTTGCGAAAGATTAAGTCTGCATTTGAAATCAAAGCCGCCGGTCTTGTCTTTTATGGTAACTGCATCTGCTGACTTTATCGCGTCATTAACATTTTTCACTTCAAGCTCGTCATCGGCATTAATTTTTTCATAATCAGCAGGGTTTTCAAACTCAGCAGGCAAAACGGAAAAATTTATCAGATTGGCCTTGTGAATCCGCTCAATGCTCTTTGCGATTATCATTCGCACGCCCAGATACATCGGGCACAGCGCCGCATGTTCCCGGCTTGAACCCTGGCCGTAACTTTCTGATGCGATTACAATGCCGCCAATGCCTTTTTTCTTCAGCTCAAGAGCCTTTTGAGCAAAGGTCTCTTTGCCGGGCTTGTTAAAGCTGTTAAAAACATAGTTCGAATACTCAGGCACATTCGAACGATACTTTAAAAGCGCCCCTGCCGGTATAATATGGTCGGTAGTGATTTTATCGCCGCATTTAAGAAGCACTTCGCCCTGCAAAGTATCCGGCAGCTTCGCTGCCGGCTGGGGAACAACAATGGTCGGGCCCCGCAGGACGCTTACTTTTTCTGCCTCCGCAGGCGAGAGGGGTTTTTGAATCATACTATCATCAACGAGAAATTTATCAGGCATCTCTATTTTCGGATATTCAATTCCGCTTTCGCGGGGGTCGATAATTTCGCCTTTCAGGGCCGCCACTGCCGCAACTTCGGGGCTTGTCAGAAGAACATTATCATTTTTTGTGCCTGTCCTGCCGGCAAAGTTTCTGTTAAAAGTCCGCACTGTAACCGTGCCGTCGGCAGGAGAAAGTCCAAGGCCTATGCAGGGCCCGCAGGCCGTTTCGAGAATCCTTGCGCCTGCGGCAATAATGTCGGCCAGTGCGCCATTGGCTGCGAGCATATCCAAGACCTGCCTGCTGCCCGGCGCGATTGCAAATTCGACTGCCGGGTGTATGGTTTTACCCCTGAGAATTTTCGCCACAATCATCAGGTCGGTGTAACTCGAATTCGTGCAGCTTCCGATGATAACCTGATTTACCTTTGTTCCTTCGAGAGATTTTACAGTCTTTATATTGTCAGGCGAAGGTGAACAGGCAGCCAAAGGCTCAAGATTAGCCAGGTCAATTTCTATGAGCCGGTCATATTGACAATCGTCATCGGCAGCAAGAGGCTGATAGTCTTTTTGTCTGCTTTGGGCAGCGAGGAATTTTTCAGTCTGCTCGTCCGATGGAAAAATACTTGCAGTTACGCCGAGTTCTGCGCCCATATTCGTAACGGTCGCTCTTTGCGGCACAGTAAGCGTGATAGCACCGGGACCAAAATACTCCAAGACACTCCCGACGTTGCCTTTTGTGGTAAGTATGCTCAGCAATTTCAGGATTATATCCTTGCTCGCGACCCAAGGCGGCAGTTTGCCGTTAAGTTTTACGCCAATGACTTTCGGGCAGGCAAGATAAAACGCTCCGCCTCCCATCGCGACCGCAACGTCAAGACCGCCTGCACCGATGGCAAGTGCCCCGATACCGCCGCAGGTCGGTGTATGGGAGTCGCTGCCAAGGAGCGTTGCGCCGGGCCTGCCGAAACGTTCGAGATGAACCTGATGACAGATTCCGTTGCCCGGCCGGGAGAAGTACGCGCCGGTCTTTGCGGCAATGCTCTGAAGGTAAAGATGGTCGTTGTGGTTTTCCGGACCGAACTGGCTCATATTGTGGTCAATGTAACTTACTGAAAGCCCGGTTTTTACCATGCCGGCATCCATAGATTCAAAAAGCAAAAACGCGGTTGTGCCGGTGGCATCCTGCGTGAGGGCCTGGTCTATCTTTATGCCTATGGGCTGTCCAACCTGAAGCTTGCCGTCAATAAGGTGCTTTTCGAGGATTTTGTAAGTAAGCGTTTTTGCCAATTTTTTAACTCCGGTTATACAAAGGAAGCACAATTCTAATAACAAATGCAGGGTTTTGCAATAAGATTAAGAGAGAGGATAGAAGTCAGAAGGTAAAAAAAACCGGCCTTTCACCGCTAAAGCAAAAGGCCGGTAACGACTGCAGCCTGATTACAGTCTGTTTTTTTTATTATCACTCTCCGGTGTAATCGCTAACAAGGAAATTATCCTTTCGATCCAAAGGATAATTCGTCACCGTCGCGCCAGCGTCTGTGCCGGGCATAGTGGTACTACCACCACACTGTCTTACCTGTGCTTTTCCGTTAGCCACACAGATGTCTCCAGTAGGAAGATCGCCGCTGGATACCTCCCAAGTGGTATAAATATTATCCATCTCTAAACCGCAATTTGCACTTTTTTCAAATCTAACATGCTGGTCAACAAAAAGTACATTCTGGCCCTCTTTCTGGTGATATGCATTGTTTCCCTTCTCAATAGTGTCAGGATCTATTGTACAACTGGCCTCATCCCATCCATATAACGCTACATTGCCGGGTTCGACAAGAGTATAATCCCAGTATGGACTTCTGTCGGCAATAATTGCCATTGCCGGGTTTGAAGTACCCGACATAGGATAAGCATTCGCATTCAAAGTTTTAGGAGATAATGGCAAGTGATAACTGTAACTGCAATGTCCGAGACCGCGCTTGCCGCTTGATTCTTCATCATCTTTGCTGCCAAAATCCCAAACTTCTGTAAAACCCTGCCCGTACTCGGCGCTAGTTGGAATAGTATATAGACGCAACTGAAATTTCTTTTCCTCACTGCCGGGACAGACAAACTGCTCAGGCGATACATCAGCAAACTTCACCAGAAGATAAAGACACGCGCTGATTGTGGATGTAGGTGAGAGGCCTGCTGGATTATCCGTAGTGCCTGGAACAGCTTTCTTATGCCATTTCCATGTACATTCACCTTCACTCGAGCCATAATCCCACTTTGTTATGTTAATGGGACCGGCTACCGGATATGATTCATATTTGTCATCCGTAGCATAGGCCAGCATTGCCTTGCCGATACCGCCTATGTTTGTGCTGCAAATAACACGCTGAGCAAGCTGCTTGACCTTACCAAGAGCCGGCATCAGAATCGCCAGCAACATAGCAATAATCGCGATAACCACTAACAATTCAACAAGCGTAAAACCTTTCTTTTTCATAATTTTCCCTTTCAAAACTTGTCCGCTTAAGGCGGAGCTACCGAGAGATTCGCAAAAGCGCTGTTCCCGGCAACAAACTTAAATTTATAAGAACATCTAACTGCACAATTCGGTTTTAGGTCGGCCCTGCGAAAATCTCTCTGTTAACAATTCAGTTCAGCCGAAATGCAGCGCTTTTTACACATTTTCATTAAATTGCCACAGAAACCGTCAAACCATCCCGGATGCACATCCAAATTAACATCGAAAAAACGATGCTTTAACTTTAAAACTATGTCAAAAGAGGGCTTAAAAAAGGTGGGCTTAAAAGATATGATTAAAAGTTAAAAATTATAATGACATTCTTAAATTATAATACTTGCCCAGTCCTTTCAAGACCTTCTACTTTATTATACGTACGGTACCGCAGAACGGACAATATGTCAAGAGAAAAAATCAGAAATAATAAAAATATTCACTAAACAAGGCAGAAGACGATTTGCAGACCTGAAATATCTGCAATTGGGTAATTTGTCCCTTCAAAAATGGACGGTTTTGCCGATTTAGCCCAATTTTGAAGACTTGTTACCGGATCTGATTGACCCTGATAAAAAATATTATCACAAAATGTTTGACTTTCGCACCCAAAATTTTTAACATTTGGCGGTTTTTGTGCACCCCGAAGAAATATTGCAGGCAAAAACCATAAAATAATCCTCATTTGAAAAAGAGAACAGGAGGCACTATGGCTGTCCAAAACGCCAGACAGTTTCTGCGGGAAAAATTAGACAAGGATAATTTTAACAAACTGGCGGCTATCGAAAACGATAAGCTTTATCAGTTTATCGCTGATGCTATCGAACTGACAAAGCCTGCCGGCGTTTTTGTCTCCACAGATGAGCCGACAGATATCGAATATACCCGCAGGCAGGCAATAGAAACAGGCGAAGAAAGACCTCTGAAAATAAAGGGACATACAATTCACTTCGATGGAATGGAAGATCAGGGCCGCGACAGAAAAGTTACAAAATACCTTGTTCCAAAAAATGATACGTTCAGCAAGGCACTCAATCAGATAGAAAGACAAGAGGGTCTGGCTGAAATTCGCGGCCTGCTGGCAGGCTCAATGAAAGACCGAACAATGATTGTCCGCTTTATGACACTGGGGCCCAATAATTCAGATTTCAGTATCCCCTGCGTCGAATGTACCGATTCATTTTATATCTCACACAGTCTGAACCTGCTGTACCGTTTGGGATACGAAGAGTTCAAAAGACTGGGGGCAAAAGCAAAATTCTTCGCTACGCTGCATTCCTGCGGAAAAATGGACGACCGTATGGTAAGTGTCGAAACCGACAAGAGACGTATCTACATCGATTACACTACTGATACAGTTTACAGCGCTAACACACAATATGGCGGAAATACGATAGGACTGAAAAAGCTCGCGCTGCGACTGACCATCCGCAAAGCCGACCGCGAAGGCTGGCTGGTTGAGCATATGTTCCTGATGGGCGTCAAAGGCAAAAACGGGCGGAAGACCTATTTTTCAGGCGCATTCCCAAGCGCCTGCGGCAAAACCTCGACGGCTATGCTGCCCGGCGAAGCCATCCTCGGCGACGACATCGCATACTTCAGAGCGGCAGGCGGCAAATGTATGGCCGCCAACGCCGAGTCCGGAATCTTCGGAATCATCCAGAACGTTACCGCAAAAGACGACCCTGCAATATGGCAGGTGCTGACAACGCCCGGCGAAGTTATATTCTCCAACGTGCTGGTTAGAGACAGCATTCCTTACTGGCTCGGTATGGAAATCGAGACGCCTGCCGACGGCGAAAACTATTGCGGCGCCTGGCATAAAGGCAAAAAAGACGCCAAAGGCAATGAAATCCCATTAGCCCACAAGAACGCACGATATGCTGTGGCTCTGCACGCACTTAAAAACTGTGACCCCCAGTTAGAGAATCCCAATGGAGTAGAACTGGCCGGCATTATGTATGGCGGACGCGATGCGAAATCCTATGTGCCCTGCCAGCAGGGTTTTGACTGGGAGCATGGGATTATCGCCTACGGCGCATCGCTTGAGACAGAAACAACCTTTGCAACTGTCGGCAAGGAAGGCATGCCAGAGATTAATTTGATGAGCATTCAGGATTTTATTGCTATCTCGCTCGGCAAGTATGTGAGAAATAATCTTGATTTCGGCAGGAAACTCAAAAAACCACCTTTGGTTTTTGGCGTAAATTATTTCCTGCGCGATAGTGCCGGCAAATTCGTTAATGGCGTTCGCGACAAACACGTATGGGTAAAGTGGATGGAGCTGCGGGTTCACAATGAAGCCGGCTGTATGACGGCCCCTACAGGCTATATCCCGAAATTTGAAGACCTCCGGAAATTGTTTAAAGAGACGCTCAATAAAGATTATTCAAAGGACGATTATATCAATCAGTTTACAATCCGTATAAAGGAGAACCTTGCGAAAATAGACCGCGTTGAGAAATTTCATCGTGAAAACGTTGCCGAATCGCCGGCTGAGGTATTTAAGGTCCTTGCTGAGCAGCGCAAGCGGCTCGAAGCGACAGGCAAGAAGTTCGGCGACTACGTCTCGCCGCTCGACCTGGAGAGTTGCTGACCACGAATTAAAAATATTCAGCCCCTGTCCCTGCAACAGGGGCTTTTTTATTCTCCAAGAAAATCTTTTATTTGCGAAAAAACCATCGCTCGTATTTCGGCAGATTCATTGAACAACTCGTGTCTGCCGTTTTCAATCAGCTCAATTTCAGCTTTGCTAAACTTTGATTGAATGAATTTCAGATTATACTTCCAAGCTACTATATTATCGCTTGTGCCCTGAATGACTTTTACCGGCCTGTTAATGCTTTTTGCATTTGTGATTTTTCTGTTCCATTTGAAAAGGGCATCAATCCACCTGCAGGAAACCTTTTTGGCCTGCAGAGGGTCTTCGCATCTGACAAATCTTAGAAAATCCTTATCGGAAGAGACTTTGCGAAAGAGCCTGGGAATATTTTTTGTAAAAGGCTGATACATCCTGTAAACGAATTTCGACAAAAACCATAAATCGCTTCGCACCAAAGGCGCAGTTAAAATTATTTTATCGAAATCATCTCGGCCCGTAAGAAGATAATCAATTATAACTGCTGAGCCTGTACTGTGTCCGATTATGTAATACGGGCCGTGCAGAATTGGCCTTATAACACTCATAAAATCGCCGAGCGAATCGCTATACTGCGAGAAATCTTCAATCATAGTCGGCTCACCGCTCGACAAACCATGGCCAGGCAGGTCATATACGGCAACTGCAAAACCGGCTTCAACTAAATATCTGGTGATTTTACTCAACAGGCCGCTATGGCTCAGGTAACCGTGAAGAACAACAACCGTTGCTTTGTAATTAATGGGTTTGAATCCCTTTAGAGACAAGGCGTCATTGACGCCTGACGGCCGCTGCAAGCGGCCTGTCTCTAACGGGATGAAGATATGCCCTGCCAATACAAAACCATTGCTCTGGAATGTGCCGAACCGATGTTCGATTGTTTCATTCGCCAAATCCAAACCATAAAAGCGAAGATATGAATTAGCCACCGAACAATCAGCCGTTTTTTCACCTATTGCCCGCAATTGTTCTTTTAGTTCGTTAATATTCATTGTGAGGAGGAATACTCTAATATAACAGCTTTATTGTCACGCTCGGCCCCCAATAATAATTTTTCGCCTTCAGTTTCACTTTCGGGCACAACAGCAATAGCTGCATTAGATACTCCATACTTGAACACATCGGTTCTTTGATATACCAATTTCCCATTATGGTTATAGACATACATAACTAAAAGGTCGGGATGCAGGCCTTTTCTAACTACAAGGTATGGCGGCTGTAGTTTTTTAAATTTAACCGCTGCTGCCTTTACATTCCCGAATTCTCTGCAGCCCGGCGCATCGAGCGAAATAACAGTATCACCTTTCAAATCAACAAGTCTGATTTTATTGTTTTCAGTCAGCAGTATATTCGGTTTAAGTTCGGCATTGGGCCATTTAATCAAAGCAAATTCGTATGATGTTGTCGCAATTTCTAGTTTTTTTATCACTGTACCGGTCACATTCAGCATCTCAAAATAAGTTTTCCCGCTTGCATTATTGGAATTGTCATAAATGATTTCTGCTCTGCCGTCGTCATCAACATCTGCCATTTCCAAATGTCCCAGAGCATCTACAGGATGTGTCCATTTAGTATTGCCGTTGCAGTCCAGAAGCTGTATCCCCTGCGTGTATCGGTAGAAAACAGCAATTTCAGTTTTTCCATCGCCATCCACATCTCCAAAACTTGCTCCGTCAATGCCGCCGGTTTTATTATCCGATGGAGTGAACTTCCAGACTTTTTTCCCCTGGTGGTCAAAAACATATACGCCTTTGCCATATCTATACCCAAGAAATCTGCAGGAATCGGCGGCATCGGAATTTAACGGCCGTATCGTATTGAATCCCAAACCGCCAAAACCCAGCCGACTCTGCTCCTGATATTTGTCGTTGAGAAACACAACCTCGCTTCGCAAGGCCGCCATAACCTGCCCATCATTGCCGGCGCTGCAGTTTATCCGGTAGATGCCGTTTATTATTGGTATGTCCGTACCATTACTGAAAACAACCCTTTCGGTAACAAAATCTGACGAAGCTTTATTCAGCGATTTTTTCAGTTCAACAGGTCTTTTCTGTTTAATTAAATGTCTTATGGCAAAATGGCTCAAATGTTTAAAACTAAATAATATCACCGGAATAGCTGCAATTATTATTATTGCCCTTACTAATTTTATTACATTAGGAAAAGTATATGTAAATATTCTATCTATCAGATATGGAATAAGAAACCAAAGCGCTGACCCGAGAACGCCGTATTCAATCAATGGCCTAATTTCACCGAATATGCTGAATATAGACCTTGGTATTAATAAAAGCGGAGCATCCAGAAAAAAGAAAGTAATAAATACAAGTCCTGCAGTGCTTGATTTGCAATTGATATACGCAGAAAAAGCATATATTGCCAAACCAAGATGCAATACTGCCAATACAATACCAATTTTAAATCCTATTGATGTCCGTCTCATAATTATGTCTCCTGTATTAGATTCTTATCGTGTTTATTTGTGCCTGCCCTCCGTAGCCGGTTTCTTCGTAGCTTCAGCAAAGAAAAAAAACAGCTGTTAAGCATCTTTGGCCTTATTTTTCATTTCAAATACACGGGCGATAACATAGGCCACAAGCGCAAAAATAAAGAAAACCAGAAGCATCTATGCAATGCCCTGAAGTGTCGCGATTAAAAGTGTAATAAACATTTTTTTCTCCCTTCAATAATTCGTTAATATTATTGTATCATCCGACATTTTTCTTTAAAGTCCTTTTTAAATACCAGCAAATCAAATTAAGATTCTTTTTTTCGACCTGGCTGACATGAGAAGCACAATGCTTCCCAGCGACCCGACGACAAACAACGCCGGCATGACAAAAACAGCCAGGATGAAAAAGACGGCTTCATCCCCTCCTTTTCCCCAAAAGTTCCTGCCAAACCACATAATACACAAAGCATAGATGAGATTATGCAACATGATGCAGCTCGTAATACCTGCAGCGGAAGCGCCTGTCAATATGAAGAAGAATTTTCGTATGCCCTGCTCTTTAAGTTTTACCGTCAGCACTACAAGCACCACCGCCAATATGAGGAAGATGCCGGCAATGTAAATAATCGTGCAGGAAGGCAACTTAGGCCCCCACTGTCTGCCCAGGCCCGAGATGGTAGCGAACATTGCGGCAAAAATTGCGATGAGAATCCAGAAAATAGCATTTCTTATTCGAAGCGCTTTCGCTTTCATATTTTTCTCCTTCAATGCCTAAATATATATTGTTAATATATTAACTATTCTGTTAAAAAAATATGCGGTTTTTATACCGATTTATTTATATTAGCTCTTACCTTTTCGAGAGCTGCTATCAGTTTTTTCTGTTCTGATGCGGCAACGCCTGACATTACCTGCTGTACCTGCTTCGCATATAAAGGCTCGGCCTTTGCAAAAAGCCTTTTGCCCTTGCCGGTCAGCTTAATTATATTTGTTCGTCTGTCGCCGAAAGCGGATGTTCGCATAACAAGCAAGGATTTTTCCATCCTGTCTATCAGTGTGGTAATATTAGCGCGGTTGACGAGCATCATATCACTCAATTGTGCCTGACTCAGGCCGCCTTGGGTGCCGCTGTGATAATGCAAAAGCATCATAACGTTAAACTGAACATCGGTCAGACCCAAAGTCCTGAAAAATGCATCGGCACGTTTTTTGAGCATACTTGCCGTATAATAGACATTCAGCAGGGCTTCGTGTTCGACTATGTCGAATCCCTTTTTTAACTTTAATTCTTCTTTGAGCGACATAGTAATCTTTCCGCAATTAAATTGTTAATATATAAACTATATATATGCTAATTATCTGTCAAGAGAAATCCTTAAAAATTTTCATCGGCTTTTACATAATCAAAAAAGACCTGTAGAATCGCGGTTTTTGGCATAAAAATTCATTAAATGGCTGAAAAATCAGATTTTTAAATTGCTTTAAACAATCACTGCATACTATAATAGCGCATCGTTTTTATCTTGCAACCAATTCAACAGATACCTAAAATTATCCGTTTTTAATTCTGGTGATAATTTATACGGGCAAAGCCATGGCAACGATACTTGAAAATTTTCAGACGTTCGACATTCATCATCTGAACATGCTTTTAATGATCGGGATAGCGATATTTTTTGCTACCGCCGGCGCGCATATATTCCAGAAACTGCACATCCCGCAGGTCGTGGGTTACGTCGCGATGGGAATAGTTTTAGGGCCGATACTGAAGGTCATTCCGCACCAGGTTGTAGAATCCTTCCGCCCGCTGAATATGTTCGCCCTGGGCATAATCGGTTTTCTCATCGGCGGCGAACTAAAAAAAGACATATTCGTCAAATACGGCAAACAGGTTCTTTATATCCTGCTGTATGAAGGAGCCGCAGCAGCCTTATTCGCAGGGCTGCTGTGTTTCTTCGCGTTGCTGCTGTTCTTCGACTGGAAGATAGCGGCAGCGGCGGCAATCGTGTTCGGGGCGATTTGTTCGGCGACTGACCCGGCTTCGACTATGGCGGTGCTGTGGGAATATAAGTGCCGCGGCCCATTGACGACAATGGTCATTACAATCGTTGCTCTCGATGATGCCCTGGCGGCTCTGCTGTATATAATCAGCGTCGCTGTTTCCGAAATACTGATCGGTTCAGCACACCAAACAAGTTTCGGCATTCTGCTTTTGAATGCCCTTTACGAAGCCGGCGGGTCGCTGATAATGGGGTTTATGGTGGGAATGTTTCTTAAGTGGCTTATGACCCGAATCGAAGACGCTGAAAAACTGTTTATCGCTACAGTAGGAATCCTCATAGTAATAGTAGGGCTATCCATATCTCTCGGTTTTGACGTTATTTTATCGTCGATGGCCTGCGGAGCTACACTGATAAATGCCGCTCCAAGGCGAAGTGAATCGAGTTTTGAGACCATTCGCAGATTTTCTCCGCCGTTATATGTACTGTTCTTCGTTATTATCGGTGCGTCTCTTGACCTTTCCGGCACAAGCAAAATTATGCTGCCTGTACTGGCGGCGTATGTCTTTGGCACAGTTGTCGGCAAAACCGTAGGCTCCCGGCTTGGCGCCATTTTTTCCGGAGCCTGCCCTTCGATTCGCAAATATCTGGGATTCAGTCTTTACCAGCAGGGAACGGTAGCGATTGCCCTGCTTATAGTAGCAAGTTCCAGATTCGAAGGCGAGGTTCGTGCACTAATGCTGGCAGTGATAATCGCAGGCATATTTATCTTCCAGATATTCGGCCCGATCTGCGTAAAAATCAGTGTTAAAAAAGCCGGTGAGGCAGGCCTTGATGTTACGGAAGAAGACCTTATCAAACAATACTCCGTAAAGGAAGTTATGGACTCAAATCCCGTTACGCTCAGGGAAGATTTGCCTCTCGATGCGATTCTCGAGACGTTAAGCAAAAGTGACAGCTTTTATTATCCGGTTGTGGATAACCAGTTCAAACTCAAGGGAATCGTTACACTGGCCGGCATCAAGCAGACTTTCTCACATCAGACAGCGGCAAAATGGCTTTTAGCCTGCGATATCGCTCAATCCGCAGACGATAAAACAACCTGGAATACACCGCTGGCCAAAGCAATGGAGCATATGAAACGATTCGATCTTGAATATATGCCTGTGGTATCAGGCAGTGATGATAAACTCGTCGGTGCGATTAATGCAAAAACAGTGAACCGGAAAATCAGTGCTGAGGTCGTGAAAAAACACAAGCAGGCCGACGAAATGGCGACAATGACTACATAACCTTTATAGCCGAATGCCAAAATATAAATTTCCAAAATCTGCAAAGCTGACCTCAAAATCCGATTTCAGAACGGTTTTGAAATATAAGCTATCCGTAAAAAATAAATTAATGACGCTGTACATCGCCCCCAACAATGCCTCAACGGCAAGGTTTGCCGTTTCTGTAAGCTCAAAAACTGCTCCTGCAGTCGTCAGAAACAGGCTAAAAAGACTCGCCAGAGAAGCCTTCCGATTAAACCAGCATACAATCCCTGATAACTTCGATTACCTTATAATTTTTTCCGGCCTATTGTCTAAAGATAAGTCTTGTGATATAAAAAGATTAAGTCTCCGTCAGGTCAGAGACTCATTTTTGGAACTCGTAAGTCAGGGACAAAAGCTTCTTGAAAAAAGACAGGATAAAAATTGAATATGTCTCTTTTCTGGTGGCCGAGAGTCTTGTTTGGGTCATAAGGCTCTATCAATCTGTTTTGAGCCCTGTTTTTGGAACTCAATGCAGATTTGTTCCGAGCTGCAGTAATTACGCTATTGAGGCTATCAGGCTGTTCGGCCCGGCCAAGGGTGTTTTTCTTGCGGTAAAGCGGCTTTTGCGATGTCATCCTTTCGGTCCGCAAGGCTACGACCCGCCGCCGGAGCAGACAAAAAATTATTGACTATGAAGGCAAAAGTAAAGTTAATGTCTATAGGTCAGGCTGCCCGCCAGGCAGGTATTTCGACACAGTCGCTGCAATATTATATAATGGTAGGGCTTATAAAGCCGACACTGGTAAGCAAGACAAACAGAAGGCTTTTCGACGGACGGGCCGTCGACAGAATAAAACTTATAAAAAAACTCAATAAGTCGGGCTATCCGCTTCGTGCGATACGGGAACTCTTTCTCGAAGGCAGACAGGACATTTAAGGAATAACCTAATGAGTGATTATGATTACCTACAGAACAGACGGAATATGATTGTTGGTGCCTTTGTAATAGTCGGTGTCCTCGTTTTTGCCTATATGGTTTTCCTCTTCGGCGAACTGCCGGTAACGGTAACCAAGCTAACATCCTACTCCATAAAAGTCGGACTTCCATTTGCGCCCGGGGTCCAGGAAAACACACCTGTAAGATACTGCGGCTACCAGGTAGGCAGAGTAACGTATGTTGGACCACCGATGCCCTTTGAGGATGAAGATGACAAATTTACCCACCAGGTAACGGTGGATATGTCAATAGACCGAAAATATTCAACCATTCCCAGTAACGCGAAAGCCAGGCTCGGCAAACGCGGGATGGGCAGCAGCTATATCGACCTGATAACAGAACCGATGACGGCAGAAGAACTTGACAAGCTCGAACCGAAATTCCTGCAGCAGGGAATGCTTATCCAGGCATTAGACGGCTCGGCAGGCGAATTCGAACTGATACCGCCGGAATTGCAGAATAAAATAGATACATTTTTCGTAAAGGTTACAACACTGACCGATAACCTCAATACCATAGTCGGTGATATCAACAACCAGCAGAACCTTAAAAAAACGCTTGCAAATCTCTCAAAAGCTACGGAAGAATCCGTCACAACGCTTCAGCAGATAAAAGAGTTTTCCCAGACAGGTAAAGAAAAAATGGCTTCTGTCTCAGAATCGGTTACGCAGACCAGTGAAGAGCTGGGCGAAACGCTTATCGAGCTTCGCAGGACGCTTAACAAAATCAACAGCGGCCAGGGCACCGTGGGAAAACTTATCAACGACGATAAACTTTATGAAAACCTCGTTGATAGCAGCGAAGAATTGAAGGCAGCACTTGAGAAAATGAAAAAGACCTTCAACAAAACCAGCAAAAAAGGCATTAAGGTCAGCGTTTTCTAAAATTTAATCTGCCTGAAGTATAAATCCTCGCTAAACAAACTCAACATAAGAGCTTATTCGTAAAGAAGTTAAAACATCTCTAAAAAATTATTTAAAAAAGGCTTGACAAATTAGTCAAAGTGTATTATATATACTAATACATTTTAAAGGAAGCCTAAAATGGCAATTTGGATACAAATATTATCCGGTTCGAATGAGCCGATTTATTCTCAAATCGTTGAGCAAATCAGACAGGCAATCGCTAAAAGAGAACTTCGCACAGGTGAAAAAATGCCGGCAGTTCGCAAACTTGCCTCAGAACTCGTTGTTAACCCAAATACCGTTGCAAAAGCTTACGGCATCCTTGAGCAGGCCGGGCTTGTAATCACAAAAACAGGTTCGGGAACTTTTGTCAGCGACCCGAAATTTCGCAGCCGAGATGCAGCGGATTTGAATATCCTCTCTGAGAGAATGGATACAGTTATCACACGGGGTTTAAATCTTGGCATAAATAGTGAAGATTTAATCAGTATGTTTAAAACAAGAGTAAATACGTTTGTAAAAAACAATAATAGCGAGAAGAAAAATGGGTGAAATAATTTTACAAACCGACAAACTGACAAAATATTTTGCCGACAAAGCAGCAGTTGACAACCTGAACCTGAAAATTCCCAAAGGCTGCGTCTGCGGCTTTCTTGGAAGAAACGGAGCAGGAAAAACAACCGCTATCAGGATGATGATGGGGTTGTTAAAACCGACACGAGGCTGTTCAACGCTTCTTGGATGCGACAGCCAATCGCTTACGCCGCAAATTCGTCAGCAAATCGGATACGTTACCGAAGGACACAGGCTTTATAAATGGATAAGAATTGGCGAAGTAGAAAAATTCCAAAAGGCTTTTTTCCCTGGTCTTTGGGATAATCAGCTTTTCGACGATATGATTGAATATTTCGAGCTGTCGAAAAAGCAAAAGATAAAGACTCTTTCCATCGGTCAGCGGGCGCAGGTTTCTTTGGCACTGACTTTAGCGCCCAATCCGCAGCTTTTGATAATGGATGACCCGACGCTTGGTCTTGATGCGGCGGTGCGAAGAGAATTTCTCGAAGGAATCATCCATTTGATAACCCGTCAGGGCAGAACTATTCTCTTTTCAAGCCATATTCTCGCTGATGTCGAACGAGTTGCTGAACGGATAGTTGTAATCGACAAAGGTATATTGAAAGCGGACTGCACAATAGAACAATTCCGCAGCGCAGTTAAAAAATTCATAATAGAATTTGACACGAAAATAACTTCTGAGATTAATATTGAAGGACTGCTCCATTATCGCAGCGACAATAATATTCTGGAGATAACCGTAATTAATACATCCGAGCAGATTATTGAGCAATGGGCTAAAACGTTAGGCGCAAAATATTGCAGGCAGGTGCAATTAAATCTGGAAGACCAGTTTATAGAATTTACCGCTCCTGTAAAAAAAGGAAGACTTTTCGATTGGGAGTATAAATAAAATGAAATTCATCGCTTTGTTATATAAAGAACTTCGCGAATGCCTGCCGTTTGTTTTGGCGGCATCGGTCCTTCTAATCGGATGCGGATTCATAGGCCTCTGGATGGAGGTTAGCCCTCAAACACTTGATTATCATTATCGTACATTTGCAGCCGATTCTGATATCGACGTGTATAGTCCCTCTGATATTAGCTACGGCCCGTTTATTTCTCCTGCAGGCGGTCTTCTGTTTGTCTTTACTATCGGGCTGGGCCTGGCGCTGGGAGTTCGTCAGCACTGGATAGAGTTTTTTACCAGAACCTGGGGTTTTCTGCTTCATCGTTCCGTCAAACGCAGCGCAGTTCTTTCGGCAAAACTGTCAGCAGGGCTGATAAGCTTTATTCCTATGGCAGTTATATGGGCCGTCTTTTATATTTACGGCTTTAATAAAAAATATTTTCCAATTCCGCCGTCAGCAAGAACGTTTATAGAAGGCTTAATCTTCATCGCATTCGGTTATGTGGTTTATCTGGCTGCTGCCCTGGCCGGATTAAGCGCGACAAGATGGTACACAACAAAGATGATTAGCCTTGCTTTTGCGATATGGGTGTTTGCAACGCTTACGGCACAATGGCAATTCGGCTGGGCGTGGTTTACGATAATCGTTTCGGTAATAATTCTGCTGATACAGATTATAGACGTATTTTTAAACCGTGAATTCGAATAGAGAGATAATTATGAAGGCTAAAGATTTTTTCAGATATGCAGCAAAACCCTTTAATATTTTTATTGCGCTGTCGATACTAATCTTTATCATTATATTTTTTGAGATGATTTTTATCGAGACGGCAAGAACATTTGGTCTTGAAGATACTTCGTGTCTTAAACCACAGGGGCGTGCGTGGGATATTTCCAGAAGCGAAAAACGTTTTATGCCGAATGGCAGGGTTCTTTTAGTTGACAAAGACTATTATACCGACCGAAATACCGAAAAAATTTATGATTCCAATTACACCAAACTTTGGGAAGGACAGAAAAAAGACAGGCCGCCCGAATATGATTATCTGACATGGGCAGAAGCTAAATATAGACGGTACCTTAATGAGATGCAGAAAATCACACCAGAAATGTCCAAAGCGTTGGAAATCCCGGTAAGACAAGATTCGAAAATCAGGGAAATCTGGCGTTATCAGCCGAGGGAAGATAATTTCATCGGTTATGAGTTCAAGAACGGAATAATCGGCTACATCGGAGCAAACGGCTTTGGCAAGTCGCAAACAGATATTCAGCCGTTCGGACGGTTTATGACCTTAAACGGCACAGTACCGCCGGATTCTGAAAATCCTGTACTACTGTGGCAGACAGACAACCGACTTTTTACCGTTGACTTTGAAAACCGCAAAACGGAAATTCTGATTGACACCGGCAATAAAAAAATATCAAAAATCGCATTTAAGGAGTTTCCCTTCAGCCATAAAAATTCAACACCAAAAAAAAATGAAAAAGAATATAGGCCGATGATTGAATACCGCACTGATGACGACAATATAAATCTGATTCTTTACCAGCCGGATGAAAAAATATTGCTGAAACTGCCTCAACAGTGGAAGAAATATTTTGGAAACAATATTCGTACTGTTGCAACAAAGGATGCAATTTTTGTTTACCATTCTACGGGTGATATTTTAAAGCCGGAAAGTTTTGACCGGTCACGTAAAGAACGAGAGGAATTTTTAAAAACCGGCGTCTTTGAAAAGGCTGTTAATTATTCTGCGGAGCTTTACAAAGTCGACAAAGAAGGGAATCCGGACCTGATTAACAAGTTTACGTGGGTTAAACCTGAATATATTTCTCCCAAAAAGCAAGACCCGCGAGAATATGCCACTGTCGTTTCACCGCCGGTGTTTTGGCTTTTTAATGAGATAATCGAAAGCCTTCCCCCAGATATATTCAAAGATTATCAAAACACTATGGCAGGAAATTATCTGTTTGTGTTGATGGAAATATACCCGCGGAAGCTGACAGTTAACCTAGCCTTGAGTATTTTGATGATGTTGATTGCCCTGCTGCACGGCTGGGCGAGACGGAAAAACGAGATTTGGCTTGTCTTCTGGCTTATTTTTGTCGGCATGTTTAACCTGGCAGGACTGCTCACATATTTAGCCTTGAATCATACGCCGTTGATTAAATGTCCGCTTTGCGGAAAATGGCGAGGTTTGGAAAGAACGAATTGCATCCGCTGCGGAGCTGAATTTCCAGTTCCAAGCAGTTTACCAATTATAAATCTTCCAATAACATAAACAAAAAACCCTGCCGTAACGGCAAGGTTTAAATATTTTCAATTTATGTCAACATTCCCGCTTAGTGCATATCGAAGAGGGACTGCGTTTTTATAATCGTTACCTGGTCGGGATACGCGTGGAACGCGTGAATGTGCAGTTCATCGCGTCTGGCCTCGAAGTCGATATAACTGAAAGGCTCAAGACCGCTAACGGCAAGTTTCGGGAATTTTACAAACAGGCCGCGGTTGCGAGCGAACCTCTCAAGGTCGATATGACTTTGACGATAGAGATTTGGACTCATCTTCTCAACCTGAAAATCAGTCATATAACTAAGGCCGCGGGCAAGCGTGCACTTATGATTCCGCCGGCCGGTGAATCTGAATCTCTCAATCAGGCCGCGACGCGGCAGAAGCTGTGTCGGGGCACTTATCAGTTCAGAAAGACAAAGGTCATTTGCAAAGACACTTACCACGTGCGAGCCGCCGGTCGCCCAAATCAACGCTTCATACTTGTCGGTCTTTATAGTACGCTTTTCATAAATGTTGAAAAGCTCCGGATGAAGCGGCCTTTGATAAAGGGTGAAGGTCAACTCGCTGACAACAACATTTGTATTCGGAAGTTCCATTGCAAAGTCCACTTAAGATTCAAAAAACTGACTGCTTCTTATGCTGTTATTTTACCAAAAACAGCCCGTTAATTCAAGGCTGTTATCAATACTGAAAATGCGGTTTTACTACATTATAGGACAATGAAAACATAAGTCCAGAAGTAGACAGAGCTAAAGATTTTAAAAAAAATTATTTTTTCCGAAAAAAGCACAAAATTGGAAATAATTTTTGAATTTTTTTACTGCTGTCCAAACAGCCAGGCGTTGAGCAGTGTGGCAATTATATCGTAGAAGGAATGAGTTCCGGCGGCTATGCCGAAGCCGCGAGCGGCAAAAATTACGGCAAAGAAAACCCCTGCAACAGTTCGAAAAGCAAAGCGAGTCATAGTAAAAATTTCCGCTTTTGCAAATTGCCCGTTGAGGAACACAAAATGATGATGCAGACTGAAAAGAACGGAAGATATAATCACCGATATAATCACGGCCTTGAATCTGCTTATGCCGAGAACCGTTTCAAAAAAAACAAGCGAAAGACTTATGAGAATAAGCCTGAAAATCAGCTCTTCGTAAATTCCCGCACCGATGCCGGTCAGCAGGTCCATCGCGATGTTACGGCCGGCGGTGTCATATTGAGCAGCTTGAGCAGCCATACTGTCGGCAGGAACATCTGTCGTCCTGTTAAGGACAAGTGCAAGAACGATAAGAGGTATCGCCAAAATCAGACATTCGGCGGCCATCATCAAAAAATCACCCGCTCTGATTTTCCAGCTTTGTCTTGAGATAAGCTGAATTGCCAAAAGAGTCAGAATTACGACAACAGGTGCAAAAATCCAGGAATTTTTTGTGTTCATACCGAGATAGTTCAGAAAGTTCTGCACCCAGACAAAAGACACCACCGCCCCGCGGACATTGCTTACAGACTCAGTCAAAAGCTGGGGATTGACCAAAAGGACAAGAATTTCATAAAGGACGATGAATGGAAGAAGAAAAACGAGTGCATAAACAGGCCGGCTGGTCCTGGCAAAATATCCCGTCTCTGCCACGATTGCGATGCGCGATTCTTTATCCGTTCCATCCGATTTCTCTGCTGCCATTGCGGCAGGAGTTTAACTTAAAAAGATAAAAAATACAAAACAAAAACTTTGAATATAGAATGCAGAATCCCTCGACCAATGCTCGGGACAGGTGTAGAATGTAGAAGCATTATGACAGGACAAAAGTTACAACAGATATTTGAGCTGCTATTTGAGCGTTTTGGCCCGCAGCACTGGTGGCCTGGCGAAACAAAGGATGAGATTATCGCAGGGGCCATCCTGACGCAGAACACAAACTGGCAGAATGTCGAAAAGGCCATATTGAACTTAAAAAAAGCCTCTGTAATGAGTCTTGAAAAATTGTATTCAATCGAACAATCACAACTGGCGGAGCTTATCAGGCCTGCCGGCTATTACAATATCAAGGCGAAAAGACTGAAGGCCTTTTTGAAATGGCTTTTTGAGCAGCATAACGGACAGCTTGGCGAAATAGAGTCAATTCATACCGAAAATCTTCGGCAGGAGCTTTTGCAGATAAACGGCATCGGGCCGGAAACAGCAGATTCGATTTTGCTTTATGCTTTCGGCAGACCGGTTTTTGTAGTCGATGCCTATACATACAGGGTCGCAACGAGACATCAGTTAATCGAACCGCAGTGCGATTATGAACAATTGCGGGGTCTGTTCGAAGACAATCTCGAAGACGATGTAAAGCTGTTCAACGAATATCACGCTTTGCTTGTCCGCGTGGGCAAGGAATTCTGCAGGCCAAAGGCCCGATGCGCAGGCTGTCCGCTTGAAAAACTGCCGCACCAGACTGAAATAGATTAGTTAAATGCATATTATAAGAAAAAAAATAACGGTTCAGGGACAGGTACAGGGCATAGGGTTTCGGCCTTTTGTTTACAGGCTCGCAGCAGAGCTAAACCTGACAGGCCTTGTTTATAATTATACAGAGGGAGTAATAATAGAGACCCAGGGCGACAGCGGAAAAATAGAAACATTTATCAGCAGATTAAAACAGGGCGGCAGCCGGATACCTCTGCTTAAAATTACCTCAATAAATATTACTGAAACTGCCCCGATTACCGGAGAAAAGTCATTCGAAATAAGACAAAGCACAACAATTGGAACAATAAGCGCCGAAGTTACCGCTGATATCGCAACCTGCCGGGGTTGCCTTGCCGAACTATTCGATAAAAATGATTTCAGATATCATTATCCATTCATTAACTGCACCAACTGCGGCCCGCGGTACTCAATAATAAAATCGATACCGTATGACAGGCCGAACACCACAATGTCGGATTTCGCAATGTGTGACAAATGCAAAGAGCAATATGAAAACGTCGAAGACAGGCGATTTCATGCCCAGCCTGTGGCCTGTCCCGCCTGCGGGCCAAAAATAAAACTTTGCGAAAGAAATGGCAGAGAAATTGAAGGCGATTCGGACAAAGCCGTTTTAGAAACTATTAACCTTCTGCTGGCGGGAAAAATCGTCGCAATCAAGGGTCTTGGCGGTTTTCACCTTGCCTGCGACGGCGAAAATGACGAAGCGGTAAAATTACTTCGGCAACGAAAGATGCGCGATTATAAGCCCTTTGCGATGATGGCAGCCGATGTAGATAAAATCCGGCGGTTCGCTTACATAGATAAAACCGCAGAGATAATTTTAAAAAGCCCGCAGTCACCAATCGTTCTTTTGCTGAAGAAAGAGCCAAATATGATTGCACCATCAGTCGCTGAGGGTGTAAACACGTTCGGATTTATGCTGCCTTACACGCCTTTGCACCATCTTATACTCGCTGGAAAAAAGCTGAACGTGCTTGTGATGACCAGCGGTAATATCGCAGATGAGCCTTTGACTTGCAAAGACAGCCAGGCTCTTGAAAAACTTGGGGGCGTTGCTGATGCGTTTCTAATGCACAACAGAGAAATTTATCGTCAGGTTGACGATTCTGTAATGCATATTATTCAAAACGAACCTGTTCTGCTTCGCCGCTCAAGAGGTTTTGTGCCGCAGGCTTTCGTTTTAAAAACTTCAGCGTCTGCCGATATACTCGCAGCAGGTGCGGATTTGAAAAATACCTTTTGTTTCGCAAAGCAGAACCGTTTCATACTCAGCGAGCACATAGGCGATATGGCCGATGCGAGCGTCTATAAGCACTGGCTGGGCTCGATTGAACACCTGAAAAAACTTCTCGAAGTCAATCCTGTCGTCATCGCCTGTGATATGCATCCGGGCTATTTGTCAAGCCAACACGCAAGAAGTTTAAAGAAAGGCAATCTCATCGAAGTTCAGCATCACTGGGCCCACATAGCTTCAGTCCTTGCCGAGCACAACATTGATGAAAAAGTAATTGGTATCGTCGCAGACGGCACTGGCTGGGGCACTGACGGTGCAATCTGGGGCTGCGAGTGCATAGTCGCCTCGCTTGATGATTTTGTGCGTTTTGGCCATTTGAGCTACTGGCCGCTTGCAGGCGGCGACCTGGCAGCCAAACAGGCCATCAGGCCGGTAATGGGTCTTATGAAAAAATACAACCTTATTATTGCTGAAAAAATACTCGACCAAATCGAACCGGATAAAGAAAAAATAAATGCAGTTGAAAAACAGATTGAAAAAAACATCAATACCATTGCGACATCGAGTCTGGGAAGATTGTTTGACGCGGCCGCCGCCCTTTGCGGCCTTGGAAGTTATAATCACTTTGAGGCACAACTACCAATGGCCCTTGAGGCAATTGCAGATAAACGAATAATTGAATATTACCCATTCGAGCTGAAAGAAGAAAGCGGAGTTACCACAGTCGAAATTGGTAATTTTCTAAAAGGTATAATAACAGACAGAATGGCCGGCGCTGATAAAAGGATTATCTCGGCAAAATTTCATAACACCGTAACCGAGTTTTTACTTGCCCTGGCCAAACAGGCACGAGACGCGACCGGCATACAGACCGCTGCCGTAAGCGGCGGTGTGTTCTGCAACAGATTTCTTTCGGAAAAACTGATTGAACTGTTGAAAAATAATGGTTTTACTGTATTATTTAACCGGCTTGTTCCCGCCAACGACGGCGGAATTTCACTGGGTCAGGCTGCAATAGCGGCAAAATCGGTGACTCGTGGCTCGTGACCCGTAACTTGTAAAACAGGGAAAAGTCTGAAGAATTATGAAAGTAAAAGATTATAAAAATTTAACTGTTTGGCAAAAGGGAATTGAAATAGCGTATCAGGTCTATACAATTACAGACAATTTTCCGGCTTCTGAATTATATGGATTGACAAGCCAAATGAGACGAGCATCTGTTTCCACTTCATCTAATATCGCAGAAGGATTTGCGAGAAATTCCGGCAAAGAATACAGGCAATTTCTATATATATCATTAGGGTCTTGTGCAGAATTGGACACACAGCTTATAATAGCCCATAAGCTAAATTACATCACGAAAGCTAAAATGGAAAAATTAGCAGAAGATATAAATCACGAAAGTCGAATGCTTACGAGCCTTATTGGCAAAATTCGAAAGGTCACGAGCAACGAGCGACAAGAAACGAGCGACGAGCGATGTGTTTAGCGGTACCCGCAAGAATAATTGAGTTAAAAGGCGATGAGGCAATCGCCGACTGCATCGGCAATCGCATCGAGGCCAAGACCACGCTCATACCACAGGTAAAGGTCGGCGATATTGTCCTTATCCACGCAGGCTTTGCCATCACAGTTCTCGATGAAGACGAGGCCAAAAAGACCTGGCAGCTCCTGGCCGACCTGGACAACTTTAATAAAACCGATAAAAGGGTTTCAGGATAAAAAATGCTCGAGAGAATTAACAGAGCTTATACGCAAATAGCAAGGGCGCAGAGGGCTCTTGGCAGAACTGTAAACCTGATGGAAGTATGCGGCACTCATACGGTAACTATTTTCCGTGCCGGCCTGAAGACCGCTTTCCCGGAGGGACTGAAACTGTTAAGCGGCCCAGGCTGTCCGGTGTGCATCACCGACCAGGGATATATCGATGCCGTTCTGACGCTGGCAGACAAGGACGACATTGTAATTGCCACTTACGGCGATATGATTCGCGTGCCCGGCAAAAGCAGCTCGCTTGAGCAGAAAACAAACAAGGGCAATATAAAAACAATATTAAGCGCCGAAGATGTCTTAAAACTTGCAAAACAGAACCCTGACAAAAAAATTCTCTTTGTCGCGGTCGGCTTTGAAACGACTGCCCCTGCAACTGCGGTCCTGGCAAATGAAGCTCTGCAGCAGGGTATCAAAAACATCTTAATCTTCAGCAATCACAAGCTCGTTGTGCCGGCAATGGAGGCGCTGCTTGGCAGCAAAAACCACAGAATCGACGGCTTTTTATGCCCCGGCCACGTTAGCGTTATAATCGGTTCGGATGCCTACAAGCCGATTGTTGAGCAGTTCAAAAAACCCTGTGTCGTTGCGGGCTTTGAGCCGATGCAGATAATCATGGCGATTTCAGAAATCTGCCAGCAGATTGCGGATGAAAAGCCACAGGTCGGGTCGGTTTATCACGCTGCTGTCACACCCGAAGGCAACAGAACGGCACAGAAAATAATAGATGAATCCTTTGATATCGCTGCCGGCCGCTGGCGAGGCCTGGGCATCATCGACAAAAGCACCCTGAAACTGAAGGAAAAATTCAGCAGTCTTGATGCTGAAAAACAGCTCGGCATCAAATTCATACCCGAAGAGGACATTACCGGCTGCTGCTGCGGCGAGGTTCTCTGCGGCCTGATGGACCCGCCTGACTGCGGTCTGTTTGCAACAAACTGCACTCCCGACACGCCCGTCGGCCCCTGCATGGTAAGCAGTGAAGGAGCCTGTGCTGCGTGGTTCAAATATACCCGCAAGAATCCGCCTAAAGGCGAGACTTCGCCAAAGGCGAGAAGGCAAAACTGATGGCAGAGCACGATAAGATATTGCTCGCGCACGGCGGAGGCGGCAGACTGACCGATGAACTTATCCGCAGCGTAATTCTTCCCGCATTTGACAACGAAACTCTCAGCAAACTGACTGACTCTGCCGAAATACAATTCGGCAAAAACAGTCTTTGCTTTACAACAGACAGCCACGTGATAAAACCGTTGTTTTTTAACGGCGGGGATATCGGCAAACTCGCCGTATGCGGCACCATAAACGACCTTGCAGTAAGCGGAGCAAAACCGCTTGCCCTGAGCCTTTCACTGATAATCGAGGAAGGCCTGCAAATCGAGGTATTGAAAAAAATCATCGACAGCGCTGCCGCTGCCGCAAAAGAGGAAAATATATCAATCGTCTGCGGCGATACGAAGGTTGTCGAGGCAGGCTCTGCAGACAAAATTTTCATAAATACCTCAGGAATAGGAATAAAACTGCCGAAGGCCGATGTCGGCTTTGAAAGAATTACTGCAGGCGACAAAATTATCATAACCGGCTGCATAGGCAACCACGGTATGACGATTATGTCGCAAAGAGAAGGAATGAAATTTGAAACCGATCTCAAGAGTGACTGCGGTTCCGTCACCCAAATCTGTGAGAAAGCAATCGATGGGCTCGGCGACAATATAAAATTTATGCGCGACCCGACCCGCGGCGGCATTGCTGCAACCTTGAATGAAATTGCCAATCAAATAAACTGCGGCATTGAAATAAACGAAGAAAGCATCCCTGTAAACCCAACCGCAAAAGCGGCTGCAGATATGCTGGGCCTTGATATTTTAAACGTCGCCAACGAGGGAAAGATCGTAATCGTGGTTTCACCGCAAAAGGCTCAGGCCTGTCTCGATATTTGCCGAAGCTGCAATGCCGGCAGGCAAGCCGCAATAATAGGCCAGGTCATTGCAGGAGGCCAGCCGCTTGTCGAGCTTGTAACGACCATAAAAGGCAGACGCATTGTGCAGATGCCCTATGGCAGCGAGCTGCCGAGGATTTGCTGATGCACGAAGCCGCAGTTGCCCAAAATATACTCGATGCCATTATTTCACAGCTGACCGGCCGGGTAGGAAAAGTCATCGGAGTCGTAATAAGCTGCGGCCAGATGAATATGCTTAATGATGAGGCAATGCAGTTTGCCTTTCAGGCGGCAGCCGAAGATACAATATGCCGGGGCACAAAACTTGAAATAAAACATATTCCGTTAAAAGGTATCTGCAGAAGCTGCGGCAGCGAATTTGAATTTGATTTGTACGACCCAAACTGTCCAAAGTGCGGCAAAAGCGATTTTTCAATCGGCGACGATGCCCCCCTGCTGCTGGAAGAAATAGAATTTGAGGAAGAACAATGAATCCCGCACCTTCTAAACATTCAATATATTATTTATACTTTTCAATGAATCGAAAACACAATAGAATTGTAAAAGGATTAAAGAAGACTGAATCAAAAGAAGGTGCGGGATGAAAATTTCGGTAAATAAAAAAATTCTCGCAAAAAACGAAGATTTTGCTTCTGCAAACCGTAAATTCTTCGAAAAGGAAAATATCCTGTGCATCAATATGATTTCATCGCCCGGGTCAGGCAAAACAACCGTACTCGAACAGACAGCCAAAAATCTCAAAGATAAAATCAGAATCGGCGTAATCGAAGGCGACCTCTATACAAAGCTCGATTCCCAAAGAATCAATGCAACCGGCATCCAGGCCGTGCAGATTGAGACAAAAGGCGCCTGCCACCTGACCGCAGAGCAGGTTACAAAGGCCCTGCACCGGTTGAACACAGATGAGCTTGACATTATCGTGATAGAAAACGTGGGTAATCTCGTATGCCCATCCGATTTTGACCTTGGCGAAACGGCAAGAGCAGTGGTGCTTTCCATCGCCGAAGGCGACGATAAATGCGCAAAATACCCAAAGGCCTTCGCACAGGCCGACGTCCTTTTAATAAATAAAACCGACCTTATGCCTCACCTGGATTTTGACACCAAACGGGTCAGAAAGGACGCCCTGAAGCTAAAGAAAGATTTGAAAATCTTCGAAATATCTGCTAAAACTGCTGCCGGTATGGAAAGCTGGTACAAATGGCTTATAACGAAATTAAAAGTGAAGAATCAAGGAATGCCTTCGGCATAAAAATTTATATTTAGGTGTTCTATGGACTATTTCAGTTATAAAAATGGCACATTGTTCGCCGAAGATACGGACGTTACAAAGATTACTGAGGCGGTCGGCACACCCGTTTATGTTTACAGCAAGGCAACGATACTCGACCATTTCGAAAAAATCAAAAATGCCTTCGGCGAACTTGACACAACCGTCTGTTATTCCATCAAGGCCTGCAGTAACATAAATATCCTTAAAATACTCGCCGCCGCGGGCAGCGGCTTTGACATCGTAAGCGGCGGAGAGCTCTACCGTGCTCAGCAGGCTGGCGCAGATATGAAAAAAATCGTCTTTGCAGGTGTAGGCAAAACCGATGAAGAAATTACCGCAGCGC
>Ga0315543_1001005_pt1 | contig 32118 bp, 22 predicted proteins | sample SalMarSW160210MG_2_FD_203098 | JGI IMG/M metagenome (GOLD analysis project Ga0315543, IMG submission 203098) | Salt marsh sediment microbial communities from the Plum Island Ecosystem LTER, Massachusetts, United States - Salt Marsh Sediment SW1601-210 ... | reverse complement strand
TCATCTGGGAAATACGGGATAAACATTGTTTCCGGCGTCTTTCCTCTGTCCCGTCGCTGTGGATCAGCCCACGCTAGGCCGGGGATGTTGCGCGCGGCGCGAGCTCAGGCCGAGTGCGACTGACCGATTCGGTGTCGCAGGGCCAACAGGGCAAACGCGGCACACAGTAACAGCCCAACCGACGGTTCGGGCACCGACGCCCCGGATTCGGCAGCCGTGGCGAGCCAGTTGGCCGCCAGAATCGACGCGTCGGCCGGGCCGACCGTCCCGTCTTCGTCGAAATCGCCCATGTCCCAGGTGGCGTCCGTCGCACCCCAGTTGACGGCCAGCCGCCGGGCATCGTTTCCATCGACGATTCCATCACGGGTGGCGTCGCCAGGAATCGCCGGGGAGAGCGCAACCCAGATTACGTCGTTTTCGAGGATGTCGGTCAGTCCGTCACCCTTTTCCCCCGAGGTGTAGATCAGCCCGGGCACCTCCACCGAGTTCCAGCCCGTGGGCCGCTCGATGCTCGGGAGCCACCGAGGAGTCTCCGGGTCGAAGTCGGTCAGCAGTCGACTCGTCCAGCTCGCGCCTCCGTCGAGCGATTCGAGCCAGACGAGCTCGCAGCTCGGTGCGCCGAATAAGCTCGGCTCGTTGGCATCATCGCTGATGGTCAGGACCACGTGCATCCTTCCTTGGTCGTCGATGGTCAACCCGCCGGGCATCCCCGCTCCCCATCCGGTCGGCAATCCGTCGATGCAACCATTGAGCAACTGTTTCTGCCAGCCGCCCCCGGCAGCGGGTGTGGCGAGCCACGCTTGACGCGGCGGATCCACTCCGGTCAGCGTGTTGTACAGGACGTAGGGTACACCCGACGCATCCACCGCGATCGCGCCCGATCGAAGCGTCACACCACTGGTGAAATGCGAGCGATCCGCCGGATCGATCATTTCGATCTCGTCCAGCGTGTCGGCCGTGCCGGGCAGCGTGATCGGCGTGCCGTCGTAGTGCGTCCAGGTCTGCCCGAAGTCGGTGCTTTTCATGTAGCCGATCGCATGGCATGTTCCGGCGTCGTAGAACCGGCACGACAGATGCAACGTCTGGTGGTCGGGTCCCCAGGCGAGTGCTTCCATGAAGTGGGCATAATTACCTACGTCCGCCTGGAGGATCGGGGTCGGTCCCGACCACGAGCCGTCGGGCGGCCTCGTATAAAGGTTGACCACCCAGGGCGACATGTTCATCTCGCGAGCCGTCAGATAGAGCGTGTCGTCGGGGCCGCAGACCAGCGTTGGGTACGTGCACGAGGAGCCCACAAGCACCTCGTCCTCCCACGCCGAGGCATCGTTTGGGTAAAGCGACTTGCGATAGCGAAACGGCTCGTGATGCGGGTAGTAGGCGATGTGCAGGTAGCCTTCGCTGTCGACCGCCAGCGCCGGCCCGCCGTGATTATCTTCCGCGGCGCCGATCGTATAGGTGGGGGACCACTGGCCGGTGATCCGGTCGAAGGAGCGCATTCTGACTTCGAAGCCGGACGCCGTGCAATCAAGCCAGGCGACGTGGGTCGTGTCACCCCAGGTGATGATCTTGTTCGTCTCGGCATAGCCGGTCGCCCGACCGCTGCCGTCCTGCGAGACCAGGAAGCCCTCGGGCACGTCTGCCGCCCGAGCACCGCACGCAGCCCAACCCAGAGCCAGTATGCCCAGCCACGCCGAGCCAAGGACGGGCATTACGACTCTCGCGACAGGCATTATAGGCCTCTTCCCGTCAGAAAGTGGTTTACTCGGGCCAGGCCAAAGACGCTACCAGGGGCACCCCCCAGCCCCCTGGCGCGTTTTGGGCTCACTACAGGTAGGTTTTGTTTGTGCCCGGCCTTACCCTCTCCGGCCCCGTCGCAGAAACGCCGGCAAGATAATGCCGGCCAACAAGATCATCACATTCGGCTCGGGCACCGACGACGCTCCGCTTTCGCCAGGACCCGTCCAGTTGCCCGCCAGGATCGAGGCATCCAGGGCGTTCACGTAGTGATCGCCGTTGAAATCGCCGTCGTGGTAGGTGAAATCCTCGTTATAACTCCCCCAGTTCCCGGCCAGTACGGCGGCATCGTCGGCGTCGACGTCGTCATCATCATCAGTGTTGCCGGGAATCAGAACGGACGGGTCGGGAACGGTGAAGGTGTAGGCGGCTCCGGTATACGCTCCGGCGTCAGCACCCTGTGCGGTGACCACCGCCAGGTCGCCCACGAGTGCCACGCGGAAGCCTAATTCATCACCAGGCAGACCGTCGGATACCGCCAACTTGCCACTTTCGACCCACACACCACCGGTTTTTCCATAACCATAGGCGGCTCCCTGGCCGTCTTGGCCCCTAGCACCGACGACGATCTTGTCGCCGTCGATGGCCGTGGAGATTCCGAAATAGCCAGCGGCTTGTGGACCGTCGCCGGGCAGGAGTTCGGCAACCTGGCCCCAGTTATCCTCGCCCCCTTCGTCGCGATTGAAGACATACGCCGAGCCGGCCTTGTTCTGCCCCTCGATGTCGGTCTGGTAGGCTCCGACGACGATCGTATCGTCCTGGATGCTTGTGCCGGTTCCAAAATACGTAGTTCCCGTGACGGTCAGGCTCATCTGTTCAACCCAAGTACCTGCGTCCTTCTCGAAGACATAGGCTTTGTTCCTGCCATAAGAACCAACGACCATAGTGTCGCCATCAAGGTCGAGGCTTTGGCCGAAATATCTGTATGTCGTGTCGACGGTGGGGACAATCTTCTGGACTTGGGTAAAGTTGCCCGCTCCGTCGCCCTCGAAGACGTAGACCGCACCACCATTGATGATTGGGCCGGTGTCTTCGTTCTGGGCACCCACCAGCAGGGTGTTACCGTCAAGGGCGATCGCCGAGCCGAAGGTCGCACCGGCGACCGGCGTGTCGGGCAGGAGCTTGGCAAACTGGCCCCAGTTGTCCGTGCCACCCTCGTCCTTTTTGAAAACCCAGACCGCCCCGGCGTCTGTGTAAAGATCAATTTCTCCCACCGTAACATCGGCTTTGTAACCACCGACTAAGGCCAGGTCGCCGCTAATGACCACAGAGCTTCCGACCTGGTCACCGGCGAAAGCATCGCCCGGCACGAGCTTCTTGAGCTGGATGTAACCACTCCCGCCATCCGACTGGAAGACGTAAGCGGAACCCTTTTCCGCGTCGTCGTAGCGGGAGCCCACGATGGGCCGAGTACCATCGAAGGCCACCGAATAGCCGAATCTATCACCTGCGGCTCCGCCGGTGGCGGCGAATTTCGTGTTCTCATTGACCACGAGGGCCTGGGCCTCCGAGACCAGGCCGAGGTAGCTCAGCCCAACCACCAGGGCCAGGCCGAGCAGTATGAATCCTCTTTCGCAATGCATGAAATCATCTCCCATTTTTAGGTATCGATGTGAGCAACTTTCATCGTACGTTGCGTCTCGCCATGGCGAGCAGGGCAAGCAGGCCCGCCAGCGCAAGCCCAAGCGTGCTCGGCTCAGGTATCGCATAGACATAGGCGGCTTCGCCGGTACTGGTTGCAATGGCCGCCAGATCGCCTAACATCACCAGGCGGTTTCCGAACTTCTCACCGGCCACGCCGGCCGAGATCTTCTCGATCGGGGTCCAGTCTCCATCCTTGTTTTCGTCTGTGAAGTAATAGACCGCCCCGGTGTTGCTGTCGGCGCCCTGGGCTCCGACCAACAGCCGCGCTGCCTCAATCGAATTGCTGACGCCAAAGTTGGCAGACTTTTGCGGATCGCCAGCCTCTAACGAGTCATCCAGTCCCCAGGGCTTCGGTGGATCAAGGGGATCTTCGGTGTCGCGGCCGAAGACATACGACGTGCCAGCTTGGGAGAGGCCGCCGACGCTTGTCTTGTAGGCCCCGACGACCACATTGTCGCCCTCGACCGTGGTCCCGGTTCCCATATAGCTGGATCCCGCGGCGGTCAGAATCTTCGTTTCGGTCCAGGTATCCGATACCTTCTCGAAGACATAGCCCTTGTTCCCGCCATGGGCGCCAATCGCCAAGGTATCCCCGTCGATGCCGCAGCTCTGGCCGAAATAGTCCTTGTAATCAAAGTCACTCGGTTGAATTCTTTGGACTTGGCTCAAGGTGCCAACGTCGAAGAGATAGGCGGCGCCCGCCATGGTCTCTCCACCGTAGGTCTCGTTCTGGGCACAGATCAACAGCGTGTCGCCGTCCAGCGCCATCGAGGAGCCGAACCCGGCGCCGGCGACCGGAGTGGCGGCCACGATTTTGGCAATCTGGCCCCATGCGGTGGGGTTCCCGGGATCACCGGAATCGGGCTGGTTTCTGTCGAAGACCCAAACAGCCCCGGCGTCCGTATAGGTAGTCTCTCCCACCGTAACGTCGGCGGTGGAACCGGCGACGAACGCCAAGTCCCCGCTAATGGCTACGGACATTCCAACATAGTCGCCGGCCGCAGCATCGGCCGGCACGAACTTCTTGATCTCCGAGTAATCCGTGCCCGCGACATTCGGCTCGTAGAGGTAGGCGGCGCCCCTCAGACTGGCCTGTTTGCGAGCGCCCACGAGGACCCGATTACCGTCAAAGGCAATCGAGAAGCCGAAGTTGTCTCCGGTGCTCCCATCGCTGGGCGTCAGTCGGTCGACCTGTATCCACTCCGCCGATGCCTGGCTGGTCCAAAACATAGCCGCCACGGCTGCCAGGCAGGCCACCAAGGCGAGAGTCCCAAAGTTACATCTCATGATGTTGTCCTCCCAAAAGAAAAGTTAGGAATTGGATATCGCCTCTTACACTTCCAGACTACTTCTTCTGTTCCACCACGTCCGCTGTCTCTTCTCGGTCCGCCAGGTTTACTCCAAAATCCGTTTCTGCCCGAACCTGCCATCCTTGCCACGATCAGCGGGACGTAGCCGAACGGCCCGCAAACCGGCCTCCGGTCAGTCCGCCGTAATCCCGGGCCATGTAGGTCTCCGTGATTACCACTCCTTGCTCAGTACGTTCGCTGTCAAAGCCACTCCATCCAGTTCATATCTGGCCGCGGAGCTCACGGCCAGATTCCGACGCTCACCTCAATCTAGTTCCGCTGTGTCAATCACCTGGCCGTCCTCACGGTTGCTCATGCAACGGTAGACCAACACGTCGATGTCATAGGCTATGGAGCACACTGACCCATCGGCCATCGCAAAATGGCACGAGGAGGCGTGGGCACTGCCGAAGGCGTTGTGGTAGCCACTAAATCCGGGCGTATCCCGCATCGGGGGAAGCGCGTTGCCTTGGTGATCCGCCGTGAATCGAACCGTGTCGACGTCGTAGCCCTGGTACATGGACTGGTTGTCGCCCGAGTCCTCGCCGTCGTAGTAATCGTCGGGATTCAAGTGTTTCTCGCCGAGCATAAAAGTGTGACTCAGTCCGTCGGTAATATCTTGGGTCTCCATCATGCTTCTCGGGTAGAACAGCCCGGTCCAGTGAAAGGCCTCGACGTCCGCCCAGAAGTTCTCATCGTCACCTATCTTGTAGCTCGTCGGACGACAGTCCGGCCCACGGTTATCGCCTGCGTTGGCGGCGTAGTCGGTTCGAGCCACCAGATCACCTTTGTGCGGCGTATACACATTGATGAGTATGTAATTGCTGTTCCACTGGTAGCCCTCGGCATTGCGGCGGCTGGGGCAGTTCTGCATGGGCATCGCCGATTGCATCTGCTTCATGAGGATGGCCCTCTTTTCCAAGTAGGGCTGCCCTTTGCCCAAAGTATGCACGGCCTCCTGCTCCAGGAACGGCAGCGTGTTGTAAACCCAGCCGCCGGGCTGACGCTTGCCGAAGCCCCGGTCGGGATCGCCCACGTATTGATACGACCAGCCGGTGGTGGGAAGGTATCCATGGCCACTCTCGTGTGTAAGACACGCCGTGGCCAATTGCTTCAGGTTGTTCTTGCACTGCGCGCGTCGCGCCGCTTCTCGCGCGGCCTGTACGGCCGGCAAGAGCAACGCAATCAAGATGCCGATGATCGCGATCACTACCAGCAGTTCCACGAGCGTAAAACCGTCCGGTCGGTGTGACCTCGTGCTCGAATGCATCTCATACCCTCGCATTGAAAACCCGCCTTGTGACAACTGTTGCTGGAGGGAAGCTCCCGAAGGCGACAACCCTACTCGCAATCGTTGTTTCCAGTGCCTCTTCTCTGTCCCGCCTCGGGTTGGGACTGCTGCGCCCGGCGCAAACTCAGGCCGAGCGCGACTGACCGATTCGGCGTCGCAGGGCCAACGTGGCGACCGCGCCACACAGCAACAGCCCAACCGACGGTTCGGGCACGGATACTCCGGATTCGGCGCTCGCCGGGGCGTGCCAGTTGGCGGCCAGGATTGCCGCGTCGCGTGGGCCGACCACGGTGTCACCATCAAAGTTTCCCATCGCCCACGTAGCGTCACTCTCTCCCCAGTTCTCCGCGAGGATCGCCGCGTCCTGCTCGTCGATCGATCCGTCGCTGTTGGCGTCACCCGGCACGAACGGTTCCAGGCCAGCCGCCAGTCGCTCGATTTGTGTCGTTGTGAGTACCCCCTCGAAAACCCGGACGTCGTCCAGGCGACCGTTGAAACAGTAGGTATTCATCGAAGAGCCGGTGGCCAGGTTGCCGAGCGTGAAGACGGTATCCTCGGTCTGGACGTCGTCAGGCACGGCCGTGAGCAACTCGATGTCGAAGTCCCCGTCGATGTAAATGGCCATCCGCTCGCCCGCGTCGAAGACGACGGCGACGTGGTGCCACTCGGAATTGGAGATACTCGAGGCACTCGTCAAGTCACAGACGGCCTCACTGGAGGATTTGACGCGAAAGAGGAGCTTTGAACCGTCATTATAGGAGGCGACGTAATAGGCGTCGTCGTCCGAGCCGCCGGAGAAGTTTTTGCCGACCAAATTGCCGTAGCTTGAGCTGGAATTTCCTTCACGGTACATCCAGAAGCTCATCGACAGAGAGCCGGTGATGTCCAACTCGTCCGGGTTGCCCATGTCGACCCGATCATTCGTTCCGTCGAACTTCAGCGAGCCGTCAAGCCTTCCCGTCTGCCACGAAGGAGGCGAACCGAAGTTCAGAAGCGTCCCATCGTTTCCGTTGGGCGACGCATCGGCGGCGGTCGTCGCGTAAGGATCGGACTGCCCATCGTCCAACGTCCAATGCCCCAGCGGGTTGGCCGGCATGGGCAGCGGCGGCTCGGGAGTCGAACCTCCCATGTCGTAGTCCAGCGTATACTCCCCCCAGAGATTGTGTTGGTCCAAGTACGGCGAGTAAGAGCTGACGGTAATCTGGTTCACGTCGGGGTCGAACTTGAGATTGCGGAGCCAGCCGTTGCCGCCGTTGGCCAACTCCTGGTAATCACCAAGGACTTCATAGACGGGGTTTCCCACGGCGTTGGTCCCCACGTGCAAGGCCTCGCCGTGGGCGTGCCCGCAGACGACCATGAAGACGTTCTGGTGATCACTGATCAACTTGTCGAAGACCTGGTTCGCATTGTTGCCGAAAAAGCCGCCGTAGACGGTATCCGTGTCGCGAGCGCCGTTGGCCTTCAGATACTTGTGCGTGGTCACGATCACCCGGTGATTCGGATACGCATCGAGCACGTCGTTGGCCCAGCTGAGCGTGTAATCGCGAGCCATGAGTTCCAGGCTCAGGACCATGAAATCAAGGTCTCCGGCACTGAAGAAGCTGTAGTTATTACAGTTTGCTATGTCCATGGACCCGCCGTACCACGATTGGCCGGTAAAGCGATTCGGGCCGAAATACTGGTAGTACAGCGAGGGGTCGCGTGTGTAAGAGGGTGCGCCGGAGCCGGTCATGTCGTGGTTGCCCGGCATTATGCTGTACGGCACCGGGTTGGGCGCGTGTTGTTCCAGAATCGTGTGGGCGTCGTCGGCAATGTCCCACTCGCTGGAATAGGTGTTGGCGTGTTCGACGATGTCGCCGAGGTGAATCATGAACTTGATGTTCTCCGTCTCCACGTTATCCGCGACCCACGAGGTCTGAATGCTGTAAATATTGTCAACGGGACTCTGCATTGTGTACTTCTGAGTGTCGGGCAGCAGGATGACCGAAAAGGGGTCCGCTCCCGACGCGTCGGCCGCGTACCCTGTGAACAAGCACCCGATCGTCATTAAGAACGCAACGTATCGAAGGGCCGAAAGCAGCATGGGATCCTTTTTTTCTTGTTTCATCCGATTCTTCTCTGCGGGGGCCTTCTGTTATGAATTGTGCTGGGATTACCCCGCCGCGGGGGAGCCGTTTGGTTCCCCCGCGAACAAGTCTCCTGCGTGCCCCGCACTCACAACTCGACGCGCTGTCTCGGACGACGCCGCACCAGCCGGAGCATCATCCCGATCCGCGTGTACAGCAAGCCGGTTGACTATCATCGCCAACAGACAAGCCATTCACGTGCCGTGGCAGGGTCGCCGGCCGAAAGGTGCGGACGCACCAACGGGACAATACAACCACCACGATCATGAATACGCCGGTCCACACGGTCCGGCACCGCATCATCACTCGTTGCAGGAAAGTGTCGAGCGACACTCCCTCCAACCGTTTCCTCTACCTATCTCAGTCCCTGAGGTTTTCTACGCGTCGCTCCGGCGTCGCAACAATAGCCCGACGAGACCGCTGCCGAGCAACACCAGGCACATGGGCTCCGGAACAGCCAGGTCCGCTATCTGGGTGTCGCTGAGAACGCCCGTGTACACGCGAACTTCGTCCAGGAGGCCCTTGTAGGCATAGTAGGCGCTCGATCCGTACGCCAGACTGGCCAAGCCGAAAGGAGTCGACGTGCTGGCACAGGCTGCGGGAACACCCGTAGTCAGTTCGGCGTCCAAGTCGCCGTCGATATAAATGGCCATTCGCGATCCCGCGTCGTACGTGACTGCGACATGGCGCCAATCGCCCCCGCTAACGGCGAGAGTACTCGTACTTCGGAGTACGGTATTCGCGCCGCCGGAGGTGATGCCAAACTCGACCGTCCCCGCCGCGACCGTGTCCCCCGTAACGCTGGCTGTGTAGACGAGATCGGTGAAATAGGCATCGTTACCCGCGCCACCGGACATATTTTTGCCTACCATCTCGCCGTACTTCTTCGTGCCCGCCCCGTTTGGCTTCAACCAGAAGGCCATCGACAAGTCGCCTGTAATGTCCAACTCGCTGGTGTCTCCCATGTTGACCCGATCATTGCTGCCGTCGAAATTCAGGGCCCCGCCGAGTTTGCCCGTCGTCCAGCCGGGTGCAAAGTTGAGCGTGCCGTCGCTGGCCGGCGGAGTGGCCGAGTCAACCGCCGTCTGCGTGTTGGGATCGGACAGCCCATCGTCTAACGCCCAATGGCCGACAAGAACCGCCTCGGCGCGGACGGCTCCGGCCAAGATGCTCCCAAACAACATGGTAACCAGGATCACGGCCACCGAAATCAAAAGAGTTCGATAACGCATACGTATCCTCCCTTCGAGAAACGAAACCTAGATGAATACTCTTGACCAATTTTTCTTCCTAGCACCTCTATCTTGCTCTCGCGTTACTTCAATCGCCGCTGGCCGGTGCCGGCCCAACCGTACTCCCCTCGGCCAGACCCAATGGGACATTCGTCCTCTCCGTGTCGTCAGGCGATCGCTGCCTGTCACAGATTTCCTGAAGGATTCTCGCCGCGCGGCGACCCAGGTCCTTCTCGTCGATGGTGATCGACGTCAGCCGCTCGGTCAGCGCACCGCCCCGATCCGTGCCGCCGACACCGATCAGCGAAATGTCTTCTGGCACGCGCAGGCCCAGCTTCCGCAGCATGAGGTAGATCCGCTCAGCCATCGGATCGAAACTGGCCATGATCGCCGTCGGTGGATTGGGCCCACCCAGCATTCCCTGAAGCGCCTTGAAGATGGCCTCCGTCTGAATACTCGCATCCGGTGAAACCGTATCGCCCCAGTAGGTCAACGACTCGGGTAATGTACCGCCGGTGGCCTCCACGACTTCACGCAATCCCGCTTCATAGCCCGCGCTGGCCTCGACGCGCTGGTGCATGGAGAAGAATGCCACCCGACGGTGCCCGTTCTCTACGAGCACTTTTCCGGCCGTACGCCCCACGTCCCTAAACGGAATGGCCAGCAGCGGAGCGTCAACCCCCTTGACGGCCCGGTGACAGAAAACAACTGGAATGCCGTGCTCTCGCAAATGATCGACTTGGTATGCCGGCGTCGGAGGCAGCGAAGTGGGCGCCAGTGCCACGCCCGCCACGCGCTTCTGAACCAATTGGATAAAGATGTTGGCTTGCTTATCCAGATCGTTTCCCGTGTTGCAGGCCAAGATCTGCTTGTGCACACCCGTCGCCGCACTCTGAAAGCCCGCTTGAAGGGAAGGCCAGAAACCCGTGCCCGCGCCGGGAACAACCAATGCGAACACATCCAGACCCACACGGCGAATCCGCTCAGGCGACTCGCTGATGAAGGTTCCAGCCCCGTGCCGTCGCTGGATCACGCCTTCCTTCTCCAGTTCGGCCAACGCCTGCCGCACGGTCGTCCGCGCCACGCGAAGTATTTCCGAAAGGTGTTGCTCCGAGGGCAGTGGTGCGCCCACCTTCAAATGTCCTTTACCGACTTCAGTCGCAATGAAGCTCCGCAGACGCTCGTATTTCGGCCGCGCGTCTTCCGACCCGTGAAGGTCGAGTTGTCGCAAGCGTTCTTCAACGCCAGTCGGGTTGGAACGGTCAGCTATGCTCATGGCAACCGGTAACTCCGTAGCAAAAAACCACCATCGACACCGAACTAACGATCCATCTGAAAAAACGGAAAGGTAGGAACATGACGTCTGTAGGACTAGTGTACCAGCGGTCTTTTCAAACGTCAACGATTTACCTGCCGTTTTTTCCAGCTTTTCCATGTCCAGCTGGATGTTACCTTTGTGGACACATGATAAATCCTTGCCTTACATCAGGTTGCGTAAGAAAGTCTCCGTGAAAGCAGAGCCGCTCTTGGGGCGTCCAAAGCCAGTTCAACACAAGAAGTCGTACATACCTCTTTAGGTCCCTCTGTTTGGCAGCACGTTGCCTCTGGACTCCCCGACGCTCGCCGAGTGTGCCCGGCTACATTGGACGTGACGACGGCTTAGAGTTCACGATCAAGGCGATTCGGGAATGGTTGGGGTGGGTGCGTGGGGCCAAATGCCTTTGGCTTCACAGCGAGTATCGAGTCGTTATGCCGGTGACGCTCGAACATCTCGTGTATGCGGCTGGTGGTCCCGGCGTCGAGTACGTCAAGCACGGCGCTTGTCAAGCTGGCCAGATCTTTCTCCTAATTATGTTGCAGGCAATGGCAGAGTGATGCGAATCAAACAGGCACGGTCCGACCTGAACGGTCTCGCTGGGGCGGAAGCTTCCCCCTTATCGTTGCCAAGCATGTTACCTATCGTGTTCGGGCGGGACGCCTCTGCTCTACACCGCGGATCACTCACTCGGCTGTTGCTTGACAGCCGACGAGTCTTTCGCGTAGAGTAGAAAGGAACCCGGGAGAATAACCATGGTCGTGTCGCAGAACCGTTTCGACCGCCGTGAGCTTCTCGGTCGTCTTATCGCGATCGTTTCCGGCACCGCGTTGGTGGATTTGCCATCGGTGGCCCTTGCCGACGAGCGGGCCGGCCTGGTCAAGAACATTCGCCGCTCGATTGTCTTTCCGGGTCGAGACAAGGTCGAACAAACCGCTTGGTTTCATGCCCGGGCATGTCCCATGCCGACACCCGCGGGTCCGCTGGCATTGATGACTGCTCAGCGCACAAGCGGTTCGGACTACTTCCATCCCGTCTGTTGGACGGTCTCCAAGGACCTGGGCCAAACGTGGAGCCGGCCGCGGCCGATCCCCGGCATGGGACGTCGCCCGGCTGGTCAAGGCGTGCAGGTCGGCGTGTGTGACGTCGTGCCCGAGTTCCATCCGCAAACGCACACGGTGTTGGCGATGGGCCACAACGTCTTTTACAAAAAGGGTCGTTTTTTCCGCCCCCAGCCGCCACGTTGGCCGGTCTACACGGTTCGCGATGCCCAGGGCAATTGGTCGTCGCCGACCAAGCTCGCCTGGAATGATCCTCGCGGCTCACAGATCTACACGTGTGGCAGTTCCCAGCGGGTCACCTTGTCTGATGGCGACCTGCTCATCGCACTGAGCTTCGCACCCAAGGGCCGTGTTGACCGGATGGTGAGTTCGGTTCGCTGTTCCTTCGACGGCCAGAAGATCACCGTCAAGCAGGTCGGTAGTCCCCTAGAACTCCGCAAGAGACGAGGATTACTTGAGCCGTCGATCACCGCTTTCGACGGACGATTCTGGATGACGATTCGGGCCGAAGACAATCGCGGCTACCTGTCCGTATCGGACAATGGTCTTCACTGGTCGCCCCAAACAGCCTGGAGTTGGGACAACGGTTCGCCGCTGGCCATGTCGACCACGCAGCAACATTGGCTTACGCACAGCGACGGCCTGTTTCTCGTTTACACACGCCGGGCCGAAAACAACGTCAACGTGTTTCGTTGGCGCTCACCGCTGTTTCTGGCCCAGGTCGACCCCGAGCGACGCTGCCTGATCCGCGAAACCGAGCAGATTGTCCTTCCCTTGGTGGGCGATGGGATCAACAACCCAAGACACGTCGCGCGGATGGGCAATTTCGGCGTGGCCAACATCACGCCCGAGCAATCGTGGATCACGGTCGGCGAGTGCCTGCCGGACGACGGCTGGCGCGGCGACACGTTGCTTGCCCGGGTCATCTGGAACCGCCCGAACCGGCTCGTCGACACGAAGACCGAGCCGCGCTCATAGGGAGGCAGTCCTTCAGTAGAGCAGGGTAGGCATCTGTCTTGGTTCACCCTGAAATGGAAACGTCGATTGGTGGGTCAGGATCGTTCGGGTGTTGAAGCGGTTTGGTCGCGCTTGGATTTTTCGCATTGGTGTTGTAAGCGGGGGAGGTGGGCGGCAGCGGCGCCACCGCCCGAGCCTCGCTCACAACCCCTGGGTCGGCGCTCGGGTTGCGTCGTGCGCAGAGCCCTATCCTCCGCCCAGGTCGCGCGTCATCGTAGCGTGTCGTTTCTGATTCGGCAACCATCCCGTCAAGCGACTGCCCGCCGGCGTGCCGCTTCACGTTGCTCTTTTCTCCGCTGGCGAGCTTCGGCCAGTTTGCGGTCGCGGGCGGCGAAGATCTCTCAGCTTCACAGCCCGCCAGCTTGTCCGAGGAACTACAGCAACTCGGCTTTGACGGGTTCTATGACATGGTGCGTCGGCAAGTGGCACGCTGGCGAAAGCCGCGCCGTGTTGTTCGATGAGGGCGCCGATTTCGGCCACCTTGTCCAGGTCGGCCCATTCCGAAAGCCGGATCGGGCCGAAACCCTCATAGTCGTGAATCGCCCACTCTTCGGCGTCCGGGCTGGACGAGCGGGCAAGCATTTCCTGGATTGCCTCCCGAATCGCGTCGATGTCGGTGGCGTCGATCCACTTCCCGTGGAGAATGCCCGCGTTATACGACGCAAGGCAAGCCCAAAAAGCCCGAGCCGATCCGCGGCCAACTCGTGCCTGACACGTTCAAGGCGATGCAGAGCCTCTGCAAGCGGGAAATCTGCCGCGGCACGCAAAACCCTTTCTGGTTGGAGCCTGTTGGCGACTGGGAGGCCGATGACCTGTTGACCTTCCGCAACGGCATCCTGAACGTCCGCAATCTCATCGAGCGCCGCAGTGAATACTTCATCCCTCCCACGGCCAAGCTCTTCTACGAGCACCAGGCCCAGTTCGATTTCCACCCGCACGCAGCGCACCCCGCCGAGTGGCATCGGTTCCTCGATTCTCTGGAAAGAAGCGATTCGTGGCGAGCATCTTTGCAGCAGATCATGGGCTACTGCCTGTGGCTGGGCTACGACCTGCAGAAGTTCTTTGTGTTGGTCGGCCCGCCGCGGAGCGGCAAGGGGACGATTGCCACAGTCCTGGAGAACCTCCTCGGTGGTGAGTCGGCCGTTTGCGCCCCGGGCTTGGAAGATTTCACACGGTTCGGTCTGGAACAGGCGATCGGAAAGCGTCTGGCCATTGTGCCGGAAATCGATCTGCCCCGAAAGCACCGGGAAATCATCGCGAGGCTCAAGGCCATCACCGGCGGGGACCTGGTGACCGTCGACCGAAAGCACATCCCCAACCTGTCGGTGCGGCTGAAGATGAAGATCCTCATGCAGACGAATCATTTTGTGGCGCTGCCGGACAACTCGGGCGCCCTGCACGCCCGCATGTTGCCGCTAAAGTTCACAAAGTCGTTCGTCGGTCAGGAAGATACCCAACTGGCCGAAAAGCTGGCAGCCGAATACCCGGGCATCCTGCTTTGGGCATTGGAGGGTTTACGGACTCTCTACGAGGCCGAAGGCCAGTTCATCCTGTGCCGGTCGACTCGCGACGAACTGGCCCAACTTCTTGCCGAAGCCGCCCCGTTGCGGGCCTTCATCGAGGAGTGCTGCCGCGTGGATCTAGGCCGAGGCGTCCAGGCCACCGCGCTCTATCGGATATACCAGCTTTGGACCGAAGGTCGGGCCCTGCAGCCGCTCGGCGAAGGACCCTTTGGCAACGAGCTGCGATCGGCCGTGCCTACCCTCATCAAAGACCGTGCCACGAAGCCGAGCCAGAGAGGACGCAACGGTTGCCGAATCGTGGAAACCGATTTTGACATCGACCCCACCACGCGCGCCGTCCTCTGGCTGGGCATCTGCCCAAAACCCGAGTGGTGAACCCGCAGTGTCGCAGTGGCCTGCGATTGAAAACCCACCGCGGGGATGTTCCCCGCGCCGTATCCCCCCGTCCCACCCTTTTCTCAAAAGGATCTCCTCATGAATGACTGCCCGCCCAACACACGGCCCGCGATGCCGCTGCCTGAGGCTTCGGCTCGTGGGCCATGTCACTGGGCACAAACCAACTCTCGGAAAGAATAGGCAAGATCGACCATTCCTCATGGTCAGGACCCACAAGAGAACGGTTTACCATGAGTATCAAGAAACTGCGTAGGTATCTTCAACAGCGATTCGATGTGGTCGCAAGTCTCGACAGAGAATGTGATCCCGATTACTTTGTCGACATCGAAGTGGGGCAAATCGTGGAAGAGGCACGCCGCCGGTGTTGCGAACTCGGCTTTGAGGACATCGGTGAAGAAGTGGGCACGCTTTCCCCACGAGATGCACTGCCCATATTGGGCAAGCTTCTGACGTGGGCAAGGGAGAGAAGATCAGAGACCGACGCGATGAGCCCACCAAAAGTGGCCAAGATATTCGGGGTCAAGCCTGACAAGGTCCCGTATTGGATCCATTCGGGCCAGTTGGAGGCCGTCAATGTCGCCAAGGACGATGGCAACCGGCCGCAATACGCGGTCACGCCGGCCGGGCTGGACACGTTCACACGACGCCGCGCAACACGGGCCCCGGTCAGGACGAGGCGCACTCGCCGGCCTTCTTCCGGGAAGGTTTACGTTTGAACAGCCACTTGCGGACGTGGTTCGCTACACGGAAGAGCCTCTTGTCAGTCATCCGCTCGCGGTACACGGCCGACATATCGTTCGCGCGCGGGGCGTGGCCCATAATGCGGTCGACCGCAGCCTGGTCCATGCTCTCCCCGCCGATTGTCTCGAAAGTGTGCCGGAGGGCGTAGAATCCCAGGCCAGGGCGATGGATTTTAAGAGTCTTGAGCAGCTTGGCCGTCTCTTTCGATATGGGATTGTCCCGTTGGGTTTTGCCTTTCGACAGCCAAGGGAACCCATACTTGGTGATGAACACCTTGTCGGCATGTGCCTTATCCTTTGGCTCATGTCGATTGGCCAAGACGTCCTTGAGGGCTGTAATCGTCTCGGGCCAGAGCCGGCAGCGTCTTTCGATGCCTGTCTTGGATCGGCCGAAGTCCAACCAGCCAGTTTTCAAGTCGAGCGCGGAAACCGGCAGCGTGGCACAGTCATGGTTGCCCATACCGCAATTGATTCCCAACAAAATCATCGCTTTCAATTGTGGCCCCGCCTTGTCCATCATGGTGCGAATCTGTTTGGCCGTATACATTTTGCGGCCCTTCTTTTGCCGTTCGCAGCGCATGACCCGTTGGCTGGGCTTCTTGAATCCGTCTCCGAATACAAGCGGTTTGTCAATCAGGCCCTGCTTATGAGCGTAATTGAAAAAGGCACGAGCGCGACCAATGTCATTGGAAAGTGCAGTAGGGCCATGCCCTCTGCGTTTCTTTCCTTGTCCTTTCGTGAACTCCCTTCGGAGCTTTTCGAAATCAGCGGGACGCAGGTCGGTTACAAGGCGAGTACGGCCGAACACTCCAACGAGCTTGACGCCGATGAGTTTATAGTCCTCCCACGTCCGCTGCGCCAACTCCCCGGTCTTAACCAGGTTCTCCTTCGTTTCCAAGAACTGGTTGACCAGCGAGCGAACCGTCAGGCCTTCACCCACGACCCTGGGTTCCCGGCCGGCCAGAAGGTCATCCTTCTGCTCAATCCATTTGTCCAAAGCCCCTTGCGGATCGTCCCAAGGGCCAAAGAATCGGGTCGTACCCCGTACCTTCTTGGCCCACTGGCCGTTGTGGTGGGCGTATAGAGGGTAGTCCTTGTGTGGCTTGCCGGGTCGCCCATCCTTTGCTACACTTTTTGCAGTCGACTTCTTCGGCAGGCCGGAAAGGTGGGCTCGGTAGCGTTCGAGCGCCGTCTTCGCGTCCTTGCCGAAATAGTACATCTTTCCATCAATCTTCTTGGCCCATTGGCCCGAAGCATGAGGAAACAGCGGGAAGTCGGGAGTAGGTTTTTGAGGTTTGGCCATATGATCCCCATTCATCGAATCGGCAACGACGGGAGTCGGATTGAAGGCGCCGGTACGGGTGTAGTTTGGTGTAGTGGCGTCGTATCAGGCATCGTCGCACTACACCATACCCTAGAGTACCATCGACCGACCCGGTTGTCAAACGACACAAATGTCGATGAATAAGGATCTTATGGAACGAAGTGAGAACTTGGCGGCGTAGCTCAGTTGGTTAGAGCAGCGGAATCATAATCCGCGTGTCCGGGGTTCGAGTCCCTGCGCCGCTACTCATGTCAATCCCCGACAGATCCTGAGAATCGCTGCTAAGTGGTGCCAACGCAACAGGTTCGGAAGAAGGAATCGCAGGAGTCTGCTCTCCCCCCAAAGTCACAGACGGCGACAGATTCGGACTATGCGCTTCCTCACGATCCGAGAATTCGGGGGGCCTTCGGAACGTCAGGTAATCCCTCTCGCAGCGCCCAGCCCCGAACCACCTGGACATCCTGCCGAATGAGGCTCAGTTGATGGCCCTGCCTGTTCGTCGGGTCATCCGATGTGGATCGTTGAATGGCAGTGTTCGCGGCGGTTGCGGCAATCCATTTGACGTGACAGGTGTGCAACGATTCGATCCGCGGTTTCACTCGGGGTTGGAGCCAGCATCTGGCCCGCGCCGCATCAGTGAAACCATTGGGAAGATCGGTGTCGCCGGACATGATTTCGCCTTTCCGTTCAGGCTGCCCGGAGCCGGCGTTGCCGGTCGTTTTGTCCGGTGCCGGTGGCGACTCGGATTCCACAATTAGCCCTCTTCCCAACATTCCCGCTTTCCCGGCTTCGTCGTCAAGCGGATCATACCAGCCCTTCAACGACAGAGGCGGAAGCGGCATTTCCCGCACTTGCATCATTGCCTGGCAAACTTCCGGCTGCTGGGGGTTATTGATGGTCGCAAAAGTAGTGAAATGGTGAGATCACGAGTTTCCCCGTGAATGCCGGGCTCCCGTTGGTCGCCCTGGGGTCACTACTAATGCGAACCCCAATAGTGACTATCCGCCCACCGATTTCGTCCGGGTCTCGAATCATCGTGGCATCGAGAACGGCGTAGGCGAAGCGGGTTGCCAAGTCCAGGGCGCAGCAAGCCCCAGCGCAGCCCTCGATGTCCGGTAGCTTCTGCCCCAATGCCCGATGAGCGCGAACAAAGTCATCCCAAACACCCTTGCCCAAGTCCCTGGCGACTTGGGCAGCGTGCAGAAGCCGCTGCCAGTGTGAAACAAAACCCTCCGGCTGCGCTATGTCGTAGCTGCTAAATAGGTCCTCACGAAAGGGAAAGCGGGTGCCATGCCCACGCTTGTCGTGGGCATGTGGGAAGCGCGGCAAAACGCGGCATGGCACCCCATTCTCATGACTTTCGCTATTGCGTGGGCCTATTGAGCATCCCAAACGGCAGAAGTCTTGCTGTAGTGGTTCGTCTATCGTTCAATGTCAGATATGAGTTGGGTGCCACTGGCGTCTCGCCAGTGCTTCTTAGACGGGCAAGATGCCCGTGGCACCCAGCTACCGTGCATGACAAATAGACGTGGACGGACCAGTAGGACTATTCAAGCGCTGACCCCACAATCTCCCCCCAGGACGAGGCGACGCGATTGAAGGAGCACGAGCGAGGGCGGTTCAGGGCGTCGAGGGATTCAACTCGAAGTTATAAGCGGTCTGGCCGCGCGTGATATCGCACTTGAGCGTCGTCTTGGTGTTGTAGCAGGTCGGCACCAGCGGCTCGATCTTGTCGGCCAAGGGAGCGCCCGGGGTGATGCGATGCTTGCCGACGACCTTGCCGCCGGTGATGCGGACGGTCTTTTCGCCGGGCATGGCGCGGACTTCGTAACGGCCGTCGACGATCGTGGCGGCCGCCGTAGGCCCCTTGCCGTCGGACGGCTCGAAGTCGATCTGGCCGTGCTCCAACAGCGCCCCATCGAGGGTAACGGTCCCGTGAATCGTGGCCAGTTTGTCGCCCCCACAACCCAATGCCGTCAGAAGAAGCGCCGAGGCCAGTAGTGAGACGAATCGCTTCATGGGATGGTCATCTCTCTTGTTCCGGGGCTGCGACGATCGGGAAAAGGGATCAATTGGAGTCGTTTCTGATGGCCTCGCCGCTGTCCATCGAACTCAGCGCCCGCCAGACCTCGACGTCGATGGTGTCTTCGGTGAAGTGGACAGAAGCGTCGCCGTAGCAGACGTGAACGCCGCCCGGATGATGGCTTCGGGACGAGACGTAGTAGGGGGCGCCCGGATCACAAGGGGCCGGGATGTTCGGTGTCTGGTCGAAGCAGAGTGTTCGATCAACGCCTGAATTGGGCGTGTAGATCGTCATGAACTGAGCCGCTGCGAAGTCGTTATTGAAGAAATCACCGCGGAAGTCGAAGTCGTCGTCGAAGTCGGCTTGAATCACCTCGCCGAGAAAGATCGTCGTCGAAAGGCCGTCGCTGATGTCGGCGACGCGCGTGTAGCGGTTGGTCCCGAAGGCTCCGGCGCGCGGCGGATCACCGCTGGGCGTCTGTTTCTGGAAGTAGTCGCAATATCCCCACGAAACCACGTAATTGCCGCGCGCTCGCGTAAAGTAATCCCCACGCCAGAAACCCACTCGGTCGGACGGACAGTAGTAAACGTCGGCCTTTTCACGCAGAACCCGCCGATTCTGTTGCGTATAGAAGGTGTAACTGAAATCGTACCGGTCGTAGAGCGACTGCTGTTCGATAAACGGCCACAACGGAACGACAAACGTCATCCGGCTGTATTCGCCGTCGGGACCGCACTTGCCGTCGAGGACGCATCCCGGCGTGCTCAAGCACGCACTGCCGGTTATCGTACCGCTCGGAAAGGCCCCGTTCATGTTCTCGTAGCTATGTAACGCCAGACCCCATTGCTTCAGATGGTTGGCACAGGTTACGCGGCGCGCCGCCTCGCGCGCGGCTTGGACCGCGGGCAGGAGCAAGGCGACGAGGATACCGATGATGGCAATGACGACCAGGAGTTCGACGAGCGTGAAACCGGCGAGCGTTTCCTTCCGTCTTCTCATAAGGGGTCTCTTTCCTTCGTCTATGGCCGGACGGGAGGCGGTTGGATGGCATCTCCTGCCCGGCCTGGGACAATGAGAATGCAGTCCACATCTTCGCCCGAACCCGGATGGGGTCCGTTCGGCTACCAGGGGTACGGGAACTTTGCGATTATCCCCCAGCCCGTTTGGTCGGTACCGGGCACGGCTGCGCACACTCCCCCTGATCTCCGCACTTCCGGCCCCGCCCACGCCTTGCCGGCTCGCGTCCGGCAACGTTGTTTGCCGGCAACGATAAGTTGTGAGCCTCTTCTTCGGCGGGTGAGCGCCTAGCGGCGGCGCCACACCAGCCATGCACCAAGTGTTGTCAAGAGCATCAGGGCAACGGAGGGCTCAGGTACGGCGGAGTTTGCCTCACTCGCACTGTAGCCCCAGTTGGCGGCCATGATCGCCGCGTCGGCCGGACCGACGTACTCGTCGCCGTCGAAATCACCCATCTCCCACCACGAGTACTCCTCGTCTTCCTCGGTTGCCCCCCAGAACGCGGCCAATCGCTGGGCGTCAATCGCATCGACGTCGCCGTCATTGTTGGCGTCGCCCGGTATCTGCGGCGGCTCTTCCACCTTCGGCAATCCGATCTGGAAATTGTCGCTCCAGAAACGATCCGCAATCAACGGGTCGGCATAGGGATGGGCCCAGTTGACGCTCACCGCGTGGCTGGACAGAGGTAGCGCGGCAAGCACTCCGAGACCGACCGTGTCCAAATCGACGATCCCCACTGACGCTTCGTCGATAAAGATCTGGATCTCTCGATCCAAGATATCAACCCGGAAGGCGTAGTTGTGCCACTCCTCTTCGTTGTCAATGGGCGAGATCAACCCGGTGTCGACCTCGATGCCGGAGGGGACGCCAGTGGTCAATAGAGCGATCGAGGGCCACACCGCACTGCCGGACAGCCGGACGAACACTGACAAATTGCTGGGATGCCAGAGGTCGTTCCTGACCCCCCCGAAAGTAATGCCGACGCGATCCTCGGTCGAGACGCCGTCAAACTGGACGACGAACTCGTCGCGCAGACCATATTCTATCCCCCATTCTCCTACCCAATTTCCGGTCTGCGTCATGCCCGTGGCCGAGCCGGCGCCCGAGCCGCCCGGGTATGTGGTGGCGCCGCTGCTCGCGCTTGCGTCCGTGGCGATAGCCCACCTCCCGTTGTCCCACCACTGCTGCGGATTCCCGTAACAGTTCTCCACCTTGAGGCCCTCGCCAACTATGCCGTTTACCGGGTCGTCAACGGAGCCGACGGGCCAGGCGCCGTCTGGGCGGTCAGGCAGAGCACCGGGCTCGCCAGTGATCGAGAACGTGTCGCTGTAGTCGATGTAGGCGGGGTCGATCAGAGTCGACGAGCCCACCTCCACACCATACGCGTGGGCACTCGGGACCATCACGGCCAATGCAGCAACACAGCAGAAAACATGCATGGCTATCTTTGCCATTCTCATTGAGAAACCTCCTTCAGATCAATAGACTGAGGGGAACGTGTCGCCGCGGGGCGCAAGTGGCCCCGCGGCCCTCTCATGCCCTTCATGCCTTCTTCCTGCGCAAGACGGCGAAGAGTCCCGCCAGGCCGCTGAGCAACAGCACGAACGTGCCGGGCTCGGGAATCGCTGCGCCGACCTGGAAATTGTCGGTCCACATGCGGTCGCCGTTGGGATGGGACCAAAAGCCGACCGACACGGCGTCATTCAAAAGGGGCACTGCGGCGAAGGGGTCGCCTGGCAGCAAGTCCAGATAGATCACGCCGCGTGATCCTTCGTCGACGAAGACCTCGATCGATCGTTCCGGGATGTCGAACAGGGCCGCGTAATTGTGCCATGCCCCGCTAGTCGCAAGGCCCGAGGTCAGAGTCGTGCCGACCTCTCCGACATTGACATTGAAGACCGAGATCTCCGGGAGACCCCCAGATGCACGAACGAAGACGCATATGTTGGACGGATCAACGAGATTGTCACGGACTCCCCCGGTCATCAGATCCATCCGGTCGGCGGATTGGACGCCGTCGTACTGGACGACGTATCGCTCGCGGTTGGGCAGCCCGTATTCGATTCCCCAATTGTCGCCCCATGGACCCGTCTGCGTCATCCCCGTGGCGGAGCCACCGGTCCCATCGGACTTGGAGTTGCCCGGGTAAGGGGTGAGCGCGCCGGGAAGGGCCGTGCCGTCCCTGTTGAAACTCCACTTGCAGTCGCTCCACCACTGCACCGGATTGCCGTAGTTGTTCTCCACGATAAGCCCTTCGCCCGGAGTTCCGTTTCCACTGCCGTCCGGGTTCGAGCAGCAGTCCACTCCGCCGGGGCACCATCCCCCACGGCCGTCGCGGTCCGGTATCGTACCGCCGCAGCCGTCCAAGCAGGCGGTGAACGTGTCGCTGTAGTCGAGCGTGCCGGGCTGGATAAGACTGGAGCTGCCTACCGGAACGCTTTCCGCCTGGGCAGGCAGCGCGACGCAGACTGCCAATGCCACAACACTAACCAAAAACAATAACCGTACAAATCTCATGCGTTGTTCCCTCCCATAGTTGCAGAAAAGACAAGTAAGTCACCGAAGACCAATGAACCTAACACTAGCTTGCCTCTTGCCGTGTTGACCGGAGTCGGCACCACACCAGATTGCACCAGACATTGTGCGACGATGGTGACGACGTTTTCACTTTCGCTCACCGAACCACCGAGGCGCTGGGGTCCAGAGAGAATTCACAAAACGTTACGCAGCTAAACCGTTTCGCAGCACGCATCTCCCTTTGAAAAGAACCTGACAAGTGACGTTAACACATGTCACATATGTTAACCCCTGGCTCCACCGATTTCAAGAGGCTAAGCAGGATTTTTTGACCAGATTTCGCCAATATGCGCCCCAAGAGTGGGTAGCTATCCACCCAAAAGGCGGCTCGCCACGCCAAATACGGCGAAAGCCAGGAAGAGAACCAGAACACCGACGCCCATCGTCCGCCGCGTGCGCGCCAGGGTTCCTTTCCATTCGCCGGTCAAGATGCCGGCAAGATTGCCGAAGAGAATGGCTATCACGAGCATCATCGGAAAGGCCACAAAGGCCCCGTAGGGGCCCATCATGCCGGCGCCGATTCCAAACAGCACGATCCCCAGCGGCCACGTGATCCCCATGAACACCGCCCAGGCCCAGTACCGAATGTCTCCGCCGCTGGCAATCAAGCCGAACGTCCGCCGGCGGACCATCACGGCCAGTGCGTACACCCCGTTGACGAGATAGTTGCCCGTGAAGACAAGTGCCCAGATCGCATTGTTCTTGGCCACCGTCGAGGCCCCGCGCCGGGCGGCTGCTTCGGCGATGGGCTCTCCAAAGATCAGCCCAAAATTGACCATGGCCGAAAGCACGCCGGAGACAATGCAAAACACGAGTCCCATCGCGAGTGTCGAGCGAATCGCACCGCCGTGACCGGTCTGGCCGAGGTCGCGTTGGCGCAGATTTCCCGCCCAGGCGCAGACGGCCACGCCGGCAATCATGACACCGACGGCCGTCATGAGGACCAGTCCCCCGGGCTCGAGCAGCTTGCCGGGTTCTTTAATTGCCAAGGGCACCGGCGAGCCGAAGACGTTGATCAGGCCCATGAGCAACGACACGCCCAGGGCCATGCCCACCGCGGCGATCGCCTTGCCCCAGAAGATCCCTCCGAGCCCCCAACCCAGCCCGAACAGAAACGTTACGCACAGCACGCCCGGGCCGACGTCGGCGTAGACTTGCGTCAAGTGCGGAACGGTCAACAGTGCGACGGGCCAGGGCACCAGCACCAGGGCCACGAGAGAACCGAGGCCCCAGATGTTTTCCCACTGCCAATGGGGTGTTCGCGTGACCGGCAGCGAGAAGAGTCCCTCCATCGCCCCGCCCGCGACGACCATGATCATGCCCAGGGCGAGATTCATGATTGGCGGCTCCGTGGTCGATGCTCGTTCTGTTCAATGTCGGGAAAAAGGGGACAGGTCCAATTTGCCGAAACGGCCCGAAGGGTGCTGGGCACAAATTGGACCTGTCCCCTTTTTCCTGTCAATCCGAGCCGGCGAAGCTCGACGCCTCGCCGAGTCTCTCGGAACCCATGCCGTGGTAGCCGCCGTCGACCATGAGTTCGGTGGCCGTGATGAAGCTGGCCTCGTCGCTCAAGAGAAAGGCAACCGGCGCGGCACATTCTTCCACTTCACCAAGCCGCCGGAGCATGTGGAACTTGCCCCAGACGGGGCCCCATTTCTCACGATCGCCGCCGGCCGCCTTGTCGACCTCCCGCGTCCAGATCCAGCCCGGGCTGACCGTATTGACGCGGATATGGTACGGAGCCAGATCCAAAGCCATGCACCGGGTGAGTTGGTTGACGGCGCCCTTGGCGGCGTTATACGTCCAGCGGTCGGGCTGAGCGATGTGGGCCGAGATGCTCGACAGGTTGACGATCGCGCCGCCTCCCTGCGATCTCATCGGTTCCATGACACATCGAGCCATGGTGGCGTAGCCGATCGGGCCGACGCTCATCATTCGCAGCCAGTCCTCGCGCGTGGCGCCCGGGCCTTTGGCGATGAACGAGAAGGCATTGTTCACCAGGAAATCGAGTTGTCCCCAGTGTTCCAGCGACGCAGCGACGAGTCGCTCGCAGAACGCCTCGTCGGCCATGTCGCCGCGAACAAAATGCACGGGGTGGCCTTTTCCTCGGAGTTTCTCTTCGGTCGCCAGGCCGCCGTCGCTGATACCGCTGAAGGTAACGCGGACCCCTTCGGCGCACAGCCGCTCGACGATCGCGCGACCGATCCCGGCCGATCCGCCGGTGACGATAGCAGCCTTGCCGGCCAGTCCTCGCATCGTGTTCTCTCCTTCGGACAAAGTATGCAAAACCGCAAACGGCCGCGGCGGGTGGCTGGGGCATAGCGAAGCGCTGCCCCAGATGGCTGAAAACTGGGGCTTTCCCGGCGCGCCGGGACTCAGCCGCCAGCCACCCCGACCTCAGTTATGACGATATAGTCTCCTAGTCTTCCACGATCGCCACCGCGCGAATGGGCGAGCCGTCGCGTCCCGTGATCTTCAAGGGAAACGCGGCCAAGGTGAACCGCGCGGGCAGCAGATCCAGGTTCGTGAGCCCTTCGACCAGCACGATCTCCGTGCCGGGGCGAAGCAGCGCGAGGTGGATCTCCTTCCATTGCGCGCCCGGCGTCGGCGTGTCCATTCCCAACAGGCCGATTCGCCGGCCCGCAATCCACTCCGCCGCGTCGGGCTCAAGCGACGGACAATCGGTGAGATACTCGGGCCGACCGAAGGCCCGGTCCCAGCCGGTCCGACAGACGATCTTGGCTGCCGGCTGGAAACGGTCGGCGTGCGCGGCAAGCATCTCGACGGTGATCGGCTGCTTGGGTTCCAGCGCGGCCCCGGGCGCGAAGTCGACCAGCGTCGCCTCGCCGAAGAAGCGTTCCAGGGGCACCGCGTCGACCGAGGTGCCCTCGTCGTAGAAATGGCGAGGCGCGTCCAGGTGGGTGCCCTGGTGCGTCGACATGCTGATCTGCGTGATGTTGTAGCCGATCGAGGCGATCGTGTTGTGGACGACGATACTGAGCTTCGGATCGTAGGGGAACGTGGTCTGTCCGTGCTCGAGCGGATGCGACAGGTCAATCAATCGCGTCATGAGCCGCGCCCTTTTCGCAATGGACACCGTTGATGACCGTGGCGACCTCCTCGCCGAGCAACGCCCGGCGACACGCGTCGGCTCCCTTGGTGCGCATTTCCAGGAGCGCCTCTTCGCTGTAGAACGCCGAATGAGGATTGATCAGGACGCGATCGTGCGCCGGGTGTTCCGCGTCGCGCCAGGCCGAAATGAGCGGATCGAACGCTTGCGGAGGCTCGCAGGGCAGGACGTCGATCCCCGCTCCGGCCAATTGGTCGGAGGCGATCGCCGCCGGAATGGCCGCGGTGTCGACAATGCTTCCTCGGGCCGTGTTGATCAGGTAGGACCGTCGCGGCATTCGATCCAGCGCCGCGCCGTCGACCATGCCGCGCGTTTCCTTGGTCAAAGGGCAATGCAAGCTAAGAACAAATGATTGGGAGAGCAACTCGCCGAAGTCCTCCACTCGCCGAATACCCATCGCCTTGTCGTAGCCGTCGGGTTTGTACGGATCGTAGAAGGCGACGTCCATGCCCAACGCCTTGGCTCGCACGGCAACGGCCGTGCCGATTCGCCCCAGCCCGACAATGCCCAGCACACGCCCGCGAAGCCGCAGAATCGGCACCGCCTGGGTATAGAACCATGGCCCCCGGCCCTCGCGGAGCCGCGAATTGAGCAGTGCGACACCGCGCGTCAAGGACAGCATCATTCCGATCGCCGTGTCGGCAACCTCTTCGCTGCCATAGTCGGGCACGTTGGCCACGGGGATGCCGCGCCGGCTGGCCAGCTTGCGATCCACGTTGTCATAGCCCACGCCGCAACGGACGATGAGCTTGCATCGCGTAAGCCGGTTGATGGTCTTGCCGGTCAGGCAGAGGTTGTGATAGACCATGATCGCATCGGCTTCCTCGATGCGGCCGGCCAACTCGTCTTCGTCGGTGGCATCGAGTGCTTCGACATCGGCAAGGCAACCGAGGACTCGGCGTTCCGGTTCCAAATCGTCGGCGACGAAGTCGGTGATGACGACTCTCGCGAGGCTGCTCATGGTCATGTGTCCCGCAAGTCCTCTTCAGCCATCCGCAGGTGCTCGTCCATTGCCTTGCGGGCAGCATCTGCATCCCGCTTGCGGATTGCGGCAAGAATGGCGCGGTGACCTTGCAGGGCTCGATCCGCCCCGGTTCGTCCAATCGTCTCGCTGCGCGACCGGCGCATCGCGCCGGATACGGTGGTCAGAAAAAGGGAAAACAGCGGATTGCCGGTTGATTCGGCCAAAAGCTCATGAAAGCGGGCGTCGGCCTCGACACGCATCTGAAGGTCCTCGGCCGCCGCCATGTCCTCGATGGTCTGTTCCATCACGGTCATCTGTGCTGGGGTGGCCCGCCGGGCGGCCAACGCGACCATCTCCGTCTCGAGCGGAATTCGAACCTCGATCAGATCGAGCAGCGAATGATCCCCGCGCTGGAAATAGGTGCCGAACGTCTCGACCACCGTCTGGGGATCGGCCGGGCGGATGCGCGGTCGCTTCCCTTGCGAGACCTCGACCAGTCCCTGGGCTCCCAGAATCCGCATGGCCTCGCGAACCACCGTTCGAGAAACCCCCAGGCTTTCTCCCAACCTTCCTTCCGGGGGAAGAAGGTCATTGGGGCCATACTCCCCCGCGAGAATCTGGCTCCGGATCCGGTCGACCACCTCTCGGACCAGATCCAGACGCTTCAGCGGCTGCGGATCATGTTTTTTGCCGGCCACGGCCGGGCCGCCATTAGATGTCATCATTTGTTCCATAGCCTTGATGATATCATACAAGATAGGCATGTCAAGAGAGTGGTTTTATGCCCGCCCCGTATGGGGGTCCTCCCCGCTGGCCCCCTTCGTGCCATTCCTGGACCGGCGCCACCAAGGTAGCCACCAAGCCGGCGGTCCCGAGGTACTCCAGAGGATGGTACCAGAATATAGTGATATTGTGTCTTCCCGTCGAGTGGCAGCAGGATCGCACGACACAAAGCCGGCAAGCCATCGAGACGCCCGGCAAACACTACCAAGGCGTTGAGAACTCGTAGCGTCCCGATTCCACGACAAAGGTGGCCGTGCCCGGTTCGTCTTCCGCGGCGCGGTGCACGCCGGGCGATGTGTCGGCCGGCCGGCCGCCTTCGGTCACCCGATCCGAATCGTGTGTCGGCACACAGACCGTGGCCGTCGTGTTGGCTGGCACCGTGACCCGAAGCGTGATCCGGCCATCGGTGATTTTCCAGTTGCTCTCGATCGGCCCACGGATCGAGTCGTATCGCGCCTTGACCCAGGTCAGATCACCGACCGGGCGAGGATGAACGACGAAGTGCTTGAAGCCCGGCTGGTTCTCATCCGGCTGGATGCCTGCCAGATCGCGCCACATCCACTCGCCGATCGAACCGAAGGCCCAGTGGTTGAACGAATTCATGCCCGGCTGCTGATTACCTCGCTCGTTCACGTAGCCGTCCCACCGTTCCCAGATCGTCGTGCCGCCCATCTCGATCATGTGGCCCCAGGATGGAACCGTCCGGAGGTTGGCCAGCCGGTACGCCTCCTCGTGCTGCCCGCCGCGCGTCAACTCGAGCATCATCCGGTGCGTGGCCTGGATCCCCGTCGAGGGATGTCCGTTGAACCGGCTGATCGCCGCCAGCAGATGCTGCAAGAGTCTTGGTCGCAGCGCGTCGTCCACCATGTTAAAACGCAATGCCAGCGCGTAGCCGGCCTGGGTGTCGCCGCGGACTTTTCCGTCAGCGTCGACGTAGGCCTTCTGGAAGGCCTTTTTGATATCCTTGGCCAGTTTACCGTAGGTCGCCGCGTCGTCCTCTCGGCCGAGCACCTTGGCCATCTTCGCGACGATTTCGGTTGAGTGGGCGAAGAAGGCCGTGGCGAAAACCTCCTTGGGCACCTCGCTGCCTTTCTTCGGATAGCCCTGCACGCGCATGGTGTCGCCGTTGAGCCAGTCGTTGAAGTCGTAGCCCCGTCCCTTAAGCCAGAGGAGATTCGGATTATTCCGGTGGATATAGTCCACCCAGCGCCGCGCCGCCTCGAAATGTTCCTCCATCATCCGCCGATCGGCGTAGTTCTGATAGACGTACCACGGGACAATCGTGCCGGCGTCGGCCCAGGCCGGCACGCCGGAAGAATACCTGTTCGGATCGCGGGGATTAGGGGAGTAGTCGGAGAACCGCCCGTCGTCGGCCTGCGAATCGCGGATGTCGCGCACCCACTTCATAAAGAAGGCCGCCATGTCCATGTTGAAAATGGCCGTCTGGCCAAAAGCCTGGATATCGCCCATCCAACCGAACCGCTCGCTCCGTTGCGGGCAGTCCGTCGGCACGCCCTCCATGTTCCCGCGCTGGGTCCACAAAATGAGGCTTGTGATCTGGTTCAGAAGCGGGTTGGAGCACTCGAAGTGTCCGACTTCGCGCGCCGCTGAGTGAAAGACTCGCCCCGTCACACTCTCGACCGGCAGCGGTTCCGGCAGTCCGGTGACTTCGAGATACCGAAAGCCGTGATACGTGAAGTGCGGCTCGTAGACCTCGTCCCCCTCACCGCGAAGCGTGTAGCGATCGGTCTGCGCCGCGACGTAGAGGTTGCCCGTGTAGATCGTTCCGTCGGCGTTGAGCGCCTCGGCGTGGCGAAGGGTGACCGTCGTGCCCCGCGCGCCCCGCACCTTCACCCGGCACCATCCGACCATGTTCTGCCCAAAATCATACACCCAAACGCCCGGCTTGGGTTCGGTGACCTTCACCGGCGGAAGCTCCAGCATGACGCGAATCGGTTCGTTCGGTTGGGCTACAAGCCGGCCCGCATCGGCCTCGACGACGCGGACCGGTTTCCAGGCGGCCGCGTCAAAGCCGGGCCGATTCCAGCCGGGCATCTCCTTCGTCGCGTCGTAGACCTCGCCGTTGTAGATCTCCGAGCTCTGAATGGGCCCGTCCGTCGTGCCCCGCCACGTGCCGTCCGAGACGATCGTCCGCCGCGTGCCGTCGGCCAATTCGACGTCCAGGTGCAACAAGAGCCGGAACACCGGCGATACCGACGCCGGCCGCGACATGAGCGGGCCGGCGTACCATCCCTCGCTTAACATGGCTCCTAGCGCGTTTGCTCCCTCGCGCAATAACTCGGTCACGTCGTAGGTCTGATACTGGAGCCGGTTTTGGTACCGCGTCCATTCCGGGGCCAGCAAGTGATCGCCCACGCGGCGGCCGCTGATCGACAGTTCGTAGAGTCCCAGCCCGGTCACGTAGACCGTGGCCCTCTTGATCGGTCCCGGCAGCGTGAACTCCTTGCGGAGCATCGTGGCCGGCTGCGGGAGAACTCCTCGGTCGCCGCGGTCGGGCTTCACGCGGCCGTCGACCAGCCGGGATCTCGACCACGCGCCGGCCTCGATCGAATCGAGGCTCGTCACCTTGGCCCCCTTTGCCCGATTCTTGCCCTGGCCAAGTATCTCCATCTCGGCCAGTGCCAGGCCGTAGTTGCCCGGATCTCGCTGGCGAAGCCGCGTTGCCGTCAAACGGACGTATCGAGCCTCGGTCGGCGGGAACTCAAACGTGAGCGTCTGCGTGCCGGGATTGGCCACGTCCGCGCCCGTCCGATCGACGACCGTCGCGGCGTCGGAGAAATCGGCCTTCTTAGCCGCCTCGATTTTGAAGCGGACCGGAAAGAGGAACCCGGGCGTATCCTTGTAATCGAACGGCCGGGCCGGATGGAGCCGCACCGCGTCGATCCGGCGGACCTGGCCCAAATCGACCGCGACCCACTTCGGCGTGTCGGCCGAGGGGGTGAACTGGCTATGGTAGCCGTTGTGCGGCGGGCGCGGCCTGGCCGCCACCGGCTCGGCGTCGGCGGCAATCCAGTGTGCCTGCCACTCGGCCGGCTCAAGCAACCCCATCGACCAGCTCGCCGGACGACTCCAGGCCGATTGTCTGCCCTGCTCGTCCCACACGCGGACCTTCCAGTAGCACGGCTGGCCGCTTTGCAGTGGACGACCGTCGTAGACCACGTGAAGCGTCTGGTCCGACTCGACGCGTCCGCTATCCCAGAGATCGCCTCGCCCGGCCGCCAGTTCCTTGGGCGAGCTGGCCACCAGGATCCGATAGGCCGTCTGCCGCCCTGCGCGCTCGTCGGACGCAACCGTCCAACTGAGCCGAGGCCGCAGAACGTCGATCCCGATCGGGTTTGAAAGGTACTCGCAGCGAAGCCAGTCGGGCACCAGCGCGGCCGGAGTTGCCGTCCCGGCAAGCACCAGGTTACCGGCAAGAACGAGGGTCGTCGACAAAAGCAGTACTTCTCGGGCATTCATCATCCAGACCTCTCTTTAGAAGGCTCGACGGGCAGGAAACGTTGACAGGGACACAGCGAGGGCGAAAGTATAGCTATATGATATGTGAGAGGTGTGTCGATTGCAAGGCCCTGCCAATTGATCCGCCGCCACTCACCCCAGCTTGGTCATGGTCATGCCCGGGGTTTTGCTGTAAGTTATTTTGAGGGAAAAGGTTGCGGTTACGTCCGCCCCATGAGGAGGCCACGGCATGGCGCGTTCGTCCCAGCACTCCAGAATGTCTCACGAGCTGCGCTTCGGCAGCAGTGCCAGGACGCAGGGGCTGGGCTGTGCAAGCACGTGGCCAGCGATAAGATTGCCTAGCGGTTCTCCCACTCAACACTTTCGCCACCGTCGCGAGTGGCCAATGCCTGGTAGATCGTCATTTCGATGTCGTTCTCCAGGAAATGGACACTACCGTCGGCAAATGCGAAGTGCGCTCCATCGGCATGGTGGCTGCCGAAGAAGAGTTCGTTGAAGAACAGCGTTCGCCCATTCGGGCAATCGGCATAGCACCAGACATCCGGGTTCGCGTTGATCGGCTTCGTAACGTTCTTTGCACAAGCCGAGCAGACCGACGACGGGGAACTCTTCGATCCTCCGTAGAAAACACCCCGAATCCAAGTTCGAAGCTCGTACGTACGCTCGCCGACCGCCAGGGTCTGCGACGCGCCGTCGGTGATCTCACGCACCGCGACCTGGGCGTTGGGGAAGAAGACGCCGTTGATGTAGTAGGATTTGCACAGATGATCGTTGAGCGGGTACAGGTAGGACGTCTGGGACTGCCCACCAATCGTCGGAGGCCGCGCGCCGGCTACGCCTGAGTAGTTGGTGACACACCACCGGCTGTCGCCCGGCGTGACATCGTCGGTCGTTTCACCTGTATAGCTGGGACACTGGAACAAGGGTGACGCGTGACGAGCCACGTCGATGTGGATCGGCGTATTGATCGACAACGAGAAATCGATCCGCTGGAATTCGGAAGCTTGCTCCATGTACGGCAGGATTGCTGCGAAGAGGCCGAACCCGCTGTTCTGCTCACCACTCAATCTCCAGAAGTACCCGGCGGTTGGGAATGCGTCGTTGGCGTCATGGTACGCGTGGGCGGCCAACATGATCTGCTTCAAATTGTTGGCGCATTTCATGCGTCGAGCCGCTTCACGGGCCGCTTGAACCGCGGGAAGCAACAACGCGATCAAAATGCCGATGATGGCAATGACGACGAGCAATTCGACAAGTGTAAAACCGTGTAGGGGCCGGCGAAAGGTACGCTTTCGCTGAATATTGTCGCTTTTTCGACCCCTAACACGGAGA
>Ga0315543_1001000_pt1 | contig 32257 bp, 20 predicted proteins | sample SalMarSW160210MG_2_FD_203098 | JGI IMG/M metagenome (GOLD analysis project Ga0315543, IMG submission 203098) | Salt marsh sediment microbial communities from the Plum Island Ecosystem LTER, Massachusetts, United States - Salt Marsh Sediment SW1601-210 ... | reverse complement strand
TCGGCAATTTGCGAGCCTTTCATTCGCAGGAGAGCAATCAGGCACCTGGAACAGGGAAGGGTAACTATTCTTGCGGGCGGGACAGGCAATCCCTTCTTTTCAACCGATACCTGCGCGGCGCTTCGAGCCTCTGAACTTGACGCAAATGTTCTCATCAAGGCAACGAAGGTTGACGGTGTTTATAACGACGACCCTGCCAAAAATCCAAAAGCAAAACTTTTCGACAAACTATCTTACCATGACGTGCTGAACAAAAACCTGCGGGTTATGGACCACGCCGCGATAAGTATGTGCAGTGAAAATAAAATTCCCATTATCGTTTTAAACATTTTCCAAAAAGGCAATATAACAAAAGCGCTTCTCGGTGAAAAAATCGGTACAATTATCTCTTAATTAACAGGAGCGGTAATGGCGACACAGAAAATAGTCAACGAACATAAAAATATGATGGAAAAGGTCCTTGAGCATCTGCACAACGAGTTTAAATCCGTCAGAACAAGCCGGGCATCCGCAGGTCTCGTGGAGAATATCAGGGTCGATTACTATGGCACACCGACGCCGCTGCGACAGCTTGCCGCGATTTCTGCGCCCGACGTAAATATGATAGTTATAAAACCCTTTGACCCTGCTTCGATAAAGGAAATCGAAAAAGCGATTAAAAACAGCGACCTTTCAATCGCCCCCATCAGCGACGGCAAGATAGTCAGGCTCAATATTCCGCCGCTGTCCGGCGAGCGGCGACAACAGCTTGCCGGCGGCGTAAAACAACTCGGCGAACAGGCCAAAGTCAGCATTCGAAATATCAGAAGGGACGCCAACAAGAAACTTGAAGATGAAGAAAAGGCAAAGACCATTACCGAAGACGACCGCAACCACGGCAAAAAGGAAATCGATGACCTTACGAAACAATATACCGACAAAATCGACTACACCGTAAAAGCAAAAACAGACGAAATAATGAAAGACTAACAGAAATTTAAGAATGAAGATTGAAGAATGAAGATTTATCGAGGCGGTTCCATAAATTTTTCAATCTTCAATCATCAATTTTCAATTTTTTTGTGAGGGGATTATGCAAACTGAAAATAATATGCAAAAAAAGACCGGTTCGAAAATTTCCGTGGTGAAGGTTCTCCTGTGGATGCTGCTTTTTCTGTGCCTGTTTTCCCTAATTCCGTTTTTTGCAGTGCCGGCATATTTGTCAAGCAGCAGCGGGAAGAATTTAATCCTCAATAAAATAAACAGTTCAATTGACGGCAAAGTAGATGTTGGTTCTCTTTCAATGGGGTGGTTTGCAGGCGTAAAAGCCGATAAGCTGCAATTTACGAACAGCAGCGGCACAACAAAAATGACCGCCGACCGGATTGCCGCACGTCCAAGTTATCTTGCACTTCTCGGCGGAAAAGTTGAGATAGACAAGGCAACAATAGACAGGCCCGATGTTTCAGTAACAGTTGAGCGTTCCAGGCAAAAGAAAACAAAAGCGGCAAAGCAAACCGGCACAAAATCTGCCACACCGGTTATTCCGCTGGACCGGCTCAATTTGGCGATAAATGACGGCAACTGCAAAATCAGTGCCCCAGATGCAAATGACCAAATGGCGACACTGGAGCTGAAGAACATAAACAGCAAAATTGCCTTAAGGCCTTTGGGCAGCAAAAGCAGTTTCGATATCTCAATGACAGTTGCAGGCCCAAATCAGACTTCCGACATAACCGCAGCCGGCCAGATAAAAACCGGCAAAAAAGAATGGTCTCTTGCAGGTGCCACAGGTGAGTTTTCCGTAAAAGTCAACGACCTTGAGCTTTCGACATTATCCCCTCTCTTTGCGGCTCTTGACGTCAATGCAGCAACCTCAGGTACGGTCACAGCCGACATAAACGCTAAAATGCAGAAAGGTCAGTTTGAAAATCTTGCCGGCACAATCAATGCAACCAACATCGACATAACCGGCTCATTTCTGAAAGGCGACAGGCTGGCGACTTCAAAATTTGACACCGACGTAAAACTCAATACAACGGAGAAAGCAATAAACATTGACCGCCTGAAAATTGAAGCTGACGGCCTGACTGCCGATGTGAAAGGAACTGTGCCAAAAACGCTTCGCAGTCTTGAGGATTTTTTAAGAGCCGATTCTGCCGACACCCTACAGGCCGAGTTTGACTGCGATGTCGCCAAAACCTTTACACAGATAAAGACAATTGCGAAATTCAAGGATGATTTCGACATTAACTACGGCAGATTGAGCGGCAATATAAACACCGCAGCACAGAACGGCACAAGAACAATTGCCGGCAAGGTCAAACTCTGGGCTCTTGAGGGAAAATTTCCGGTAAAACGGATTATACTTTCAAAGCCTATCGAGGTTGACGCAAAAATCGTCTCGCAGAAAGAAGTGGTAACTGTTCAAAAGATGCTTGTTGACTCATCTTTTGTAAAGGCGTCGCTTAGCGGTACAACGGACAATATGAACTACACTGCCGACGTGGACCTTGCCAACCTGCAATCGGATGTGGGCCAGTTCTTCGAGATAAAGCCGCAGCTTGCCGGCACAGCACAGCTTATCGGCAAAGGCTCGCTGGCAAACAGAATTTTTTCAAGCACCGGCAGCGCATCTTTAGCTAACGTAGTGATAACAATGCCGGACGGTACGGTTCTTTCAGAGCCTTCGGCGACAGCAGGATATGACTTCCAGGCGGATATCGACAAAAAGCAGCTTAATATCAAAACAGCGGATGTTTCTGCATCATTTGGCAAAATAAATATTAGTAACCTTACAGCACCGCTCGGCAAAGACACACAGGGCCCAACACAGTTCAATACAAACTTCGCCGTTGAGATTGGAAAACTCAACGCCTGGGCGGCAGCTTTGGGCAGGACGGACGCAAATACCCGATTTGCCGGTTTTGCACGCGGCGATTTGACGTTCAAAAAAGCAGGCGATATTATCGAGGCGTCAACAAAACAGATAAATATTGAAAATCTCAAAATTTCCTCGCCAGGCAAAGAAACCTTTACCCAGCCGAATATGACTATTTCCTTTGCCGGCAAATTCAACACCGCTGAAAAAATTTACGATATCCCGCAGCTCAGCATAGTCAGTCCCCAGATAAAAATCTCAGGCAACCTGTCCAATGCCGACCTTGGGGCAAACACAAAAACCGAAGGTAATTTCAAGGCTGATTATGACCTTGCGGCAGCAAGTTCAATTATTTCACCGTTTATGCCGGCCGGCTTTGGCGCAATCGGCAAAAGAAGCGATTCGCTGTGGTTCTCAAGCGTTTATCCGAAAAACGCACCGGCTCAGTTCAAAGCCAATCTTAACGCAAAAACAACCTTTGGATTTGACAGTGCCGAATATATGGGCCTGAATCTCGGCAAAAGCGATTTCAATATAAAAATTGAAAAAGGCCTTATGACTATCGCGCCGTTTTCCACAAAAGTCAACAACGGCACATTAAACTTCGCTGCAGCGGCAAATCTCACCGGCAGCCCGCCAATGCTCCAGACCCCGGGGGCGATAAGAATGCTCGACAGAATTCAAATAAACCGTCAGACTTCCGACGCCCTTTTAAGGTATGTAAATCCTGTCTTTGCCGACGCAACCGATATTAGGGGCATCTTAAACTTCGATTGTGAAAAATTTGCTGTACCTCTCGAAAAAGGCTACAGAAACGCTATAGCGATTACCGGCACTTTATCAATCGACAATATGCATCTTGGCGCATCATCTTTCCTGTCGCAGATTATTCAGCTTACCGGCGTTTCGTCGGACCCCAATATAACCGTGCTGCCGACCAGATTTGTGCTTGCAGACGGTATCCTCCAATACGACAATATGCAGATGAACTTTAATGATAAACCCGTCAATTTCAGCGGCCGTATCGGTCTTGACAAGTCGATGCGGATGAACGTTACTCTTCCCTGGACGTATAACGGCCAGAGAATTACGCTGCCGCTGAAAGGCACCGTTGACAAGCCCCAGATTGACGTGGGAAAACTTCTCGAAGACCAGGCTCGGCGGGAGCTTGAGAGACAAATACAAAAAGGGCTGGAAGATTTATTCAAAAAAAAGGAATAATTTATGTTCAAGAAATTATTATCCGTTCCTACAGACAAGCTGGGTAAATTCACACGCTTCATATTTTTTCAGATAAGGCTATGGCCTCAATGTATAAAACTTTTGCGCAAAAATCGTGCCGGCCAACAGGCGGCTGTTCTGTCATACAACACAATTTTCGGGCTTGTGCCGCTTGCGATTGTAATGCTTCTGATTTTCCATTCTCTCGGCGCCTTCGAGGAGCTCGGCGCACCGCTGAGAAATTTCTTCTACGAGCAAACCTTCATTAAAAATATCCAGTATCCCGTTGACCCGAACAACCCAGCCGAAAAGATTACTATGGCGCAGAAAATCGACGAATTTACAACCGGCTTCTACAGCAATCTGAGCAAAGGTTCCATTACTATCGTCAGTTGTGTGTTGATTATATGGGCGGCTATCGCGGTATTAAGCACCATTGAGAACTCATTTAATATTATATGGGGTGTAAGTCGGGGGCGTAATCTGATAAGAAGAATAACCAATTACTGGACATTTCTGACATTGGGGCCCCTGCTGTTCGGCGCTGCCGCCTATGTTAATGCCCGGTACAGTATTGCCAGCCATTTCAGCAGAGGCATTTTTACCTACATAGGCCCCGTTGTGCCATTTGCTGTGGCGTTTGTCGGGTTATTTGCGTTGTATATGCTTATGCCCAATGCAAAGGTAAAATCAACGGCGGCTTTCTGGGGCGCATTGATTGCGGCATTGGCCTGGCTGCTTGCCAAATGGGCCTTCGGTCTTTATACGGTCAAGCTAATCCCATACAGCAAAATCTACGGCATACTGGGTCTCATACCGCTGGGCGTTTTGTGGATTTACATAACCTGGCTTATTGTCCTCTTTGGTCTTCAGCTCACCTTTACAACACAGAATTTAAAGACTATCGAAGAAGCTGAAAATGCCGCAGCAAGACGCCGTCAGGAATATTTTCTCGCAACCGATGTACAGGTAATGAATATTATAAAATTTATCTGCACTGCTTTCGCAAAGAAGAATGCTCCTGTACCTTCGGAGCTTGTCTGCAGCCAGTTGAATCTGCCTGCCGATTTTACGGAAAGGGTTTTGAATCTGCTTGTAAAGGCAGGATTGCTTTTGAAAACAAGCGAACCGGCAGAGGGCTTTGCACCTGCCACCACTGCCGAGAATGTGAATCTTGCAGAAATTTACGATGCGGTCAGGAATGCTTCATTTGTCGCCCCCGGCGATGAGTCTGTTGTTATAAAGCAAATAAATGAATCTCACAGACAGACTCTTTCTCAATATAATATAAGAAATTTAATGGATGCTTAATCTGCCGAATGCTTTTGCCGTTGCGGTTTTGAGGCCTTTTTCAAGCGCCTTTTTCAAATTTCCCGTCCCGGCAAACTCGCAGATAAATCCTGCCAGCAAAAAATCCCCGCATCCTACCGTATTATAGACCTCACGTTTCCTGCCGGCATATCGAGCAGACAAAATTGTATCTCTGCCGATTAATATCGCTCCCTTTTCTGCTCTGCTTACAAGTAGAAAAGCGGTTTTGTTCAACAGTTTTTTCGCAGCGGCTATTATTGCATTTTTTTCGTTTGGTATTTTTTTGCCAACGAGTTCGCTGAATTCTTCAACATTCGGCTTGATAATAAATAATCCGCCTCCGGCAATAATCTTTTTAAGAGCAGCTCCTGAAGCATCAACAACGACCTTTGCTCCTTTTTTCTTTGCCGTTTCAATCAGCCTGACGGCTTTTCCTAAAAGCCTTCCACCCGGCAAAGCCCCTGCAAAAATGCAAAAGCTTTTTTCTGTTATAATTTTCTGAAGATTCTTATTTAAATCAGAGAGTGATTTTTCATCTGCAAGAGTGCTTTCGCTTCGCAGATGTATCTGGCGTTTTTTTGCTGTATCAATGATAGTTACATTTTCACGTGTTTTCCCTTCTGCCTTCATAAATCTGATTTGAACAAATTTTTTCAAATTCGCTGTTGCTCGTTTCATTTCCTTCCAGTCAACACAGCCCCACAATCCCGCTGCAATGCTCTTTTGGCCCATTTGTGCCAGAGCCCTGTTTATATTCAGCGCCTTGCCTGCCGGAATAATTTTCTCGGTGGAAACTGCTTTATGCTGTCCCCAGTTTATGTTCCTGACCTCGATTATTCTGTCCCACGCAGGACTCAAGCCGATTGTTATGATTTCGTATTTCAGCACACTTAATAACCTGCGGCAAAATTATTCCTTTGCCAGCTCTCTTAAAATAGACAACTTACTTCTGATTTCATCAGCCATTCTGCTGTTGGGGAAATCTCTGATAATCTCCTGCCCTGTTTCAAGAGCTTTCGACCAGCTTTTTTCGCTGACGGCAAGTGCAAACTGCACGCCGAGATTGTGAAGTTTATTTTTAAATATCTCGCTTGCCGCTTCCTGCAGTGCCAGTCCTTCGCTGGGCGTCAGGTACAAATCCAGCTCTTTTAATATCGTAAGGCTGTAGTCGGTATCGGCTTTCTTAACTGCCTGGTCCCAGGCAGCCAGCAACTCTCGTTTGCGCTGCTCTTTTTTCTCTGCGAGCCTATGCTGCATCTCTTTTGCCTGCTGCGAATCAGGATAAAGAGCCTGCAACCTTCCAATCTGCACACTTGCCGATGTCCATTGATACTGCTCAAGCAGCTTATCAATATAGCTGATGATTTGGTTGACTCTTTCAAGGTCAGTCGCGTTACGATACTTATCCGCAGTCAGTTTTAGTTCGCCGGCGAGTTGCTTATACTCGTTTCTTCCGGCAATATCTTCTATCATCGCGTAAGTTGTCTCAAAATCCTGCTGATGCAGTTTTTCCATAACGCTGGTCCGCAATTGCTGTCTGTCCGTATCGCGGTATGCGATTGTCTTTGCAGCTTCGCTCAGCCTTACACCCCTGCTTATCTGTTCGAGAAGACTTTTATTCTCGGCCAAATTTTCCCTGATTTGTGCGATTTTTTCCTGCTGCTGTTTAAGGCTCTTTACCGCTTCGCTGACAAGCAGCAATATTCCCAGTCCACCGACCGCTGCCGCAAGGTACAATACTACCAGAAAACCGGGCATAAAAACTGTAAATACCACACCCAAAATCCATAGAACAAGCCCCACTACAGCCAATACCACAAACAGGCCAGGCCATTGCACCCGCCACAGCTTTTCAGACAATCTTACTTTCATTTCAGCTTTTCTCCTTAATCTTCAGCCATTCGAACAAGCTAATGATAATATTATTCCCGTTATTTCGCAAGTGCAACCTGCCGCAAACGTTTTTGTACGTTGAGTTCGAGCAACAGATGGTTCTCGATACATATCTGCATATTTGAACGCAGGTTATATTATACAAAAACATCGGCTTCAGGTCTTGTGTCTACTTTCTGCAACGCCGCGTCAAATTTCGCAAAATACGCACTATTTTCCACTCAAAAAAACACCGCTCAGAAAATCTGAAAAACTCACTTTTCAAACAATTAAATCAATATCATACCTGCCAGAATCTTATGGCACAAACTTTGCACAGAAAACTTATAAGGATGCGTTCCAGCTTCAGGGAGGAGTTGAAGAAGAAGACTTTAGTAGGAGGTGTTGAAATGGACATATCTGCTTTTGAAACGATGGTTTTCGAACTCCTCAATGAAATAAACGACTTGCCTGCCGAGCAGAGCAAAAAGTTTCTTTCGCTGGTTCAAAAGACTAAACTTTACAATCATAAACAGACTGCAAATAATATTCAGGATTCTCTCAACCAATTGCGACTGACAGTCAAGTATTTGCTTTTTGATGTAGAGGCAACGCGTCGGGAAAATAAATATCTCCGTAAAATGCTCGAACACAGCGAAGAATAGTACCTAACACACAGCGCACAATACCTTGCGAAATCCAAAAACAGGGTTTTTTTATACCAAAAACCCCAAAGTTGCCCTCATTTTTTGTCGATAAAAACCTGATAAGCTTCCTGTGGGAACGGTCTAAGGACCCATAAATTGAACAATTTGGAGCAAAAAGCATATATAATTGAATAAGCGGCTGATTCGTTTCTTCTATGCTCTTTACAGTTTTGGCAACACCCGCTAAAATAGACGAGTCAAAAAATTAATTTGGATGAATTTAAGCTCTTATAGAAGAGGTATTTATGTTTGAGCGTTTTACAGATAGAGCCAGAAAAGTAATGGCGCTGGCCAATCAGGAGGCCCAGCGATTTAATCACGAATACATCGGGACCGAGCATATCCTGCTCGGCCTTGTCAAGGAAGGGTCAGGCGTAGGGGCCAACGTATTGAAAAATCTTGATGTGGACATCAAGAAGTTGCGTCTTGAGGTAGAGAAACTCGTCAAAAGCGGTCCTGATATGGTAACGATGGGCAAACTGCCGCACACGCCGAGAGCTAAAAAGGTCATTGAATATGCGATTGAAGAGGCACGGTCTCTCAATCACAATTACATCGGCACGGAACACATCTTGCTGGGGCTTCTTCGTGAGACCGAAGGCATCGCCGCCCAGGTGCTGATGAACCTCGGTCTTAAGCTCGAAGACGTCCGTCAGGAGGTTCTGAATCTTCTCGGCGCAGGCGTTGAAAATGGCATGCCACAGTCTATGGGCATGAAGATGGACCCGGCTGCTGCAAAGACTAAGAGTCGCACGCCGGCTCTTGACAGTTTTGGCAGAGATCTAACTGCCCTGGCCGCTGAAGGCGAACTTGACCCTGTTATCGGCAGAAAAACCGAGATTGAGCGTCTCATTCAGGTTCTCTGCCGCAGAACAAAGAATAATCCCGTGCTTATCGGTGAAGCAGGTGTTGGCAAAACGGCCATTGTTGAAGGCCTTGCCCAGCGAATCACTGACAAGCAGGCGCCACAGCTTCTTCGCGAAAAAAGAATTGTTTCTCTCGACCTTGCGTTAATGGTTGCCGGCACTAAATATCGAGGCCAGTTTGAAGAGCGCATCAAGGCTGTAATTAACGAGGTAAAAAGAGCCAAAAATGTCGTGCTTTTTGTTGATGAGTTGCATACGTTGGTCGGTGCAGGCGGCGCCGAAGGTGCAATTGACGCTTCGAATGTCTTAAAGCCCGCCCTTTCACGAGGCGAGGTGCAGTGCATCGGCGCGACTACGTTTGACGAGTACCGGAAATATGTCGAAAAGGACGCTGCTCTTGAACGAAGATTTCAGACTATTGTCGTCGAGCCTCCAAGCAGGGACGAAACTCTCGAGATACTCAAAGGTCTTCGCGACCGTTATGAAGCGCATCATCGAGTCAATTTCACTGATGAAGCGTTATATCAGGCCGTTGAACTTTCCAGCAGATATATCACCGGCCGTTGTCTGCCTGACAAGGCCATAGATGTTATGGACGAATCAGGTGCATCTGTCCGGCTGAAGAACACGACGACATCGCCGGACCTGGCTGATATAGAAAAGCAGATTGACAAACTTCAGGTAGAAAAGGATGAGGCAGTCAAGAGCGCTGATTACGAACGAGCTGCGGCTTTGCGCGATGAATGTCAGAAACTTTTGGACAAAAAAGCGGAAATCCAGCGCGAGTGGTACGACCAAAACAAGGAGACTACCGGCACGGTTGACGCTGAAACGATTGCCGAGGTTGTCAGCAAGATGACAGGTGTACCACTGACACGCCTCGAGAAACACGAAGTCGAGCGGCTGTTGGAACTGGAAAGCGAGTTGCACAAGCGTGTTGTAAGCCAGAATGAGGCTGTCGCAGCGGTGGCAAAATCCGTCCGCAGGAGCCGCAGCGGTTTAAAGGACCCGAATCGCCCGATGGGTTCGTTCATATTCCTCGGCCCAAGCGGCGTAGGCAAGACTCTGCTCGCACGCGCACTTGCCGAGTTTATGTTCGGAGACGAAGACGCTCTTATTCAGATAGATATGAGCGAATATATGGAAAAACACAACGTCAGCCGCCTTGTCGGCGCACCGCCGGGATATGTCGGTTATGAGGAAGGCGGACAGCTCACCGAGAGAATCAGACGCAGACCTTATGCGGTGCTGCTGTTAGATGAAATTGAAAAGGCACATCCTGACGTTTACAATATGCTGCTGCAAATTATGGAGGAAGGCAGACTGACCGACAGCTTCGGCAGACATGTCGATTTCAAAAATGTCATCCTGATTATGACCAGCAATATCGGAGCAGATTTAATCAGAAATCAGGCCGGATTCGGATTCGGTAAACGCACGGCAGAAGCAAATTACGAAAAGATGAAGGAAATGCTCCAAAAAGAGGTGGACCGCCATTTCCGTCCGGAATTTCTCAACCGGCTCGACGATGTAATTGTCTTCCACGCACTGACAAAGGACGATTTAACTACGATAGTCGAGTATGAGCTTAACAAGGTTTTCAAACGCCTTATAAAGCAAGGCTATCATCTTGAAGTTGCCAACGTAACGAAAGAGTTTCTAATCGAGAAAGGCTACAGCACCGAATTCGGCGCAAGGCCCCTGCGCCGGGCAATCGAGCGATATATCGAAGACCCGCTGAGCGAAAATATACTCCGCGGCCAATTCAAGGGCAAAAACGTCATCAAAATAGACGTTCAGGACGAAGAACATTTAAAGTTCGAAGGTTTAAGCGAAGAAAGACCCAAAACCGAATCTGCCCCTGTACCTGCAAGCCCGACAAAAGAAGAACCTCAACCCGAAGGAACGTAAGCTCCCACATCTATTCGCATTCCTGCAATCATTCAAATTTATCCGTCTCAGGCGGACAAACGCCATCTTCAGTGATAATATGTAACAAGCAGACAAAACAGGAAAGATTTTTGCGTTAATAATGTGGTAAAAAACAGCCGCTATGAGAGTGACTAATCATTTCTGATTAGTTGAAATTGATTAGTTAGCAATAAAATCGCAAAAAGTTCAAGAATGTGTGAAATTCACTTGACTTTTAAACCGGTTTAATAATAATTGATAAGGATAAATTCGCAGGGTAGAGAAGGCACGTGTAAAAAAATAAAGGAGAAAAACTATGAAAACAGGAAAGATGATTTCAATTCTTCCGGCGATTCTACTTGCCCTGAGCTTGTCGAATGGGTTTGTCAGCAGTGCAAACGCAGGATTTCCATACCGCCTGCAGAAAGACCGTCAAAAACATCTGCTCCACTGCCCGGCAAGCCCCGCTAATAATGGAAAAACGTTCAGCAGGACTTTCTATGAGGTGCAAATCAAACCCGAAATGGACAGCGACAGTCTGCCGCTTATGACGCTTGATGAGCCTAATATCATTGAAGTAAACTCCGACATTACGGCCAATTAGCTCTGGACGGCAAATAATATATATCATATCACTACCGATACTAACGTAACAGCCCTGTTGGTTATCGAGCCGGGGACGGAAATCCGGTTTGCTTATGGTTGTGCAATGTTTATCAATAATGGCGGAACTTTAGTTTCAGCAGGAACGCCTGATAATCCGATTATCTATACATCCGATTCATCTGAGCCGTATTCCGGCGATTATTTCTGTGCGATTTATATTGAAGAAACGGCCTCACCGGCTACAAGGGTTACATACAGTTATATAGAATATGCGCAGGTTGCGATTTTAACCGACAATATCCGGCTCGATACGCCGATACAGAATAATTGTCTTTTCTATAATCTTTTTGGCATTGGCGAATACGGCACAAGGCATACGGATATAAGAAATAATCTCTTGTTTTACAATTATTATTCAGGGATTGATGTCTATCTTACTGATGTAAACGGAACTGCCGATGGCAACAGCGTTATTACTATTGCCAGCAATACCTGCGATACATATCAGGATTACGGAATAACTGTGCATGGCGTAGCTGATGGGAACGACAGCGGTTTGGTTGTTCTTACAAATAATATTGTCTCGCAATCTTACCAGTTCGGTCTTAATCTTGTTGATGGCTATATGTATGCAATTGTTTCGAATACCGGCTATTACGATAATCAGGCGAACAAGAATTGGGAATTTGGGGAGGATTTTCCCGTTATAGCGACACAAAATCCATACGTATCAGGTGTAGGATTACTTGATACATGCTACCTTAATCAGACTTGTCCCTTTATAAATGCAGGTTCGGGATATGTTGATGAAACGCCTTTGATTGGAATGACAACAGACCTGTACAATATACCGGACAGCAATATAATAGACATTGGCTTTCATCACCCGAATTGGCAATTTTCAAACGCAGGTCAGACAACCTTGCAGGCCGATTTTGATAATAGTCTTGCAGTTGACTGGCAGGATTTGGCTTTCTTTTTGAACTTTTGGCTGTATGATTATACCGAAGTTTACGAGGTCTGGTACTGGGATTATGATGGCAACGGCAGGGTCGATATAATGGATTTACAGGCGTTTGCAGAATGCTGGCTAAGGCCGTTTGATTTTTATGATTTTGCAGAATTTGCGAATCAATGGCAGAAGAAATATCATCCCTGGCGATGGGACTTCGATTATAATGAGAGGATTGACATATTGGACTTGGAGGCATTTGCCAAAGGCTGGCTGACGCTTTATGATTTTCGTGATTTTGCGAGTTTTGCAGAGCAATGGCAGGAGGACATTGACGAGCGGTTCTTAGACAAAAGGCCTGACTTGAATAAGGACGGCATTGTTGATTTTGGAGACTTTGCGACCCTTGCAAACGAATGGCGAAAATTAGGAAGTGCTGAACCGAATATTATTCCAACACTCAATCAGAACCCCAGTAATATTAGCGGTAATTTACAAATAAGTATAAATAGTATTAATAATCCTATGGTTCATCGTGTATTTCTTATGCTTGATGGGAAGAAATATAGCGAATTCGGAAATTTAGAAGATGGTTCGTCAATAAGTATAGACACTGAAAGATTTGCAAACGGCAGTCATTCTATTAAAATCATATGTATGTGTGAAGACCAAGTGATAGTATCAGCCCCTATTGATGTTACTTTTAATAACTCTCTAAACAATGTTACATTGCCTGACGGATTCAGGCCGGGTAAAGATTTTTATCTGTATGCTTTGGGGACAGGAAATTACTCCGTGGAAGTGATAGATATAATTAATGACCAAGTCGTATATACCGGAACATTCGAGAATGGCATTAACGCTCACATTGATTCAAACGTATTCTCCGAACCCTATGGCGTATATAAAATAACAGTTGCATCAGCGGGTGGCATGTTTGTGATGCAAGCGGATGACTCGTTTTCAGCAATTATTGGCAAGGAGTTCAAAAAAGAAGATTATCCGCCCAATTGCAACAGCAAGATGGTTGTATCAATAGGCAGCAGTGATTTAGAAAGCGAGAAAGAAAAATGTTGGCAGGCTGCGCTGAGAGCAGGAGTAAAGAAAGGTTTTAACCCGATATTATTGCGGTATAACGATTGTACATGGGACAATTTAAGCTATTGCCTAAAACTAAACAATGTCAAAATATGGTATCATTGTTCGCATGGTGATCATGATCTTTGGTTCCAGCCGCCACGACAGTGCATTAAGACTGCGGATGGCTGGGTATTTTCTTATTTGAAGAAAGATCTTAATCCTGTTCCGCCAGATTATGAGGAGCTTATGTGGTTCTATGAAAATAATCATTCTATTGCAGAATTAGGTTTCCGGAACACTCATAAATTGAACTGGGTGCAATTCAATGCATGTTATAGTGGCCGCACTTGCGAGTTTCCATTTTATCTGGGAACTTTAGAAGGAGATTGGCCTGGGGAACCGCTAGGTGACAAAATTTTTATCGGGTGGAAAAACGCGGCTTTTGCTTCCGACTATCTTGCAAAATATAATCAATTCGAAGAAGATTATTGGGAGGCGTTAAGGCAAGGTGATATGCTGAAGAATGCTGTGGAGTGGTCTATCCCACATGGCGCAACATATATATTGAACAACTTCCAGCATTACGGAGTTATAAATTGGCAATATGCATGGTTTAGATATCCAAATATAAACTGATAAAGGAAAGAATATGATAAACCAAAATAAGTTTCAGATGGTAATTACAAATTTTTTAAAATCACAGATTTTTGTTTTACCTGTCATATCATTTTTGTTATTTTTGGCAGTATGCTATATTTTGCTCGGTGTTTTTTGGCGTCCTTTTTATATTATTTGGGCTGCTTTGCCGGCATATATTATTTACCAAAATTTATTCTATTATATTTTGCTTGTTTCGTTCTTAGTTATTTGTGCCATAGTTGTTGTTCTTTCGCGCGTTTTTATAAAGAATAAACAAACTAGAATATATTCTTGTATGTTTATCTTGAGCACAGTTTTTGCCATATTTTTTAGCTTGCTTGTTATACATCTACAACAATTTTATATTTAAAATATTGATATTCATGATTTGGTAAACTTTTGATATGAAAATCAAATGGAGCCAACGCAAAAACCTTCAGAATGACGGATATTTTACCCGCCGGTTGTTAATTTCCCGACTACAGCAACGGAGTTCAGTTTGTACTGCAGCATTACAGGGACGGTATCGGCTGGTATGTAAAATACAAAATCAAGCGGGATTGCCGGGTCTGATATAATCTTTTCGGAAAGGCTTTTTCGGATAACAACGTTTCCTCTCGTAATGTGTCCAATCGGCCAGACAACTTCGCCGCTGCCGGTCAAATTCCCGCCAGAATCGCTTTTTTTACATATCAATCTTACCTGAGACATTGAAAAGGTGCCATCTCTGCGAGCTCTGATGATAACTGCTTTTGCCCGTGAGCCTTCGCTTATCGGCTGATTGTCCGAAGCCGAGACAAGCTCTGTTTGCGGGCTCCGGGCGGCCTCGACTGAAATAGTAGATTCTTCCGCAATAGCTAAATTGTTTTTATCGGTTCCGATTCTATTAAGATGAATTTCATTGAGAAAATCAGGGTGAAATACTGCAAGACTTTTTTTGCCGCTCATTGAGCCCCGGCTCAGCCAGGAGGAGAAGGTCGTAATAAAACCGTCGGCATTCAAAATCAGAGTTTTATCGGGTTCTGTCGGATTTCTGACGGCGGCGGTGAAGCGTTCATAAGGCCATTTTGTGCCGATGGGCATCATCGCTACTGCCGTTAAGATAACTCCTGCAATAATAATGCCTGGGAATACTGCCAGCAGAGACCTGATAATCCTGTCGGCAAAATCGCCGAAGTATAAATCTGTCGGCATCAGTTTGCTGCCGATGGCGTCTAATATTGCCAGAACAATCGCAAAAATCAGTATAAGTGAGGCTGCAAGAGCCCATTTGACCAGCATCTCGTAGCCTATTATCAGTCGTCCGAGGGTTTCAAAGTATGCAAAGGCAACCGTTGCAGCGATGAGCGCATTTATCAGGAGCAGAAAAGCTCTGATAACACTGCCTTTAAGGTAAATAAAGGCAATGGTTGCAAGTATAATCGCAATTACGGCTAATTCAGCCACTGTTTTTTCTCCGTTATTATGTTTTTTCGGGTTTCTTTTTTCCTGCGTCCTGCGGTCCCGACAAAACGCGGATAACTTCGTTTATTGACGTTGTGCCTGCAGCTACTTTTCGTATCGCTTGTTCCTGCAGGTATAGCATTCTCGCGTGCCTGAGAATGTTGCCAATGTCTGTCTTGCCCTTGGCCTGTTTAAGAAGTTTCCTGGTTTCATCGGTCAGGAAAATGAACTCAAATATTGCTTCTCTTCCGAAAAAGCCTGTGCCCTGGCAGTGCGGACATACTTTAGGCTTGCCGCGTTTGTCATACTGTACCTCGCCTGGACGGTAAAATTGTTTTATCTTGTCGGCGGGAATATTAAATTTTCTCAGCAGTTCTTTGTTGGGTTCATAAGGTTCCTTGCATATATCGCACAGTTTTCTTGTGAGCCGCTGCAGGCGGTAGTATAGATGAGATAGTTAAACGAGTAATGGGAAGGAAGTTTATTTATAATGTAATCGATGCTAACGTGAAAATGGCCACTTCCATAGGCCACTTTGCCGGCGGGGCGTGGTTAGAGCACTACGGTTCTCTTGCTGCCGTTATAAAAGCTGCCGTCATACAAGAACTTAATCCGCAGTATCTTCCTTATGAGGATTGTACATGGGAAAATCTTTCTTTTCTGCTTAAAGATTATCCAAGCGTAACCTACTGGTATCACGTCTCGCATGGAAACTTTGAGGTTACTGTGCCTTTGCCGACAAACCCCCATAATAAAGTCAAAAGAACATATGTTACGATAAATGGAAGCGGCGGCAAGAAATCTCCCGACATCCGGCTTTTCTCCAAATTGAGAAAAGATTATGGTTCGAGCGTTCCCGGTGATTATGAGGACTTAGGAACGGTATATGAAAAATGTCCTTCCATTGCGGAGCTGGGATTTGAAGAAAACCCGAAATTAGAGTATATCAGGATGTATGCCTGCTATTCAGCAAAGTATCCTGATTTTGCAGTCGCTGCCGGTATAATAAACGATGATTATGACCCGTTAGGCGAGAGGATTTATCTCGGCTGGAAATACTCAGTTCCTGCTGGAGCAAGTGAAGATGCAAACTGTTATGCCACCTTTGAAGCTGCCTGGTTTTATCATCAGGGCGTGAATAATAGTGTCGGACAGGCCTTTGACAATGCCGTTTGGGATGTGCCGGCGAGTTTACGACCTCTTTTATGGACGCCATGGTCTCCCTTTACGTTCTGGTGTGGTGTATGTTGGAACAATAAAGTTTGGGGTGCAGACTGGGACTATTTCCACTTCGGACAGTAAATCGAAAGGGAAAATTATGAGAGCTAAAAAGATATTCAGAAAGATATTTATAATAATGATTTTTGCCTGTACTGCTCTGCTATTTGTTTACGTTGGTTTGGCTTTGCTTTCTTGGACAGGAACCAACAGCATGGATTCACCAGTTGAACCTGATCACGATGCGTACACCAACGGGCCGGATGCAAAAGTCAGACAGGATTTGGCCGAATTGCGAGCGGAAGGCGAAGCCGCCGAGGCAGACAAATATGCTAAATTGATAACCATTGACGAAATTCCTCCGGTCTCAGATATCAAGGGAGTAATTCTGCTCGATTCTTATTATGTTAAGCCTTTTGGCAGTAGGGAAACGCCTTCTTTAATCACTGCTGAAAGGTTTGAAGTTATAGGCGACCCAAACGAGGTCGGGAAAATTATCGACCGCAATATTCCTCTCGACTGGGTAATCAGCGGTTCTAACGATGTGAAAAGGATAACGGACGACTTTAGGAATACCACAAAGTGCAAAGATGTGCCGCGAGTGGATAAGAGTTCATTCTTGAAGACGCTATTAGCACCTTTTTATTCCTATCGTTACGGTTACGACAGCCATGCATGGGATCATTATACCTTTGCGAAATGCTTCGGCGTGCCTATAAAGGACTATTATTGGTTCTTTTATGGACAGAATATGAGAAGTTATTGTGCTGGTTGCGACGACCCTTGGGGCTGGGCAATTTTTGTCACAGAAACCAAAGGCTATGCATTAAAATATGCCGTAGAGAGCGGCCCCTGCAGGATTTACGGGCCGGATTATTATTCCAGACGGGTGTATAAGGATTTAATGTTGCTTCGCAACAAAGCGAAAGAGAAAAAACCATAATCTGCCCGCGCAAAAACCTTCAGAATAACGAGTATCGGGAAGCTAAATAAAAATTTACCTGTTCGTAAGCCATACATCTTGTCCTTATCAAAGGGATACGATGTTCCTTTCCCATTCCAATCCTTCCTGGGTTAATAATTGACAAAACCTCCCCTTTGCCTTATTATGCCCTTCTTTCAGGATTTAGAAGGGCAGGTTATGCAGAACAAAGTAAATCCAGGTTTGAACGAACTCGATGAACTGTGTATTCAGACAATAAGATTTTTGTCGATGGACGGTGTGCAGAAGGCAAAGAGCGGCCATCCGGGAATGCCGATGGGAATGGCTCCGGCGGCATATACGCTGTGGATGAAATATCTGCAGTTCAACCCGGCAAATCCGAAATGGCTTAATCGCGACAGATTTGTCCTAAGCGCCGGCCACGGAAGTATGCTGCTGTATTCACTTTTGTATCTGACCGGCTTTGACGTTAGTCTTGACGATTTAAAAAATTTCCGCCAGTGGATGAGCAAAACACCCGGTCATCCGGAATTCGGCCATACGCCGGGCGTAGAAGCAACAACAGGACCGCTCGGCCAGGGAATAAGCAATGCCGTCGGAATGGCTATCGCACAAAAATATCTGGCGGCATATTTCAATAAGGAAAACTTCAATATTTTCGATTATAACCTCTATGCCATCGCAGGCGACGGCGACCTGCAGGAAGGCGTCGCATCTGAAGCCTGCTCGCTGGCAGGACACCTCGCACTTGACAGGCTTATCGTAATTTATGACGACAACCGGATAACAATCGACGGCGAGACTAATCTTTCATTCACCGAAGACAGAGCAAAAAGATTTGAAGCATACAACTGGTACGTTCAGGTTGTCGGCGGCGACGGCAATGATATGATTGCTTTTGAAAAAGCCCTGAAAAATGCATTGGCTGAAAAAAACAGGCCCAGCATAATCAATCTTCGCACACATATCGGCTACGGCAGTCCCAATTTTCAGGACACTCATACTGCTCACGGTGCGCCGCTGGGCGAAGATGAGATAAAAATAATCAAGAAAAACTTCGGCTGGGACCCGGAAAAGACATTCCACGTGCCGGCTGAAGCACTCAAGCATATGCAAACAGCAAAAGCAAAGGGCCTGGAGCTTGAAAAACAATGGAATGAAAAATTTCAGAGCTACGCGAAACAATTTCCTGACTTCGCAAAACTAATCACCAATCCAAATCCAAAGATAACGGAACTACCAACGTTTGGCCCGGACCCGATGGCAACAAGAAAGGCATCGGGAAAAACGCTTGATGCAATAATGCCGCAACTGCCGCTAATACTCGCCGGCTCAGCAGACCTTACACCTTCAAATAATACAAAATTCAAGGGCGCTGAGGATTTTCAGAAAGACAAGCCTGCCGGCCGTTACATTCGCTACGGCGTGAGAGAGCATGGAATGGCGGCGATAATGAACGGCATCGCTGCAAGCGAATTGCTGCGGTCTTACGGCGGGACGTTCTTTTGCTTCAGTGATTATATGCGGCCGGCAATAAGGATGGCTGCAATGAGCGGATACAGAACGATTTTCGTCTTCACGCACGACAGTATCGGACTTGGCGAAGATGGCCCGACCCATCAGCCTGTTGAACATATCGCTGCACTGCGGGCCATACCAAATCTGCTGGTCATCAGACCCGCCGACGCAAACGAAACGGCTTACGCATGGAAAATAGCGCTCGAACACAAAGGCCCGGCTACCCTGCTTCTGACAAGACAGGCTGTCCCGACGCTGGACAGGACAAAATTCCCATCCGCATCGAATATCACAAAGGGAGCTTACGTACTTGTAAAAGCAGACAGGCCCGATGTAATAATTATCGGGACAGGTTCGGAAGTCGAAATTGCATTGAAGGGTGCTGAAAAACTTGCCGCCGAAAACATCAAGGCACAAGTCGTCAGTATGCCAAGCTGGGAACTGTTCGAGATGCAGGATAAGGCATACCACGACTCGGTGCTGCCGCCAAATGTAAAGGCAAGGGTAGCTATCGAAGCAGGTGTTCAGTTAGGCTGGGAAAAATATCTCGGTGACAGAGGTATATTTATCGGCATTAGCAGTTTTGGGGCCTCGGCGCCGTACAAAGTCTGCTATGAAAAATTCGGTCTGACGCCTGATGCCGTTGCTGCTGCTGCTAAAAAATCAATTCAAAACATATAAGTTATGGTGCGCAAGATAAAAACAATAGCGGTAATGACCGGAGGCGGAGATTGTCCCGGCCTTAATGCTGTTATCAGAGCCGTAACAAAAACCGCCATCAGGAAATACTCTATGACGGTTTGGGGTGTCGAGGACGGGTATCTGGGACTCATTGAAAAAAGACTGAGTCTGCTCAGCTTTAATGATGTCAGCAATATTCTCGAAGCAGGCGGTACGATACTCGGCTCAAGCAATACGGCAAATCCATTCAGGTTCCCGGTCAAAAACAAAGGCGGAAAAATCAGACTGCAGGATGTTTCGGATTCCTGCATCCAGACACTGGCGGAAAAGAAAATCGATGCTCTCGTCTGCATCGGCGGCGATGGAACGATGACAAGCGCCGCAGCACTGGCAAAGAAGGGCTTTACCGTAATCGGCGTGCCGAAAACAATTGACAACGACCTGTGGGGCACCGATGTTACCTTCGGCTTTGATACCGCGGTAACAACCGCCGCTGAAGCGATAGATAAACTCAGAACCACCGCAAGTTCGCATCACAGGGTAATGGTTGTTGAAGTAATGGGCAGATATGCCGGCTGGATAGCCCTGCACGCAGGAGTTGCAAGCGGAGGCGACTGTATCCTCATACCTGAAATCCCTTACAGAATCGAAAAGGTCTGCCAATTTGTCCGGCAGCGAAACAACAAAGGTAAAAGATACAGCATAATAGTCATCGCCGAAGGTGCAAAAGAATCCGGCGGGAAAATGGTTGTCAGAAAAACCCTTGCGTTCAGCCCCGACCCGATACGGCTCGGCGGAATAGCAAACAGGCTTGCCGAGCAGATTGAGCAGATGACAAAACTTGAAACGCGCGCCGTAGTTCTCGGTTATATCCAGCGAGGCGGAACACCCACGCCGCACGACAGGATACTGGCCACCAGTTTTGGTTTTACTGCTCTGGAACTGCTGGTCAGCGGCGTTAAAAATCGACTGGTTGTAATGAAGAACGGAAAGATTTCAAGCGTTCCGTTATCACAGGTAGCAGGCAAAACCAGAACCGTTCCGAAAAATCACCCGCTGATAAAAGCCGCAAGAGCGGTCAATACCTGCTTTGGCGACTGAATGTTCCCAGTCAAAGACATCCTGTAACTCCTTATATAAACATAAGTTGCAATCTTAAAACGGGGCACACCCAAAAAAATATTGTTCTTTACATTATCCGCGTTAAATCGTACAATGCTCGTGTCAAAAGAAAGGAGATGAGAAAATGAGAAAAGAGGTTCCATTCCAATTATATGTCCTGTTTATAATCCTTGTATTGCCATCCATAAGTATCTCAAGCAGCATTTGGACAGATCCCAATAGTTTCGATGTGAACATTGTAGAAGGATGTGTCGAAACAAAAATACTTACCCTCGGCAACAATGGCCCGGATGACCTGAACTTTTTAATACGATCGCGTCAGGTTTATGATGGAGAGTCGGATTCGGAAAATAGCATGTCTGCAGAATCTGCAACTTCCTCAATTCCCGAAAACTACGATTTTAATGCTGTGGAAAACGTACCATATAAAGCCGGTGAGTTAATTGTCCGTTTTGGCAACAAAACCACAGGGCAGTGTATTAACTCTTCGGAGAAAATGCAAATATTAAACTCTCTCGGCGGTGCCACCATAAAACATGACTTTAGAATTGTACCAGGCCTGAGCGTTGTGAAACTCCCAGCGGGCATGACAGTAGAATCAGCGATTAAACAATTCAATCAATCCGCTAATATTCTGTATGCTCAGCCCAATTACGAAGTCTATGCCTTGTCAACATTTCCTGATGACACAAGATTTAATGAGCTTTGGGGCATGCATAATACCGGCCAGTCGGGAGGAACAATAGATGCCGACATTGATGCACCCGAAGCATGGGATATTATGACCGACAGCAGTAAGATAGTTGTGGCGGTTATCGACACGGGGGTGGATTATACCCATCCGGACCTGGCAGCGAACATGTGGGTCAATGAAACGGAATTCAACGGAACGCCGGGTATGGACGACGACGGTAATGGTTATATAGACGATATTTATGGTTACGATTTCTACAACAATGATGGCGACCCGATGGACGACCATTACCATGGCACACATTGCGCCGGAACGGTTGGCGCCACAGGCAATAACGGACAGGGTGTAGCGGGAGTATGCTGGGATGTCAAGATAATGGCAATTAAATTTCTAAACTCGGCAGGCCGCGGCAACACAGAAGATGCAATCCAATCGGTAGAATACAGCCTTCTTATGAACGCAAATCTATCGAGCAATTCCTGGGGCGGAGGGGGTTACAGCCAAGGACTTAAGGACGCGATTGATGCGGCAGGTGCGGCAGGAATGTTGTTTGTCGCAGCAGCAGGCAATGATTCGGTCAATAACGACAACAACCCCCATTATCCCTCGAGTTATAATAGCGACAGCCTCATCGCTGTAATGGCAACAGACAGATATGACAATAAATCAAGCTTTTCCAATTATGGGCCGACTTCAGTCGATTTAGGAGCACCCGGCAGCGAGATTTTAAGCTGCAAACCCGGGAATCTTTACCAGTATTTAAATGGAACATCAATGGCAACGCCTCACGTGGCAGGCGCGTGTGCATTGTTATGGTCAATGAACTCTTCGTTAAGCAATACAGAAGTTAAAAACATTCTGCTGCAAACGGTTGATAAAACTCTTTCCGGACTTTGTGTTTCGGAAGGCAGACTCAATCTTTATAATGCCATTCTCGAAACAAAAGCACCATGGATCGAAGTCGAACCTGAAGAAGGCAGTATCTCTCCCGGTGATTCAAATGATATATGCATACTTTTTGACGCGGTCGCGATGCTCCCTGGAAGCTACAAAGCAGAAATTGTTATTTTGTCAAATGACCCCTGCAGTCCCACGATCGTGCCTGTAACAATGACCGTAAGCCCCGATGATCTGAATGTAAGCCCAACGGATGGTTTTGAGGCTGCCGGCATGGAGGGCGGTCCGTTTACGCCAGGGTGTATGACCTATACATTGAAAAACAATGGAACCGAGCCTGTCAACTGGACAGTGACAAACACAACAGACTGGCTTGGAGCTACACCCTCAGCGGGAACTCTGGCGTCAACAGAAACAATTAATGTAAATATTTGCATTGAACCCAATGCTAATCTGCTCGAGCCAAATATTTACAGCACAACACTGATATTTACAAACACAGACAGCAACAGTATTAAATTACGCTCAGCCACTCTTACCGTCAAGCCGCCGGATTATTTCACGGAGTCATTTGATGGACATAATGACCTGGAAGGTGTTATTATGACATTCAGCCCCAATGGTTCGATTGCTTATTACGAGGCTTGTCGAGAGAAAATAACGGCATTTCCGACTGACCCAACCGGTGGGACGGATATTTCACTCGGTGATGACGATTTTGCCGAAGTAATTCTGAACGACAACAAGAATATTCTATTCTACGGTACTAATTACGACCGCTTCTACATCGGCAGTAATGGTTATATCACATTTGGCAGCGGAGATACGGAATATTCAGCCTCGCTTGAAAACCATTTTATGCTGCCCCGCATATCAGGTGTGTTTACAGATTTATCACCGCTGAACAGCCAGAGTATCTCATATAAACAACTCGATAACAGGATTGCGGTAACATTCGAAAATGTGCCGGTGTTTGGCGACAAAACAGCAACAAATAGTTTTCAAACAGAGATGTTCTTTGCCGACGACACTATTCGTATTAGCTATCTGGACATCAACGCATATACCTTCGTTACAGGCCTATCAGAAGGCAAAGGTCTGCCTCCCGCATTCTTTTTGGAAAGTTATATGACTGAATACCCCATATGCTGGCCTTATGGCGATATCAGCAGGGATTATACCGTTAATTTCACTGATTTTGCGCTGTTTGCGCTTCATTGGCTGGAAAGCGAATGCAATGTACCATACTGGTGCGGGAAAAGTGACTTTGATTTCAGCAGCACAGTTGACACAAATGACATAGGCATCTTTGCAGATAATTGGCTTATAACTAAAGACTGGTGGTTACAACCGGTTTCTCACTGGAAATTTGACGAAGGCGAAGGCAACACAGCCTATGATTCGATTGGCATCAATCATGGAACCATTTACGGAGCTGCCTGGACGACCGGCCAAATTGACAGCGCACTGAGTTTTGACGGCGAGAATGATTATGTTATGGTGGCCGACAACGCGAGCCAACAAATAACAACAAACCAGATCACACTAAGTGCATGGATAAAGCTTGCGGCAGATGTCGGGAACACGCAGAGAAGAATCATCTGCAAACAACAAAATAGTAATGTTGCGTGGGGCTTTCAAGTATTTGGTGCCGGGTACGGCGGTTCGAGTGGCAATCAGTTAGTATTCCATGATTCGAGCGGAACAACCTTCCACAGCTGTATCAGCCAAACACACTTAATGACTAATCAGTGGTATCATGTCGCCGTCACTGATGATGCGGGCAAAATAAGGATTTACATAAACGGCCTGCCCGACGAAGCCAGCGACAATGGCTATGGCATACCGACACAGATTGCAGCTCCTATCACCATTGGCAAGACAAATCCTGATTCTCGGTTCCTTTTTGACGGTGTTATCGATGATGTCCGATTCTATGACAGAGCCTTATCCGCTGAGGAAATCTGGCAGCTTTATTATGAGGGCTTAGGCTCTAAAGCTTATAATCCGAGTCCTGATGATAGGGCAACAGGCATAGACCCGAACGTGGTCCTTAGCTGGTCACCGGGTAAAGATGCTGTCTCGCACGATGTATATCTCGGCGCCGATTACAATGATGTAAACGATGCCGATACATCTTCACCCTTGTATATGGGAAATTTCGATGTTAACAGCTTCGACCCCTGTAGTCTTGAATCAGAAACCACCTATTACTGGCGAATCGATGAGCTTGACAGTTCCAATATTTACAAGGGTGACATCTGGAGTTTTACAACATTTGACGTAAATCTCGGCCTTGTCGGTTGGTGGGAGTTTGAGGAAGGCAACAGCAGTATTGCCCACGATTATTCGAGCGGCAACAGCAACGACGGCATCTTAAATGGCCCACCTGATTGGGTTACCGGCAAGATAGGCAACTATGCACTGAATTTCGATGGTGATGATTATGTTGAAGTGGCAGACGATGAAAGTATTGGCGGGGGTGTTACAAGCTCATTGACTGTTTCCATGTGGCTAAAATCAAATGTTGATTTAACAACAGGGGGAGATTCGTATCGTGCTATGGAGAAAGCGGATTGTTACTTCTTTTTGCAAGGAAATGACGGTTCAATTGGGTCTGGAGGAATGAATTTTTTAGTAAAAAGAAACAATTCAAACTATCATGCTGACATTGGAACAAGCTTAAACAATAATCAATGGTATCATCTTGTAGGGACATTCAATGGGACTGATATAAAGGTTTATCTGAATGGAATATTAAAAGACACTACTAATGTTGGAGGACCAATTGATGATGATAATGGTATCTTGAGGATAGGTTCTGATGACTTGGGCTTTTATTTCGACGGCACAATTGATGATGTCCGTATATATGACCGGGCCTTAGCTGCTGAGGAAATCTGGCAGCTTTATCAGCAAGGGTTAAATCCTTAAAGTATTAATTAAAGTTTACACAGCGGGTTGTTTAATAAACAGCCCGCTCGTCTTTTCAATCCTGTTTGTAGGTATTGTCTCCCGCACTTTTTGAGGTTACAATACTACAAAGCGAATGAATCTCGACCTTGACAGGATAGTAAGGGATATAGTTTCCCAGCTGAAAACCGCTGGTTGTCATAGGCCGGTCAAAGTTGCGGGAACGTGGGGAAGCTTTGCGCCTTTGCTGGCTCTAAACATTCACAAGCAGCTTAAAAAACCAATTCTTTATATAAGCCCGCACCTCGATGATACCGACAATGTTATCGATGACCTTATCACATTCGGCGGCAAAAATATCGAGACCCTGCCCGGCTGGGCAGGCGAGGAATTCATCGACACCGCTGATGAAACCAGCTCAGCAAGGGCAAGACTCGTTCTTAAACTTTCCGCAAAACAGCAATATCCAGATATAATTTCAGCCTCGATACAATCGCTTATGCAGCCTGCGCCAAAACCGGAAAAACTTCTTGAAAAAGGACTGCTGCTTCAAACCGGAAAACAAGTCGAAATGGAAAAAGCCGCTGCCTGGCTGACCGATAATGGTTTTGAAAACGTCGCGCAGATTGACCTGCCGGGGCAATTCGCAAAAAGGGGCGGTATAATCGATATTTACGCACCTGTAACAACTCAGTCGAATCAGCCGCAGGCGGTAAGAATCGAATTCTTCGGCGACAAAATAGAAAGCATGAGAATAATAGACCTTGACACCCAAAGGTCTGCGGGGCATATCGAGAACGTTACAATCGCAATTGCTATCGTCGATGATAATAAAAATGACCAGACAAATTTTCTAAATATTATCCACCCCGGCACTATTATCTTTATAGAAGAACCAGCCGAAGTGCAGGAAGTTGCCGATATCTTTCTTCACAGAGTCGAAAACCCGGAGAAATTATATAACTGGAATGAAATTTATAAAGCGATTGGCGGTTTCAAAAAAATCTTTATAAGCAGATTCGCCGCCGACGCAGATAGCATTAAACTTCGAATCAAAAGCACGCAGCAGTTCGAACACAAAACCGGCCCTGTCTGGTCAGGCCACAAAACGGCTTTGCAGCAACTGACACAGCTTGCGCAAAGCGGCTGGAATGTTTATATGTACTGCGAAAATGGGGCGGAAGTAAAAAGAATACAGGAAATCCTTACTGAAGACGGAACTGCACCCGCAGAAAACCTTCATCTGCCAATCGGCTTTGTTCATCGAGGCTTCATAATTGAAAATACCAAAACGATTGTTGCAACACATCATGAATTATTCGGTCAATCAATCGTGCGCCGAGCCATAAGGCCTGTCGGAGCTGCGGCACCTGTCGACTCATTCGCTGAGCTCAACAAAGGTGACTATGTCGTACATATCAACCACGGCATAGGAAAATTCAAGGGTATTGAAATCATTGAAAAGAAAGGCCGTAAATGCGAGTTTCTTACGCTCCAATACGCCGACAAGGCAATCATTCACGTGCCCGCTGTGAACATCGGGCTTGTGCAAAAATATATCGGCACTTCGGCAGTGAGGCCGAAACTGAGCAAAATCGCCGGCAAAAAATGGGAAAGACAAAAAAAGAAAGCCGCAGCGGCAACGGCAGATTTCGCCGCCGAGCTGCTCGAAATACAGGCAAAACGACAAAACATCTCAGGCCTTGCTTATGGCGGCGATTCAAACTGGCAGAGAGAATTTGAAGAGTCTTTTATTTATCAGGAAACGCCCGACCAGATTACAGCATCGGAACAGATAAAGCAAGATATGCAAAAACCCGTTCCAATGGACAGGCTCCTGTGCGGCGACGTGGGCTACGGCAAAACCGAACTTGCGATGCGGGCGGCATTCAAGGCCGTCGAGGGCGGCAAACAAATTGCGGTTTTGGTACCTACTACTGTTTTGTGCATTCAGCACGAACGAACATTTACACAAAGATTTGCAGATTTCCCCATAGTTATCGAATCAATCAACCGCTTCAAGACAAAAACGCAAGCTGCCGACATTATCAAAAGAACCAAGCAGGGCAAGGTTGATATTCTCATCGGAACTCACAGACTTTTGAGCAAAGATGTCGGCTTTAAAGATTTGGGATTGTTGATAATTGATGAGGAGCAGCGATTCGGAGTTGAACATAAAGAGAAATTAAAAAAGATGAAAATCAATGTAGATGTCCTAACGATGACGGCAACACCTATTCCGAGAACGCTTCATATGTCGCTTCTGGGACTTAAGGATATAAGCTCACTCGCTACGCCGCCGTTGGACCGCAGAGCCGTCGCAACCGGCGTAAAAAGATACGACCCGGAGCTTATAAGAAGAGCCGCAACTGTCGAACTTAACAGACAGGGGCAAATTTTCTTCGTGCACAACAGGGTGCAAACGATAGAGAAAATAGCCGATGAAATACAAAAAATTCTGCCTGACGTAAAAATTTCGGTTGCTCACGGACAAATGCATAAACACGAGCTTGAAAAGGCAATGATTGACTTTGTGCTCGGCCAAACCAACGTGCTCGTCTGCTCTGCAATAATCGAATCAGGCATTGACATTCCAAACGCCAATACCATCATCGTAAACGACGCCGACCGATTCGGTCTTGCCCAGCTTCATCAACTTCGCGGAAGGGTCGGGCGATTCAAATACCGGGCATTCGCATATTTCCTGCTGCCGAAAACGAGAACTATCAGTCCCGTAGCGGTAAAAAGACTTAAAGCTATTGAAGAATATTCCCGGCTCGGCGCGGGATTTAAAATTGCGCTGCGAGATCTTGAAATCCGCGGAGCAGGAAACATACTCGGGCCCCAGCAGTCAGGCCATATAAACGCCATCGGCTATGAGCTGTTCTGCAGGCTGCTGGCCGATGCGGTAAAAAGACTTAAAAATGAGCCGCTTGTTAAAGAACCGCTTGCCATCATCGATTTGGGGTTCTCGTCATTTATTCCAAGAAATTACATACCATCTGACTCACAGAGAATGAACGTTTACCGCCAGATTGCCGCCGCGAGAACAGCCGATGACATGGAAAGACTCGTTGAACAGCTAAATGATATGTTCGGCCCTGTTTGCTGTGAAGTGCAGAGCCTGATGAACCTCGCTGAAATACGAATACTTGCATCGGCACATAATATCCGCTCTATAACAATCTCAGGAAAAGATATTGTCTTCACTTTTCAGCCGGATACAGTCGAAAATATCGCTGAACTTTTTGAAAAATCGCCCGGAATTATCAGAATTCCCGACCGGCAAACCGTCCATATCAGGCTTGAGGACAGACATTTTGAGCCTGATACGCTACTCGCCATACTGAGAAAAATTCTTCGCAAAAGGACATGAGATAGGCTATACTTCCGCTGTTAAAAATATCTGTTTACAGGATAATAATTATGAAAAACCTTATCATATCGACAATAATAGTTTTGCTGGCTGCGTGTTTATGCGGCTGTGAAAAAAGCAGCAGAAAACCCGACGTTGACGAAGCAAGACTGACAGCAGTAAAGCCGCCGGCAGACAAACCGAAAATGCCGCTGCCGGCAGGCGGAATCGTACTTTCCATCGAATCAACCGCGATAACCGCTGACGAGCTTATCGCACCGGTAAAGCCGCAATTAGACGACCTTGCCGTGCAATACAATTATCAGCAGTTCAATACAAGGGCAAAACCGCTGCTGGCAAATGTCTTAATACAGAAAGTCGCCGATATAAAATTGTACGAAAAGGCAAAAGCCGCCCTACCGGAAAATGTCGACCAGGCCGTCATCGACAGAATCGTCGAACAGCAGGTGCAGAAATTCATCGCACGCTATGGCGGCAATTACGCTACTGCCGAACAAATGCTCAAAAAAATGGGAACAAACTGGCAGAATTTTCATCAACAGCAGCGAAGAGCCGTGCTGGTACAGGCATTCCTATCGGACGAAATCAAAGTCGAAAAACCCATAACTCATTCGGAACTGGTGCAGTATTACGAATCCATAAAGGATAAGAGCTACACAAAAAATGCGTTCATCGAGTTTCGTCTCATCGACCTTGAAGTCAAAAAGTTTGCCGACCCTAACGACCCAAATGTAAATTCAGAGCAAAAAGCGAAGGGACTTGCGAGCCGGCTTGCTGAAGAAATCAAAAACGGTGAAGATTTTGCCAAGCTTGCGAAAAAATATTCGCACGACGAAGCCGCACAAAACGGCGGACTCTGGAAGCCCGTCAGGCCCGGCTCATTGGTAGAACCTTATAACGTCATCGAAACCGCCGCCGGAAATATGGACATCGGCACAGTTTGCGAGCCTATCGCTGCCGGCGGTCATATCTTCATAGTAAAACTCGAAAACAAGCAGGCCGAAGCTATCGAGCCTTTCGAAAAAGTTCAAACTGAGGTTGAAGCCAGATATGTGCTGGAAAGAAGACAAAAAATGGTCGATGAAATAATTAATAAGATTATCTCACAGGTTGACATGTCCTATGCGGATAACTTTCTGGAATTCTGCATAGAACAAGCTTGGCATCAGGCAGGAAAATAAGCTAATGGGAAAAATACTCCACGGCATAGATTTGGTGGATTTCCCGCGAATAGAAAAGATGATTAGCCGGCATGGCAGTCATTTTTTGGAAAGAATCTTTACACAAACCGAGCAGCAGCAGGCAAATCTTATGAAAAATCGCATCGAAAGATTAGCCGGCAGGTTCGCTGCGAAAGAAGCGATACTCAAGATGTTAGGTACAGGCTGGCGGGGTAAAATTGCCTGGACGGATATCGAAATTGTCAATAATCACTTTGGCCAGCCGCAGGTGCAACTGACCGGCGAAGTAAAAAAAATTGCATCTAAGCTGGGCGCCCGCGACATAAACTTGAGCATCACCCATACGGCAAATTTTGTCATAGCTTCTGCCGTTGCATTATCGAATAAAAAATGAAAGGTAGTTCCTTCGATTGTATAGTTATCGGCGCGGGACACGCAGGAGCTGAAGCGGCTCACGCGGCAGCGAAAATCGGGTGCAAAACAGCCCTTATAACCATCAGCAAAGAGACAATCGCAAAGGCAAGCTGCAATCCCGCCATCGGCGGCATCGCAAAAGGACAAATCGTAAGAGAAATTGACGCGCTCGGTGGTCTTATGGGCATCGCAACTGACGCCACCGGCATACAATTCCGGCTACTAAACCGCTCAAAAGGACCTGCCGTCCAATCACCAAGGGCACAAATCGACAAATATAAATACTCGCAGTTTATCCGAAACGAACTTGAAAAAACGCCAAATCTCACAATCGTTGAGGCTCTCGCTGCCGAAATCCTTGTCGAAAATAATCAGGTCAAAGGGATTGCCTGCACCGATGGCAGAACTTTTTACAGTGGTGCGATAATTGTCACGACGGGCACATTTCTTAAAGGCATAATGCACACAGGCAGCAGACAATGGCAGGGTGGGAGACTAAATGAACCGGCAGCAAATGAACTGTCGGATTGCCTTGCAAAATTAGGACTTGAAGTTAAACGATTAAAGACCGGTACGCCGGCAAGACTCGACGCAAAGACAGTCGATTATGATAAAACGCAAATCCAATATGGCGACGAAAATCCCGTGCCTTTTTCATTTATGACCGATACAATCGGCCAAAAGCAAATCCCCTGCTGGATAACATATACCAATGAAAAGATTCACAAACTGCTGCTCGATAACCTCGACCGCGCCCCGCTTTACACAGGCCAGATAAAAACCACCGGCCCACGATACTGCCCGAGTATTGAAACAAAAATTGTGCGCTTTGCAGATAAAAATAAACACCAAGTATTTCTTGAGCCGGAAGACGAAAATATAACGACAATCTACTGTAACGGTATAAGCACATCCGTACCCGAAGATGTGCAGGAGCAGATGCTCAAGCTGATGGCGGGGACTGAAAATGCAAAGATTATTCATTACGCTTATGCGATTGAATATGACTACTGTCCTGCCATTCAACTAAAACCGAACCTTGAGACAAAAAAAATCAGCGGCTTATTTCTGGCCGGCCAGATTAACGGAACAAGCGGCTACGAAGAGGCGGCAGGACAGGGAATCATCGCAGGCATAAACGCTGCAAGGCTTTTAGACAAAAAAGAGCCGCTAATTCTCGGCAGAAACCAGGCTTATATAGGCGTGATGATTGACGATTTGCTTACAAGACAAATCGACGAGCCGTATCGAATGTTTACCTCGAGAGCCGAATGGCGACTGAGCTTAAGGGCCGATAACGCAGACAGAAGATTAACTCAAATCGGCAAATCGGTCGGACTGGTTTGCGAAAAAAGATGGAAAAATTTCCAGTCTAAACTTTCCCAAATTGCCGCACTTACCGAAGTTCTGAAAAATACACGAAAAGGCGGGCTTTCTCTTTGGCAACAGCTCAAACAGCCTGATAGTCCCATTACAAAAACTCTGGCCGATTCGCCGCAGATAAGACAAATGAATTTAAAGCCTGATATTCTCGAAGCCGTGATAATCGAGGCAAAATACGAAGGCTATCTCGTCAAACAGGAAAAAATCGCAGCGAAGCTTGGAAAAATGGACAATTACAGGCTGCCGGAGGGGCTCGATTATGACAGGATTGAACACCTTCGTGCAGAAGCCAGAGAGCAACTGAATAAATTCAGACCATATACGTTAGGCCAGGCAAGCAGAATCGGCGGTATTACGCCTGCCGACATCACAGTCATACAAATTTTTCTTAAAAAACATCACAAGGCCCAGCCGCAGTAAAGTCGGTGGCTTATTCCTGCATCGTTTTG
>Ga0315543_1000997_pt1 | contig 32352 bp, 24 predicted proteins | sample SalMarSW160210MG_2_FD_203098 | JGI IMG/M metagenome (GOLD analysis project Ga0315543, IMG submission 203098) | Salt marsh sediment microbial communities from the Plum Island Ecosystem LTER, Massachusetts, United States - Salt Marsh Sediment SW1601-210 ... | reverse complement strand
GGTGGTTATCACTAGTTGATTCTATTGATGAGGATATATTGGAATGGCTTAAACTGTCAGCTAAGTATATCGAGACTAATTTCAATTCATCTTTCCTCATAGAGTATCTACTTCTCCACACTGTTAAAACCCCGGATAAAGTTGGGCAGGTTCTTCTCGCGGTGTTAGATACTGACGTGTACCCACAATATAAGAAAGAAAATATTGGAGACATCGTTCGTCAATTATATGCTCACCAACAAGAAGAAATTGCGGATACCATATGTAATTTATACATGGCGAAAGGAATTGATTTTCTCAAACCAATATACGAAGAGAACCTGAAAGATAAAAACAAAACTAAGGAACAACCTTAGGCCGCCGCTTACTGCTACCCGAATGAAACCAGAAGTTGCTGCAAAGTCTGAATTAACCCTTTCTTCTCAAACAGGAGTTCGGGAACTGTCCCCCAAGGCCCACCAAGGGGGACGATACCTAGAACCACTCGGCATTCCAAACATGAGTTATCTGGCAGAATCTTTTCAGTAACCTTTTCATGGCCATCTTAAGACAACGTGCTTCAACAAAGGCACAAGATAGGTGAATGGGTCTCTCGAATAATAATTGAGCTAAAACCAATCTCTTTAATCGTTGACCCATCTTCTTAGGAATTTTTCAGATAGCTGACGGAATGTCTCTATGTGAGTCGTTCCACCTTCGACAAATGGAGCTATAAGTTCTTGGCTTATCACGATCATGGAGTCTGGAGTCCAACGATTGTCGAGCGGCAACCCAAGTTCTTTAAGAACCAAATCCAGGTTGTTCCTTACCCATTTGTGTTTTCTACGTAAAACAGCAGAAATGGAGTCCCTGCCAACAAAAAGTTCCAACAATTCACTATTGAGATCATGCGGAGTAAGAGCCATGTTGAGATTCTTGCACTCAATTACTAGGATTTTATGGCGGAGAACATTTGCTGCAATCACGTCAATATCGCCCAGAACGCCTCTTTCATCAATCATCTGTAACCCGCAAAATCTTTCGATCCGTTCTCTTGCAATGACGTTTTGTAGGGCCGAGAACAGTAGAAATACCTCGTGATTGAAAGATTTCCCTTCGGCATTACGAATATTGCTCATCATTTGTTTCATTGAACCTTCGTGCTTTGGCTTAAGTCTACCTGAAGTGCATAAATCTAAGAGGTATCGAACTGAATGAATTAAGTGTCGATTACCCCAAATTATCATATTGTCATTGGCGAGCTGAAATCTAATCAAAGGTCTTCTTATATAGGATAACGCTCGATTATGTCTCCAAGGATAAATATCCGAATCCTCAAAATCCTCACCCAGTCGCAGGTAATCTTTCCTAGGCACGAGTGTAAAATTATCCAAAAAACTGGTGACAGTATCTACGGGTAGCCCGGTGCGGGAACTTACATCGTTTATGAGTTTATCCAATTTCATCATCTTCGCAGCATAGGGTTGCAAGTCTCCAATTTCGCCAATATCATTAGTAATCATAACGTGTTCGTTTGCAGAAATGCCGAATTCAGACCTAAATGCCTCGTTGAAGCGCTGTATTAGATGGTTTGATTCTTCAGACTGTATTGGCTTTGGGGTGTCCCAATTCTCTTTGAATCTATCGGTGGAAGTCCGTATTGAAGTTATAGAGTGCTCGTGCAAGAATTGGCTGGTAGCTAGATCATATTTGTCCTTTGAGATACCAAGACGCCCATATTTAGACACGTTCAAGTATATGTCCTTTGTGATCCCGTAGTACACTAAATCACTAATAGTTCCCAGAGTGACTATCTCTGCTGCCAGAGATAACAAATAATCAAATATCTCATAGCTTATCGGTCGGATGCCTGCAGGAGGACATGCAGCAACATATTCTATCAAGAATCGCAAAGCTACTGACGCTTGGTCTCTCATGGGAATCTCTTTTACCAATTCTTTCATTAGAATGGGTTCTGTAGAGAAGCAGTTTAGTCTCATAGGTATCGTTAAATGCCTTAGTGATATCTCTCTGCTGAAAGATTCATTTTGGGTTATAAGGAAACTAAGCAGTTGTGAATGATTCAGGGTCGATATTGTACGTTGCATCTGTTGGTATAAAAAACTGACCGCTCCCTTAAGAATTTTGTTTCTATCCCTTTGTGGAATCCTTCCTTGGGGGAGGTTTTCTGATTTGAGGTAATCACCGATATAATCGAGCACATCCTGATTATCTGAATCTTGAGCTTCACGAATCTCGGGTAAGAAGCGGGGATCGAGAGTCGGGTCTATGCCATAAAGCATCAAGGACTTCTTCTTAAGACCTAGCGGGGCGCATTTATCGACCATAAGTCTTATTGTGGCGTCGTTCAGATTCTCAGTCTTTCCACCGGCAGATTCAGCCAATAATTCTTTCAATGACTTTAATGTCGAATATAGAATTAGACGTTCACCATAATTGTCAGGTCTGTTTAATAGTGGCATAATGATCGATTTGATTCTCAAGATCACTTCATAATTGTCAGGTTTGAGAGTAAAGGATATACAATCACTATCATCAGGCTGGGTCTTCAATTTTGGATTAAACCAATCTCTACTCGGTTCTAGGTGCACTCTCACAACTAATCTTTGTATATTCCCTCCCAGTGGAATGATAGCTTTTTCTAATGAAGGAGATACCTGCCATAGCCAGTACGAGATCAGATCCACGAATATGTAATAAAGCTTCTTTAACGCTTCGTTCTTATCATCTACTTCATGCTCGGCACCTATCACCCATACAGGAACCGACATACTTTCAACTACCATTGAGTTAGGATCTAGTTCATGCAAAAGGTATTCGGGCATGTAAATTGGAACAGATCCCTTGAAAAGATTAATAACTTCTGCGGTTGCACTAACAGGGTCCGCGATCACTCCATGTTTGTCCAATTTTCGGCTAAGCTCGAATCTTAATCTCCCACCTCCTCCCGGTCTGATTAATAGAATCCCTTCAGATTTATCGGGCATAAAATAGCCGTATAAACGAGAGCGATAAAATTCAAATTCGTCTAGTTCGCTTGTTGAAACAACTTTGAATTTCTCTCTAATCTTTATTTTCTTTTTCACATATTTCCAAAGAACCATGCTATCTTGCTCCAGATAGGCAATAGTCTCTAAGTCTGCAGAAGATATGAACAGATGCCTTAAGAAGCTAAGATTATTAGGTATCTCGAACGTTAATCTGAATGGCCTGCCCATAGATTGAACAACACACAGAAACATGATGTCGTTTAACTTCGGAAGTGTGGAGAAGCATCTTTGTATCACCTGACTAAGGCGATCCTTAAGCTTTCTAGGCAAATCCCCTATTATCCATTCGCTAAAAGGCTGATCTGGATTGAATCCTGACAAATCATCCGACAAAAATTGAACGTAAAGGATTTTATCGGTATCCAGTGTGAAGAATCCATCGACAAAATCATCAACGACAGGCTGTATCCCAACATCCACAAAATCAGAATGTAAAGTACCGAGACTCTTCAAGACTGAATCCCAAGCAGCCATCATGAAAGACTTGCATATCTCTTGTTTCCTAGGGGATTGATGCACAATAGACAAAAGGTGGTGGATCAGAGCTTCTATTAGAAGGCCTGGATAAGGAATAGCAACATTATCCGCGACCCTAATCATTGGTGTTTTCACAAACGGAAGATTATCTGGGTCATAGTTGTTGTTTTGAAAAGACCCGGCATCCATAATTAGCGAATCCAAAACATTCCCAGGGATTTCGTTTCGCTCTAGCAGGTCCCTGAAATCACTTACAGTAAATAGTATTGCTCGAGCTTTGATGCCGTCTTGCTCTGGGCTTGGAAAAAATATTTCTGCTTCTGCGGCTGCTTGATTCGGTTCAATCCCTCTCTTTAGATTAGCTTTTCTCGCAATTTCATTACTAAGTATTAAGACTCCGGAAATCAAAGGTAGGACGCGCGTCAGAATTACCTTATCTAAAGGATGTTCTTTGGTTAAAAACATAGCTCTGCAAATGTTTCTCAGAATATGAGTCGACGAATTCTTGATACCGGGGAAAACGATATATGATCCATTAAAGAAAGTGAACGCTTCTGTGAACATGTTTTCGCACTGGTCTTCAGAATACCCGAAGGGGTCAACAGACAGATATTTTCTTACAATGCGGCGAAAATTGTTTTTCGTGATTTTAGGCTTGTCGCCTTGATTTCTATTCAAGGCTGCCGCGTACATCAAAGCCTCAAGCCTCGTTGAATGGCTTGCGTTCTCAGGTGATAGGCATAGAATTCCTATCTTCGTCAGAATGTCGATCAGATCATAGCTAGCTAAAGTGTTGGAAATTTCGGAGATCTTTCTTCCTTGCGAAGTTAAAATTTCTTGCCTATTGAATGCTTTGCTGTAATCAACTACTCGATTTCTCACGCTCATGCTTACCTTTTTTATATGTCAACATTATATCAGGTGTAACGAATAAATTCGCAGTTGGAGTTATAGTTTATTCTTGGACGGGCTATGTATCTTGTCGCTCATATCGATAATAGCGTTACCTGTCAGTTCAAAACGCCATCTAGCTCGCGCGCTGCCCAAGCGGATGATGGAAGAGCCGTGCTCGCGGCAATCGCTGCGATGCTGAATCCATATCGTGCCATGGGCGAGCGGCTATACGCTATCATCAAAGCCAGCGCGCCAGCCCTCTCGCCGAGGACCTGGTACGGGATGCCCGCGTATGCCAAAGATGGCAAGGTCGTCTGCTTCTTCCGCGATGCGGATAAGTTCAAAGACAGGTACATGACGCTAGGATCTCAACGACGTAGCGAACACATCGCGACCCTTAGTCACAATTTGTTCACAAAAAGAGCACATTAATCCACCCAAGTGGATTCGAACTGAGCCCATCTAAATAAGTGGGCTTTTCTATTTTGCTGCATATTGCTAACCACCACTTGAATTGACTAGAATAGTCACAGACGTTGTTGATAAGGAAGTATTGATGATAATACCGCAAGATGTCATTAATCGCCTGAATACCGATTTCTCCGTTGAGATAGTATCCTCTCCTCAACTCATAGCGGATATCCAGCGAAGGCAACATGCTCGAACGCAACAGCTGACAGCCAAGGGTCTGCCAAGTCTGCCTACAAAAACGGCTATCACACCTATTCCAATGTTTCAACCCTCAAAAACAATACAGGTTAGTCCATTTGCGTTACTGCATGCCATCGGGCGCATCACTACACCCCAGGTTCCCAATTTGGTAGACTTGAGTTCCACCTGGGCGATTTACAGGTATATTTGGGCCTTCGACATCCATGGTAACGGCTCGGGGCTTCCTTTAAGGCTCGCTGACACCGCAAGAGAGATTGACTTCCACCAGAAGACCCTTTTGTCTGATGAAGTCGGTATGGGCATGGCGAACTACATTATGACGAACTATTTTCGCACGACTTCAGCAGTCGACGTATCCCTAGCTTTAAAAACCCCCAGTTGGCACGTAATTCAGCAAGGTTCGACTTCTCCAGATTACCTCTTTTACGACGACCCTTTAAAAGACACCTTTGTAGTTGAATGCAAAGGAAACCAGTCTTCCTATCCTGCGACAATCCAGCAGCTCCAGCGAGGGACAGAGCAGGTCCCATCTATCGTCTTCACTGATGGCCGTAAGTCGATATCCATTGTGATAGGAACGTGTATGTTGAATCAGGACACTCGGGTGTATGTCGTGGATCCTGAATCGCAAGTACCCGACGAATATGAGGACAAAGACGAATACTCCGGCAAATCAGAGAGAATTGGCCCCAGTCGTTGGAGAGTCACGAATGATGAGTTGTTCGCATCTGATTCGCGTTTGTTCAGCAGGGCCAAGCTCTTAATGTATGCTGGCGCAGAGTTAGAGGCACTTGCGCAATTGTCACCGGACGTTCGGAAGCATTGGGAAAGCCATGCAAGGAAACCCTCTGAAATAACAGAACTCAAAACATCACAAGGTGTTTTCGAAGGCGTTACAGATAGCTTCAGGACTTTCGATGGTCACACCATCACGCTATATAGGGGATTGCTTAAAGAGCTGCGCAATCAATTTCTTATGCCGCTTGAAACGGCAGAGCAACGGCGAGAATATAGTAAACAACACGTCGCTCCTCCTGAATCATACTCGAGCCAGTTTAAGGGAAAAGGATTCCTAGTTAACAAGACCGAGAAGGCAACAGGTTACGGTATACAGAGCGTATGCCACGATGGTAGTGTCATGCAGCTTTCAATAATATGACAGTCGAGCCCATCCCGAAAAGCGTGCAATAATCTTACTTCACAAAATAAAGTAACCATGAGACAAAACCACCTACAATACCACCTGTAGCAGCGCCAATGGCGACAGTCATTCGATTTGCTTTTATTGACCATGCTTGCTCTTGAAAAGCAAAATGCTTTTGAGGAGAATAACCAGGCCTATACTTGTACCATCCGAGACAGTGATTGCGTGATGAAGATAATTCTGCTTCTAAACCCTCAAAGGCTGGCCCAGTATAACCGATCTCGTAGTTAATCCATAGACGTTTTGAACAGTATATCTTTTCCCAAGCTGGTAGCCCCATGCTTGTACCGCTAATGTGAGTTTCCAAAAGCACCCTGTCTGACGTGTCCAATTCGTTATCGTCATTTCCGAGAGCCAAGAAGCCACACCCAAAACAAGAACGTCTGCAAATATGAATATTCAAAATACTCGCAATTTTCCGAAATATTTTTTTCATTTCCCCACCTGCCTTTTTACCTCGCTCAAGTGACTGAAAGATACTCTACGAAACGCCTTTGTGAATCCCATCGCCACATCGCCATTATACTTGCAGTCCAAATACTAAGCAAAAAATTCTGCAGGTACCCGAGTAACAAAACATCTGAATGTTACCTTTCTCCCGTCTCTGTGTGAAATATCGGAAAATGTCGCAAAACGGTTAACGTCTCCAGCTACGGCTTTGTCGCTTCCGCAGATATAATCCAGTTGTCATTTGTCGTAAAATAGTACCCTCGTTCCTTCATTGATACCTCGCTGGATGCCCATCAGCTTACTGGTGGGGGGTCACTAAGCTCCCGGCTGCTGGGGAGTATATCACAGGGTCCCGAAGGCGATTATTCCTGGTGAAGGAATATACATCAGTCCTCTCGCGTTTGGCTCAGTTTTAGAACCGGTGCCTCCATCCTGGCTACGTGATCTCCAGAAGCTATAAATTCTCCTACTCTTTCTCTATGGTATTTCTAATGTGACTTTCTAACCTTGCCGTTTATATTCAATTCTCTTTTGGCTATCTTCAACATTATGATACAGGGCTTTTTGCTACCATCTCGTCGCTTCCTATTCCATCGCTTGCTGGACTCCACGGGGGCAGTCCACAAATAGACCCAAAATTCAACTCCGACTTGAATCGAACAGTCAGTGCTCTGACGAGACTATGAGCCGACCATGGTAGCTACTGTTAATGGGGGGTTAAGCGGGGTAAAGCCATTGTTTTAAGGGGTTAAAGGATGAGAAGTTTAAACCCCAGGTGGAGGGCGGGATTAGCCTCATTTGAGGGTTACCCTGAGGGTCTCGCTGAGGCTAAAATTTCAGACCATCGTCAGACCCTCAAAGCTAAACCCTGACCAAACCCTCAGCAGACCCTGACCCTTAGCCTATCGTTTCTGCACTTCTCCTTCTTAATTATTTACATGAAAGAACGAGGGTACTATTTTACGACAAATGACAACTGGATTATATCTGCGGAAGCGACAAAGCCGTAGCTGGAGACGTTAACCGTTTTGCGACATTTCCCGATATTTCATAAAGAGATGAGGACATGTAACTTTTCGATGAATTGTTGGAAAAGTCTTTATGGGAATCATTCAAGTGGCTTCCAGAGCCTTCTGTAGTTCGAGTCCTCTTCGGTCCACCATTCCGTTCAAAAGGTAAAACTTTCGAAAAGATCTTCCCGCTAGTGTTCTAGTGGCTCGGTTCTGATCCCCACGGCTCCAGCTATGGGGACGATACCTAGAACTCCTCCGCTAGGAAGAGTCTTTTCGATGACCTTTTCATGGCGGAAGTCTGTGCCCAAGCCGAAGCTTTCAGTATAAACCTGTAAAAACCCCCACAATAGGCCATAATCGTAATGCTTGCACTCACATCCTAAGAAGGGAGTATCAAATTAGTAGTTCCATACAATTGATGGGTTGAGAATTCACGAAAATCCTCGTGTTCATGTTCGCGGTGAAATACCTTCACTTCGCATATCCAGCCAAACGTGGAATGAGACAGGCGCGAGAACTCATCCACCAAATCCGAATGCACCAAAAGCGCCCATCCGTGAGGATGTGGTAAGTCGTTAACAAATTCTTCTGTTACGCCATCCGTCCAATCTTGCCATGTACCGATCTGGGTAGTCCCTTCGAAGATTCTAATTGAATCCGGTTCGCAACGAAATGAGAGCTTCTCAGATGTTAAGAAGGGTGCAGGAAGTTGGATCCCGCGGTACCCTCGCCAATATTGCCATCGGGGAAAGAAGTGAGGTCGTACGTAAACAGAGGCAGGCAAGATCGACCAATCGTGTGAGACTAAACTTATTTCCGTCGGTTTGATTGGGTTCAGTACGCCAGCAAAGTAGACATCTTGACTGGTATAGCTTCCTTGAACGTCATCGCATGCTTTCATAATTTCAGCTGGATCACCGGCAACTGGTCCGGTCACAGCTTGGAACATTGCCCGGATAGATAGCTTGTAGGTATTAGCGCCGCATTGAACGCTGCCACTGGCAGCTAGTAGGGTGTTTTCTTCGAAGACCTCACTTTTTTTATCCCACAGATCTGATAGTGTTGTTGATAGTTGCGCTGGTACCGTATCGATTGTGCCAGGTGATGGCATCGGACTCGGCCACCAGGGTGGTTTAGACCCCGGTTGTACTCGCCATAAGCCTAAATCAATAGGACAAGCTTCGCGAGCTAGATAAAAGGCCGTATCTTCGGGTAATCTGCCTTTAGTGACAGCCCAAGCAAGCGACCGAAGGTATGTCGACCGATAGACTTCGGAAAGTGGAAAATCAACTAACATCCTCAGCCCGGGCGACCTTCCTCCGAAATCAAGAACCTGTGCTGACGGCTTGCATCCCAGACTGGAAACGAGCTGAGTCCACTCAAATGCCCATTGCCTAAACATCGGCAATAGAGTTCTATCCTGAACCTCATTTATCCACGTACTGTAAATAGGAGGCAGGAAATTGTTTCTGAATTTTTCAAAGAACTCAGGCGGCTCAAAATTGGGGGTGGGTTCGCCTGAGTGACATTGTGTCCAGTCCGGTTTCAAAGCATGATCGCCATATAGGAACCGCAGGAGTTCAAAGGAAAGAAGAGAAGGTCTCCGAAGCTCTCGATTGATTATGCCGGGTTCAGGTAGCTTGTTGCGGTGATGATCAGCTAGACGACAAAAGGCGATGATTCCCAAGATTGCGGCACTTTCCAGATTCTGCTGCCCAATCCATGTCATGATAGCGTCTTGTGTTTGTTCACACACTATGCCTTCTTGAGACATCAGATCGGCTAAAGCCACTGCCGCCCGCTCTCGTACCAAAACCGAAGGCCAAGTTAGTCTGGACAGCAGTACATCTACATTATTCACAGACTCCCCCATTTGTTGCTTCCACTGAACTAAACCAATCCGGAGAGTCAAATTGAACTACCGAGGTTAACGTATGGATTGTAGCCAGTGTCTTTTCAGCTATCTCGCGAGCCTTATCAGCATGCCCGAGCGCAATACAATACTCTACGAGACGCAGAATACTGTTTTGAGCGCTAACATCATGCCATTGGTCTACTTGAGTTCGCGTGATAGTGTCTTGAATAAACTGAAGCCATCGGTCAGGGTAGCTTCGCTTGATTTCCTCCCACCTTGCCTGGGCGAATTCTTTCTTCGTAAAGAATTGAGACCATCCCATTTCATCACGGTTAGCAAGTACAACCCACCTGTAAGTCTCAGCCGCGCCGTAGAATCTTTTTGCCAGACTCGCCATCAAGTCTCCATTTCTAACATCATATCCGGAATCTGCCAAAGCCTTCACAGCATCATATGCACCTAATCCTTGCTCGTCACGCCAGAATTCTAACCATACTTTGGTGATTTCAGACATTTCATAAGGTGTTCTGGCATTGCTTGCACGTAAGAACTCTTTGATTTGCGGTGGCGGATAGCTACCAGGACGTGGCTGATTCTCTTTTTTTGCTCTACTGGCTACTTCAACATCTTGAAGATCGGAAGTATCGGTTTTCTCCTGAACATCGCCGAATAGAGACACTATTTCTTTGAGTAGGTCAGCCGCTAATAAATTGCCAGCTTCTGCTCGCTCCCGCAGCACGCTGAGACTACCTTGGTCTAACCCTGTTCTGGCTATTGCTAGGGCGAAAGGATCCGCAAAATCCATGATTCTTATAAGTTCCTGGAATACTGAGCGTGCATCAAAGTATTCTTCTTGTCTGGAAAGCCATAGATAGTAGTCAGGCAGCCGATTAGGTGAGATTCGCGCTAAAGACTCCCCTAGTTTCTTAGGCAAGTAGCCAGTCTCATCTCCGTCTGTGAACTCATTAATATGGGCTATAGCGGGTGCTAATGATAGAAGCCATTTTTCGGCACCTGCGATCCCATTTTTATGGCAGGAGTCTGCTATCTCCAACATACTATAGATCAGCATGTCCTTGTGTGAGCCGTATGAGATGTCGTTTGAAACTACCTTCCGCAATAATCGCTCTGTTTCCTCGGCCCCCCGATTGTGCATGACTGACACTAAAGCTAGCCTCGAATAACGTTCCGCCCTGTTTGAGAAGATATCAATTGTGCGATCAATACTGCCTTCAAGCTCATTGATGAGCCAGTTTAGTACTGGTTCAGGAAGGAAAGGGTTATTAAATCGGACATATGATGCTAGCCAATCCCAGCGGTCCGAAAAAGGCGAAGAAAATATCACCTGCATGTCATCTATATTCACTGTCCCTGGGGCAACCCACTCCCGCTGTAGATATACGAGATCGAAACCTATCTCGCTAAGAGCAGCTTGCATTCCATCGGCTATTTCGGATGCCTCGCGGTCGCTGCTCCAATGACGGGAACGCTGAGCATCCTCGAAATATCGATAAGGATTGGAGAATGACATTGGTATATTGTTTCGAGCAGCGTTTGCTGTCTCAGCGGCGAGTCTATTGGTACGATTTAGTAAATCACTGACATATAGAGTTGGTGCTTGGCCAATCCAATCGTCGATGAGATTCGTTTTCTCTAGAAGGTTGCCGGTCACAAATGCATAGTAGGCTATCTTGAAGAAACTCGCAATAAAAGGACGCCGGCTTAGAAAGGTATTTTCGGGACGTTCCAACATCGACCAAGCAGGCCAATATGCGCGGGGGCCAGCATCTTGTTTAGAACGAAGACATCGATATAGGCAAGAGAAAGGGTCGTCCCATTTCTGCATGTCACTTATTCCGATATCGATACCAGACTCGAATGCCAGGCCAACAGCGTGCTTTCGGATTACTGCTTGTTCGTCAGGAGAAAGTCCCGAGACAACCAAGAGCTTCCTTAAGTCAGACATGTTTTTCTCTCTTCGCAGACTGAATGCAAGAGCATCAAGAACGTACGAGCTTCTCCCTTGTGTGCTGAATTGCTGTATGAACCTCACCAGTCTGTTCAATTCTAAGTTTGGAGTTATTGCGGCTATAGTAACCAATGACCTGGCCCATTCCAAAATTGCATCTGTACCGTCTTCACGCGGCACTTGGTGATTCAATGTAGTAAAACACTTCTCGATTGCTGCAAAGTTTCCTTGTCGAAATTCAAAGAACGCAAGGGCCAACAAGTCTGATCTGACAAGAGATTCGCTGTCTGCTAAAGAGATGTCCCTGAGTCGATCATCCCGTCCGAGCGAAAGCTGAATCCTAAGGAGAGCGGGTGGTTCCTGCCAGTTTAGGTAATCCTTAAGTAATGCCAATTCTACATAGCGACCTGGTTGACCCTTTTCTAGTGCTGCCAATGCACTACGTCCAAGGATTTCCGCAATCTGATCTCGGGGATACCCACGGTTGAGGGAATCAATCAACCATGCATGACTTGGTCCATCAATAAGGCTATCGGTTTGGCCATCATCAGCATCGAGAAGCCAACTGTATGCCCACCGCCAATAATCCGGAGCTTTATTTGCTAGCCATTGGCGTACCTTAGCACGCATCGGGCCAACATAAGTAAGATGCGACTCCTGCGAACGCACAAAGATGAAAAGACTACTATGGAAAGGTCTGAAGCCTAGCAAAGTAGGAGTTAACAAGTGTTGTATCTGCCTGAAAGCAGAATTCACTCCCGCAATATCAGTGCCTCTAGGGTCTAAGGCCTCCACAACACCTGCATGAGTCCATGGGAATTTGGTGCAGGCTAATAGATGAAGGACATCTCTGCCTTGCTCAGGGATGCTTCGCCAAAGAGCGGAGTAGTAGTCCATGATATCCTTGCTTGCGGTTCCCGGCACATCAGCAATAGACGGGGTACTCACACCTTGCCCCCGATCTAACAGATACCCTAAGACAAAACGGAGGTGCAGAGGGTGTCCATCGGTTTTGGCGTGAAACTCTGTAGCAAGTTGGCTTAGGACATTTTGCTTTGCATCGTCATTGGAAGGAAGATCCAACTCTTTCTCATGTTTCTCTAACCAAGCTACTACTGCGTCTCTATCAAAAGATTCCAGTTGGACCCATTGGTCCCTTGGGCACTCTCTTATAAGGCTCGGCGGCAATTGATCGTCATCAACTGGCTGGGTTCCAACCACAATAACTACCCCAACAGGAGCCGGAAGAAGGTGTTCAAATAGTTGAACAAGTTCCTCCCGTGAATCTCGTTCCCGCCAGACATGATCCAATCCGTCAATAACCACTACCAGTAGCTTTCCCTGAGCGACGAAATGTGCGCCAACCGCTGTTAGCCAATCACCTAGTTCTTCTGGATTAGGATTTTTAGTACCCAAAGTACCCAAGGCTTCGGGATGGAGTGTTAGGATATCATTCATTAACGACTCAGCGATGCGGTTGTGGTAAAGTCTTCCATAAGTCCGGTCACCGACCATAAGGAAATAATGATGCCTGATTACCGGAACCTTCTCTTCTTGAAGTTGTCCAACAAGATAGCTCAAGTATGTACTTTTACCTAGCGCCGGCGGAGCTGTTAGTACTTGACAGCCACGAACGCGCTGAACCACTGCTCGGAAGAAGTTCTCATGGAATGATTGGGATGGAAGAACATAGTCGTTGGGCACTTCAAAATTTTCTGGGAGGCTGGTTAGGTGATGCCAATTCGCGGCGCCGCGTACGATAGTGACCGTAATAGCGCCATCCGGCGGGGGTTCGTAGCGTTCGCGAACCCATAGGCGTAACTGGTCTTTCAAAGAGAGCCAACCTTCTCGCGTTCCTCCCAAGGCGAAGAATCTCCGGCTTATGCTATCATTGAGCACCTCCAATTCTGGTCTATCAACCCGGAATTGGAATACAGAGAAGAACTCCCTAGCGACTCCTTCATCACGAAACTGGCGCAAGATTTCGTTCTTGGTTGCCTGCGGTATAGAGTCAAAGGGAATAAGCCCATTTGTGTCGATGATTTCACGAAGCCCCTCCCCCGCTCTGCGATTACTCTCTAATGAAACTTCCGCGACAGTTCCTTGTGCTTTCAACTTCTGCCAAGAGCAAAACCACCTAAAGAGCAGAGAAGGTCTGGTCTTACCGTCATTGTCCGATTTTTCAAGAAGTAACTTGTCCCAAGTCCATGCATCCGAATCCTCTTCAGGGTGGCCAGCATATTTAACTTGGCGAGCTATATAACTCTCATTCTCATGCATCGCAAGAACATCATCCAAAACACCTGCTTCATCGGCTTCTACTTTAACCCACTTGTAGCGTGTCGGATGTTCGAGCATTTCAACCAACAGCTCAAGAGCGCAAAGGTCTTGGTAGTCATCACCCGAACGCCGGATTCCGGTTCTTGTGAATCGGCCAAGCGGCTTTGTCATCAGTGAATCATCCATAATTTTTCAAATCCAATTTTCTGTCTGAAAAAGGGGCTTTAACCTTGTCTCGCCATGTAGTATAATGCAATCACTAACGTTAATACAAGGATATTATCTAATGATTACAAATGAGACGGGCAAGATCGACTTCGCGCGTAAAATAAACGAGATATTGTTTAAAGAGCCCGGCTTGAGTGTGAAAGAGTTATCAGAAAAATTAGGCACCAACCGCCAGTTCATGGCTGGAGTATTAAAAGTACTTGAACAGCGTGGGGAAGTTTCGTATCGTCAGGTAGGGCCAGCGCGGATCTATTATGTGCAATCCAACAGCGGAGTTGACAGTGAAGGCAGAAGTTGACGAAATCGAACTGAGGCTGCTTGATACAGCCCTCAACAGACTACAATCACGGCCTCTCAGCGCTCTAGGTGACCATTCAATTGAGACGGTCGAGATGGTAGCGCGAATGCCGTTCGAACGCATTAGAGAAAAATGGCACGCACCCGGGGTCTCTTCCGTTCGGAAATTGTAAGAAATACAATGAAGATACGTATAGGTCAAGCATTTCGGGTTGAGCATCCCGCACAACGAAGAATACAGAGGCAAGAGCGAGAAAGCTGTGTATCTTCTTATTATGAACTCACCCGCGGTAGCCATGCCTTAGGGGCAGATATTAACAAAGGCATTTGGGCATACAAGTCAGTTAGGTTGGCAGATGGATCTAGCAGGCGGCCTGCCATCATAGTTCACAGCAACCCATTCAAAGAAGATTCTTTGGATGTGCCTTGGATAGATGTGATCGACCCAGATAACGGTTACGCAATATACAACGGTGACAATCGTAAGCCAGGATCCGCGCTAGATGCCAGGGGTAATGCGCTCCTGGATAGTTTAGCAAAATATTACAGTTCTCCTCAGTTTAGAGTACACGCTCCGCCAATTATAGTCTTGACACAACGTCTGATGAACGGTAATCGTAAGGGGTACCGAGAATTTTCCGGATATGGAGTACCCACAAGATACATACTTCAATCACAAACTCGTAAAGGATCGAAAGATAGCTTCACGAACTTGGTACTGGAACTGGCCTTGTTCAACCTCGATGCCGAGAATGGGTGGTTTGACTGGGGATGGATCGATGCACGTCGAGACGGGGACAAGACTGACCAAGAAACATTGAAGTTGTCTCCATCAGCCTGGAGACTTTGGGTTTCCGAAGGAGAAGAAGCAATCGAACGCTGCCGGCGGAAAGTCGCCAGGAATAGAGTTGTCGGCACTCGGCAACAAACTCCATCTCAAGAAGATCGACTTATCCTCGAAAGAGTGGTTACTCATTACAAGGAGAACCGTTGGGCATTTGAGAGTCTCGCCGCCCTTATCGCAAAAAGAGTGATCGGGAATGAATGCATAAGAGGGTGGGTTACCAAACGCTCAGGCGATGGAGGCATAGATTTCGTTTGCCGTCTCGACGTTGGCACGGGTTTCGGTCAAACATCTATGGTTGTGTTAGGCCAGGCTAAGTGCATTGAACCGAATAGAGCGGTCAGCGGCCGTGACTTGGCAAGGCTAGCAGCACGCCTGAAGCGTGGATGGTTTGGTGCTTTCGTAACAACCGGGGTTTTTTCAGAGGCTGCCCAAGATGAAGTCTACTCGGATCAATATCCTCTGCTATTGATCAATGGCGTTCAAGTAGCGAGAGAATTACGTCTGATTATGAACGTAGAGAACATCGGCTTAGATGAGTTGCTGGCCCGCGAGCACAAGTGGTACTTGATGCATACCGAACTGGTTGATCCATCTCGAATAGTCGACCAGACTCTGTTTGGGAGCCGACTAGATGTCTGATGTGATAGTTAATTCACAACGTAGCCATACCTCTCACAGCCGGCTCGTAAGAGCCCTAGACCTTTTTTCGGGATGTGGAGGTAGTAGCCTTGGCGCCACGCAAGCTGGGGTTGAAGTGAAAGCTGCCATCGATCTTTGGCCACTTGCGCGGGATACTTATCTGGACAATTTTGGTGGTGTTTCATTCTATAATGATCGAATCGAAGACCTCAACCCGCAAGAGGTGGAAGACAAAACTGGGAAGATAGACTTGATCATTGCATCGCCAGAGTGCACAAGTCATACCTGCGCCAAGGGTAATAATCCAGGATCAGAAAACAGCCGCATGACGGCATTTGAGGTACTGCGTTTCGTGCGTGAATTGGAACCGAGATGGGTTATAATTGAGAATGTCGTCCACATGAAGAAATGGGTAAAATATAAAGCTTTTATTGAACAGCTTAAGACAGAATTGCATTACTCGGTCAGCGAGCAGACATTGAGCGCGAGCGCATTCGGTGTGCCACAGTCCAGAAGAAGGCTCTTCATCATATGTGACAAAGAACAAACCCCACCTACGGTAGTTCCTCTGAAAGGCGCAATACGCTCGATTCGATCCATAGTGGATGCGAATGGGACTTATACTTACTCTCCACTAGTCACAGAGAAGCGTGCATCCGCTACAATAGCTCGTGCTGAAAGAGCTATTGCCAAGTTAGGTAAAAACAAGCCATTCCTGTTAGTCTATTATGGGAGTGACGCTGCAGGTGGATGGCAATCACTCGACAGACCTCTTCGAACCGTGACGACTCTTGATCGGTTCGCTTACGTCAAGCCTGGGGTAGAAGGCCACATGATGCGGATGTTGCAAGTCCCTGAAATAAAATTAGCTATGGGATTTCCAAGCGAATTTAGGCTTAATCGGGGAACCAGACGAGACAAAATACACCTGCTGGGAAACGCCGTATGCCCTCCAGTTATGGAGACAATTATTCGTTCGCTTATCGAGGAACGAGCATGAACCCACTTATGGATGTTGAAGGTTTCGATAAAGCCCTGATTTCATGGGGTAAAGCGAATTTCCGTGTATATCCCTGGCGTCTTACAAACAACCCATACGAAATCTTAATTGCCGAGTTAATGCTGCATAGGACCCAGGCTGGGCAAGTTGTGAAGGTGTACGAACAGTTTGTTACTCAGTATCCTAACCCACAAAAATTGCTTCAAGCAAGTGAAGGGGAAATTGAGTCGTTTCTTCATTCACTTGGCTTATTATGGCGTATACGACTTATTCACAACTTGGCGGAAGCACTCGTGATGCAACACGAAGGAAAAGTGCCTTTTGAAAAGAACCAACTCGTCTCGCTGCCTGGTGTAAGCGAATACATCGCAAGTGCCGTTCGATGTTTTGCCTGGAACTTGCCAGAAGCTATCGTTGACACAAATACCGTGCGAGTAGTTGGTCGGCTGTTCGCCCTGGAAACCAAAGATTCTTCTAGACGAAATCCACATATTCGGAAATTGATCAGAGACTTGGTTGATACAGATACACCACGAGAATACAACTTTGCCCTCCTCGATCTGGCAGACAAGATATGTTCGAAGAGGCGGCCACCATTGCATGCCCAATGCCCTGTTCTTAGCTATTGCCAATATGGAAATCTTAATCGGCAGAATGAGACCCTCGGTGAATGTTTTAAAGGAATAACTCAAAAGGTTGATCACATCAATGAGCGGGAACTATATCCGACGGCTGCAAATGGGCATCACTGCCTCTCTGCGCGACACACTGGTGTCGTACGCCTGGCACCAAGACTTCTTTTTTCTATTGCTCAAATGAATAGAATGTCGGATTTAGTGGAGTCGACACAAATAACAGGAGGTTGCACAATAATATGAGTACCGAAGGCATAGGGGCAGACTTCGATATCGTCACGCCCCGTGCCGACGCGCTGATGGAGTCACTTAGAGCAACTGGCTATTCTCTGCCGGATGCTATCGCTGACCTGATCGATAATTCCCTGGCCGCCGGCGCTCGAAACGTGTGGTTGACTTTCCATTGGGCAGGATCTAATTCCTTAGTTTCGATAGTTGACGATGGCTCAGGCATGACTCGGCCCGTTCTAATCAATGCAATGCGTATGGGTTCACAGAATCCGCTGCACGAGAGAGAGGTAACGGATCTGGGCAGGTACGGGCTGGGTATGAAAACAGCGTCCATATCACAAGCCAGATCACTAACGGTGGCCAGCCGATCTTCTGGAGATACAGAGATCAACATTCGTCGCTGGGATTTGGACTATATCGCTTCCGTCGGAGACTGGCATCTTATTCGTTCTGCGACCGAACAAGGAGTTGTTAGTCTGTCCGTATTAGATCACATGTTGCATGGGACTGTGGTGACTTGGGAGAAGCTTGATCGGCTAGTTGGGGAGACCAGCTCATCGGATGTGAAGGCCCGACGTCAGTTCCTTGAGGCCATCAGGGGCGTCGAAGCGCATATAGCAATGGTTTTCCATCGATATATGAGTGGGCCAAGGGCGGTAGCCTTCTGGATCAATGACCAGCGTGTCGCCCCGTGGGATCCTTTTCTGTCCGACCATACTGCTACCCAGAGACTTCCTAGCGAAGTATTAGGCCTCGGTGTCTCCGGTATCACAATAGAGCCATATGTTCTTCCTCATCATACGCGCTTGACCGAAGAACAGCACTCGGCCGCCGGTGGACCGGCCGGATGGAACGCCCAACAGGGTTTCTATGTCTATCGGAATCGTCGGCTGCTTTTGGCCGGTGATTGGCTGAGCCTTGGTTATCGTAAGGAAGAGCATTACAAACTGGCGCGCATACTGGTGGACCTGCCCAATTCTTTAGATCACGAATGGGAGATCGATGTCAGAAAATCCAGAGCACGCCCTCCGCTCGCCCTTAGGGATGAACTTCGAAGAATCGCTCGGATAACCAGGGACCGGGCGGTTACCGTCTATCGTCATCGGGGTAAGACGATAGCTAGGAGCGCGCAGGCCAGTCCAATGTTCGTCTGGCAGCGGCGATTGCGCAGCCAGCGAATATCGTACATCATCAACCGTGAACACCCACTAATCAAGGAAGCACTTCATGCCGAATCGATTGACAACTCCACCCTACACCGACTTCTGAGAATGATTGAGGAGTATATTCCTGTCCAGCAAATCTGGGTGGATGCTGCGGAGGGTGACGAAACGCAGAGTCAGCCATTCGAAGCTGCGGCGTCAGAGGAGGTCATAGAAATGATACGGGTGCTCTATCGAGCCTACCGTCTGAGCGGAATGTCACATGAGGAAGCACTTGGTCGTCTAGGTTCGACTGAAGCTTTTGGGGATCGCTATGAGCTCATCGAAACAGCCGTCAGCGATATTTAGAAGGAGGTGATCAAGTGAGCGACTACGAAACAGCCAGAGCGATAGCACTGAACCTCCTCTCAGTGGGAAATCCCCCGGATGAAACTAGGGTACGTGCCGCAGCTGAGAACGCTGCTCGTGCAATAAGTGACCAAGCACCTGGGCACACGGTTGACATAGAGACCCTCGTGAGAGAACTGGAGGCAAATCTTAACGTCATCGTCGGGCAGGCCTCAGTCCTCGTTGACGATACACGTGACCACGTTCCCTGGCTCGCCGAGAGGCGGTCTGAGATCGAATGGGACTTCTCAAGAAGGTACGCACGGTTTCTGAGAGAGCGTAAAGGTTGGGCAACCCCAACTTTACAGCGAATGGATGAACTCACTGATCGTATCATAGGCCTGTTAGAGGATCCGGCAAGACCAGGGTACTGGGATCGACGAGGAATGGTTGTCGGGCAAGTGCAGTCGGGCAAGACATCGAATTACATCGCGCTGATCTGTAAAGCTGCCGATGTAGGATACAAGTTTATAGTGGTCCTGACGGGGACGACGAACAGTCTCAGGGCGCAAACGCAATTGAGGATTGACGAGGGTTTTCTGGGTTGGGATACTCGTCTGAATCTTGCTCTGAGCGCGAACAACAGAAGGGTGGGAGTTGGTACCCTCGTCGGAGAGCAACTATTTAGAGCAATCCCCTCGACCAACGCGGAGGAAAAAGGTGACTTCAGCCTTCGAATCGCTAACCAGTTCAACGTGAGACTTGGAGGCGATCCGGTCATTATGGTTATTAAGAAGAACGGTTCTGTCCTTCGAAACCTGACACGATGGGCAAGGTCCCTGAGTCCATCGGCTCTTGACCAACCGATTCCAGGGATACCTCTCCTGGTTATAGATGACGAAGCCGATTATGCTTCTGTGAACACCCGCCCTTTGAGGACGCGGGACGATGAGGAACTAGATCCAACAGTCATAAACAGGCGTATAAGAGAACTCTTGGACTCATTTGCTGCTAGTGCCTATGTCGGCTATACGGCTACCCCTTTCGCCAATATATTTATCCTCCCTGACCAAGCGGTCGGCCGGTATGGTGAAGACCTTTTTCCAAGGGACTTCCTCATTAGTCTGCCGGTGCCCAGCAATCATGTCGGCCCGACAAGGGTCTTCGGATTACATGCTGATTCTGCCCTTGATATACAGCCGGTCGAACCACTCCCACTAATTACCACAATCGACGACCACCATGCCCACATACCTGACGTCCACCGAAAGGACTTGGTCATTGATGATCTGCCTGGTTCACTCAGAGAGGCGATCAGGGCCTTCATCCTTGTGTGTGCTGCCCGTGCAGCCCGGCGAACGGCCGAAAAGTATAACTCGATGCTGGTTCACGTAACGCGATATGTAAACGTACAGGCGCAAGTGGCCGAACTCGTCAGAATTGAGCTGAGCGATCTCCAGAATCGTATCAGGTACGGAGATGGAGCCTCACCATCACCCATTCTGCGGGAGCTTGAAAATATGTGGGTGCACGATTTCGTGCCGAGGTCAGAACAGGTGAGGGTACTTGAGCCGGAACTTGCCGCCGACTGTAACTTGGTGTCGTGGGATCAGGTGCGGGAGCAACTCATCGCCACATCCCAGCGGATTCAGGTGAAGACCATTAATGGCTCGGCTCAGGATGCCCTGGATTACTGGGATCACCCCGATGGGTTAAGCGTCATCGTCATTGGAGGCGACAAGCTCTCCCGTGGCTTGACGCTAGAGGGCCTGAGTGTGAGTTATTACCTTCGTTCTTCTCGCATGTATGATACTCTGCTACAGATGGGCCGATGGTTCGGTTATCGCCCCGGTTACGTGGATCTATGTCGTCTTTATACATCTGAGGAACTGTCGGAGTTCTACTCTCACATCACGATGGCTACCGAGGAACTCAAGCAGGACTTCGACATCATGTCGGACCGAGGGATGACACCCAGCCAGTTTGGGCTCAGGGTAAGAACTCATCCTGCTGGTCTGATAATCACAGCCGCCAACAAAATGCGCAACGGAACTAGGATGACCGTTTCCTATGCTGGTGATATTAGTGAGACGATTTCCTTTGGCAGGGATAAGAAACTGATCAGGGAGAATTACGAGCGTTTTAACCGATTCCTGCGAAGCATACAGGGAACGCCAACGGTCGAGAACCAGAACAGGATATGGAAGGGGGTATCTGGGGAGAGCGTAGCTGACCTTCTGGCTGAAATGAATGTGCATGAGAGTTCGCGAAAAGCCCGAGGTGACTTGCTTGCACGCTATATCAGATCGCAGATACCTTACGGAGGACTCACGGAGTGGACGGTGGTACTGGTATCGAACCCTGGCATCCAGAACTCGGAAGTTGGTGGCCTAACAGTCCGACCGGTTCAAAGGGCACAGCATCCAGAAGATGGCAGAGACCGCGAGATGGTCTATCGCATCCGCCGACTTGTAAGTCCAATGGACGAGCTTATAGACCTCACCGAAGAGGAGAAGAAAAATGCTAAAGACTTGACAATCCGGTTCTTCCGCGATAACCAGGAAGGAACCCGATACCAAAGCGAGCCTACAAGAGCAGGCGGCCCGTTTATCCGGCAAGTACGGCATTTCAGCAAGGGACTTCTCCTGCTCTACCCCTTGGAGGAGGCAAACTCTGCTGGTGTTCCGTTCATTGGCTTTGCAGTCAGCTTCCCAACATCTGAACACGACACTCCGGTCGAGTATTTTGTGAACACCGTATATTGGCAAGAGGAGTTCGAGGAATGAACCTATCTGATATCTGGACACATCTTGAGGAGGACCACAGAGCAAGTCCTGAGATGGGCCGGATGCAACGTCGGATTGTGCCAGAAGGCCGCCGTGATTTCTTTCTTGGACTCGAGCTACCTTCGCGAAACCGCATGTTAGTTCTTCGTGTGTCACCCGCTTCTGTCGCTGAGCAAACAGAATTCCCGGAATCCCGTGGGCTTAAAGTTCGAATACACGAGCGCGCAACAGATCCTCCGACGGCTGAGGTGGAACTGATTCTGATGGAGCAACAACTCCAGAACATTTTTGACCTGTTGATTGAGGATCTGGTTGACGCTGGCGAGCAACCGGAAGATGAGAGAGCTGGTGTAGGGAGATTCCTGGCCAGACTTACGGATTGGCAACGCTTGCTTACGAGATTCTCCCCAGGAGTGATGAGTAAAGAGAGTCAACAGGGACTCTGGGGAGAGTTGTGGACTCTATGCGAAGTAGTAGCTCCCGCAGTCGGCTTCGCTCAGGGCGTACGTTCATGGCGAGGTCCTCTCGGAGCTGACCAGGATTTTCAACTTCCATGGGTTGCCCTTGAGATCAAAACCAGCACGGCGCATGCCTTAGAGCATTTGGTAATCGCGAGCGAACGCCAACTCGACGTAGCTCCGGACATTTCCCTGGTTGTGATAGCGTTAGCGTTGGATGCGAGACCACACTACGGAGAGACCCTTGATGATATGATCCGTCACAGCCGATCCATTGCAGCTGACGCTGGATGCCTGCACATACTGGAAGATCGGTTGACGATTTTCGGCTACAGAAATGAGGATATCGACAGCTACTCTGACATCGGATATACAGTCAGAGCACGTCTGCAATTTATGGTTCAGGACGACTTCCCAAGGATTGTTCCGGCGGACTTGCGGTCGGGAGTCAGCAAGGTTGAGTATTTGGTTGCAGTTACCGCGTGCACTCAATTTAATATAGACGAAGTAGAGCTAATGGCATTGTTGAGGAGGACACGATGACTACTTCCTACACAGACCTGCTGTACCGTCTGTTTGAAATGGAGGTGCCAGAGATTTCCAACGGCGTAGTGGAAATTAAAGTCATCGCCCGAGAGCCAGCATCGCGAAGTAAAGTGGCAGTCGCTGCCAAACAGGAAGGGGTTGATCCCGTAGGTGCCTGCGTCGGACCAGGAGGATCCCGGATCCAGAGCATCGTCAACAAACTTCAAGGCGAGAAAGTCGACGTAGTGCAGTGGTCTGATGATCCGGCTCTATTTATCGAGCACGCTCTTAGCCCTTCGCGGCCTCTGCGGGTTGACTTGAACGAGGCGGAGTCGATAGCTACCGTGACCGTCTCCGACAAGCAGCTCTCACTCGCCATTGGCAAGGAAGGACAGAACGTCCGACTTGCCGCTAAGCTTACCGGCTGGAAAATTGACATCCAGGGCTCCGTCGAACTGGACAGTGAGCCGATGGAGAAGCGGTTCCAACAGACTGCCCAGGAGACAGCCCCGACACAAACTGACGAAGATCAAGAGGCAAAGCCGTCACCAACAGTCGATGCTAATCCCGCGAAGATCTCGGAGAATACCCTCAACGAGTTCGCAGAGAACCTGAAGCAAGACGTGCTGGCACTTGCCGAAGTCGATGAGGACGAGCAAATGCTGGCAGATTCCTTCACCCAGATTGTATTCGACATGTTGTCTGAGGCTGGTGAGTTTGAGGATCCTCTGGTCTGCTATCACCGAGCCACGGGTATGGAGGTCAGCGGGTATGCTGTTGATGAGGATGAAGGGCGTCTGGACCTGTTCGTGAGCATCCACACCAATATCACGCCACCAGAAACTGTGACAAGGCAGCGAGTTGAAGTCGGATTCAGACGCCTTCGTTCCTTTCTCGACTGGTGTTTGAAGGGTAGATATGTTGACCTGGAGGAATCATCTCCGGTCTTCGATATGGCTTCACACATCTACCAAGTAAAGGATGACCTTATGCTGGTTCGGTTGTGTGTAATTACGGATGGAAGAACCACGATCGAGGCTCTACCACAGGATGTTCTCGACAATCTCACCATTACCATGTCTTTGTGGGACATCGTAAGGTTGCATCGGCTCAGCACGTCAGGCCGGGAACGAGGTGCAATCTCCATAGATTTCCAGCAGCGTTTTGGGGAACCCATCCCCTGTCTCCAGGCTGAATCGCGGCAGCAAGGGTACCGCGCTTTTCTGGCACTTCTTCCAGGACGAGTACTGCGAGATATCTATGCGGATTTCGGAGCGCGGCTGCTTGAAAGAAACGTCAGGTCCTTTCTGCAGGCGAGAGGAAAGGTTAACCGCGGCATCCGGGATACAATTGCTAAAGAACCAACACGCTTTCTCGCATACAACAATGGTATAACCCTGACTGGCGAAGTAGTCCATCTGACAGGTGAAGGAGCAGCTCTTACGATATCACGGATAGATGGTCTTCAGATCGTAAATGGAGGCCAGACAACAGCCTCCCTATTAGCCACAAATCGTGGACGCGCGGACCTCTCAGAAGTGTACGTGGCGGCAAAGCTGATTGAAATTGGGAGCGGCGATCGTGATGAGCTAGTTCGGAAAGTTTCGCGATACGCAAATACTCAAAACCGAATTACGGAGGCCGACCTCTCCGCCAACGATCCGTTTCACGTTCGCTTGGAGGAGCTTTCTCGCACTACATGGGCTCCAGCCGTGGGCGGAATCCAGAGACAGACCAAATGGTTTTACGAGCGAGCCCGCGGCCAGTATCAGGACGCTCGCGCCTCTCAGTTGACACCTGCTCGAAGAAAGGCATTCAGTGCAGAGTATCCGCCCCAGCAGCGGTTTAGCAAGACTGACTTGGCTAAGTTCGAAAATACCTGGGATCAGCTGCCTCATATTGTAAGTCGGGGGGCACAAAAGAATTTCTCTGATTACATGATCAGGCTGGGTGGACGTGACCAACTAGTGATAGACAGGTCTTACTACGAACGATTAATCGGGAAGGCTATTCTGTTCCGTTCTGCAGAGCGCATCGTTCAACGGCAGGAGTTCGGCGGCTATCGAGCGAACATCGTAACCTACACGATTGCCCTTCTTTCCCATGCTACGAGTCAGAGAATCAATCTGGACAAGATTTGGCGTGAGCAATCCATCAGTCAGGCTATACAGGAAGCTATCGCCAAGCAGTCGTACGAGGTTCACCGCATCATCATCAACCCGCCGAGCGCTCGGAACATCACAGAGTGGTGCAAGAGTGAAAAGTGCTGGGATGCTGTTCGAACTGGTGCTTCACGAGAGGCGGTGGGACTGATACACGATGAATTGCTGGGTGCAGATGCAGCTAAGAGAGATAACAGAAGGGCTCTCTCAGAGTACTCTAAATCGTATGTAGAGAACCTTGAAAAGGTCGTCGCACTGAGCTCTGAAGGTTGGAGAATACTGGTAGAGTGGGGTGCCGAGACGAATGCGCTTGATCCTTCTCAACGCCAGCTGGCACTCAACCTTAGCAAAGCCATTAGGTCCGGGAGAAATATCTCTTCAGAGGATGCCGAGAGAGCGGTCGTCATACTCGACCGCGCGGCTGAATTGGGATTCCAACCAATCGCACCATAGATGGTCACACGGTTTCAGAATCAGGATATGTAGTCCATATCTCCTTTGTCTATCGCCTCGTCATTCATTTCAGAATATACGCTTAGTTAGCAGACAAAGCAAAAGGGGGGCAGGGAATTTTCCCTGCCCCCCTTTCATATTATCGGATGTTCAATTGTTTACTTACTTTGCGTTAAGAGAATGGCCAGCTTTCCGTACTGGTAGCAATAACAACAGCAGAGCGAGCCAAATCACATATAGCCGCTCCGCTGAGTTCTCCATTATCTGGCAAATCCTCTTCACCAATGAGTTGAACTAATCCCGACAATGCCTCAAGCAGCATAGGACTTGCTGCCATTAATTTGGCATTGGCCTCGTCGTGACTACCTTTTTCGAGTGAAGCTATCAGGATATTCTGGGGAGAACGTATTTTCCATTGTCTGTCTTCAAGCACGGCTTTCCACATTCCCTCTGTACGATTATATGTCATAATTTACCTCCATATTATGAAGTGAATTAACCTTGAATCAGCCATGGTAATTATAGCATCAATTGAGAAACATTATCCTAGAATGTAAACAACGCCGGCTGTTCCTCCTTCAGCTTTGCTTTTTGGTCTTCTACCTTCTTCCTCCGCATTGCTACATCTTTCTCCAGCCTAGCTTTGACCCGCTGTCGATATATCCAAGCTTTAAGCCTATTCAACTCTCCTTGTTGGTAGTCACTGATTGAGTCTACAGCGATATCCGCCGGCATTTCACCATTTTTCCATCGTGTGTAAGTCTGGCTGGCCACGTAAAGATAGATCCGGGTCCAGTCGCTATCCATCGGTTGAGTCAGGGAAACCGTCATGAGATAGGCACAGGCCTCAGCATCAGTGCCGGTCGGTTCTTCTCCCTTCATCGCCTTCATATCGCCTATCATTCTTTCCATGGTAATTGCCGTCTTCAGCCAGTCTGGCAAGATGTCTCCCCAACCACCCGGGAACACAATAATGGGGCCTGTAAGACATCCCACAATATCGGAGATGCCCTGCTCCACAGTCTTACTCAATTGTAAATATCCTCCTTAGTCAGTCTTTGAACCTGGTTATATGCAGGCAGGCATAGTGTGATTTGAAGTTATCAATCGGGCTCTGCCAGAAGCCGTTACGGAAGTCCAGCAGATAATGCCAGTACCCCTGGTATTCCTGCTCACGGACGGCTACCAGGTAATCGGTGAATACCCTGACGCAAGCTGACCTGCTTCCCCGGAGCACAACGATGCTGGGAATATATGTCCGGTCGCTTTTATACCTGACAGGATGCCACTCCAGCTGGAGCCTGGGGAGTTTCAGGTTATCCAGCCAGAAGTGGCGCCCACCGGCATCATAGGAACCGATGTGGATATCCTTTCCTTCCAGAGCCTCCAGTATCTCCATGAGCCTTTTAATGGCTTCTCGCCGCTGCTTACGTAGCTGTATTTGGGCTGATTTCCTGCCCAGTCTTACCGTGGTAAGCGGTTCCGGCTCTGCCAGCTTCACCCCTTCAAACAAGTCCAATTGTCCTGACATACTTTCACCTCCTTTCTTTCAGATTTTGGACATGGGTAGCCCCTTGGAATAGAGTGAATCAGACTAGACGAGAGCTGGCTGTGTGCCCGCCCTCTCTCTAGCATTCTCCTCCTCCAGAGCCTCTTTGGGGATGTTGTCGCGGATGGCATCGATAGAGGCTATCAACCGGCTGGGCATCTGCTGGCCATAGATGACGCCGCCGGTCATTCGCTTGAGTTCGTCGATAAGGCGATTGATACGGTCTTTCATGTAGTCAGGCAGGTTCGGAATGTTGGCGGCTTCTTCTGCTACCAGCAGGGCCTGCTCCAGTGGTTCTATAGCCTTGCTGACGTATTCCTCCGCCATGTCCATTGCCTCAATTACCCTGAGTCCACTCCATTTGATAGGCATGGGTTTTACCTCCTTTCAGGCACAAATAACCCTGTAGATTTTGGAGTTTTTACCACTAGAACATCGTGGCTTGAGCGCCGTGTTTCTGCTCGTTTGCTTCCCAGCACTCCTGGGCAACCCTTCGGGCGTGCTCCATTACCAGTTCGGGGTCAAGCTCGTCATCGTCGGCTTTATTGATAAATTCGGAGCGATAGCCGGTGCTGGTCATACACCCTCTTAATTCAAGATGGTCGGCGTGGGCAAAGTAGTTGATATGCCAGGTCACGTTGACCGTTTTGCCGTTATTGAGCTTAACGGTAAACTCCTTGACTGCCTTTTCCCTCAATACTTGTTCACCTCCTTTCAGCGCATAAAAATAGGGGGATATCCCCGCACAGGGCAGGAATACCCCCCTTACAAAAAAAAGACACAAAAAGGCGACTTGCGCCGCCTTCCTGTGCGTCGTTTGTTTGGTCAAGCGTTCTTTAGGCTACGGCTACTTTTTCTTTCTTTCGGCTGCGCTTCGGCTTCTCGGCTTTGGTGATTGCTTCCGCTTCGGCGACTGCCTCGGCTTCCTCGGAGTCCTCGGTAACTGGCTCGGTGTCTGCTTCTGGCTCTGGCTCGGTTGCCTCGGCTTCTTCTGGCTTCGCTTCCGCTTCCGCCTTAGCTTCACCTGTCAGCATGGGCATGACCACCAGTTGATAGCCGTCAACAGTAAACAGGACTGGCGACTTGCCGTCAATGAGCTTGAAGTCTACCATGCCGCCGCAGGCTTTCAGGGCTTCGGTGAGGTAACTGCCGTCAATCCTTACCTTAACTTCCCCACCCTCAATATCGGCTGGCATGGTGACTTCCCCTTTATCATCGGGACTTGACATCACCACACCGCCGTTGAGGTGCAGGTCTATCGGGTAGGACTTGCTGTCGGCAAGGGCTTTGAGTGAGGCAATCGCCTTGCCAGCTTCCACCGTATCAAGATGAGCGGTAATATGCGCCTCGGCGGGTATGAGCTTCTCGTAGTCGGGGAATTGCCCTTCAGCCCCCCGCCACCTATACCGCATTAGCTCGGTATCAATGACAAGGCTCGTTCCGTCAAGGCTATCCCCGCTTGCCTCAAAGCTCAGGTTGACCCGATGCGCTTTCCGCAAGGCGTTGGCAATCCCCCTTAGCTCATCACGGTTAATCAGGGCTTGCCCCTCAACATCACAATCCAGCGTTACTACCGCCAGTCTGAAGCCGTCGGCACTTACCAGTGTGAGCTTACCCTCACCCGCTTTGAAGAGGACACATTGTAAAACAGGTCTGTTATCCTCTTTAGCGGTGAAGGGTATCACCCTGTTCAGTGCTTCCGCTAGCTCCAGTCCGCCGATGTTCGGCTGGACTATGCGTTTGGAGCTTACCCTGACCTCGCATAAGGTGAGCGGTGTTTTCTCACCCACCCAAGCCAAGTCCTCAAGGTAGCTGGTATTGCTTCCGCAGGTTACTTTCAGCCGTTTGTTTCCGTTGACCTGCGATACGCTAGCGTCACCGCCGGCGGGTATTACTCGGATGATGTTTGAACCCGCCAGAGCCTTAACGTAACCGAGAAAGCCTTTACGCCCCAACGTGAAGTCGCCGACCATAACACGGTCAGCTAAAACACGTGATAGAGCGTTTACCAGTGTAGCCTTATGAGCTACAAAGCCGTTATCCCCTGAACGCTTGCCCACGATATTCAGTTGTTCCAAGTTTATTCACCCCTTTTGGCTATCTGGCTAGTGGGCAAACCTGCCAGCTTCGCCGAGTAGTCAGCTTGCGTCTAGCTGCGATACGCTAGCCTAAACGTGCTGCCACTATATAATTTGCGGAAAGGGGCTAAAACGTGACATGTCAGAGTAACTGTTTTTGTTCTTGCCTTCGCCATCTGGAAAGGTATTGCCGTTCTCCTTCGGTAAGGGCTATGCTATCTCGTAGCTTTACGCCGATAGTGAGTAGCCGTTCTGGCGCTCCGAGTAAGAATGTCCGAGCGTCAATCCAAGCGTCTATGTCCAAGGCTTTGTCGTCTGCTATCAGCTCTCCGAGTTCGGTTAGATTGCCTTGACTGTCTATGATAGGCTTGTGTAGGCTCTCTATCTTGACTAGCTTTGGACATTGGCTGTAAAGGTTATCCTCTTTACACTTTGCCCTTTGAGTTTTGCTACAGTTGCCACAGGTTAAGCCGTTAGTTCGCTTGTAATGTTCTCTCCAATACTGGGCTTTGGTGAAGCTGGCTATCCGATACATCCAGCTATGATTATCGGGCTTGTGTCCGTTGCTTCTGCCAGCGTCGGCAAGGTTGCTGATTATGGTATGGAGTAAGTCCTCTCGGTCAGGCACACTGTTGGCTATCGGCAAGGCTACTTTATAATAGGTAAGCCATTGACCTTCAAGGTGTTCGTAGCCGTTGCCGTTGTGTTCGTCTTGCTTTCGTTTTCTGTTTGACCTAGACTTTACATGGCGGGGCTTTGTTTGTGATGACTGGCAGATTGCCAGATGACCGCACCACGGACAAACGCCCTGCCTCTCATTCAATACCCAAATCTTACCGCATCGGTTACAACACCCTTGATGATTGCCATTATCGCCGTTATGCGGTGCTGGTGCTGTTATCATCGTTACCATCGCTTGACCCCCTTATTGAGCTTATTTGCCATCGTGGGGCAAGCGTTCAAGTTCAGGCTTGTTGATATTCAGTTGTTAAGGTGCTCAGATTCAAAAATAGAATCTACAATAATATCATCCAACAAAAGGACAGAAAGTGATATTTCAAAATGAACCTATATTTTCATGAAGAAAATGAATGAATAGAAAAATGAGAAATTCTATTGGTTCAAAGTGTGTGCCTTGCGGAGCCTGCCAGTTCTGACCTTAGCTCCGTCCGTAGAGAGCACGATGAGGATTCGCCCAGGCATCGTCACTTGCATTTAACCCAGCTTGAGTGAGCCTGAAATACTTGCGGGGCTGGCCATCGGGATGATGTTCCTGAAAAGCTGAAGGCTCTTCCCTGCCGGTAGCTTCCACCCAGCCTAGTTTCTGGATGGTTGAAAAGTAAGTGACAAAGCTGTGGGAACGGCAACCCTGTGCCTTGTAAGACATACGGACCAGATATCTCTCAGCAAGTCTGTCGATGTTGTCGGGGTTGATGAGTCGTTTGTCCCGCCTGGCTCTCTTCTCTTCCGCTCTCGTTGCTCTATCAAGCGCCGTGGTTCGCATCAGAGCCATCTTGTAGTGGTGGAAGATGTCAGCCTGAGGCGCACCGATATCCGGGTCTATTTTGGGCGAACCGTAGGGACCACTCCCCATCAGAAATTCGCGGATAAACCAGCCGCAACCGAAAGGGCGTAGAAAGCCGCCTCTAATTGGCCTTAATAACTCAACCATTAATTAGTTTTCCCATTATCAGTTTTTATATCAGGCTGCTGCCAAAGCTTCTGGTACCAGTCTTTTAGTTCTTCGCCGGCCACTTTACGATATTTCGCGGTTGTATTGAAGCTGGCGTGGCCAAGGTGTTCTTGTAACATACGTAGCCCATCTCCACTGTCATCAAGTTTTACCGCGTGAACAGCGAAAGCATCTCGGAGTCGGTGTGGGCTAACGTTGTGTACTTTCCCCGTCTCCGTGTTAACCAGCTTGGGTAAATTGGCTCTCTCGGCACATGCTCCAACAATTTGCCAGGCTCTGTGCCGGTTGATGCCAAATAGGAGTTCCTTTCCGTTCTGAGTAACCGGACCGCCACGGCTGATATAATCCTTCAGCATTTCTAAGGTATCCCCATCCAGAGGCAGTGTTCTCATTCGGCGGTGCTCTTGCTCTTTGGCTACCGCCTCTTCTACTTTTGCGCCACATTTAGGACAAAATATGTGATTCTTTCCTAGCCGAGCGCTACACTTGGGGCAAGTAAGCTTGACACGTGATTTAAGGTGCTGGATGGTAACCAAGCCTTGAGCAAAATCTATATCCTTTACCTCAAGCCCTAGGGACTCCGAGATTCGGCAACCAAGTCGGAAAAGAAGGCGGATCAAGATCTTGTCTCGCAGGTTAGTTGTTACCTCCTCCATCAGGGCTACCTCATTTAGTTCAACATAAGCCTTCATTGCTTTTCACCTGTTACGTCTTTGGCTTCCCTGGGAATTGATTAAATTGCTCCTCCATCATCAAGCTACTGCTTTGCCTCCGGTTCTTCTCGTACCGATTCTCGTGATCGTCTTCAGGCGTGGTGCGGCAAAAATACGCTTGTCATTCCTTGAACCGTTCCCGTTATTGTCCTGACCGGTGTTTCGCGACGACTTGCGCTTCCCCAGTTCCATCCTATCCATCGGCGAGAATTTCCTGTGCTGCACTGTCACCTGCGAAGCGGCGAAAGTAACGTAATGCCTGACCATTTCAAGCGTGCTGTGGCCGAGGATCTGTTGCAGGGAAAACACGTCGCCGCCGTTGATCAGGTAGTTCGTTGCGAAGGTATGGCGGCAAAGGTGGACGTGCAAGCGTTTGACGCCCGACTTCTTCGCCAACCTGCGAAACAGAAGTTTAACGCCGTTGAGTGTGAGTGGCTTCCCTTCTATCGTCAGGAACACATTGTCAACCGTCAGGTGCGACGGCTCTGGCCTGAAGTGGTAGACGTATCGCTGAAGGATTTTCTGGACACTGCTGCCGACCGGGACTATTCTTTCCTTGCCACCTTTCCCCATAACCTTGAGGTATCCGTTCTCCAGATCGGCATCACCGATAGTGAGGTTGACTAACTCGGAGCATCTCAGCCCGGTGTCCAGCAGAGTCATCACTAGAGCTCGGTTCCGGACTCCTACCTCAGTCTTCGTGT
>Ga0315543_1000996_pt1 | contig 32370 bp, 31 predicted proteins | sample SalMarSW160210MG_2_FD_203098 | JGI IMG/M metagenome (GOLD analysis project Ga0315543, IMG submission 203098) | Salt marsh sediment microbial communities from the Plum Island Ecosystem LTER, Massachusetts, United States - Salt Marsh Sediment SW1601-210 ... | reverse complement strand
GCTAAAACTAATATCAGCAGCTTCAGGTTCCGGCAGTACTGCAGGCAAAAAATCAAATTTATAGTCCGTGTTGGCTGTGATAGTCAGCTGATTCGAAGAATTCACGGAAGCAGTAAGTGGTGAGCCCGAAATTGCATTAATTTTCGCAGCTACCGTGGTTAGAGAATCTCCCCCTGCATCGGCGTCAATAGTGATTTGTTCTCTGGTTATCGCTCCGGTGCTGGTGTTGGTAATTCTTATATATAGCTCACCATCGGTTACAGCAGGAACAAAATCCGCCAAATCTTCACTTGTCATCGTCCAGCCGGTCAACTCGGTAAAAGAACCCGCCGAACCCAATCCCTGAACATGGAGTTGATTTATCTGATTGACTATCGCCCCTGCCAAAGAGTCCAGCTTATCACGAATATCAAGAACTATCTCATTTTCCAACGACAGCAATGCCCCAAGCTTCCCGCCTTGAACATCGGTTGAATAATTAGATGCACCAACAATTGAAAGACCTAAACTGGTATTTTCATCCGTACCCACCTCCAGTTCGACAACAGAATCGTTCGCCACCACCTGTATTCCCGCGACGATTACATCAACTACGCCAAATTCTCTGTTTTGAGTTTGGAGGCCAACCAGCTCAGACAATTTCGATATGCAGCGGTCTCTTTGGTCTCGCAGGCTGTTGGCCTGTCCCCCACCTATCTCCACTCTTTGTATGTTTTCGTTGAGTTCAGCGATTTGGTTTGTAAGCACATTGACAGACTCAATAGTGTTTTCAGCATCTAATCTAATTTGTGTCTCTAAATTGCCCAGAAATTCTCCTAATGTCCTAAACTGACTGGTCATTGCCTGCGCATCACTCACAGCCTGATTTTGCCAAATGATTTCAGCGGGATAAACGCTTAGGTCCTGCAACGCACTGAAAAACTTATCCATTGCCGCATTCAGACCCTTATCTTCTGCTGAAAGCTCTCCAAATACATTCTCAATTGTCTGCAGGCTGGTAAGTTCCTGTGAAACCTGTCCCAATGAGGACTGCTGTCGGAGTATCTCCCGCCCTAAGAGAGCATCAATTATTCTGGTAACACTGGCGATGTCAACACCTCCTCCAAGCAAAATCGAACCTTCCTGCGATGAGTAAGCAGGACTTAGTTCTATTTTCTGACGGTGGTAACCTTCCGTAGCCGCATTGGCAATATTGTTGCCAATTATGTCAATGGCTTTTTGAGCTGCATCGAGGCCGCTTATGCCTATGGAGTAATTCGACATTTCTTAAATCCGTTTAAAACCGCAAATTTACAAATCCACTATCAGCCTGACGTTTGGTAAACCCATTGGAATCGTATGTGATTGTGTCTGTCTTGCAGAGCTCGAAAATACTCTTTAAAAGCACATTGTTAAATCTGACACAATCTGATAAAAGCAGCGACGTGCTTAGATGTTCCTTCTTAAGCTGGTCTGTCAACAATCTTAGCATCGCCTTTTTCTCGGCTACTTGAGCTTTCTTCTCTCCAGTCAGTTCAGCTTCGAGCATCGACAAAGTCATTTGCTCAAGACCGCAGCCAAAAGCTGTTGCTAATTCTCTTCGTACCGACTGCCGTTTTAATTCATTGTATTTGTAACTGTCTGACTCAGTTTGGATGCTCTCAAGCAGTTTGCCCAAAGTCGTATTATCATGCTTGACAACCAGGCTGCGCAGTTCGTTCAACCTTGACAGACTTTCCTGTATGTGCTGGATATCTCCGTCAAGAACAGCTAACAACTCCTCAACCCCGTTAGAGATTTTTTCTTGAAAACCTGAGTCTTCTAATCGTGGGTCTCTAACGGGGTCAACTCTGTCTTCTATTTCAATCGCCGTTGTTTTCATTTACTCTCTTCTAATAACTCTGCCACTGCACTTTTTTTGTCTGAGTCGGTCATAAGCTGATATACATCCTTCCACAGACCAAAGCCGCCGTTGTCAGCAATATCACGAGCCAGGTATAACCAAAATATTCCCTGAACTTGCCTGGAAGCTTCATCTTTTTCCAGGCCCCAATCACCGATAGTATTTTTCATTTCTTCCAACAGCTTATATATAAATACTGATTCAAAATCTTTGGCAGACTGCTCCTTTTTCCCTTCCCGGACAGCGTCGAATTTATTTAAATGCCCCATCTGTACCGTCGGTGGTACGATTTCAGTTAATATCGATTGGGCGCTGTCCATAAAATCGGCCTTACATTATTTCCAGCCTGGCCTGAAGGGCCCCGGCTTTTTTCAAGGCATTGAATATTGCTATAAGGTCTCGCGGTGTCGCTCCTATGGCATTGAGTGCCTTAGCTAACTCTGAAACAGTTACTACTTTTAGCACTGGAACCAGATAACCATCTTTCTCTTCAATTCCCATCTCGGTTTCCGGCACTGTTACTGTTTGGCCTGCATCTGAGAAAGGTGCGGTCGGCTGAGAAACTCTTGCAGTTTCTCTGATTTTTACGACCAGGCTGCCCTGGGAAATCGCCACTGTAGATATACCGACATTCTCTCCAACTACAATGGTGCCTGTGCGTTCGTTAATAACCACCACCGCAGGGACATCAACAGTTACTTCGAGTTGTGTAATATCTACGATAAAACCTACGATACCTGTCTGGTTAATTTGATTAGGAACTTTAACATTGATAGTACCGGCATCAACAACTACCGCACTATTCGGATGATTTTGGTTTATGGCCTTGCTGATACGCTCAGCGGTTGAAAAATCGTTGTTTCTGAGATTAAGCGTCACAAATCTCTGACCAGCAGCATATTCAACAAAAGTGGCAAGTTCTGATTTTTCAACAATGGCCCCATCGGGTATTCGACCAACCGTCTGATGGTTCTTCGTAATGGAGGCCTGATTACCTGATGCGGACCATCCACCAATGAAAACTCCGCCGTGGGCCACTGCATAAATCTGTCCATCAAGCCCTTTTAGCGGTGTAGACAGGAGCATTCCACCCTGGAGGCTTTTGGCATCTCCTATGGAAGAAACGTCAACATCAATACGCGAACCCTCCCGAGCAAAAGGGCCTAACTCCGCAGTTACCATAACGATGGCGATATTGCCGCCGGTCAAGTCATCAGGAGAAAGTACCAACCCTGAATCTCTCAGGATATTCGTCAGCATTTGTTGCGACGGCAAAGTGCTGTCACCGGTGCCGGCCAATCCTATAACCAGTCCGATGCCGCTAAGTGGGTTGCTCCGAACACCCTGAATACCCACAATATCCTTTATCCGCTCACATTGTCCCACTTCAACTGTGCTCAGCAGGACTAAAAATATAATTACTAAACGAAATTTCATACCATTACACTCTCAAAAATAATTGCTTATTGCTTCCAATACGGCTAACTCTAAAACGGCCAAATAATATCAAATACTTTCCCCAGCCACCCTGGCCTGTTATAAGGTTCTGAAACACCTCCAAGCTTCGTGACAATACAGAAGTTTGCGACCTGCTCACTTTTTACTGTATTATCAAATGCAATATCACTTGGCCTGACTATGCCGCTCACTTCAATGATTTGTCTGTCACCGGCAATATTACGGCTGCGGCTTCCTATAACAACAAGATTGCCGTTCGGCAGGATATCCTCAACGACCACGGTGACACAATCGACGAAGCTGCGTTCATCTTTGTAATCGGCTTTACCTTTTAACTCGTTACTGGATTCGGCGGACATGGTAAAGCCGGGTATTCTCGGCAAAATATTATGGTTCGGCGTTGTAATCCCCAACTCCCCATCAAAGGCGGTTGAACGGCTGGTCTCCTTTTTCATGTCTCTTGTTGCCTTGTTATCCACCTTGCTGGCTTCGGAGATTTCGACGGTCAGAATATCACCTATCTGGCGTGCCACATCGTCGGCATACAACTGCCTCATATTCGCGCCTCGCCTGGCCCATATAGAGCTTGCTTGTAAACGCCCGGCTGAGCAAAGTAAAAAAAGTGTTAGAGCCAACGTTGAAACTATTCTATTATTCATCGTCTGTCCCTTTTAAAAAACAGGTTCCACCGTTCCATCTTCATTAACTTTAGCCATAATTATTCGCTTCGAGTCCACATTCCGCACTCTTACACATTCACCAACTCTACCATCCTGGACGGCCTTGCCGTTAGCCGTAACAAGAAGCCCCAACGTATCAATTTTAATGACAACATTCTGGTTGCGTTTAAGCACAACCGGCGGCTCAGGATACCCTACCATCTCCGGACGAATCACAGTATTAGAGCGCAACTGACGCTTCGCAATAAGGCCGTAAGGAACTGTCCAATTATCAGGCTCTATATAGTTCGATGTAGTCTCCTCCACCTTCACGTTCTCAGTGTTAATAACTGCACCTCGTGGAATATCAACTACCGTTACAGCTCTGCGGCTGGTGTATTTCAAACGGAAGATTACTTCACACATCCCTACTTCTTCATCACCGGAAAAAACAGCTACCCGAACTTTAACCAGGTTTTTGTCACCGCCTTTGCCAAAGCAAGGCGCCAAATTGATATCCTGACTTAGCCCAGGCAGGACCAAATCTTCAGGTGTACCTACCAGGCTAAATCCGCAAACCGAATCATCAGGCGGATTTTTTTTCACAAAACTCAAAGCCGTCTCAACAAATCTGCTCCCTTTGATAACCTGATGCTCTCGCATAACCGCTACCCTTTCAGCACCGGTTAATATGACTTTTGATAAAGGGATTCCATTGCAGGCCAATCTGCTAAGTACTGCGTGCCTGTCAAGTGTGATTTTCTGGCCCGGTAATGAAATTCGCCCTAAGGTAATCTTGCCCGCCTTAGCTGCTAAAGATTCTTCACCCCGGACAATACCCACCTGGCCAAGTTCTGGAGTATCACTGTTGATTGTAACCTCTCTCGGCAAGTAAATCTGTAGAACAGAATCTTTCCCCTCGGACGCCTGTCCCGTTAGGGATGGCCAAGTCCATAAACAGGTAATTACAATAATGCCCATTGTCTTAATATTCATAGTGGCCTCTTATTTTAGAATCTTGCCATTTGGATTGCCTGTCTCAGCATCTCGTCAGCAGCTCTTATTGCACGAGAGTTCACTTCGTACGCTCGCTGTGCAGTTATGAGATTTACAAGTTCGGTTATCATTTGAACATTGGATTTTTCCAAAAACCCCGCCTGTATAGCCCCAAAGCCGCTTTCCCCCGGTGTGCCTGTTGTGGGCGTACCGCTTGCTTCGGTCTGTGCATAAAGATTATCTCCCTCGCTGGAGAGACCCGACGGGTTAGGAAAGCGAGCCAATTGAATAGTACCTACAACCGATTGAGTCCCCGTAGACGTGGTAACATTGACACCTCCATCTTTTTCAATATCGACGGATACAGCATCCACTGGGACACTAATGGCAGGCTCTACGTTGTAACCGCCCAGAGTAACTATTTGACCATTAGCGTTTACTTGTAAAGCACCATCCCGGGTATATTTTATGCTGCCATCCGGCATGCTAACCTGAATAAAGCCGTCCCCATTGATTGCTATATCCAGTTTTCGTCCGGTACTGTCAAGCTCGCCGGGACTAAAAACTTTTACTGTAGATGCAGCCCTGACACCACTACCTAATTCCAGACCTACCGGAGATTTTATACCGGAAGATACTTCTGTGCCGGCCTCTCTGACCATCGTATAAACCAGGTCCTGGAAATCAAGTCGGCCACGCTTAAAACCAGTCGTATTGATGTTGGCGATGTTATTGGCTGTTACGTTGACCATCTTTTGCTGGGCATCCATACCCGTAGCTGAAGTAGAAAAAGCTCTAAACATAATTCATTTCTCCCGTGAATTTGGGCTTATAAAATACAAATCCAACCATCAATCCTTCGACTTCGCTCCCCCGCTTCTGCTTTCGCCCGCAGCCCCGACTAGCGTCCCGAGACGCTGGGGCTCGCAGAAAGCTGCGGGGGTCGAACCATTTCCTAACCCATAGCTACATCAATAATACTTTTAGAGATATCATTTTGGGCTGAAACGAACTTCACATTTGCTTCGTAGAGCCTGGAAACCATCATCATATCCACCAGCTCCTCGACCATTTGAACGTTGGAGGACTCCTGAAATCCCTGTTTTACAATCAGATTCTCAGGCGGCTCCGCCGTTATACCCTCTGGCGCTTGGAAGCAGCTTGCACCCACTGCAACAAGTTCACTCTCTCCGTCTTTGAAATCCACAAGCTTGAATTTTCCTATAGATGTACCATCAACACTAATATTGCCATCGCTTGAAACACTGAGCTGCGAAATTCCTGCGTTGGGTGGTATAGAGATTGGCCCAGCTTCGCCTGCAACAATCCTTCCATCTGAATCTACTATTTGGCCGTTCTGGTTCAGATGGAAAATTCCATTGCGTGTATAAAGCGGCCCCTGCGGCGTCTCTACCATAAAGAAACCTTTACCACACAGTGCAAAATCCAGTGACCGACCAGTCCGAACCATCTCGCCCTCTGAGAAATCAAACGTTGTGTTCAAACTAACCTCACCGGACGCTGCTGCTGTCGGCTCCTGGTCCATTAAAGATTTTGCAAATGCGTTACATCGGCGTTTGTATCCAACTGTGCTTACGTTGGCCAGATTGTGAACAATAATATTAAATTCACGTGTTAACTCATCAACTCCTGAGCTAATTTGTGCCACAAGCTCGTTCATTTATACCCCTGTTCTATCGTACCATTTTCTTGTGCAGCGCTCCGTCGCCATAGCTATGGAGCGTCGGCGACTATTAGCTGGCCATTATGTTCCTGCTCGTTTGTCGTAGCAGAAGCATTTTCAACTCCGGCACTCACCTTTACCAAAGCTGCGTTGGTAACACGGACCAACTCATCGATATCCGAATCAATCAGGCCTGTTAATTCAACTGCAATTGACATGCCGTCCGGTATGGACCTGGTGTGTCTGACTACACCAACATCCTCTATTACTTTTACTGTGCTGACATTAGCGGTGGTTGAGTCCCCGCCCTGCTCATCATCCAAATTGAATTCTACCAGAACTCTTTCGCCTGTCTCTACTCCCGTTAATGGGGCTTCTATACGCAAACCGGAACCAGCCAATTCAGTAACAATCGCAGGGACAAATTCGGGCGGTTTCCACCCCTGCTCGAAACTTTTGGCAAATGGGAAGCGAGCGATAAAGGCCTGCTTTCTTACAGGAACGCGTAAGAAACGACGGCGGTTAATGAACCTAACGTTATCGCTGTGACTCAAAACCAATATGTCACCGTCATAGCTGACCACAGAACTGTCAAACTCCCAAACCGATGAGCCAAAATAGTAACGAATACACCAGGACTCGCCGAAAGTAATCTTAACCGGCTTATCCAATCTAACCTCCATCTCAGTATCACCGTTTCTTACAATGGTCGATTCAATTTCTCTGCCGCCCCGTGCCTTTCGACGTGTCATATGGACTTTTTTACCTACAGGAATTTGCCTGCTGCTCAATTTCCCCAACGTCTTAGATGCTCCTGCTGATACAGCAGTCGGTTTCTTAAATCCGAGCTTTTCACGCAGGTGGGATATATCTGTTCTCGACTGGCTACTTTCTTCGCTTGCCCGCTGGCCTGCAAGGCTCTCTTCCAACTTGGCAGCTCCATTGTCAAAAGCAGAGGCCAAAGTAAAAATCGATTCATTGCTTTTTAACCCTGCTTTATTTGCTATATCAAGGAGAACTTGACGCTCGTGTGCGCTCAGCCCTTTTTCGTTGGCATACTCGACAAACAACCGGCCGACAGCTTTTCGTTCCTGCCTGACCCGCTTTAAACTAACTACTACAAGCAAGACTGCTAAAATTACTATAGCAACCACAGTGATTAGAATGAACCAGCGCTCAGTCATAATGCTATTAAAATTGCGTGCGGCCTCCCAGCGCTGCACAGGTGTCAAAGCTAAAAAAGCTCCGACTGAACTGAAGTGCCTAAAATGAACTAAAGTGAAAAAATAATCCATAACTTTACTTAGTGCCTAAAGTACCTAAAGTGAACTAAAGTGAAAAAATAATCCATAACTTTACTTAGTGCCTAAAGTACCTAAAGTGAACTAAAGTGAAAAAATAATCCATAACTTTAGGCACTTTACACTTTAGGCACTTTCTCTTTATCTGATAAGGTTGGTTAGCTCTCTGAGTATATCATTGGCAACTCTGATGGTCCTGGCATTGGCCTGAAAACCATTCTGAGCTTGAATCATGGCAATAAACTCGCTTGCCACGTCTGTGTTGGATTTCTCCAGCGCCCCACCGTGAATATAGCCGGCACCACTGGATAGACCCTTTGTTGCTACTGCAATGCCTGAGTTAGCCGAAGGAACGAAAAATCCGTTCCCGACGCTTTCCAGACCACTTGCATTTTGAAACAGCGCTATCTGTACGGCGGCAAGGTTTTTCTTGACACCATTAGAAAACGCCCCGATAAGTACACCTTCATTATTAACTGACACATTCGAAAGCGTACCTGATTCATAGCCGTTCTGTTCCCTTATCACTGCGGTAGAAGTTCCTGCTCTTCCCGTTGCAAACTGCGTCAGACCATTGAATTGATTTATGGTACCAAGGTTTACACCGACGGTCTGGGGATTCGCAGTGTCATGTGGAAACGTTATTACGAATTGGGCAGTATCGCCAATCGTAGCATTTAATCCCTTGTAAGAACCGTCAGTGGAGCTAAACTGTATACCTTCGATACGCCTGTTACCCGAGGTCAGCTCGTAGACATTGCCACTGACCGAAGTTATCACCATATCCCAGAGGTTGGTATCATCTGTTCTGACAAGAGCCGCTGCCAGAACGTGTGAGCCGCCCTGCGAATCGTAAATTGTAACATTGACCTCTTGAACCTCTTCACCTCCAACGGTGCTTACTTCGAAATACGATGGCATTTCAAGCTCTGTATCGTCGCATGACAGATTCACTTCCAGCTCGCTGTACCCACTACTTGCGCCGGTCAAAACAATTCGTCCCTCGGACAAACTTGCTGTTGCTTCACCGCTAAAAGCCGTGTCCAGTGCGTCGATAACATTCTGAAAAGTAGTGCTTTCATCTACCGCAAGAGTTCCACTGACTGGTGTACCATTTTTTGCATGGCCGGTTATGGTAATATCCCCCGACAATGTCCCTCCACTGGTAAATTGGTCGACCGCGTCAAGCTCCGTAGTTAATGATGGTGAAGTGCCCCCTACGGTATAAGCCAAACCCGACTGTAATACCTGCGTCTGAGTTGTCGTTAGCATCGCGTCGGGGCTCAGGTTTCCCTGCACTCTCATCGACGATGTTGCGCTTGCCGGCAGCGTTGCATCGTATGGAACATGGATGCTGCTGTCCCCGCTGGTCTGAAAACCATCCACTTCACCTTCGGTACCGAACCGCTGAACCAGATAGCCTGTGGCCGGGTTAACCAGACGTGAGTTCGCATCAACTGCGAGCCCACCTGCCCGAGTATATACCAGCTGCGAGCCGTCACTTAATACAAAATATCCTTCTCCTTCTATTGCCAGGTCCAGAGGATTGCCGGTATTTACAATATTTCCCTGTGCCATATTCGGCGTCATGCCGGCTATTCCAACACCGCTGCCCATCTGCTGAGGGTTAGTGCCGCCGACTGTATTTGTCGGCTGAGACGCTCTCTTAATTGTCTCGCTGAGCAATTCCGAAAAAGTTATTCGCTGGGACTTAAAAGCTGTAGTGTTGGTATTGGCCAGGTTATTGCCCGCCACATCAAGCATTTTCTGGTGGGCCTGCATTCCTGTAACCCCTGCTGATAGTGCAAAGCTCATTTTTATTTCTCCTTGATATTTTTAGAATATTAATTCTATTTTAGTTCTCTATTAGTATTACAGCACCCAAGTTAAGGGTATATTCGTTAACCTCTTGTCCTTCACCAACCGTTACTCCCAGAAGGCTTTTACCCGTCTCAGGGTCATTAAAAACCGAATCAACGGTGCCCACTTTCGTTTCTAATCCACCGCTTGTTTCGTCTTCTGCATAGAATGTAACATTCTTGCCCAACAGTGAATTGGCATAGCTACGCTCAGCAGTCTCAAGCACCTGTGCAAAACTTGATTTCATCGATTCTAATTGCTCCAACTCTGAGAACTGTGCTAATTGAGAAGCCATTTCGTTATTGTCCAGCGGTTCCAGCGGATTCTGGTTTTGTAACTGTGCTATCAGAAGTTTCATATAATCCATTTGGATACTGCTTGATGATGTTATTGCTGATGTACTCATAAGTTTTTTACCTTTTCAAAAAGCCTCACATAAAATAATACTGCCTAAAACAGACAACCCAAATAGGAGCAATTGCCATGCCACATTGAGAACGACAATCTCAATATTACAGGTAACATATTGTTGCAACGCAGGTTATGAAGGGATAAATTTCAATAAATGCCTATATAAGCTTCGCCATAAAGCCATCCCAGAGGATAAATCTTCCTATGCCCGGAAGATTCTACCGGCGTTACTACTGCTCTATTACTCGCGATTTGAGGGGGTGTCACGCTGGGTCCCCTTGTTTTCCTGCATAAGCAAAGGCAGGGGTTACGCCCAAAGTGACATTAAGAATTCGACCTGTCACAAAGTACCACGGTCTTGCTATACAGAAATGCCAAAGATTTCTTTGTCTTGCATTTACCAACACAGTGACATTAAAACTACACTTGAACAAAGCCAAACAACGTCTCATAAAAACAATACGTCCCATAAAAAACAACCTGCCCTGATAGTACGCTTTTGTTACGCTAAAAAGTCCTATAAAGTTACAACAAAATAATAACCCATCTTTGACTAATACATTGGTGACATTATTGGCCAGTCCCATAAAAAGCTAAAGTTGTTGTAACTTTATGACGATTTATTAGACATCAACACATGAGATAACATCATGGGGGACAAAGCTCATTATTTAGACATTATTATAATGTTAAATAACATCGTGGGGGATAAAGCTCGTGATTCCAAAATAAGAGATGACTTTACATAGAGTTGTTGCGGTAAGCAAGAACACAGAAGTCCATCAATTGGCCCGGCAGGTCGGCCAGGAAGTATTTGTGGCTGACGACCTCACCGAGGCATTGGACATTATTAAGACAGTCAACCCTGATTTAATCCTTTTTGACCATCGATTCAGCCCAATCTGCATTAAGAAATTTCTCAGAACAACCAATAAAAATTCAGATGTTAACATCATAGTAGTTGGCAGCGATGAAAACAACATTCACCCTCCCGCAGAGTATACGGATATCGGAGCCTGTTATTATGTACCGGGTAAAAAAGATAATTATAGGCTGCAGAAAATTGTAAACCAAATAAAAAGTAATCTTAAGAGTTACACCTTGAAGGAAGAAATAGGTGATTTCTTTGCCGATGACCTTGCTTCTTTGGTCTCGATGGTTGGCCAAAGTAAAGCAACGAAGAATACTCTTAAAATGATTAAACTTGTCGCTGCCAGCCAATGCAATCCGATTCTAATAGTCGGAGAAACAGGCACAGGCAAAGAGCTGGCGGCCAAGGCAATACATACCCTCAGGCATCCAAATGAGCAGTTTGTAGCTGTAAATTGTGCAGCTTTAACCGCAAATCTACTGGAAAGCGAGCTTTTCGGCTATGTAAAGGGCTCTTTTACCGGTGCCGACCGCGAAAAAACAGGGCTTTTAGAATTAGCAGCATCTGGAACAATATTTCTTGATGAAATAAGCGAGATGCCGTTGGATTTGCAAAGCAAGCTGCTGCGAGTCCTTCAGGAAAAAACCTTCAGAAAGGTGGGAGGCATAAAAGAAATTAGATGTAAAGCCACAATAATTGCCTCCAGCAATCACAACCTTGCCAATGAAGTTCGGGCCAAACGTTTTCGGCAGGACCTTTACTATCGTCTGGATATCTGCCCTGTTATTATCGCCCCTCTCAAATCGCATGGTCGAAGAGAAGACATCCAACTGCTGGCTGAATATTTCCTCAGGATATCAACTATATGTCCCGAAAAGGCAAATAAAATAACCTCGATAACTAAATTAGCTATGAATACCTTGCAGGAGCACGATTGGCCCGGCAATGTCCGCGAACTGTGCAATGTTATTGAAAGGGCAATACTGTTGGAAACCACCGGCAAAATTGGCTTAAGCAGTATTGTGATTACCCCTGCTGAATCTGATGTGCTTTACTATAATGCAAGTGCCGATAAAATAATGGATTTTTCGCTCGCAAAAGCTGAATGTGAGCTTATTGCTCGGGCTTTGCGAGAGACAAACTGGCAAAAGACAAAAGCAGCCGAGCTTCTTGGTATAAGCAGGGCAACCCTTTATGCCAAGGTAAAACAGCATCACATCGCAAACGGTTCTTCCAGAGCCGAATTGATGGGAGAAGTCCCGGCTGAATTCTCAATTCCACTCCCCGCCGAACCAATGGTGATTTCATAACTCCTTGCGCGACAAGTGCAAAGCAACAAATATGATATAAAACACCCGTTTATGTCTTCGCCTGCCCCTGCGTCTCCCGACGCAAGTCGGGGCAGCGGGACAGAAGACACGGGTGTCGGAAAATTTGTCGGCACGCATAAAATCCAAACACATCTTTTCTACTCAAAAAGACCGCCTTTAAAACTAAAAGGGTGATTTTGCAGCAAAAAACCTAAAAGTACCCCTATCAAATCCTATTTAGCCAAATTTGGCACAATTATTGCTTTCAGAAAAGATAAGGTTTAGTAGTGCGCTCTGAACCAGGCTGATAGATGTTGCATCTCGTGCTACGTAACGAGCTACTTCGCAGAGTAGCATCAGAATAATAATTTAAGGCTATGACAGCAGAAAATCAAGAAAACGATATTGGGCATTTGGGCCATACCTGGGGAGAAAAGCTCAAAAAAATCCGCTCCAAAGCAAAAGAAAGTCAAGAAAACGACCCAGAGCATTCCAGCGAAGCGCCGGAATTGGAGAACGCAACAGAGGCACCCTCAGATAATGAATTATCCCCGGCTCAGGCTGACGAGGGACACTTGGAACAACAAGCTCCTACTGCCCTGGAAGATGCCAAGACCGCCGATACCCCGCAATCTTTTGATGTGAGCCGAGCACCAACTGCTCCAATCAGACATAAGCGGTTTTCATCCGTCCAGAAGATACTTGTTGTCAGCATTGCAGCAACTACGGCAATGTTGCTATATACGCTGTTAAAATCTCCGTCAGTACCTGTTGCCGACCAACAGCCTGCACCTGCCACCCAACAAACATCTCAATCTCAACCACTCCCCACAGCTTCTTGCTTGCCTCTGCGACTCTCGTCGCAAGACGAGGCAGCAGGCGAAGCAAGAGCGAGGGCCGAATCTATCAGCGTCCCGTCAGAAACAGCTCGAAAATTCATACCTGACTCAACTCAATCATTGTCTCTGCAAGATGCTCGAAGCTTATATCTCAACGGAGATTATAAAAAAGCTTTGCTTCTTTATGAAAAGTTACACCAAAGACTTTTAGAAAAGCCTCAAGAAAATTTAATGAAAGATTTCCTTCAGCTAAGAATAGCAATGTGTATGGAAAGAACAGCTAACCAGGAGCAGGCTTGTCTTCTATTCAGAAGAGTTTCTAACAGTCGCAGCCCTATTGTAAGGGTGCTTGCCAACTACCACAGAAGCTTACTTGAAATGCAAAAAAAACAATACCTAAATGTGCGAAACAAAGCGTACCAGGCTATTGCCTTAATTGATGCAGTTAACCTTGACGAAGATTGGAGTCTGTCGCTAAAACGCGATTGTTACTTTCTGGCTGCTGAGGCAATAACAAGAAAAGTTCTATCTCTTTGTGATGCTGATAAGGACCTTCCTGAAGATTTGTGGCGGTTACTCAATACAGTAAAAGACCCTTTCGCCAAGCTAAGTGAAACACAACTGCGAACCCTCCTGGATTCCGGCTCGGAGCAGCTAAGCAATGCCCTGCTCAGCCCACAAATCCAACGGTTCGACTACCAGAGCGGCACACATCGATACATAGTCACCTGCTATGGTGCATCGGTGGAAGATTTGCTGGCCAGATTCGCCGCTAATGCAGGTCTTGATGTCCATTGGGTTCTGGAGCCAAATGAAATTGGAATGCGCAAACGAGCGATAAACTTACACCTGTCGGCGGTAACTGCACAGCAGTTCGTAACAGCAGCATCCGGCTGCGCCGGTTTGTTGGCACAACTGGATGAAAAAGGGGTTGTGCATGTTTTCAATCCGGACGAATACCCTTATGTTTCAAAGCAAATATCTTTACTTAGTAACGAAGCCGTTTCACTTTGGCAAAAATTTTTGCTTGGATTTCCAGAAGACCCCCGCCTTGTAAATGCTCACTTTGCCCTGGGGCTTCTGCAAAGCCAGCAAGGCCATGTTGCTGAGTCAATAGCAGAATACAAACTTGTAACGAATCGCTTCTCAGGCTCACCTTTGGCGCCGTTCGCTTTGTTAAACTCAAGTAAGCTGAAAGCCGGCCTGCGCGACTATCCCGGTGCTCGCCAGGACTTGAAACAGCTCGTTGAGCAATATCCAGATACAGAAGTTGCCGAGAAAGCTTATCTGCATCTTGCTGATATCACCGCCAAGACGGACCTTACGACCGAAGCCGCACGACTTTATCGCAAAGTTTATAATCTCAGCCTCACTCCGGAATCCGAAAGTGCCGCCGCCATGGGAGCAGGCAAATGTTTCTATCAAATAAAAGATTATGAATCCGCAGCAAAATGGTTAACTCGATATATCAAACTTGTCAAAGACCGAAAAAATAAAGACTTGTATTCAGCCTACTTTATTTTAGGAAAAACCTATTTAGCTTTAGAAAATGCCGAAGCTGCCTCCGCTGCTTTTCAATACGCACTGCAAGGCGGCTCATCACAGCTTACCAGAGAAGAATACGTAGAAACCATATCGGCCCTAGTTGAAGTATATATTCAGCAAGGCAATTTTATTAAGGCCCTTAATATATTAGAAGGCATCAACTCAGCTATTCTATCACAGCAAGAATCTATTGCGATATTACTGTTCAAAAGCAGGGTTCTTACCGCGATGGGGCTGGTTGATAAAGCTATTGCGATGCTTGGCGACAGAGCTGAATATATTTTTGACCCGCAACTAAAGACCAAAGTATCTCTTGAGCTGGCTGATTGCCATATCAAAAAAGGAAATTTCGAGCTTGCCCGTGGAAAATTGGCTGAAATTCTTGTCTTTATCGAGCCAGGACCTCTGGCCCACGAGACTACCCTCAAACTGGCTGATGTTTGTTTGAAACTCGGCCAGGATTCCCAGGCTGCATCCGTATGTCTGCAGCTCTTGGATTCGGAACCTCCGGAACAAATTAAGCAAAAGGCATTAAGCCTGCTGGCAACGGCTTATAACCGGCAAAAAGATTATGACAGAGCAGCATTAGCTCTCTTGGGGCAGTGGAATCGCCTATGAATAATTGGACCTCTAAAAGCGGTTGCGGTTGTGCTACTCGTTTCGTCGAACGTCTTACGTTGTACGCAACCGATACGAGCCTCGCAACCGCTAAACGAGTTTTGTTTTTTTCGCTTTGTGTTTTCTGCTTCCTGACATCTTTCTGTTACGCGGAAACTTCATCGGAACAACCCCTGTTCCTGCTTTCGCAAGAAAGCACGGGGGCTCAGGATAACAGTCCAACTAACCAGCTTAGTCAGCAATTATGGCAGGCCAGGATTGCTAATCCTAAAGACAAAAACAGCAACGAAAGCAAGAGCGAGCTTTACCAGATAATCGAAAAAATCCGCTCCGTTAAATTTGAACCGCAGGACAAACCATCTGAACCTCTCATTATCGCTGAGCCAACTCAAAAAACTGAACCTGATGATGCTTCGTCTGACGCAGCGGTGCCAAGGGAGACTGAACACAAAAAAGTCGAAGCTGAACCAAAGAAGCTTCCTGGCAGCAAAGATGAAAGTCAGCTGCCGTACAAACCGGTAACGGATGAAACCCTACAAATGTTAAAGGAGCTACCGCAGCATTCTGAACAACTTAAAAACCCTGTTGAATTGGCTGATATCCTGTTTCGCAGCGGCCATCTGAAAGAAGCGGCAAAGTGTTACCAGGAAGCTCTTAATCGTATAAATGTGGACAAGGATGACCGGCATAAAGACAGGGCCTGGGTTTTATTTCAAATAGGCAACTGCCTGCGAAACGATGACCCGCCAGCGGCAATTGAAATGTACAAACGGCTAATCGCTGAATATCCCGATTTGCTATGGGCAGATTTGGCAAAAACCCTGAGCAATTTAATCAATTGGTACCAGCAAGATAAACCTTTGGATTTGATTTCTGAAAACCGGTCTTAATTTTGCAAGCGGAAATGGAGTATCTTAAAAGTGAGCAAAGCTGAGATAAATGCTGCCGCGGTGGACCAAACGAAAAAAAACGCCCCCGCCGTTTTGCCTGCCCCTCTGCTTCGTGCGAAGCAAATCGAGGGGCTTCGCAAAAACGAAGCTGCGGGGGCGAACCCGCAAAGTGTGAACCCTGGCGCAAATGTATTGATAGTTGATAACGACCAGCAATCCGTTCGCTTCCTACTTGAGATTTTAGCCCGCAAAGGTATTCGCGGGACCATTGCTGATAATAAAAAAACTGCTGTCAACTTCCTCGATAGAAACGATTACGACCTTGTGTTCGGTGCCATTCAAATAGACTACCCCAAAGACGGTTTCGAGCTGGTTCATGAAATCAAAACGAATTCCCCAGACTTGCCGGTGATTATGATGTGTGAAACCCAGGAGCAAAAAGCTCAAAACCAACCTGCTGCGACGGTGCGCAAGCACGGCGAGCAGCAAGTTCTCGATATGGCTATCAAAGCCATCTATGCAGGCTGCTGCAATTTCCTGCTCAAACCGCTCGACTGTGAAAAAACTGAAAATCTGCTGGATACCTTCCTGCCAAACCATCCCATCTCAACAGCCGATTGTGCCCAAGATGGTGCCCAACCTCTTTACAGAATAGTAGGTAAAAGTGCAAAACTGGTTCAAGCCATCAATTTAGCTAAGAAAATAGCTCCTACTTCGGTACCAGTTTTAATAAGCGGCGAAAGCGGAACTGGCAAAGAACTAATATCTTTGCTCATTCATCACCACAGCAGAAGGACGCGGGGAGCATACATCAGGCTTAACTGCGCAGCATTAAGCGATGCGCTTCTTGAAAGCGAACTGTTCGGCCACGAGAAAGGTGCTTTCACAGGCGCATATATTCAGCGCAAAGGGCGATTCGAAATGGCCCACGGCGGCACTTTGCTGCTGGACGAAATTACCGAAACTCCACCAAGATTCCAGGCCAAGTTGCTGCGGGTACTTGAACAGCAGGATTTCGAACGCGTCGGAGGAAATGACAGCATCAGAGTTGATGTTCGAATAATAAGCACTACCAACAAGGACCTGTTACAGGAAGTCGCCCAAGGCCGGTTCCGTCAGGACCTTTATTATCGCCTTAGCGGCGTAAGATTGATTCTTCCACCACTAAGGCAGCGCAGCGATGATTTGCCAGACCTTGTATGGCATTTTGTAAACCTCTATGCCCGACAGGGACAACGTCATATCACCAGGCTTGACTCGGCGATGATGGATATTTTTGCAAAATACCATTGGCCGGGGAATATCCGGCAATTACGGAATGCCGTGCTGACATCCCTAATTCTGGGAGTCGGGCCAACATTATCTTTAGCTGATGTATCGTGGCTCTTTGACGAGCTACAGCCGCTCCCTCAGGAAAACAACTTGTCAATCGAAACAGAACAAAAAAAGCTCTCTTCTCAAGCCGGAAAACTCAATGACGCCGACCTTGCTTTAGTGAGGGACAAACAAGGACTGGCTGGTCTGCCTCTTGCGCAGGTGGAACGTCAGGCGATTTTAGACACGCTGCGACACACCTCGGGTAACCAAACGAAAGCAGCAAAGATATTAGGTATCAGTGACCGAACATTACGGGAGAAAATCCGCCGGTATCGCCAGAAGGAATGTTTACAATTAGCTTAAACTGTCGTTCAAAAAATAATTAAGGAAAAGGAAAAATGGCAGATGCAGATGATAAAAAAGCTCCAGAAGACAAAAAAGCTCCGGACGCTGCAAGCGTAGAAAAAAAAGACGAACCCAAACAAGGTAAAACCGGGATTGGGATTGTTACGTGGGTAATATTAGCCGTTATTGTAGCGCTCTGTGCCGGTTCTGGTCTCCTGCTGGGCAGATTATTTGCCAGTTCAAATAATCCTCAAATGCAACCTTCTCAAACGGACCAATCCACCCCTGCGGAAACAGACGATTCGACAGAGGACTCCAAGGGCAGCTGGTATTATGATTTAGAACCCGTCGTGGCAAATCTTGATGAACCCGGCGTAACACGCTACGTTCGAGCAACTATAACGCTGGAGATAAGTTCCGCGCTGGAGCAAAACAAAGGCGCAAAACTCATCGAGGAGAAAAAGCCCACCCTTACAAATTGGCTTACCATTTATCTTGCAGGTCTGACCCTGGAAGACGCAAGAGGTGATAAAAACCTTAAACGTATTCAATTACAAATACTCGACGCTTTCAACGAAACCCTTTTCCCGGATGCAAAACCACGAATCAAACACATACTTTTCAAGGAATTCGCTATACAATGACTAATGGAGCAACTCGCAATTTGAGCAGAGAGAAAATGCAGCAGATTCTTTCCTCTATCGGCTCCCAGAAAGCAGATGAGAGCGAAAAAATAGAAGCTGCTGAATACGATTGGCACCAGCCCCACTGTTTCAGCAGCAGCCAGCTTAAAGAGCTTGACAATTTCACAAAAAAAGTGGCACAAGCATATGCTAATAGATTCACTCAATTTTACAATAGTAATTTCAATGTAACAATTACATCGACCACACAACACTTTGCGGCCGAATTTACTGCCTCCGACAATGCTCAAAGTGATTATTATCTTACTTTCGGCCCTGACCAGGACCACCTGTTCGGCCTTGTTGGCATACCCAGCCAAACCGCAATTGCTTGGCCCACCCAACTACTGGGGGAGACCAAATCTACAGAAAATAGCGACAGGGAATTATCGCAATTAGAGCAGTCCCTCCTATTCGATATCACCTGCAGAGCTGTTAAGGCCCTTTCGGATTCTTATGACAATTACGATTTAAATCCGGGCAGCGAAATTGTTAAAGGCCGGATGCCTATTAAACTGGATGGCACTGAAGAACTCTGTAAAATCACTATCAACGTCGAGAAGTCTGATTCGAAAAGCCCATCTGAAGCCTACTTTTTAATACTCTGTGACAAACTGGAGGCAGTCGTAGGGCAAAACATGCGGACCAAAGAAGATTTCTCAACGAAAGATATCGCTAAAGCAATACTTGACCATGTGTATAAGGTCCCAGTCTCTGTTACGGCCCAACTGGCCTCTATAGTGCTTACTTTTGAAGAGGCGATGAATCTACAAGTTGATGACATATTATTGCTTGATAAAAAAGCAAATGAGCCGGTTAAATTGATTGTCGAAGGGCGAGCTATCCTCCGCGGCCGGCCTGCAAAATCCGAAGGCAAGTACGCTGTAGTAATTACAAATCTGTGCGGTATAGAATGAATCATAAATCATTTACGGATACTTAATAATTAGAAGGAAACATAAATATGGCCGAGACAACAGAAACCGTAGAAGAGAAAACCCAGGAAAACCAGAATCAGCAAGACCAGGCTGGTCAGGAGGATTCCAAAAAACAGGCGCAATCTGTCGAATTTTCCGAAGCGGCTGGGACGGAAACCTCAGGTCAAGGCACAAGTATTGACATCCTGTTGGATATGAGTGTGCCTGTTATGGTCGCTATCGGCAAGACGGAAATACTAATCCAGCGGCTCTTACAGCTTGGCCCCGGTTCGGTATTGAAGCTTGACAAAGCCATTGAAGCACCAGCGGACTTATACCTGAGGGACACGAAGTTTGCCACTGGAAGTATTGTAGTAGTGGATGGAAAGTTTGCCGTCAGAATAAAAGAAATTCTTGGCGCTGGGGCCGCCGTGACTGCTAACAAGGAATAATCAGAGCAAATTTTGCTCTGGGGAATAAACTATAATGACAGATTCTGTACAGTCAGGTTCATCAAGACTTGGGACGTTCAATATACTTTCAGGTCCCCACAGCAGTATTATTTTGGCCGTGGGTTTAGTGACGATTCTTGCCACTCTCATAATTCCTTTACCAACACCACTGTTGGATATGCTTTTGGCCTGCAGTATATCACTAGCCATAGCCGTTTTGATTGTTACTTTATCTTCAAAAGAAGCTCTCGAATTATCTGCGTTCCCTTCGCTGCTCCTATTTGTAACGCTGTTCCGGCTCTCTCTTAATGTTGCTTCGACCAGATTGATACTCCTGCAGGGAGATGCCGGCAAAATTATCCAGACTTTCGGTGATTTCGTAGCTGGTGGCCAGTTCATCGTCGGACTGGTTATCTTTTTAATCCTTGTTGTTATCCAATTCGTAGTAATCACAAAAGGCGCCGAGCGAATAAGCGAAGTTTCTGCCCGTTTTACTCTTGATGGCATGCCCGGCAAGCAAATGGCTATCGACGCAGACCTCAATGCCGGAACCATCACCGAGGTCCAGGCCAATGAACGAAGAGCAAAAATTGTAAAGGAAAGCGAGTTCTATGGAGCGATGGATGGTGCCAGCAAATTTATTCGAGGCGATGCAAAAGCAGGAATCATAATCACCGCCGTTAATATAATCGGTGGTATAGCTATGGGCTATTCGCGTGGTATGTCAATTGGTCAGGCCATAAAAACCTATTCCATACTCTCCATAGGCGATGGACTCGTTAGTCAGATACCTTCAGTAATAATCGCTATAAGTTCAGGCTTTCTCGTAACCAAAATTTCTTCAAAGTACAGCGTAGGCCAGGACCTTAGCAACCAATTTCTCAAGTCCAGCCAACCGTTGGTAGTAGCCTCTGTTATCATTGCTGCAATGGCTCTCGTGCCCGGACTGCCCCCCATACCGTTTTTACTATTGGCTGGAGGCGCCGCTTTTATCGGTCGATTAGTGAGCAAATATGAGAAAGACCAGCAAGGAAAACGCAAAGTACCATCGCAGAAAGCAAAAGCTGACAAGCAGCCGGTCGAAGAACTGCTGGATATAGACAGAATTTCTGTGCAGTTCGGTGTAAGATTGATCAGCTTAGTCGACCCTCGTAAAAACGGTACTATCTTCGACCGCATTGGGGCGCTACGAAGAAAATTTGCCCAGGAGCTCGGCATCATTATACCTTTGATTCGTCTGCGGGACAACATCAACCTCGAACCAAGCAAATACGAGATAAGAATTTTCGACCATATAGTGGCAGATGGAAAGATAGAACCCAATATGCTCCTTGCCATGGACTCCGGTGCCGCCCACAGCAAAGTAGAAGGTATAGAAACTGCCGAACCTGTTTATGGCCTGCCTGCTTTGTGGATTTCACCGGCCGACAAAGATAAAGCAGAGTTAAATGGATATACTGTAATCGACCCGGAATCGGTTTTTATTACACATCTATCGGAAACGCTGAAAAAACATGCCGACGAATTACTTACACGTGAAGATGTACAATCGCTTGTGGACAGACTTCGTAAAACCCAGCCATCATTAATTGGGGAGGTTGTCGGCGAACTCGTACCTGTCGGAATGCTTCAACGCGTGCTTAAGAACCTTTTGAAGGACAGAATACCGGTTCGCCAATTAAACACCATACTCGAATCGCTGGGAGAACACGCTTCAAAAACCAAAAACACCGATATCTTAACCGAGATGGTTCGAAAACGCCTGGCCAGGACTATTACTGACCAGCATAAAAACAAGAATGGTAAAATCTCCGCTATAACATTGGAGCCGGCACTCGAACATCAGATGACTTCAACACTGCGACAGGAAGCAGACTCGTTAAATCTGGCCTTACCAACTGAGATAGCAATGCAGATAAGCACCAAAATAGCGCAGGGCTGGAAAAAAGCAATGGATAACGGTGTGGAAAGTATAGTCTTGCTATGCGATTCAAGATTGCGACGACCCCTGGCGGCGATGCTGTCACGGACAGTTCCGCCATTGCCCGTGATAGCTTATGATGAAATTGTGCTTGGAACTGAAATAGAACCGATAAAAGCCATCTCCATCGAGCTGAACCAAGAAGAAGTGTCGCCCAAAGAAAGAGAACTTGCTATGGTTTCAAATTGAAAATACAAAAATAGATAATAGGATACCACGTGGGGTATCCCACTATGGTTGGAAACTGATTATGCCATTACATGTTCGGTCCATCGCAGTAAGCGCTGCTGTAGTATGTTTTTTTGCAGTCTGCTTAACCGGCTGGGTTAGTGACCTTTCACCGTTTACCTGCTCTAAGAGGGCACTGATAGGGGCAGTAATTATATACTTAGTGGCAGCCATGGCCGTAAAAGCAATTAATGCTATTTTGATAAATGCAATGATAAAGAGTCAGATGAGTCAACAAAAGGAAAAAGCTAATGGTGGTAGAGACTAAAAAAACTTTCGAAGACCAATCTACTAAAGACAACCACAAGCATCTAAAGGCAAATGTTAAGTGTACGTACACCGGCCAGGAAGAACCGACCATCAAAAACGAACAAATAACGCAGTTTCTTCCTATGGTGCATAAAATAGTTCAGCGGGTAGTCATATATTTGAAACCTCCCTTATCGTACGAGGATTTAGTTGCCGCAGGAACGGTGGGTTTAGTTAAAGCTGCCCACGATTACGACCCATCCCACCAGGCAGAGTTCAAAACATACGCCTACATAAGAATCAGAGGAGCTATTCTCGATGAGCTAAGAAACTGGTCCTTTGTGTCTGCGAACGTCGACAAGCAGATTCGCGAAGCTATGCAGTTCAGCCTGGAAATTACCGAACAGAAAGGGTCATTACCTACCGATGAAGAGTTGGCCGGGAAAATGCAGATTTCTGTTAATAAACTTTATCAAATATTCGAAAGTGCTCGTGCGAAGCACTTTGTCTCAATCGATAGCTTACAAGAGGGCTCAATTTCACTGAGCTCTTCTCTGACAGCAGTCAAGACAGCTACCCCCGACCAGCAGCTCGAACATGCCGAACTCATCGACAAACTAACTGAAGCTATCCAGCAGCTAAGTGAAAAACAACGACAGATTATTATACTTTACTATCAGCAGCAACTAACAATGAAACAAATCGCTGAAGTCTTCAGCGTTACCGAGTCGCGTGTCAGCCAATTGCACGCAATCGCCTTATTTAACCTGTCTGTAAAACTGAGGCAATGGAAAGATGGCAGATAATGAACACACTATAATAAAATCGGTGGAAGTCCTACACAACATCGGAAGCTTAACTCCTGCACAACGCCGGCAAGAGAGAAAGAAACGACAGAATTCACACGGGCAAAATGACCAGGAACGCGAATCCACTAAAGATGAACTGAACAAATCAACCGATAAAAACATCAGCAGCGAAACTGAAGATGAACAAGACCGACATTCTATCGATTATTGTGCGTAACTCGAATATATTATTATGTATAAAAACAGGAAAAGCTAAAAAATGGAAAAAACCGCAGGACACATTCTAAAGAGCGACAACGTTAAGCTGGAAGGACGATTTCGTCTCGATACAAGCCAAGACGCTCCAAACTCGTCAAATAAAAGAAACGTAACATCAGCTGCAGCCCAGGTACGTATCGTGGAAAATCATCCTGAATTTGCTGTAATGGAGGTAACCTGTGGCTGCGGTGCGAAAACACGCATAAGATGTGAATATACCGATGTCCAATCTACAGAACAGGGGCCTGACCAAAAAAATAATGGAGAAAATGACAATGCAAACTAACAAAAAAATCTTTACTTTTCTGGTTCTATCAGCATTAACATTTCTGATGGTGGGCTGCCCAAATGTCTTGGAACCCAACAGGCCGGTCTTCAAACCCGCCTCTACCAAGCACGACAGTACCTCTATGTCAAAAAGGTTCCAAGAATCTAATACAAAGGGCCAAACTGCCGTAGATTCCGCAATCGAGCTGGCGAAAGAACACGCCAGACTCTCAGAGGAAACCTCAGCGCTGCGGCAGAAAAATCAAGGCCTTATCGCTGAAAACCGCCAGCTTAAAGACCGCATCGCTGCTCTTGAGCCTGAACTAACGCAGACCAAGAAGGAATTAACCGAGGCAAATGACCTTTTGATTGAAATGCGCATCGAGCTGAACAACTGGAAAGCGGATATACTTGGCTTCCGTGATGAGATACGCTATGCCGACAAAGCTCAACTGGAAGCACTGCTCAGGATACTTACAGTTCTCGGCGGAGAAATTAAGACCGAGGCATCCCAGGAGCAAGACCGAGGCTCGACCAAAACATTACCAACTAAGCAACGTAAATCAGTGTTAAAAGAAACACCCATTTCAGGTTAACCAAATGAATAGATTAAAAACAATATTCTTAGTGCTGCCGATTCTTGTATTGGGCTGTGGCGGCCCTGGCTTTTTCCCGCCGCGCAGTGATTACTACTATCTGAATCCGAATAAGGATTTGAGTGCTATCGGCAGGGTCGCCCTAGTTGAACTGGCCAACGATTCGGCTTTCCCTCAAATCTCTGCCGATGTAACTGAAGCACTTTTCCAGGCGTTGCAAAAAAAGCAGGTTTTCGGGCTAACCCTTGTACGTCAACACGACCCTGCCTTTCGGAGCTTGCAGCTGGATGCGAACACAGAATATACATTTGAACAATTATCCGTAATACGCAAGACCCTAAAATGTGATGCCGTATTGATTGGCACTGTTACAGGATTCAAGCCTTATCCTCACATGAGCATTGGTCTTCGACTAAAGCTTATAGACTTGGCCGATGGGCAGATATTGTGGGCCCTCGAACAAATTTGGGATACTACCGATAAAACAACTGAAGAACGAATAAAAAGCTATTACAGCCGTCATAATTTCATGGGTTCTACAACTTTGCGGGAAAAATTAGTGACTATTAGTTCACTTAGATTTGTCAAATTCGTGGGTTATGAAACAGCTGAAACCTTACAGCCTAAAACGTAACAATTTCAGCAAAACGTAGTTTTTTCGGCCTGAATGAGCATTAACTTTAGAAAAAAATGAAAATTCGACTAAAAAAACATAAAGTTTTAGGAAAAACCCTCGAAAAGAATATGTGGAACAGACAAGAAGGTAATAAGCAATGTTAGAAAAAATAGATAACAATCAAATCCCAGGTATTTTGAAAGAATCATCCTCCAAACAACCCGACTCATCCAAGGTTCCTGCAAGTAATGAAGGGGATGCTTCACTGCAGGTTAGCTACGATTCTTTGATTGAACAGGCAAAACAAATCCCACCAGAAGACACCAACGCCGTTCAAAAGGCACGGCAGCTTCTATTGTCCGGCCAGCTTGATAATCCTGAAAATGTTCGGGAAGCCGCAGAAAACATCGCAGAACTTGACATATAAAAGTTAAGAAAATTACTATATCGCAAGGCCGGCCACGGAGGGTCGAATCAATCGTATTAAAGGATTTTATAAACTCGGCGAAGAAATGTGTATAACTGCACCGCAAGTTATCCATTCTTCGCTGTTTTTTATTGCCTCTATTGCGAGCTTATGCCAGATTAGCTAATCATGGAAGAGCAAACAACAATAAAAAGCAAATTCAAAAAGCTTTGGAAATACTACATCCTGCAAAGCTTATTGGCTACCATAGCGTTATTTATCCTCGTTCTTATCCTTGGCAAGGATAAAATAGTCGTAATCAGCTCGATGGGTGCAACTACATTTATTATATTCGCAATGCCTAAGACTGTTTCAGCGCAAACAAAAAATGTCGTTGGAGGTCATCTGGTTGGCCTGGCTTCGGGAACCATTTTCTATTTCACTACACTGCCATATTTTTTTGAATACCCTCTGGCAGTCGGATTGGCGATTTTACTTATGGTAGCTTTAGATGTTGAACATCCACCTGCCGCCGGTACAGCCCTGGCCGTAGTAATAAACGAGGTCTCCCTCGACGCGTTCATCACCATAATGCTAAGTGCGGTAATCTTATCACAGTGCCGCTATTATCTAAAAGGCTACTTGAAAGATTTGGTATGATTTCGATTTGCCCGGCAAAGATTCAGGCGTAACAATCGAGAATCTCCCCTATCGCAAAGCCATTCAGGATTCCCAGGCCAATATCGAAGGATTTGGGATTATCAGCCGGAATGCTGACGTATTTGAGCCTGATATCCGCAGCAGCAATACCACCGCCTTCATGCTGGTGATTGTTCATCTGATTTACAAACGACGAACCAGCACTTGTTTTGCTGAAAGCAGCAGTACTAATAACTCTACATGAAATTCTCTTTACCACTTCGTCACACCCCAACAAAACGTATATTAGCAAATTTGAGCAGCTAAATCAAGCAAAATCACACTAAGCCAGAACCGCAAACCATGTATTTTTTCTGCTCAGGGCAATGCCGTTTGTGATAAAGTGATATTATAGGGCAGGGAGAAAAAAATTTATTATGGGCACCCATTGAATCTACGGATAAAATATCCTTTGTTTGCGCCGGTTTCGGATTTCAATATTTGGCTTCTGATATAAGGGTCTACTGATGCAGATTATCGCCCAATGCCCCAGTTGTGGTAATAGCTGGCTGCTTGATGCTATTGCCGCCGACCGCAGAATAAGATGCCGGAGGTGCAAAAAATTATTCAAAGTCCCAAATTTAGACGAGGTGCCAAAGGCGGTTAAGGTGATAAAGCAGGCAAAAGGCACTATTTACGTGGACCAGAATGGAAAAACCTACGGCTGAGAACATGGCCTGGGTTCTGCCCGAATGTTAAGTTTATAGAGCGGGCATTTAGGAATAACACATCAATTTCTTTGCGACTTTGCGGTCGGAGTTATTCGGCACATCACTTTTGGCTTTGCAAAGGCGACTTATTAGTACTGGCGGTGGGCGCTTTGGCTGCGGGGGTTCCTTCGACTCGCTTTTCAACTTGTTCGATGCCAAGTGCCTTTTCGATTCTTTCCATTCTTGCGGAAAGCTCCGTTAGTTTGCAGTCAATCAAAACCAATCTTTTAGCGATGTCCTTAACATCTGTATTAATGCCGGTTAGGTTTCTTTCGGTCAGGTTTATAAAGCGGTCCATCATGCGTTCATAGGCATCTATGGCACGAGCCGTGTCAGTTCGGTATTCAGGCAGGGTGATTTCGGGTTTGACCTCATAGCTTTTTTTTCTGCCCTGAATTGGGCCGGCCAACCAGACCACAATTAAACAAGCAACCAGGATTGCACCAACAGTCAATAAATTTTTGGTTTCTTTTGTTTTCATATCAACTCCTTATCGTTCTATTTGTCTTTCTATCATTTCGTTCTTTTAATGGACGCTACACATTTAAAGCATCAGCCCGCCTGTGATTTAATGGAGCTCCTCAAACAAGGTTTGCGGCTCAGCTATGATACGGATGCGGCGTTTCTTGGGCAGCACTTTTGTAAAAATTTCCATTTTTTGGCCGGGTTTTAATTCAAGCTCGAAAATTCCCTTTTCAAAATAATAATATTCCGGGAGATTGTCACTATCAATTTTAAGTGTCCATCCGCCCGGTCGTACCTGGTCAAATTCGAAACACCCTTGATTATCTGTAACGATGCGTCTTACTTCCGAACTGTTTCTAAGTTCTATGACGGTATTTGCCAGCCCGCGGTCTTCGACAAGTTTATCCCCTTCGCCATAGCTGCTGTCTTTCCCGACAATATAACTACGTTCATCGGTGCCGATATTTTTATCGCCCGATGCTATCTTATTATGGCTCCTTTTGTAATCATAAACCATAACCTTTCCTGAGAGTTGGGCAGCTCGCGTTACTGGTATAAGCACCGGTGTTTCTTCACCGCCTCTGACAACCAATTCGATTGGTGTCTTTTGGCTGGGGATTCGGTTCATACCAATACTCGCCGTATCTACGCTGAGGGAGTATACACCGCGACTTACGGAGGGGAAGGTAAAGTTACCGGCCTTGTCGGTTACTGCGGTTAAACCATTGAGCCTGAGTAAACAATCACTAATCGGTTTTCGCGTTTCTTCATCATATACATATCCTTTAACACTGCCCACACTTTTTTTGCGGGCTACCGGCAGACCTAAAGGGATTACGTACTGCACCGCCAAAGCTGTATCGTCTTCTATGTGCGAATTCCTGTACCTCGTATGGCGGACAACAACGGAAAGTTGATGGTCATTAGCAAAAGTATGGTTCAGTCTTAACTCCAGATTGTCTCTGTCACCATGTGATAATCCCTGGTAGTCATTGGTTTGGAAGTTAAGGTTAACGGAGGTCTTATTCGCTATTTCATAGCGAGCATTGACGCCCACAGTTGTACTGCGTCTGCTTTCTCCGGTGAAGTCGCTATTTTTGTCATAGTAGACATAGCCGCTATAGTACTGTTTTTTAGTTGGCCTGAAATAGGCGGAAGCGGTATATCTCTCCGAATTAGAGGTTGAGTCGTCCAGCTCATTTTCTGTCTCGCCAAGCTCCGCAGAGGCATGAAGGGTTAATTTTTCAAAACTCTGGCCTATGCCAAATCTGAAAGTGTCCTCCTGATAGTCGAATGCCGGACTGTCGAGTCGGTCGCAGCGGTCCCGGCTCCGCCAATCAAAAGAAAAGGTCGTATTAGTTTCCATCTTATAGTCTAAGCCCAATTGATAATACTTCTCCAAAGGAGCCGAGTGAAGCGATGGGTCTGAATCAAGGTTATCCTCCTGCCGCCTGAAGTTTGCATTTAGTCTTAAATATTTATTTATGGGAACTGTTAAGCCGGCTGAGATATAATCAAGGTCACTGTAATAGCCGGGATAGTCAGGGCCAGCGTGATGCAATTTAAGGTAGTAGTTGAGCCAATTGTTGCGTCCATAAAGGTGGGCCAGATATGCATTGTCTTTTCCGCTGCCACCTGGCCCTAACGCATACTCAAGGTCGATCTGGGTATTATCAAAAGGCTTAAGCTCTCCCTCAACGCTCGTGATATTACTTACTTTGCCGTCTCTGCATTTTCTAAGGTAATTCAGGCCTACCTTGTATTTGTCATTTATTAAATAATCCATAAAGGCGCCCGTTTCTTCTGTGCCAGGCTGCCGCCAGCGTGTTTTCATATGGTAAGCTCCCAGGCTGAATTCATCATTAACATTTAGCTTGCCTTCGAGGCCTCTGCCATACAGATAATTTTCAGTCAGCCAGGAGAGACAATAATAACGGTCGCCGAGGCCAAGTGCATAGTCTTCCGTCCAGTAGTCAAGGGTGTACTCATCACGTAACCCAAAGATTGATTTATCCATAACATCAGGACCTCTAAAACGAAACTTGATATGTTTCTTGCCCTCCTCGTCCAAAGTTCCCTCACCGCTAACCTCGGTTTGGAAACCGGATGTATTCTGCTCATTTTTCTCGGAGACATAGCTGAGGGTTACCTCTGTTGGAATTCTGTGAAAATTATCCTGTCGGCCACTTACCCTCGGGAGAATTTCCACCAGACTCGCAGGGCTGGCCATCGCTTTTGTCTGGCTGTCTTCAACCACTTCAACAGTTAACTGAAGACGGTGTTTCATAATCTCAGTTATCTCCGTATCGGTCCTCACAGTCACATTAACCTTCTTTGATTCACCAGGTGCAAGCTTGAATGTATCAGTATCAATAATAAATGGAAGGTTATCACCACTATTAACTTTTATTCTTATACTATTCTCCACATTACTTTGATTTGCAATTACAAAAGAGGCTCGGTAATTTTTACCGGCAATTACCGAATCAGGAGCATCCAAAAGTTTTGCTTCTAATTTGATAACCGGCGGCACTACTACATAAATAGTATAAAAATCGCGGACAGAAGGATATTTCCTGTCTGTAACAAGATATGTAATTTCATACTTGCCGGCTAAGGTTACCTGCGGGACAAAGAAACTTACCAGTCTTGTATCACTTACATTTGATTCTAATTCAAAGGGGAAATCTTTAGTAATAAGTAACCACCCTTCAGGGAGTTTCACTTCAGAGATGAATTCTCGGGTTTGGGAGGTCGAATTGGTTATGCGAAAGGCAGTAGTTACTATATTCCGCGGTTCTGTCTCAATCAGCTCTTTTCCAGTTGGTCTTACCTCAATATTTGTCCATTGAGCATAAACTAATGCAGCCACTGACAGGCAAACATAAGTTATTAATGAAATCCTTCTCATTATTTATTGGATAAATTCTTCTCATTCTTCGAATTTCAAGGTATAGTTGGCCCCAAAAATATAATCCCCTCCACAGTCGGCCACCATCAGAGCCTTGTAATTGTCATTTGATACATCCGTTAGATCAATTTTGTATCGAACAGATGTATCCGGGTAAATACGCTTCGTCCCACCCTCGAACCTGCCAATGCATGTGCCGTTTTCATCATAGATTTCGAGCCACAGAAGCGGCCTTAGCCATCTCTGCCCGATATTTTCCACATCCACCTGGAAAATTCTTCTTTCTGCTTCCCTTATAAGTTCTGTTTTTAAAAATTTAAGTTGTCTCTCGCCGGTGTCACCGATATGTGTAATCATCTGGATACCGTAGCGAAAAATTTGAGTTACACCTATTTTGGCTTTGTTCTTTTCCGGCTGACTACTCTGCAGCGAGCTTTCAGGTATCCCCTCAACCATAAGCATACTCCAGTAGGTTCCCACAAGGTTCGGGTCGTTGGGAACCTTTACGGTGTAATTGACCGTTGATGTATCATCGGGTGGAATTATCAACCAATGTGGGTTAAAACTGAGCCAGTTGGCATTGGAGCGTTCCAATTTGCCGGGTGAGCCATAATTGTTGCTGCCATCAAAACAGAACTCATAATCAGTCTGGTAAATCTTTACTTCCTGCGGTTTGGCACTGGTGTTTTTAATAAGGATGGAACCCTCATAGGTTTCGCCTGGGCCAGGATTTGATTTTTTCTCATGGGTCAAGCTGCCTATAATAGATATCCCTGCGTTAGTTACTGACGGTGCTAAAAAGCAAAAAACTAAAACCAAACAAATAATTCTCCCGTCAGCGCCGTTAGGTGTCCCTTTCGGGAGGATAGCCAAGTCCATTATTCTTGTCTTCACCGCTATTTCCCTTAATTATGGTTGGTCAGAAACCGTATAATAAACTGTGGTCGTATAAGTATCAGGAGGCACCTGTATCGAAACGCCGGTAAGCTCTAACTGGATATTTATCATGCTTCTATCGAGAAAACCGCTGAAAAAGTTCTGGTCAGTATCTGTTACATCCTGGTAAGTACCGCCGCCTGAGATACTGCCTGAGCCCGTGCCATCAGTGGTTCTTTTAACGTGCAGGTGCAAGTCACTATGCCAGTTGGTATCGGTTTTTTTAACGTCCAATCCCCAGTTACCAACGGTGGCTGAAATATCTATGGATACCGCATTGATGGCACTCTCATAGGTGCTTATCAGGTCGCTTCCGGCACCATCCTGTAAATCCGTGGAATCTATGGTCTCAGACCAGTTGCCGGTTACCGCAATTGATATAGCCCAGCAGATCCCCCCTGAGCAAATAAGGCAAGCCAATAGAGCTGGTAGAGCTATCTTTTTCATTTGAATAAAAATAGGGTAGCCAAACCAGCTACCCTACTCCTAAAATCTTTCTATAGCTAACAGTGTTTTACTTCTCAGCTACCCTCCGTTATAGTAAGTGTAATCACCGGATCTGTATCACTACCTGCTACCAGACTTGTGACATCAGTTACCTCGAAGCTATAAGTAAGTGTTGGTCCAGAGCCAGAGCCCCCCGTGGCACAGCTTCCAATTCCAGTAATTATGGCTTTAGCCACCGTGGTAGATAGTATCTGCTCTACTGCCGCGCTTCCGCAACCAGTAGGGACAGATTCTGCTATTAGCGTCAACTGGGTACCAGACGGTACATTATCAGTAGTTATTTCCGCTGTTATTGTTCGAGTCTGACCGGTGGAAACAACTGAAGTGTACTCAATCTTGGTGCTACTGTCACTAGCATCCTGCGGGTTATCTCCTTCATTACCAGCTTCCGGTGCAGTAATGGTCATAAGCGGAACAGTAGCAGAAGAGACGCCAATCACAGCTATATCGTCAATATTAAGATCCATAGTCTGCGTCTTAAAGTCACTCGCTGCCGTTGCTACACCTGGAAGCCCCACGACCAACGCTACCAGTAACAAAATTTTAGCTGTTGAAGCTTTCATAGATTGATCCTTTTTATCTATCACGATATTTCGTTTTTAAGCTTATACTTCCCACTGATACAAAAGCTTACTGTGAAGTTACTCGTCAAATTTTAACGGTGATGTGATTTCGGAAAGTACCTGATTTGGCT
>Ga0315543_1000994_pt1 | contig 32391 bp, 21 predicted proteins | sample SalMarSW160210MG_2_FD_203098 | JGI IMG/M metagenome (GOLD analysis project Ga0315543, IMG submission 203098) | Salt marsh sediment microbial communities from the Plum Island Ecosystem LTER, Massachusetts, United States - Salt Marsh Sediment SW1601-210 ... | reverse complement strand
TAGATCACTCTATCATCGAGTACGGCAAACAAATACTCGTCAACCTCCGTCACCGTGGCGCTGCCAGTGCCGATGAAACAACCGGTGACGGTGCCGGCATTCTATTCCAGATTCCGCACGAGTTTTTCGCTGCCGAATTGGGTAGGCTGTCATTACCACGCCCCGACCGCTACGGCGTGGGTATGGTCTTTGGCCCGAAAGGCGAAAAACTCCGCACCGAATGCGACAGGATACTTGAGGATGCCTTAGCCCACTACAAAATGAAAGTTCTCGGCTGGCGCAATGTTCCAACTTCCAAGGACTGCCTTGGTGAAATTGCCTTAGCCGCTGAGCCTTCAATAAAACAAATCTTCATCGATGGAGTAGGCCTAAGTGACGAAGCCCTGGAGATACGCCTCTATCTTGCACGAAGACGCGCCGAAAAACTTGTCCGACAAAAGTTCGGAGATGTCGCCCAGGATTTTTATATCACCAGCTTGTCGTCCAGAACAGTATGCTACAAAGGCATGTTCATGGCCTGGCAGCTTTTCGCCTACTATCCAGACCTTGCTGATGAGCGTGTCACTTCAGCTCTGGCTATTGTGCACCAACGTTACAGTACAAATACTTTCCCGAACTGGCAGCTTGCTCAGCCGTTCCGCTGTATCGCTCACAACGGCGAGATTAATACCCTCTCGGGAAACCGTAATTACATGCGTGCCCGCGAGACTGAAATGGCAAATGAGTTATTCGGCCAGAACATCGATGATCTTGTCCCTGTTCTTACCGAGGGCGCAAGCGACTCAGCCTGTTTCGATAACCTTCTTGAGTTGTTCGTCCGCGCAGGACGGACAATGCCCCATGCAATGATGATGATGATTCCCGAGGCGTTCGGCCCCAAATATCACATCAGCACAGATAAGCGTGCCTTTTACGAATATCACGCAGCTATTATGGAACCGTGGGATGGTCCGGCTGCGATGGTCTTCACCGACGGCAAGTTACTCGGTGGAATGCTCGACCGAAACGGCTTACGTCCCTGCCGATATTTAGTCACAACAGATAACCTCGCAATAATAGCAAGCGAAACAGGCGTGGTCGAATTTCCACCCGAAAAAATCCGTCGCAAAGGCCGTCTCCGCCCCGGCAGGATGTTCCTGGTCGATACAGCCGAGGGCCGAATCATCTCCGACAATGAGATAAAGAGCAAAATCGCCCGACAAAAGCCTTACCGCAGATGGCTCGATGAAAACAGAATCGAGTTGCGGGGCCTTTTTGATTCGCCCAAGCTCGTCAAGAGTGACCCGCAGACGATATCGCAGCGAATGCGCACCTTTGGCTACACCTCTGAAGAACTCAAAATGATCCTGACGCCAATGGCAATCAATGGCCAGGAACCTGTTGGCTCCATGGGTAACGACACGCCGCTTGCGGTACTCTCCGACAGGCCTAAGCTGCTGTTCGACTATTTCAAACAGCTCTTCGCCCAGGTGACAAATCCGGCCATCGACCCCTTGCGCGAAGGTTTGGTCATGAGTCTGATGGTCTTCACCGGCAGAAAGCAAAATCTTCTTGCAGAAACACCACAGCACTGCAGACGGTTGAAACTGCCGCATCCTGTCCTGACCAACGAAGACATCAAGCGGCTGCGCTCTGTTCAGCGTGATGACTTCAGAGTCGCCACTGTCTCGGCCCTGTTCAACGCCGACACACACAATCCAGGCGGTGAGCTTGCTCGCGCGCTTGATGAACTTGTCGAATCGGCAGCAGATACCATCCGAAAAGGTGTGTCACTTGTTATCATAAGCGACCGCGATGTCTCGCCGACCAATGCGCCTATACCATCATTGTTAGCAACCGCTGCGGTGCATCACGGTCTGCTCAATCGTCGCCTGCGCAACAAAGTCGGCATCATCGTTGAAAGTGGTGAACCAAGAGAGGTAATGCACTTTTGCCTTCTCTGCGGTTATGGTGCCAACGCAATTAATCCATACCTGGCGTTTGAGACCCTTGATGAGCTTAATCGCGAAGGCGACCTCGGTGTTGCACTTGAGCCTGTACAGATAGCAGATAACTACATCGCCGCCGTCAAAAAAGGCATCCTCAAGACTATGAGCAAGATGGGAATCTCCACTCTCCGAAGCTACACCGGTGCCCAGCTATTCGAGGCCATTGGTCTCAATCGCGACGTCATAGACAGATGCTTCGCCGGCACTAGTTCTCGTATCGCAGGTATAGGTCTGAACGAACTTGCCGAAGAAATCCTTGCACGCCATCGCTCTACATTCCAGCAGCGCCCCGCTGGGGCGCTCGATCTTGACTTTGGTGGAGAGTATCATTTCAGACATCATGGCCAGCGGCATCTCTGGAATCCGACAACCGTCACACGTCTTCAGCACGCCGTCAAAAATGATGATCCCTTTGCTTACGCCGATTACGCAAAAGCCGTCAACGAGCAGTCAAAAGCCCTTTGCACTCTTCGCGGCCTGTTCGATTTTGTACAGGGTAATCCTGTTTCTCTGGAAGAGGTTGAGCCAGCATCCGAAATCGTTAAAAGATTCTGCACCGGCGCGATGAGCCACGGCTCTATCAGCAAAGAAGCCCATGAATGTATAGCGATTGCAATGAACCGCATCGGTGCCATGAGCAATACCGGCGAAGGCGGCGAAGACCCCGCTCGCTATACCCTTGACCCAAGTGGTGATTCCAAAAATTGCGCGATCAAACAAGTCGCCAGTGCCCGCTTCGGCGTCACCATAAACTATCTTGCCCACGCTAAAGAGCTGCAGATAAAAATCGCGCAGGGTGCCAAGCCAGGCGAGGGTGGCCAGCTCCCCGGTCATAAAGTCACTGATGAAATCGCAAAGCTGCGTTATTCAACGCTTGGTGTGACGCTTATTTCGCCGCCGCCGCATCACGATATCTACTCGATTGAGGACCTGGCACAGCTCATTTATGATTTGAAGTGCAGCAATCCCGGCGTTAAGGTCTCGGTCAAGCTCGTCGCCGAAGTCGGCGTCGGAACCATTGCCGCAGGCGTCGCAAAGGGCAACGCTGATGAGGTCCTTATAAGCGGCCACGACGGCGGCACCGGCGCAAGCCCGCTTTCATCCATCAAACACGCAGGCTGCCCATGGGAGCTTGGCCTTGCTGAAACCCAGCAGGTGCTCGTTATGAACAACCTGCGAGGCCGAATCCGCGTCCAGGTTGATGGCCAGATGAAAACCGGCAGAGATGTCGTCATTGGTGCAATGCTCGGTGCGGACCGGTTCGGCTTTGGCACTGCGGCTTTGGTTACACTCGGTTGTACTCTGCTTCGTAAATGTCACGAGGGCGCCTGCGCCTTTGGTATCGCTACCCAGGACCCGGAGCTACGTAAACGCTTTGCCGGCAAACCGGAATACCTTCAGCGTTTTATGTTTTTTGTCGCCGAGGAGGTTCGACAGATAATGGCACAACTTGGCTTCACAAGATTCGAAGACATGATCGGACGAGTTGACAAACTAAAAATCCAGCCCGCGATCGAACACTACAAGGCAAAGGGTCTGGACTTCTCCGCCATCTTCCAACAGCCGGATGTCTCCGATAACAGACCGGTCCGCCTTTGCGAAGAACAACTCGATCGAATAAAGGACCATATCGACTGGCAGATTCTGGAGAAAGTCTCTGTTGCTATAGACAAGAAAAAACCGGTTGCTATCGAGATGCCCATTCACAACACCGACCGCACGGTCGGAACAATCTTGAGCAATCGCATAGTCACAAAATACGGTCCACAGGGCCTGCCGGACAGCACTATTACGATCACCTTCACAGGCTCTGCCGGCCAGAGCTTTGGCGCATTTCTCGCGCCTGGCGTGACATTGCGACTTGTCGGCGAAAGTAACGACTATCTTGGCAAGGGACTTTCCGGCGGCAGGATAGTTGTCCGGACACCCCCGGGCTCAACATTCATACCGCACGAAAATATCATTGTTGGTAACACACTGCTTTACGGTGCAACCAACGGTGAGGTTTTTATCAACGGCATGGCCGGTGAAAGATTTGCCGTGCGAAACAGCGGTGCCACTGCAGTCGTCGAAGGTGTTGGTGACCACGGCTGCGAATATATGACAGGCGGAATCGTGGTTGTGATCGGGCAGACCGGCTGCAACTTCGCCGCAGGTATGAGCGGCGGAATCGCATACGTGCTCGATAAAATGCAGCTTTTCGATACGCTTTGCAACCTCGATATGGTCGAGCTCGAAACCGTCTGGCAGGATTCGGACAAGCAAACTCTGCGCAGCTTGCTCGAACAACATCACAAACAAACCGGTAGTATTCGTTCTGGGCAGATTTTGGATAACTGGCCGGACATGATCGGCAAATTCGTCAAGGTTGTCCCGATTGACTATCGTAAGGCCCTTGAGAAAATGCGTGCCGCCGAGCACCGTGACACCGAAACAACCCCAGCAACCGAAGAGGTCTTCTATGGGTGAGATCAAAGGCTTCACAAAATATAAACGTCAGGAGATCGGGCATCGGCCCGTGGTCGAGCGCACCCACGATTTTAACGAAATTGAGCTGCCGCTCACGCCCGACGAAATTCAGCAGCAGGCCGCACGCTGCATGGATTGCGGCATACCCTTTTGTCACGGTGCCGGTTGTCCCCTGGCAAATTCAATACCCGATTTCAATGAGCTGATCTACAAAGGAAAGTGGGAAAAGGCCTGTCAACTCCTGCATACAACCAACAACTTCCCGGAAATCACCGGTCGAGTCTGCCCCGCCCCCTGCGAAACGGCGTGCACCCTCGCTGTAAACGATGAGCCTGTCTTGATAAGACATATTGAATACCAGATAGTTGAACGAGGTTTCGAACATGGCTGGATAAAGCCGATGCCGCCAAAGGAAAAATCCGGCAAACGTGTTGCCGTGATAGGTTCGGGTCCCGCAGGTTTGGCTGCGGCGCAGCAGTTGGCCCGGGCCGGACATGATGTAGTGGTTTTTGAAAAAGGCGAGCGTCTTGGAGGCATGCTACGCTATGGAATTCCAGACTTCAAACTCGACAAATCGATCATCAATCGCAGACTTGAGCAGCTTACCGCTGAGGGCGTAGAGTTTCAAACAGGCGTAGATGTGGGAGTTGATATCTCCGCTCGTTATCTACATAAAATGTTCGACTGCACGTGCCTTGCGATGGGCGCACGTCAGGCGAGAAAGCTCTCTGTTGTCGGAAGCGACTACGATAATATCCTGTTCGCCATGGACTATTTGACTGTCCAAAATAAGCTCTGCTCGGGTGAGCTGATTGACGAGCCTCGAATCGTAACCGCCAAAGACAAGATTGTTGCTGTGATAGGCGGCGGTGATACGGGAAGCGATTGCGTCGGAACGGCACGGCGACAAGACGCAAAAAAGATATATCAATTGGAGATATTACCTAAGCCGCCTGACGCTCGTCCACCCGACACTCCCTGGCCTATGTGGCCCAGGATAATGCGAACCAGCTCATCGCACGAAGAAGGCTGCGAGCGAATGTGGTTGGTCATGACCAAGAAGTTCTCCGGCTATGAAACCAGAGTCGGCAAGCTCCACGCATGCAAGGTCGAATGGATCAAGGACCGCAAAGGTTGGAAGATAAAGGAACTGCCCGGCACCGAATTCGTGCTCGACGTCGATATTGTGCTTTTGGCGATGGGGTTTTTGCACGTTGAGCACGAAGGTTTGGTCCGCGAACTTGGTCTTCAGCTTGACGACGTGGGTAATGTTGTGGTAAACAACTGCCAGACCAACCAGCCCTGGGTATTCGCCGCAGGCGACACCATTAGCGGGGCTTCTTTGGTGGTAAGGGCTATCAACAGTGGCAGGGAAGCTGCCGCAGCTATCGACCAGTGGTTGCGCTAGAACATGGAGGATACCGCGGCGAATGCCTCCAGCGAGAAATCCCCTAAGGGGCTAAAAGACTATCTATGCCAAAACGCAAAGACATCAAAAAGATCCTTATCATAGGCTCAGGACCAATCGTCATAGGCCAGGCCTGCGAATTTGACTACTCCGGCACCCAGGCCTGCAAAGTCCTCAAGCGAGAAGGTTACAAGGTCGTTCTGGTCAACAGCAATCCCGCCACCATAATGACCGACCCGCAGCTTGCTGATCGCACCTATATCGAGCCTATCACTCCTGAAATCGTCGAAAAAGTCATTCGTAAGGAAAAACCCGACAGCCTGCTGCCGACCCTCGGTGGTCAGACAGGCCTAAATACTGCCGTGGCACTGGCCGAAAATGGTGTGCTTAAAAAATACGGCGTTCGCCTTCTTGGTGCAAACCTTCGCGCAATAAAACGGGCCGAGGAACGCAACGAGTTCAAGAAGATTATCACCGACATCGGCTTGCAGGTTCCACGCAGCGGCTACGTACACTCTTGGCCCGAGGCCCAGGAAATCGTTAATTATGTCGGTTATCCCGCGATTATCCGACCCTCGTACACGCTCGGCGGTAGCGGCGGCAACGTCGCCTACAACACGGAAGAATACGAGAAATACATACATTGGGGACTTGCGATAAGCCCAAAACATCAGGTTCTCGTCGAGGAGTCTGTTATTGGCTGGAAGGAATATGAACTCGAGGTAATGCGCGACAAAAAAGATAATGTTGTTATCGTGTGTCCCATCGAAAATCTCGACCCAATGGGCATACACACCGGCGACAGTATCACAATCGCGCCCGCACAGACTCTTACCGACAAAGAATATCAGATAATGCGCGACGCAGCGCTGAAGATTATCCGTGCGATAGGCGTCGAAACCGGCGGCTCCAACATCCAGTTCGCTGTTCACCCCGACACGGGCAAGCTCTACGTTATCGAAATGAATCCGCGCGTCTCGCGAAGCTCTGCCCTTGCATCCAAAGCAACAGGCTTTCCCATCGCAAAAATCGCCTCGCTACTTGCTGTCGGCTACACGCTCGATGAAATACCAAACGACATCACAAAGAAGACTCCCGCCTGCTTCGAGCCGACAATAGACTATTGCGTGGTCAAGTGGCCACGTTTCACGTTCGAGAAATTTCCGCAGACGAATCCGTATCTTACCGTCCAGATGAAATCGGTCGGCGAAGCGATGTCAATCGGCAGAACATTCAAAGAGTCACTGCAAAAGGCAATTCGCTCCCTTGAAATCGATCGCTATTCTCTTAACGCAAAGCACATCGAGAAAAGACTGACACTGCCAAAGCTAAAAGCCAAACTTCGTACCAACTGCTGGGACAAGATATGGTACGTAGCTGAGGCCCTAAGAAGAAAAGTGACCACACGTGAAATTTACGAGCTTACAAAAATTGACCCGTGGTTCCTTGACAATATCAATGACATTGTCAGGCTCGAAAATAAGCTTCGCGCGACAAGCATAGAAAAAGTCACCAGGCCTCTAATGCGACAGGCCAAGGAGTATGGTTTTGCCGACAAATATCTTGCCGGGTTATGGAAGACCGATGAACTGAAAGTCAGAAAACGCCGACAGTCATTCGGCATCGAACCGGTCTACAAAATGGTTGATACCTGCGGTGCCGAATTCGAAGCAGCGACGCCATACTTCTATTCCACCTACGAGACCGAGTGTGAAGCCAACCCGACGAGTCGTAGAAAAGTAGTGATACTCGGCAGCGGTCCCAACCGTATCGGCCAGGGCATCGAGTTCGACTACTGCTGCGTCCACGCTGCATTTGCCCTACGCGAAATCGGCATCGAATCCATAATGGTAAACTGCAACCCAGAGACCGTCAGCACCGACTACGACACCTCCGATAGACTCTACTTCGAGCCGCTTACCTTCGAGGACGTGATGTCCATCGTTGAAAAAGAAAAGCCCGATGGCGTCATCGTACAATTCGGCGGCCAGACGCCACTCAAACTTGCCGTACCTTTGGAAAAGGCCGGTGTCAAAATCATCGGCACAAGCCCCGACAGCATCGACCTCGCAGAAGATAGAAAGCGATTCAACAAGCTCGTTGCAAAACTTGGCCTGCGCCAGCCGGAAAGCGGCACAGCGACCAACTACGAGCAAACCCTCAAAGTAGCCCGCAAGCTCGGCTATCCACTGCTTGTGCGTCCGTCTTTTGTGCTTGGTGGCAGGGCTATGGAAATTGTTTACGATGAAGCGGCTCTCAAAGCGTGCGTACACGAGGCAATCGAGGCTTCAGGCGAACATCCGATCTTGATAGACAAGTTCCTTGACGACGCAACTGAGCTTGATGTTGATGCCATAAGTGACGGCAAGACTGTTGTCATAGGTGGCATCATGGAGCACATTGAAGAAGCGGGCGTGCACTCCGGCGATAGCGCCTGTTCTCTGCCGCCGGTATCAATAAAGAAAAAAGTTCTTAACGAAATCATAGATCAAACAAAACTGCTTGCCCTTAAGTTGAAGGTCAAAGGCCTAATTAACATTCAGTACGCAGTAAAAGACGACCAGGTTTATATACTCGAAGTCAATCCACGTGCTTCGAGAACTATTCCATTTGTAAGTAAGGCAATCGGCGTGCCGCTGGCTAAGCTCGCTGCAAAGGTAATGACAGGAATGTCACTTGAGCAGCTTGGCTTCACAAGGCAAATCGTCCCGGAATATTTCGCGGTAAAGGAAGCGGTCTTTCCGTTCGTGAAGTTCCCTGGCACAGATGTTTTGCTGGGGCCCGAAATGCTCTCTACCGGCGAAGTGATGGGTTTATCCGATGACTTTGGCGTCGCGTACGCAAAATCACAAATGGCTGCTGGCAATACATTGCCCACCTGCGGCACTGTGCTCTTTAGCGTTCGTGATATGGACAAAGTTAGAGTTGTACCTCTGGTACGAAGAATGCACGAGATGGGCTTTAAGATCGTCGCAACTAAAGGTACCTGTATCGAGCTTATCAAGAACAATGTTCCCTCTGAGTTCGTACTGAAAATGTCCGAAGGCAGACCCAACATTGTTGATGCGATAATCAACGGTAAGGTTGACTTGATTATAAACACAGCGTTCGGTAAGCAATCGATCGTCGATTCGTTTTCGATCCGACGAAACGCGCTGGATAGACAAGTTCCTTATGTTACAACAATAAGAGGAGCCGAAGCAGTCGTAAAAGCCGTCGAGGCCATTAGACAAAGAAAGATCGACGTAAAACCCATTCAGACATACTATCGAAAGCAGGTTTTATAATATATGAAAGCAATCTTACTACTTGAGGACGGCACAGTTTTCGAAGGCAAATCCTTCGGCGATGAAGGTACGCAGTGCGGCGAGGTCGTATTCAACACGAGTATGACCGGCTATCAGGAAATACTAACCGACCCGTCGTATTACGAGCAGATAATAACAATGACCTATCCTCTGATAGGCAACTACGGTACCAACAACGAGGATATGGAATCGCGAGGAATCTTCGCACGAGGCTTTATCGTCAAGGAGAACTGCGAATACCCCAGCAACTGGCGAAGCGGCGCAAGCCTTACAAAGTACCTCAAAGACAATGGCATCGTCGGCCTTGAGGGCATCGACACTCGCAAACTCGTAAAACACATCCGTGAAAAAGGTGCGATGCGGGGCATAATCTCATCAACAGAAACCAATATTAAGAAACTCACGGAACAGCTTGATACCTATCCTGGTCTTGTCGGTCGTGACATAGTTAAAGATGTCACAATCAAAAAATCCTATCCATGGAAGGATGGCGTAATAGATATCTTCGCCGAGAAACAGGCTACACCCAAAGCAAAGTTCAAGGTTATTGCTATTGACTACGGCATGAAGCGCAATATCCTGAGGCTTCTGTGCTCTCACGGTTGTGATGTCACGGTGGTTCCTGCTCAGATACCTGCAAAGAAAGTTCTTTCTCACAAACCTGATGGTGTCTTTCTCAGTAATGGACCGGGTGACCCTGCCGCGGTGACCTATGCAGTTGAGACTGTTCGTGAACTGCTTGGCAAGGTGGCTATCTTTGGAATATGTCTCGGTCATCAAATTCTTGGTCTTGCACTGGGCGGGACAACGTACAAGCTTAAATTTGGCCATCGCGGTGCAAACCATCCCGTTAAAAATCTAAAGACCGGACAAATAGAAATCACGAGCCAGAATCATGGTTTTTGTGTCGATCTGAATTCTTTGAAGGATAAGGAAATCGAGCTGACACACCTTAACTTAAACGACAACACGCTCGAAGGTATACGCTGTCGAAAACTGCGTGCGTTTTCAGTCCAGTACCATCCGGAAGCCTCACCCGGCCCACACGACTCGAACTACCTTTTTGATGATTTCTTGACAATGATGAGTCGTGGTTAGTATAGACTTATATAGAAGGGGGATTTCCCAAATAGAAGTTGCGAATCCAACGCTAATTTGATAGTATAGAGCCTATGGAATGGATTTAATTGAGTTTTGACCATTAATAAGGAAGAACCCAATGGGTGAAAGCAAAAAGGATACTCTGAGAGTCAATTTTGATAAAAAATTGAAGTTGGAATTTCACGGTACAAAGGTGACAAGCGATGCTGGTTTGCTGGCCTACCGAGAACTGGACGAAGCGTTGGGATTAACAACTATGATTGGATCAGATTTTTGTGACAACCGCAAAGGCAGGAACACTCAGCACAATGTTATTGCTTTGCTGAGACAGTCAATATATGACAGATTAGCAGGTTATGAAGATACCAATGGTGCGGAGCGTTTGTCTGTTGACCCTGCCATGCGTCAGGTTGTAGGCGGCAGAGCTAAGGAGCGTACCGCTGCTTCAACCAGCCTGATGGGTAGATTTGAAACAGAGATACTTACACAACCACAAAACCTTGAACTATTGATGGGCATTCCAGGATGAAGATTTTGATATAATCGTAGAAAAGAAAGGCTTGATTGTGTAGTCAGGCATTTAATATGGGAAATCCCAGTTTAAGATTATAATGAAGAAAAAATGAAAAAGACATATTTAACGGTAATCATGGTGCTGATGTTACTTCTAAGCCAAACGGTAGAGTCGGCAACCGTGAACATTGATTTAAACACTACGCACCAGACTATCAGGGGCTTTGGCGGTATGAATTTCCCCAGATGGATTGGCACTTTAACTAATGCTCAGGTCGATACGGCTTTTGGCAACGGTCCCGGTCAGATCGGCTTTACAATCATGCGTATCGATGTTCCACCCCGCAGCTACCAGTGGAGCGGCGAAGTTTCTGCTGCAGTAAGAGCGAAAAGCCATGGGGCGATTATCCTTGCAACTCCGTGGTCGCCTCCGGCATCTATGAAAACTAACGGCAGTCTAATAAGGGGTGAACTTAAGACTGATTCGTATGATGATTATGCAGACTATTTAAGTGATTTTGCTAATTATATGTCATCAAACGGAGCATCTTTGTATGCCATCTCCATTCAGAACGAACCCGATTGGTTGCCGGATTATGAATCGTGTGGATGGAGTCCATTACAAATGCGAACTTTCCTTAATAATAATGCATCAGTTATTCCAACCAAGGTACTTGCTCCTGAAACATGTCATTACAAATCAGATTATGTGAGCGCTGTTGCTTCTTCACCTGAGTGTGACATCATAGGTGTCCATCTTTACGGAGGAAGAATTATTTACTATTCAGGAAAAGAATATTGGCAGACCGAACACCTTGTGCTCGACACTAACTACCCGGCCGTTCTTGCAACAGGCAAGGAAATACACGATTGTATGACTGCTAATATGAGTGCATACATATGGTGGTATATAAGAAGATTCTACGGCCCAATGGACGAAAGCGGAAATATCACCAAACGCGGTTATGTTATGAGCCAATACGCTAAATTCGTCCGTCCGGGATACACCAGGGTAAGTGCGACAGCCAGCCCTTCTTTTCGTGTTTATGTAACTGCGTATAAAAGCGGCGACACTCTGGTTATTGTTGCTATAAACCAGAACTCGTCTTCCAGAAGCGTGACGTTTTCGCTGTCTGGTGGCAGCGTCAGCAGTTATACAAAGTATGTAACATCAAGCAGTGATAATGTAAGTAACCAAGGCTGGGTTGGTAGTACTAATACCTTGGCTGCGAATAGTATAAACACTTTTGTTGGTACTATTAGCAGCGGTATTCCCGGTGACCTCAATGAGGACTTGAAGGTTGACTTTATAGATTTTGCGATACTCGGTCAGGGCTGGCAGACAACTTACAGTATATATACATTGGCCGATATCGCCGATAACTGGCTATATGGATGTTCATATCCTGAAAACTCTATGGGTTACATTGGGTGTTCGATGGCTGAGAACGTCGCGAATGGGTATCGGGCGGTCGGCGGAAGGCGTATGTGGGGTGGATAAGGTACTGGAGGCCTGGTTGTTCAGAACTGGACCGATACCAATTCCAGTGCCTGGCAGAAATTTGATCAGCAAGTGGCTCAATACGGACAACCGAGCGCTGTGTGGATTCAGATTTGTATCTTCTCATGGTGGGGCGCTACGTATGACGAAGTGAAACAGATGATCGCCAACGCACGCCAGCATGCAGCGGACGGTGCGACAATTTACATTACCGGTCAGCCGCTCTACCCCGAGGGCAACGAGTGTATTTTGGCAGGAGCTGACGGTCCCCAGCTCACTGACGACCTGGCGCAACAGGCGGGCAATGATCCGTCGCAGAACGTGATATACTCCGGTATATTCACACTCCGCAACTCAGAGGTCGCGGACGGCTGTCACGCCAACTCGGCGGGAGAGACAGCGCTCGGAAACCAGGCAGTAGACAAGTTTGGCAGGTAAGTAATCCGGATTAGCGAAGTAAAGTCATAGATAATAAAAGTTTTATCCCATATAAATTATTTGACATAGAAGCTTGTCCTTATTGCGAATTCATGGGCTTCTGCTGTCATTTCTGTAGATTTTGAAATGAATCGTTCACGCTGGGGACCGAAGATACTTTGTCGAGAAATACGGATATTTTTAATCTCTGAATGGATTTTAGCCGATAATATATTGTTGAGGCATAAGAACATGCCCTAAATGGGGGTTTTTGTCTGGCAAGCCGGACAAAACCAAACGAAAAACTTTGATCGAACTGACAATCCGGAGTCTTTATTAGCATTCATTTTGGTAGCCTAACAATAGATGATGGGGGCAGCGATTTTAGAACCCAGGCGGGGAAACAGGACTCAAAGGTACCCCATTTGTGGTCCTCGCCGTTACAGATAGCCCCCGGGTGAGATACTTGGGGGCTACATGAAGTAAATCCTCAACTACGGTTGAGGAGCATATATCTGTGCGTGAACGGCGTAATGGCAAGCATGTACTAAAATAAACATGTGAGTCAATAGGCTGAAAAATAAACTTACTGTGTGGAGTGTCAACGGCCGATTGCGCTGAACTATAAAGTGTGGAGGGAGAAATCTGTCATTTCGCACCTCACTTTGAATATTGCTCTCTTGTCAGTGGTCTGTTCTTCTGATTTACTATCAGCATGGATGGTGCTCTGTTCAACTTGGCGGGCAAAACCGCTGTTGTTACTGGAGGCAGCAGAGGTATCGGTTTTGCCATTGCGAAAGGGCTGGCTGAGCATGGCGCAAATGTTGTGCTTGTAGCGCGAAACAAGAAGCGTCTGAATGAGGCCAAACGACAGATCGAAGCTCCTGCCGGCACTACAGTATGGACTTTTCCCTTCGACCTCGAAAATATAAATCGGATAGTAGGTCTTTTCGAGGAGATTGTTGCCCAGACAAAAGGAGTCGATATTTTGGTCAATTGCGCAGGCACTATGGTTCGAGGACCAAGCGAAGAGATTGATCTTTCAAGCTGGAACAAAATTATTAAAGTTAATCTGACAGCAGTGCTGGTGATGTCACAGAATTTTTGCAGGCACCGCAAGGCTGCCGGCAAGCCTGGCAAGATCGTCAATATTGGCTCGTTGATGTGTCACGTTACCCGGCCCACAATAGCTGCCTATGCGAGCAGCAAAGGTGGCTTACTTATGCTGACAAAAACACTGGCCGTCGAGTGGGCAAAATACAATATCAATGTCAACGCGATTGGACCAGGTTATATAAAGACGGAGTTGACCGCGCCGCTCCAGGCGGACGCGGACTTCAATAAGTGGGTTCTTTCGAAGACGCCTCTTGGCAGGTGGGGACAGCCTGAGGACCTTGTTGGGGCGGCCCTTTTACTTGCTTCGCCGGCGGGCGATTTTATTACCGGCCAAATAATCTATGTAGATGGAGGCTGGCTTGCTCTCTTGTAGTCTGAGGACGATTCATGCGAGGTCGTACTTGCAGTCAGGTGATATGAGTATGAGCGAGGCAAAGGTCAGGATTTTACCCGCCTTCGCAGAAAGCCACGGGCTATGCCCGTGGGGCTCCACAAGAAGGGGGCTGCGCTGATTGGGTTAACTACCCGGCATCTAAGTTTATTAAAGAGATGGAGCCGGTTCTATTTCGGTTACAAATACGTCAAACTCCGGGCCGAACTGGCGGAAATAGTACAGTGAATAAGCCCGTTTGAAAACAACCAGGGGCAGCATTAAAACAACGCCGATATATGGTATCGCCAGAATGCAGGCCGCACAGCAGCACGTCACGCAAGCAGCAGCTAAAATGATGGCGCTAATAGCTATTGATATCACAATCTGAAATAGAATGTAGAGCACAAACCTTCCCTTATTTGTCGAAAGCAGATGAAGAAATTCTCGCCAGGCATCTACGCACTTCGCCGTTCGCAGATACATAATCGATACTACGAAATCTGTTGTGAATTTCAGCACCAATATAAATACCGCGACCAGGGTGATGAACACCAGAGTACTTAGAAGTATAGCTGTTACTGAAAAGATGTTTGGAACGACCTTGTTTATTAGAGAAAGTGCAAGCAAAAAGATGAGCATGCAGAAAAGAGCCACCACCAGCAGGCTAATGATGCCGACGACTATTCTAAACAGAAATAAGCTGTTGGCATGTGCGCGAAATTTTGACCAGGGGATTTTGACCTCAGACTTGTTTTCGGCGACGCAATGCAGAAACATGAACTTTCCTCGGCTGCTGAGCCAGGTAATTACAAGCCACAGTACCATCAAGGCGATTACTCCAAAGACAATCAAAGGAATGATCCAGTGCAGATTGCCCAGGATATATTCTTTTGCCTGGTAAAGGGTCTCGTCGAGCGGAACACCATGTGGGCCTTGTCTGCCGAAGTTTAGGTTGGGTCCGCCTCCTTTGTTCAGATGTGCAAGCCAGGCACAGAAACCGATCACGAACCATTTTTTCAGATCAAAAGGGCTGAACAAAACTGTTTTGACTCTGTTAAAGGCTGGACTGATTGGGTCCAGAACGCTAACAGAATCCGGCCGAATGGTCATAGTATAAGACCTCCAAGGTAGATAAGCCAATTAAGTAAGACTGCGAAAGCAAGCAGCATCGCTAGACTCAGATTCAGTCTCACAACATTAATGTTTATCTTTCCAGGATAAATTCTAAGTGCGTAAATTCTATAAGGAACCTGAAGACAAATAAAGGCGAAAATCGCTGGTCCGATTCGGTGAGAGTTAATACTTTTGGTGAGATTGCCGTGTGCAAACCACACCAGAGAGCGTGTCAGACCACACAGAGAGCATTTTATGCCTAAGGTCTTAAACATAAAACAATGCATTGGCCATTTGAGTTCGAACAAATATAGAGTGTCATCATTAACTTGGAAAGCCAGCGAGGCCGCCAAAATCACGATGCACACGATAAGTATTATTATGTGGTGCACTTTCTACCGCCTTGGAAAGCTTCGTGATGAGCATGAATCGTCTGCGATAACATTATGTTTCTCGCAACCGGCGGTCTATGCTGAAGTTTGTTGTTGTTTGAGCCGGCGTAGTTCCTTCCGGATGGGCCAGTCTGCCAAGCCGAGGAAGAAAAACATAATAATGTTGGCAATCGGCACAAGCATCAAAAGTCCCAGTGCCCAGCTATAGCCGGCCTTTGAGAATATCTTGCAGAAGATAAATATCTTGATAGCGAGGATAATGAAACTCACAAAAACTGTAAAAGCAATAAGAAGGGCTACAAACACCGGCGCTGGCCCGGAACCGTCACAGAAACAAACTGATTCCATGCTTTACCTTTCTATTAGTTAGGTAGTCTATCTTTACGTTGAATTTTTTACTTGCGGCAGGCTTGTAGTATAACGACTAAACTTTCAGCTGCAAGTGGAATTCAGCCGCAATATTAGTTGATCCATTCATTCTGGGTAGCATGCTCAAGCGGAGCGGCTCGACTGAGCTCGCCGAGGTCTTGGGGATGGCCAATGGAGCAAGGCGATCTATTCGCTGAGCTTGACGGCTGTGCCGTAAACTAAAAGTTCAGCGGCACTTCCCACAACACTCGTAGTCATATAGCGAATATTGATTATGGCATCGGCCTGCATCTCTCGAGCCTGGGCGATCATCCTATTAGTAGCTACTTGACGAGCCTTTCCCATCATCTCTGTGTATTCAGTCAATTCACCGCCAAGGATCAGTCTGACTATGGCGGATAGATCTTTGCCAATCCAAATAGCAAATACCGTATGACCCTGGACCAGGCTGAGAATCTCACGTGTCTGGCGGTCGGGCACTGCATCGGAATTCAATAGCAAAACTCCTGCTTCAGACTCAGTAGGTAGTGGTGCCTCTGGCGATGTCTTGATTATCTTTTGTTCGAGAGCCAGTGTCAGCAGTACTACAAGGATACCGCCCAGAAGGCAGAAGACTGCTATCCGCAGCCACCAAGGCACGACCGGGTCATCGGCAACCATCACGTGCCATGGTAATCCGGCAAAGACCACAACGAACAGTCCCAGCACGAAGGCCAGCGAGCCAATTTGTCGAAGTGTTTTCATAGCATCTCCTTAAACTGGATTTTCCATAGCCAAAGATTAACATAGATTAACACTGGTGAAAAACAGATACCAGAAATTTTTTAGGACAGGGTACAGGATTTTCAAAAAGAATTATGTCTTTGTTGCTGTCAATAACTTTGGCTGCCCGCAGTCAAATGACTACGTGACATGCAATGCACACTATATGATATCAAATAGCCATTGAGCGCATCGCAAAACAGTGCGTGGCAGCCTTATAGCGTTATTAACGACCATCGCCTTTTTCTGTGCACTGTCTCCAGCCATTAATGAGTGGCTATCCTTATTACTATTTAGGCGCACTTAGTTTATGACTGGCATGAATCATTTTTACGCGTTCACATATAATATACGTAAAGCGCGTACGCGCTTTGCGTATGAGCTTTTTCTTTTTGTTGATTGTTAAGGCCAAATAGAAAAATGAGTGATGAATGAGATTTAAGCATCCAAAATTTCAGTCAACGATTTCTTAGTTCGGCAAGTCGCCGTTTTCTGTGCACTGTCCCCGGCGATTAATAGGTGGCTGTTTTTATTATAAGCAAATTCAGTATAATACTATTGCCAGATTTCAAAGTAAAGCATTGCGTGGTCCGAATATTGGGAAAACCAATTTTTCCACTTAGTGCGTGGCAACTTAGGCCAGCCAAGAATCGTAATATTGAAAGGGCCATTACCTTGACTACGGATTTGAAGTTGTTGTGATGCAATAACGTGGTCCAGGTTCGTTGGCTTATAATTACTGCTTCCATTATACCATGTTACTTCTTTATTGGTCCCATCAATGCAAGTTGTCTCTTTGCTTAGAAGCACCATATTCCTTTGGTTTGCCCAGAATGAGATTCGAGCCATTTCCTCTTCCGAGCTTAGATCCATCTTTTTTGAGTATGGCACAGGATCGTCTATGCCCATTGTATTGAGGTCGCCAAGAAAGGTGAAATTGGCATTGCCACCAGCGACTTTGTCTAGCGCCTTCTTAAGGTTGAAAGCATGTTCCAGAGCTGCATCACGCAATCCAAAGTCTTCGGTTCCACTACCACTTCGAATATGAAGAAACAGTAATGAGTAATCAATGCCATTGACACGTATCGTGAGAAGTAGCCCCGGTCGTTGATATTCTCTACCTGTCTTGAATTCCAGCCTTTGGGTTGAGAAGGTCTGAAGCCTATTGTGAACTCCAATGAATATTTCTTGGGTCTGTTTGCCCTCTGTCAGGTGAAAGCGATGATTTGGGAATTCAATCATGAAATCTTGGAAAATATCTTTTCCCTCAACTTCATATAAAGCAAAGATATCGGGAACGGATGTCGGACCACCGTTGTTGCCGGAAATAAACTTGGCTACTCGTTTAATTCGATTTGCGTCAGAGGCTGAAGTATTCTTAAAGTGCTCAACATTCCAGGAAGAAACGGAAAAAACTTTTGGCATAATATCTTTCTCCTTAGAAGTAACCGTGTGGCTCACTGGCCCTGCGAAGCCTTGGCGAAGCACGGGTCAGCTTGCAGCCGTTGGTTAGGTTCAACAATCCGCATGGGCTTGGGCTCATGCAGTCCTTCTAATCAAATCAAAGGTGCTAATCCCGCTTGCCGTTGATATTATGGTTAGTACTGCCGGTAAAGGAAAGCGAAAATCGTGTGGTGCATGGTTTGCGCCGACCTCGCCAACCGAGAGAAACATAGTGAAATAGATAATCAGTTGGGGTTTTTTTCAAATGTGCATAAGCCCTTTACTTTGTCCGTGGACTCAAATACTGGAAAAACTCCGAATCACTCGGCAAAACAACTGTTGTATCCTGCCCCAGTGACTTCTCGTATGTCTCCAATGTCCTGACAAATGCGTAAAACTCCGGGTCTTTCTCAAAGGCCTCTGCATATACCTTGATTGCCTCGGCATCGCCCTCGCCCTTTAGTTTCTCAGCCTGCCTGTAACTCTCCGCAAGCAGGATGGTCCTTTCCTTATCAGTAGTGGCTTGAATCTTTACCGCCTCTTCCTCGCCCTCGGAACGATATTTTTTAGCGATCCTCTGTCGCTCCGCTTTCATCCTCGCATACACCGAGTGAGCAACCTCAGCCGGCAAAACAGCACGCTTTATACGCACATCTATCACCTCAATCCCATATTCGCGAGCCTTGATGCCACACTGCTGGCCTACCTTTTCCATTAGCGCCGCGCGATTGATCGAGACAACTTCCGTAAGCGTATGCCGTGCAAGTTCTTCACGTATCTCTGAAAAGACTATATCATCCAGCCTCGCGTGTGCTCCGAATACATTGCGTACTGTTTGATAAAGCTTCAGCGGATCTACTATCTTCCACCGGGCATAATTATCAATAACAAGGTGTTTCTTGTCGCTGGTGATGATTTTCGCCGCTGCCGCATCATATTCAAGGACCCTGTCTTCAAACTTGTGCGCACTTTGAAGGAAAGGAACCTTGAAGTGCAAACCCGGCTCGGTGACGGTTCTTACGTATTTACCCAACTGCGTAACAATCGCCTGCTCCTTCTCGTCCACCGTAAACATCGACCCAGCTAACAAAACCACAATTACTACAAGCAAAATAATCGCAATGATAATTTTCCAACTCATTCTTCACCTCCTTTACTTCGACTGCGCTCAGTACTGGTTTCAAGAGGCAGAAACTGTAACAGGCTTCCGCTAACCTCAGGGTCAATCACGAATTTGCGAATGCCCGGCAGAATCCGCTCCATGGTTTCCAAGTACAGCCTCTTGCGGGTTATATCTTTTGCTTTTGCGTACTCTTTCAGAACCGCCAGGAATCTGTCGGTGTCGCCCTGGGCGCGTTTGGTGCGCTGGGCCTTATATGCCTCGGCCTCTCTGATTATTTTCTCGGCCTGCCCCCTGGCCTTGGGCAGCACATCCTCACGATAACCATCAGCCTCCTTGATCAATCGTTCTTTATCTTCTTTTGCACTTACGACATCGCTAAAAGCTGAGGCTACTTCCTTCGGAGGACGAACCGTTTGCAGCTTTACTTCCACCACTCTGATCCCACTGTCATACCCATCTATTATTTGCTGCAAAAGCTCACGGATATCAATCTCAATCTGTAGCTTCTCACCTATTAGGACATCATCAATCGGCCTTTGACCTACTACCTGCCTCAAAGCCACCTCAGCGGCGTCCATAAGCGCGCCTTGTGGCGTTTCGAGATCCCGCACATTGAACAAGAATTTCTCCGGATCACTGACCTGGTACTGTATTATTATCTGCGCATCGACTATCTGCTCATCACCTGTCAGCATTAGTGATTCTTCTGGCACAAATCTATATTGTGCAGGTGGTCCAGAATTAACTGTTCTGAAGCCGATTTCGATTCGCCTGACCTGCTTTACCTTCACCTTATTGACCCTCTCAACCGGCCGGGGCAAACAGTAGTGCGGACCTGGCTGCGTCACTCTGACCGTCCTGCCGAACCTCCGCACAACCCCCTGTTCGTCCGGCCTGACAATGTATATTCCCGACAAAAGCCACAGCACCACTACTGCAGGTATTATCCACTTCAGCCAAGCCAAATTGAACTTGAAGTCCGGACCGAACGGCAACCTGATTTCTCTATTTTCCAACTGACTGTCATAACCTATCCTTGCCATAATCGCACCTTACCAAGTAAATATGTCAGATCAAATTCATTTCGACTATAGTACCAATTATAGCCTGGCTCATAGTAGCGTCAACTAATACATTCCGGCATTTTCCATTTAACGCTAATTTAGCTCTGCCGCCGTATCCGCCACTACCTTAGTAATAGACTTTCTGCAGGTCATAGAAAATATATGCGTTTTTTCAAAGAAGAACCGCTGCTATTCTGCGAAGTTGCGCTTCGCTACGAAGCACGAGGACCATAAGGGAGCGTTGAGTACCTGTGGATTTTTCGATTTCCGAACCAATTCTAATTCTCTCCTCATCCAGTCAACAATTATCTTGACAGCTGGGCATAAGAGCATATAATGTTATATTATGTACAGTTCGCTGGAGGCAGGAAGCAACAACGGAGCAAATGCAGCTTTATCAGTCAAATTTAACGAATTTTGCCCGTAAATATCGGTGCGCTCAGTGTGCACTATAAAAATATCAACAGTTTCCTGCTGGGATTTATCCCGCACTTGATGTGGGACGGGGACAATCTTTGGAAGGGTAGAAAAATGAGAACAAGAAAAATGTTAGCAATTATGTTTTTGGCTTTGGGCCTGATGGTTTGTTCAGCCAGGGTCACCGAGGCGGTGCCGATGGGCACAGCGTTTAGCTATCAGGGCCGGCTCATAGACGCTAACGCCGTAGCGGATGGCTTCTATGACCTTCAGTTCAAACTATTCGATGATCCTAATATCGTTATTGGCAATCAAATCGGTAGCGATGTTAACGTGCCGGATATTGATGTCATCGATGGCTACTTTACGGTGCCATTGGATTTCGGTAGTGTGTTTGATGGCAACGCTGTCTGGTTAGAGATTGGCATTCGGCCGGGCGATATGAACGACCCCAACGTATATACCTTCCTGGAGCCGCGGCAGGAGATAACGCCGACGCCTTATGCGATTTATGCAAAGACGGCCGGTGGTATTAACATGCCTGAGGGTGCTGGAGAAGGTTTTATTTTGACCTCGGATACCGATGGGCTTGCCAGTTGGCGTAGTAGCGCCGACCATTCACATCATTACCTTGATGCATCAGATGGTTCTCCAACCAAGGCATTGTATGTGGATACCATTGGCGAAGTCGGCATTGGAACGAGGTATCCCGATTCAAAATTGGACGTTTATGGTCAAGTCAGGATTAGGGATGGTACACAAGGAAATGGCAAAGTCCTTACATCCAATAGTACAGGTTTTGCCAGTTGGCAGAATCCGCCGAGTGAGATAGATCCCGTTTACGGTGCGAGTCCTGCGGCTGGAATATTCGCTGGGCACATCAGCAATTGGAACGCTGCCTTTGGCTGGGGAAATCACTCCACAGCGGGTTATTTAACGAGCGAGACAGACCCGACCGTTTTAGCTTCGGTGAAGGATGGGATAACCTGGAGCGAAGTTTCCAGCCGTCCTGCTGGATTAGATGATGGAGATGATGTTGGTATAACAAGTGAGACAGACCCAACAGTTTTAGCTTCGGTGAAGGATGGGGTTAGCTGGACTGAAGTCTCAGACCGTCCTGCTGGACTGGATGATGGAGATGATGTTGGCATTGGTGATATAACAGCGGTGAATGCTGGCACAGGCTTAAATGGCGGCGGAACATCAGGGGATGTTACGCTGAATGTTAATGTGCCGCTTGAGCTTAGCGGGTCCAGTTCTGATCCGATTATCAAAGGCTACAATTCCGGCACCGGCTACGGTGTGTCTGGCCAGAGCAGCAGCAGTTACGGCGTGCGTGGCCAGAGCAGCAGCGCCTCCGGCGTGCATGGCAGGAGCACGAGCGGCACCGGCGTGTCTGGCTCCAGCCACATTGCCTCCGGCGTGTCTGGCACCAGCGCCAGTGGCTACGGCGTGCATGGCCAGAGCAGCAGCAGTTGCGGCGTGCATGGCTGGAGCGCGAGCGGCACCGGCGTGTCTGGCACCAGCCCCAGTGGCTACGGCGTGTATGGCAATAGCGTGAGCAGTTACGCGGGATACTTTACCGGCAATGTCAAAATCACAGGCAATCTCTCCAAAGGCGGGGGCTCGTTCAAAATAGACCATCCCCTTGACCCGGAAAATAAATTCCTTCAGCACTCCTTCGTTGAATCGCCGGATATGATGAACATATATAACGGCAACGTGACGCTTGATGAAAACGGCCAGGCTGTTGTCGAACTTCCTGATTATTTTGAAGCATTGAACTGCGATTCCCGTTATCAGCTAACCTGTATAGGCGGTTTTGCGCAAGTATACATCGCTGAGGAGATTTCCAACAATCGCTTCAAGATCGCTGGTGGCACCAAGGGTATGAAGGTATCCTGGCAGGTAACCGGCGTCAGGCAAGATCCCTATGCTGTCGCAAATCGTATTCAGGTGGAAGAGGACAAGCCCGACGAAGAGCGTGGCTACTATCTTCATCCGAAGGCATATGGCTTTTCAGAAGAAAAAGGCATAGAAAGACTGCACAATCCCGAACCAATCGAGCAGGCGAAAGGGCAAGAAAGTGAGGTGAGCCATGAAGCAAGTTGACGATAAAAGCAGCATGGGAAAGATCGCCAGATTCGGCATGACTCTGGTTTCAGGTGTACTACTTCTTCTCCTGACTGTTGAATCTGCCCTGGCTCATTCCGGTGGTGACTATGAGATTAGCTGGTATACGATAGACGGCGGCGGAGGGACAAGCACCGGCGGACAATACGTGCTTACCGGCACTATCGGCCAGCCGGATGCCGACTGGAGCAAAGGCGACGGATATGAGCTGTTAGGCGGTTTTTGGCCTGGCGGGCCTTTGTGCATTGTTGAATTTGATGACTTCGCGAGATTATCTGAACTATGGCTTCACACTGGAAGCGGATTAGCCGGCGACCTTGATGGAGATAACGATGTTGACTTTGATGACTTAAAGGAGTTTACCGGTTACTGGCTTGGCTGTTGTCCGGCTGATTGGCAGTTGAAGTAAAAATAGCGTATAGCGTGATGCGTTCAAGACGCCATAGTGAAACTGCGTTGCTAAATATTTTGGTTGTCTCAAGAATATTCGATCTCAACTGTATGAGGTAGTTCTTTCAGCGGGCAGGCGGAGCATTGAGCTTTCGGCTTGCAGAATTCTTTGCCGAGCTTTACCAGCAAGGCGTGGTATTCATTGAAAAGCTGTACATCTTCCGCTAAGTTCGATTGGAACAGCTCTCGTAGTTGTTCGTAATCTGCATCCGGATCGATCAATTGGTGGCGTATGGCAATTCGTGCGGTATATGCATCGACGACGAAGACAGGTCTTTTGAAGGCATATAGTAAGATTGAATCCGCTGTCTCTGGGCCAATACCTTTGATCACTAAAAGTTCTGTCCTTAGTTGTTCGGTGTGGACATTTTTAAGATTTACCATCTTGCCATCATAATTGGCGAACAGCCAATCCACGAAGTTCTTGAGTCGCTTCGCTTTGAGCCGATAGTAGCCTGCAGGCCTGATTAGTTCCGCGAGTTCAGATATATCGGTGCTGCGTATTTGCTCAGGATTTAATAGCTCGACTGTTTTCAGGTGCGTTATTGCTTTTTCTACGTTACTCCAGTTTGTGTTTTGGGTGAGTATTGCTCCCGTTATTATTTCAAATTGTGTATCGCCGGGCCACCAGTGCTGAGGGCCGAACCGACTTAAGAGTAATTGATAGATTTCGGTTAATTGCTCTCTTATCATTTTGCGTATATACAAAAACAGGTAATTCTTGACTATTGTAATTTCGGTTTTCTTACAGTAGACTTTGCAAGATTGAATCGTCAAGGTCAACGATTTTTTGCAAACGAAAAATTAAAACTTTAGAGGTCGTCATTTACAACTGCAAATGTGATGAAGGATAAATACAGATATAGTACGAGTCAGTTGTTCAATTTTGCGCAGGATTCGTATCTTGAACGAACGAGCCGACCAATTTACGCTGTTATCTTTCTGTTGCCGTTTATAGTCCTGTATGAGTTAGGGACTATTCTGATAAACACAGATGTTTTGAACCAATCTCAAATCCGTATTGTGGCATTCGTTTGGCTGCAGAATTTTCTTGAATATATCGGTTCAGGCAGCAGATTGGCCTGGGTGGCACCTCCCTTGGTTGTTATGGTGATTCTAATATCGCTGCAAGTTGCATCCCGCAAACGATGGTGGTTTAGTCTGGGAGATTTTTTACCCATGACGATTGAGTGCATCTTGCTTGCAGCACCGTTGATTGTGCTGAGTTTGTTCCTAAATAGTCCTGCACAGACGCCGAGTGGCAATGACCAGATTGCCTCTCAGGCTGTGCAGATAAGGCTGGAGGCAGTTCCTGATTGCTTGTTGACTCTCGCTGATTCCTTGTTGTTGGCAAATAGTACGCCCGTCAGCGATATGAAACCTTCTCTGATGGCCAATATTGTTACTGGTATTGGAGCTGGTATATACGAAGAGCTTGTGTTTCGGTTGATTCTGATATGTCTTTTGATGGTGCTATTTCAAGATGTGCTTGGCTTCACACATAAGAACGCAATTGTACTATCGGTTCTATTATCAGCAGCATTTTTCAGTGCGCATCACCATATTGCCTTGGTCAACGGACAACTTGACCAGGGTAGTCCGTTTAGCTGGACAGAATTTGGATTTCGGACAATTGCAGGAATTTATTTTGCTATCGTCTTTGCAATTCGTGGCTTCGGAATTACAGCGGGGACTCATGCCTTTTACGACATTATTGCTACTATTATTAATGCGATTTTTTTTCAGCGATGAAAGACGAAAATAGGTGACCGGTTTCTGATTTTTTCCAAAAAAACTTAGCTTCTATTACTTGTTTAGTTTGCTTAGCTTGCAAAACAATCGTCCTATAAGTGGCCGAATCCGCGTTATCAGTACTGATATTGGTCTTGAATAAACGATGCTATTTTTGTACAATATCTTTTGACTTAAAGATGTATGGTTGGGGATTTTTTATGGATTCGCCACAAATCAACGTAACCGTTGAGCAATTGACTTTTAGCCTATACCAAAGACCTTTACATCCTGAGCTTTTCCAGGTTTATGCCAGTCGTCAGTTGAGAACTGAAAAATATGAAGCGCTTATTTGGGTAACTGGCTGTACACATGTTGTTAGTGTCTTTGCCGGTGACGCGTGCCTTGCTGAAGTGGTAAGCGCACCTGGTCAACCGCTTCCGCAGCGAGGATTGGTAGAGCGTTTCCAGTTTCGTGGTCCGCGAACTCACAAGTGCACCTTGAGCCGGGGTGTCAGCTATATGACGGATTTTCAGGTTGAGAAGATGAGCTCCAATTTGTATCGGCAGAGCCATAAGGACCTTGAGAGTTTTGCTCACAATCGTGGTATATTTGTGAAATTTCCTGACCTGGAAATCGACAACCTCCAGCCGTTCTGTTACATTGATTTTGAGGCCAGACGCAGTGAGTTGCATATTCACACGTTTGCTGCCTATCCCGACCAGGTGACAATGATCAAAACGCAATCTCTTTTCGACTTTCAATAATATATAGTCACGCTGAATACTGCACGTCCTGTTGATTATCACTGCGGATTTAAGAAATCTGTGGCTAGTAGTAAGCGGTTAACGTGTAACGAGAGACTGGCTATATGACTGACATCAGATTCCGTTCGGCACGTGTTTCGTAATTTGACGGCTGACCCCTTTTACTTCCCTATGTTCCCGAACGACCTACTCGAACTGGGGGACTTTATATGTTCGCGTTCGTTCAAAAATGATTTTCCCATTTTCATCCCAACGGACCTCGTACCATGTGTTGTCTCCAAGCTGGTACAGGTATTCGCGAATTCTATTCCCGCTATAGAAACCTACAACTTCTCTGCCATCTCTCCGGCTGCACCATTCGAGCGAAGCCTGAACATCCCTGAATCTTAGGATATAACCCTTTTCTTTGATCTCGTTTTTCTCTTTTTCGTTGGAAAAAACTTTCTTTCTGCATTCACTGATCCGTCCGCTCTCAGACGTGAATGTGAATGAGATAGCCTGTCTATTATCAGGTGACTTCCAGTTTGCAATATAGAGACCATTCGAATAATGTGGTTTAACGTTACCGGAATCAACAAGCTGCCTTGCTTGGATCCAGATGTCTCCTATCATGTCAAGAGCCTGATGGATGGAATTGATCATGTTTATTTCTTTAGGCATTTGGATTTTATGGACCCACTCGGTCATTGCTGATATCTGGGCAGTTATGTCGTGAAGCGGAAGATTCTCTGGTGATATTCCTTCAGCCCTTGACAGGTCATGAAACGTGATATTTTCTGGCGATTTCCTTTGAGTCCCCGACGCAAACAAGAGTTTAAATGCTTCTTGTGCGCGGCTTGCAAATAGTCCAGCACCGATAATGCCAGCTGCCGCGGGAAGGATCAACCATAAAAGTAATAGTCGACTTTTTCTCAACGGGATAGATCCTTTCAATGACTTTTATCAAACTTCTTCCATCCAGATACCTCTAACCGCGGAACTACAGGGAATCCAGATAATCCGAAAGAGCATTCGGTGTCGTTGGAACTATACTTTCCGCATCAATGGTCTCTATATCAGCCGCTTCACCAACATATATGGCCTGATCAGTGCAGTTTTTATAGAAGAAATTCCACATATCATCGGAAAGGTCCAGGCTTCTTACATATCCCAAGCCGAGATTCAATGAAATAATAGAAATTTGCCATTCGTGTGACTCTGTAGAAGTATGTCCCTGATAACCCAGCCTGACTATTCCTGGATATTCTCCCCAAGGGCTGGGTTCTTCCGCATCCGGCCCAAAACCAGGTTAATGTGCTGAAGACAATACAGGTTTTCTCGGCAGCCAGACCGCCATCTCGCCCGGGCCGCGATGTGACCATGCGTAGTAAGGAATAGCAGTTAATTTTCGTTTGCTGCCGGATGCGTCCAATACGTCTCCCGTAATTATGGTAACGCCGTTCAATAAATCTTTTTTATATTCCGCTTGAAATTTCGCGTCATCCGGGATTACCATATCGAGCACTTTGTTATCGTTATCAACCCATTCGGCACAATAAACAATCGGGCCGCGAACTAAAGCTGTTTTGTTGAGGTCATCCTTGACTTTCTCGTTTGCTATAACCCGGCGAATCGGCATGGGCAGATTCAGCTCGATGGTGTCACCTTGGGACCAATTCCTGTTGATTACGGCAAATCCCTTATCCATGTTGATATCGATTGATTCACCATTCAGTTTCAGCGTGACTTTTTCATTAGTTACATTTAAGTAATGATATAAATCGCTTGGTACAGGTTTGCCCACAGCCCATCCAGGGATGCGGATATTGACCGCAAACTTTTGACTGCTTTGAGGATCGACTTTTATAACCACTTTTCCGTCCCACGGATAAGCGGTTTTCTGGCTGATCTGGACTTTTGTTTTATCCATCTCGGCATCGGCCTTGCCGGCGATAAAGAGGTTTACATATAAAGAATCGTCTCGATTGGCATAGATATAATCGGGTACTGAAGGCAGAAATCGAATGATGTTTGACGGGCAGCAGGAACAGTCGAACCACGGCTGTCGAGTCAACGAGCCTCTGTTAAACTTATATTTTCCATCCGATTCCAAACAGTTCGGATAGAAAAATAAATCGCCCGACAGCGAGACTCCCGAAATCATCCCGTTGTAAAGTGTGCGTTCAAGGACATCGATGTACTTGGCGTCGCCGCTGAGCAGGAACATTCGATGGTTCCAGTACACGTTTCCAATAGCCGCACAGGTTTCGTTATAAGATGTCAGGTTGGGCAATTCGTAATTTTCGCCGAATGCCTCACCCTCATGCCGGGCCCCGATGCCTCCGGTAATATAATATTTCTTCGAAACCATGTTGTCCCAGATTTTCTCGACCGCGTTACGGTAAGCCGAATCGTTCATAATCCCGGCGATATCCGTCATAGCCGCGTACATATAAACGGCTCGAACGGCGTGCCCGACCGCTTCATCCTGTTTTATTACCGGCTTATGGTCCTGGTTGTATGCACCGTAAAGCCTGTGTCCTGCTGCATTACCTCTCTGGTCTAGAAAGAATTTCGCCAAATCGAGATACTTTCGGTTATTTGTTGCCCGGTATAATTTTATCAGGCCGGTTTCGATAATCTGATGTCCGGGGACATCGAGTTTTTTCCCCGGCCCGAATGTCTCGGCTATAAAGTCTGCATTTTTCAGAGCTATATTTAAGAAGTTCCTCTTGCCGGTCGCCCGGTAATGGGCGTATGCCGCTTCATACATGTGACCTGCATTATATAGCTCGTGGCTCGCTGCCAGGTGATACCAGCGCGGACCGGGTCTTACCCATCGGGCCGGAGTTGTATTAGGATCTATTGTCTTCCATGTAGTAAGATAACCGTCGTATTCCTGCGCTGCGGCGATTAATTCGATTATATCGTTGATATATTTTTCCAGCTCTTTGTCCGGATGAATTGTCAGGGAATACGAAGCGCCTTCAATTATTTTGTAAACATCAGTATCGTCGAAAGGCATCTGCCCTTCGTATCTGCCTTCTATCAGGCCGCCTGCCTTTGCGAAATTCCTCATCCTGCCTTCTTCTTCGCACTTCTTAAAACCGAATGGAATTGTAACGGTCCGGTTGGTCTCGATGCGTCCGGCCCAGAAATCGTCCGTTAGTGTCACTTTCGTGAAAGGAACGGCTGAAATCGGATAGCCTGTATTTTTCCCCATTTGTTCCATAGCCTTACACGGTGTGGTTGTGATTGCTATAAGAACCAGTGTGATTTGTAATAAAATTTTGACGTGTAAATTGTTCATTTTAATCCTCATATCTTTGTTTTATAAAATTAACCGTACCTTGTATCTTGTCCGCTGTAGGCGCGATTGGAGGATAAATGTAAAAGAACAATAATAAATTGTAAACATTAAATCTAAAATGTACCGGATTCCGTTGATTCGCGCCATTTACAGGATTATCAAATTGGCTTTGATTGGGTTGGTAGTGTCCTAATTTGAATTGTCTGAAAAATACAAGGTAAAAACGTCTCAGAATCGCTCAGATTGATTTTGGGGGTCTCAAAAGACCCCCTAAAATGCAATATAATGGCCGTTTTGTTTTGAAAGGTGCGCATAATCTCTTTATAAATAATGATTTAGAAACTTAAGGTCATTATATTTTTTTAGTGAAAAACTAAGAAAAATTAGCAAAAAACCGGCTTTTTTGTAATATTTCACACGATTACCCTTTTCTTCCGCCCCGATGAGCTGGGCCTGGCCAATTTCCGGTGGAAAGGCACTTGTTCATCGCGGAAATTGCTATGGAATGCGATTTTTTGGCTTAGAAGGAATAGGTTGGATAGCCGTTCACCTTTTGTCACTAAATTCCGAACATTACGACGCTGGCCAAGACCCATCGTAACAAACCACGTTTTCGTGCAGAAAAAGCCGATTTGACTGCTCTTTTCCAAAACGGGTAATCGCGTGAAATTTTCAAAAAAGTGTAGAAAAATTGTCTGCATCTAATCCGACAGCATTGAAAGGTTAACCGCAGGTGGATTTACTTGGCTTGGCAAGATACTTTGAGAGCAACAGCATTTTATCGTCGCCATTCGGGTTTGCGGACCATCAAGGGCGGCATCTGTTGCGTCAGAGTTCTTCGAGCGCCTGGGCTAACGCAGCTTCTACTGTTAGGATACCAGCGAACAATAAATAGCTCAGGTTTCAGAAGTGATCGGTTTTTCCTGGGGCTGCGGAACATTGTTTAGACCGCCCTAAGTGCAAGAATATGTAACCTGTACCCTCCTCCTATCGACCATATTTTATGGCGACTTTTGAAAAATGTAATGGGCTGTTTTCCGCCCAACCTTGAGCGCAGACTGCAAGGCTGCTGTACCGATAAAGTGCTTACAACTTTACGGGTATCTGGCGTTCCGCTAAATACTCTTTCATCTGCTTGATTGTATATTTTCCAAAGTGCGCAATTGAGGCGACAAGAACAGCATCAGCATGGCCTTCAACGATGGCTTCATACAGGTGCTCAAGGGTGCCCGCACCGCCGGATGCTATAACCGGTAGCGACACTGCATCGGCTATTGCCCTTGTCATTGGGATATCGTAGCCGGTTTGCATGCCGTCGGTGTCCATACTCGTTGGCAGAATTGCACCGACTCCGAGGTCTTCGACTTTCGTGGCCCATTCAACGGCATCGATCCCCGTGCCTTGTGTCCCACCGGCGACCATGACTTCAAAGCCGCAGGGCAATTCCGCATTCTTTGCGGTGTCGATTGCGATTGTGATTTTCTCGCTGCCAAATTCGGTAACAGCTTCTTTGACTAAGTTGGGGTTGAGGACAGCAGCGGTGTTCATAGATACTTTTGATACGCCCAGATCAAGCAATTCCGCTATTGCGTTACAGCTATTGATCCCGCCCCCGACAGTCAACGGTATTGAGATTCTCTCAACAGTCCTTTTGACTGCGTCAAGAAGGGTTTTCCTCTTTTCTATTGTGGCTGTGATGTCCAGGAAAACGAGTTCGTCCGCTCCTGCCTGACTGTAGGCAGCACCATTTTCAGCCGGGTCGCCGACATCTTTAAGGTTAACGAAGTTGATGCCCTTGACCAGGCGCCCGTTTTTTACGTCCAAACAGGGAATGATTCTTCTGTAATCCATAGGTCTTATCTCCATAATGGCTGATAATTGTTACACTCCGAACCTCATATCGGGCCAACTAGTATAACAACATTTGTTCTTACGGTCGAGTAAATATTTCGCTGAGATTTGGGTTGACGCATTTAATGGACAACCTTGTAATATCTGTCGTGAAAAGAATCGTTCAGAACAAGGTAGGATGTCGTAAATGATTAAATTGGTGATAGTAAGGCACGGGCAGAGCACGTGGAATCTAGAGAACAGGTTCACCGGCTGGACCGACGTTGACCTTTCTGAGCAGGGAGTGCGGGAAGCCCACGAGGCTGCATGTGTACTTAAAGAACAAAAGTATAACTTTGATGTCGCGTTTACTTCCGTGCTCAAGCGTGCCATTAGGACATTGTGGCTGATTCTCGACGAGATGGACCTTATGTGGATTCCGGTTTACCGTTCCTGGCGGCTTAACGAACGTCATTACGGCGCATTGCAGGGGCTTAACAAAACAGAAATGGCTGACAAATACGGTCTGGAACAGGTTCAAATCTGGCGCCGCAGCTACGATACACCGCCATCGGCTCTATCCTTAACAGACAGCCGACATCCGTGTCACGATCTACGCTATGCAAATGTGCCAAAGGAATATTTACCAGCCACTGAGTCGTTGAAAAGTACACTCGAACGTGTTTTACCATATTGGCATAAGTCGATTGTCCCACAACTGGAGCAGAGAAAAAGAGTCCTTATCTCGGCTCATGGCAACAGTCTGCGAGCGCTAGTTAAATACCTTGACAATATGCCTGATGATGAGATTGTGAAGCTCAACATTCCAACCGGCATTCCCCTTGTTTACGAACTTGATGATAAGCTCAAAGCAAAGGAGCACTACTATCTGGCGGACGAGGAAAAAGTCAAAAAGGCCACCGCCGCGGTGGCCTCAGAGTTGAGCAGTTCACCAAAAAGCCCATGACGGTTGCTGCCGCGAGCTCGCCGTCATTGCGAGGAGCGGAGCGACGTGGCAAGCTTAAAAATATTTAGCCCTGCCATTTATGGCAGGGTTTCGTTTCTTCCCCATCAGGCACACAAGACACCCTACTTGCTACAATTCCTTCAATCCGATTCGAGAAAGGTATTTTTAAACAATAATGGATGCTTACCGGCCCGGAAAGAAAATCGCCGAAATGGCAAATTCGGTAACTGTCTCAAGATTTGTGGTTAAGGTATAAAAAATAAGCCTCTTTGCCGATGTTTAATAAAAAACACAGCAAGGAGGCTAAAATTGATTCGTTATATCATTCCATCGGTTGGTAACAGCTT
>Ga0315543_1000992_pt1 | contig 32445 bp, 25 predicted proteins | sample SalMarSW160210MG_2_FD_203098 | JGI IMG/M metagenome (GOLD analysis project Ga0315543, IMG submission 203098) | Salt marsh sediment microbial communities from the Plum Island Ecosystem LTER, Massachusetts, United States - Salt Marsh Sediment SW1601-210 ... | reverse complement strand
AACTCTCTTCCAGCAAACATATAAATTTTATCCTCAAGGTCTTGAAGCATTCTCTTAAACGAGCCAGACAATCTTTCTAAAAACACTTTATCAACCTTCACGCCTAAAAGTTCCATCCGGGCTAGGATTGAGACAAGAGGTATCTCAATATTATCGAATACAGACATCAAAGTATTTGTGGCTGCCCCATCTTTCACTTCTGGCATACCTGTCTTTTCTTGTTCTTGACTCACTTTTTCTAGTCTGTGTTTTAGTTTATGTACTAGTCTTAAGGTTATATCCGCATCCTCACAAGAATACCAAGCTATTTTTTTCAAAGGTACTTCATTCATAGAAATTTCATCTTTACCTTTCCCAATCAAATCAGATATAGGTATCATTTCATAACCCAATTCTGTAAAAGCTACTTTATTTAAGTTGTGTTGCCTGGATCCAGGATTAAGTAGATAAGAAGCGATCATAGTATCAAACTTTATGCCTTGCATCCAAATATTATAATGAGACAAGACCATCAGATCATACTTAATATTATGTCCGTATTTAGCAATAGTCTCGTCCTCCAAAACAGGCTTTAATTTTCCTATTACATCTCCCGCGCCTGGGATCTCGGATCTCAAATCTAGATAATGTGCTTCTTTTTCCTCCCAAGCAAAGCTCATTCCAACCAACTTTCCAGAAACTGGATCCAGTCTATCTGTTTCTGTGTCTATAACAAACCCTTTGCTTTCTTTTAGGTTCTTTAATAAATTCTTAAATTTTTTCTCTGAATCAACAATTTGATAATTAACTTCTCCTTTATCCATCTCAGCAGCTTTTGTTCCCTTTTCAAATAATCCTGTTTGTTCTCCTGCTTCTTCAGGTTTAAGATTATTAGTTCCTGGTAATCTTGAAACAAGGGAACTAAACTCAAACTCAGAGAACAATTTAACCACTTTTTCTCGATCATAATTTTTAAAAGCACATTTCTCCAAATTAAACTTCAAAGGAACGCTAGTCTCAATAGTAACTAACCTCTTACTCAAAAAAGCTTGTTTCCTTTGATCAGCCAGTTTTTTTCTTACGCTGGATTCAATTTTATCCAAATTTTTATAAACATTCTCTAGGCTTCCAAACTTTCGAATTAGCTTTATCGCTCCTTTTTCGCCAATACCTTTCACTCCTGGGATATTATCCGAAGGATCTCCTCTGAGTGCCTTAAAATCAATAAGTTGGCTAGATTTAAGCCTAAAACGCTCTTCTATTTTCTTTGAATCATAGATAATCGTATCTTTAATACCTTTTCTTAATGTGTAAACTTTTGTATCTTCATCAACTAATTGGAGCGCATCTAAATCTCCAGTTACAATATATGTTTCCATCTTTTCAGGAACTTGGTGGTCCAGCGTGCCAATAATGTCGTCTGCTTCATAACTTTGCTTCTCAAATACAGGAATATTCATAGACTTTAGTACCTGTTTTACTCTTGGTATTTGAGTAGCCAAACTTTCAGACATCTTTGGTCGTTGGGCTTTATATTCTTTAAACTCTTTATGCCTAAAAGTAGGTCCTTTCATATCAAAAGCAGCTACAATATAATCTGGTTTTATCTCCTTCAAAACTTTTAGTAAAATAAGGCAAAATCCATAAACAGCTCCAACTTCTTCTCCGGTTTTAGTAGTCAGCGGAGGAAGAGCATGATAGCCCCGATGAAGCAAAGCATTAGCATCAATTAGAACTAATTTTTTAGGATTTTGAGGCATAAATTGGAGGAATTAGTCTAATCTATATTAGCAGTTTTGGGGGTCAAATGCAAGGAATTTTGGGTAAAAATAAAAAGCAAGCCCACTTGATTCTCCTCAAAAAGAGTGGGTTTTGTTAGCTCACAAAAAATCAATAAGTAAAAATATTTTATTGCTTCCCTCTTTTTCTAAGATCTATCTTCCTTGTTGCTTCATCTACAAACTCAAATTTAATATCCAGTCTCTCTTTAGGTAAAATCTCTTTTACCTTATCAGCCCATTCAATGGCTATAACAGCATTTTTGTCTTCCAAAATTTCATTAAATCCTATATCTAAAATCTCTTTGTAGCTCTTTATGCGATAGCAGTCAATGTGATAGAGATTAGTCAGTAAATGATCTTTAACTGAATATTTTCTCATTAAAACAAAAGAAGGGCTTGTAACGTTTCTCTTTATTCTTAAGCCTTTAGCTAATCCTTGAACAAATGTAGTTTTGCCTCCGCCTAGATCACCGAAAAGACACAAAACCTCTCCTTTTTTAAGCCTCTTTGCCAGCTTGGAAGCTATTTTTTGAGTTTCTTTTGGACTATGAGAAGTGAGATGCATAGTATAAAGGGGAGGTTCAAGTATCAAATGTTGAATCGCAAATGTTAAAGCTAAATGGAATGAATCTAGAAGCTAGAGCTTGGAATCTAGAATTAAAAATCCAGATTCAAGATTCTATATTCTAGATTCTAAGTAGTTTTAAGCTCTAGGCTTTGCGTTTTAAGTTTATTCTTTTTTATTATCTCAAATAATTAAACACTAAAAGTACAATCCCTAACCCAATCAAATAATAAACAAACAGACGTAAACTTTTAGTTTTAAGATAAACAATCATATATTTAATGCTAAGAAACCCGAAAATAAAAGAAAATACAAATCCAAAGAGAAACAAATACCAATTTCCATTGAACTGTTCTCCTTTAACAACATTGCAAATATTTACAAGTCCTGCACCCAAAATAATCGGAGCAGAAAGTAGAAAAGAAAATCTAGCTGCTGAGCTTCTCTTGAGTCCTCTAAAAATTCCTGCACTTATAGTTACTCCAGATCGAGAAATGCCAGGTAGTACAGCTACTGCTTGAGCAACTCCTATAGCTGCCGCATCTCGGAAACTGATTTCTTTGATGGATCGATGCTTTTGGTAAGTATTATACTTTTTGCCACGCCTCATCTCTACCCCAATCATTAAGAAGGCAGTTATAAACAAAAAGCTAACCACCCAAGGGATACTCCGAAACATAAAATTCAAAACACCACCAAATATCAATCCTGCTAGTCCGGCTGGAATAGTGGCTATAATTATCATTATAATTAAATTTCTATCTTCCTTCTTATAAGAATCTGCAGCTTTTGGCTTCGCTATACTATACACTCCTAAAAAGAAACTCTTAATTAATCTTATCCATTCTTTTCTAAAATAAATAAGTACAGCTAGCAAAGTTCCTAAGTGAAGAATAACATCAAAACCAAGACCCGGATCTGACCAACCCAAAATATCTCTCACCAAAACAAGATGACCTGAAGAAGAAATAGGTACAAACTCAGTTAGGCCCTGAATTATACCTAAAATTATAGATTGAAAAATAGACATGGGGAAAAGAAATTATATTAAAATAATGGTTTCATAGTTTTATGGTTCTTAAGCTTCATAACTATCAAACTATCCAACTATCTAGCTATTTAGTAACAGAAAAGGAAACAGGGAACAGCCCACTACCTCGATTTGTCTAAAAATAGGGTTCTTACGAGATCTCTATACATCATACCCCCAGATCAGTTTCTTGACAATATTTTCTTTATAAGTTAATCTTATATGACATTTGTTTTAATTACCAATTATCAGTTATGTGCGAAATTCTAACGAATTTACAATTATCAACTCATGAAGCTTTCTCTACCCGAACAAATCAAAAGTTTGATTGAGCGAAGTAAAAATATTCTGCTCATCACCCCCAAGGCTAGTGGCGATAGCATTGGTGCGATGCTAGCTCTCAAGGCTTCTCTTGCCAGCCTAGGAAAAGAAATAGTGATAGTTTGTGTTGAAAGTCTCCCAAACAATTTGAAATTCCTACCCTCTTCGGATAGAATTTTAGATGACATTACTAAAAGAACAGACTTTATTATCACTTTAGATCTATCCAAAACAAAAGCAGAAAGTCTAAGCTACAAAAAAGACAATGATAGACTCAATATTTCAATTATTCCCAAGAACGGCTCTTTCACAAGTGAGGATGTAAGTTTTTCGCAAAAATCTCTAAAATATGATCTTATGATTACTATTAATTGCCAAAATTTAGAAGACCTAGGAATGCTTTATGATAAAAATGCTGAAATTTTTTATGAAGTACCCATAATTAATATTGACCATAGCCCAGCTAACGAATATTTCGGTCAAATAAATCTGGTAGATATCAAAGCTAGCTCTTCATCTGAAATTCTTTTTCCGGCCATAAACACAATTTCTAAGATAGACGAAAACACCGCTACTTGTCTCCTTTTAGGAATTATCTCTGAAACACACAGTTTTCAAACGATTTCAACTACTCCCAAAACACTATCTCAAGCTGCTCAGCTTATAGAACAAGGGGCAGATCAAGAGAAAATTATTCAACATCTCTTCAGAGAAAAGAAACTATCATCTCTTAAACTTTGGGGGAGAGCCCTAGCTAGGGTGAGAAAAAATGATTTTATGATCTGGACATTACTCTCTCAAGATGATTTTGAAAAAACAGAAACGCATGAAGATGGTTTAGAAGATGTAATGAATGAAATGGAAGCCAATGTCTCTGGGTATAACATTATGTTAATACTAGCTGAAACTTCCCCAAATAAAATCCAAGGAATGCTTAGAACAAGAAAATCTGTAAATGCTGAAAAAATCGCCCAAATTTTTGGCGGTTCTGGCGACGAACAAAAAGCGAGTTTCACAATAGAAGATAAAAATCTTGCGGATGCAGAGAAAAAGGTGATAGAGAAGATTAAAGAAGCAAAATAGAAGAAATAAATATTGCCAAAACCTCTAATCTTTAGTACAATACAGATTAGCAATGTAAATAGCTTTATAGTTTTATGGTTTTATAGTTAATTATTCAGCCATTGAACTATTCAGCTATATAGCTATTTAACTATATAATTATCATGAGTAAAAAACCTCTCTTTCCTATAAAAGAACCAGAGCATCCAGAGATAAAACCTGTCCAGGAAGAAAAGATTAGAAAAGAAACTAAAAAAGAAAAAATGGAGCGAACATTAAAGAAACTCCAGGTAAAATACGAGGAGCAAGCTACAAAGAAAAAGGCAAAAAGTTTAGGCTACCCCTATGTTAATTTATATAAATTTTATATCAGGCCTGATATTTTAAATCTGGTTTCAGAAGAACAGGCTCGAGATGCCGGGCTTGTTCCTTTTGATCAAATAGAAGGGAAACTACTTTTAGCAACTACCAATCCTAATCGAGATAGAGTAAAAGAGATTATTGAATCCTTTAAAAAAAGAGGATTCAAAACTCAAATCTACCTAGCCTCAAAAACAAGTCTCAAGCAATCTTTATTAGGATACAAAATAACAAAAAAACCAATAAAGACCGCCCAGACCCAAATTAAAATCAGCGAGGAGAGCCTTTCCAGCTTAAGTAAAAAGATTAAAACTCTCCAAGATCTAGAAGCTAGGATAAAGACGTTACCCATTACTGAAATATTAGACATGATTTTTGCCGGAGCGCTAACAACTCGAGCCTCAGATATCCACATAGAACCTCAAAAAGATAAAGTTAGGCTTAGATATAGAATTGACGGCGTACTTCATGACATAACCAATATCTCAAAAGACAGTTTCAAACTTATTTTATCCAGAATTAAGCTTCTTTCTGGCTTAAAACTTAATGTAACCAAAACTGCTCAAGATGGGGGGTTTTCTATAAAAATGGGTCCGCAAGAGATTGATGTCAGAACTTCCACCCTCCCAACCGACTTTGGAGAAACTGCTGTCTTGCGCATTTTGGGGATAGGTATAGAAAAATTGAAAGTTGATGGGTTAGGAATGAATGAACATGATTTTACTCGGGTAAAAGAAGTATTAAAAAAACCAAATGGTCTGCTTCTCGTTACCGGACCGACCGGATCTGGGAAAACTACTACTTTATATTCTTTTATAAACTATATAAATTCACCGGGAAAGAAAATTATTACTATTGAGGATCCTATTGAATATAGACTCGTAGGAATCTCTCAGACTCAGATCAATCCAGATAAAGGTTATGATTTCGCCACAGGTCTTAGATCTATCGTTAGACAAGACCCAGACGTCATCCTGGTTGGAGAAATCAGAGATTTAGAAACAGCTGAGATTGCTATCAATGCAGGATTGACTGGACATCTGGTTTTTTCTACTCTGCACACCAACGATGCTGCTGGAGCCATACCTAGACTTTTAGATATAGGGGTGAGATCTACCTTAATTGGACCTTCCTTAAATGTGGTTATTGCTCAGAGACTGGTCAGAAAACTTTGTCAATACTGTAAAGAAACGTACAAACCATCAAAAGAAATCATTGCTCGAATAGAAAAGATCCTAAATAAAAAAATAAAACCTAACACCAAATTACATAAACCGAAAGGATGCATTAAATGTGATTTCATAGGTTATCATGGTCGAACAGGTATCTTTGAAATTTTTACTATGAATGAAAAAATTGAGGAATTGGTAAGACAAGGGGCAGAATTCTTTGAATATAAAAAAGAGGCCATTAGATATGGAATGACCACTATGGCTCAGGACGGAATTGAGAAAGTACTTCAAGGAACAACTTCGCTGGAAGAATTGGAAAGAGTGACGGAGATGTAGGACTGAATATCAAATCCAAAATCCAAATATCTAAATCCAAAACAATATCAAAATTCAAACGTTCAAAATTCAAACCCATTTTTCAACAATTAGCATCCCCTCTTCCTCTTTCTCTTTTGGTAACTTCTGCCAAATATCTTCAGTGATAAAGGGAATAAAGGGGTGAAGAAGTATAAGGGATTTTTTCAAAACACTAAGTAAAATATATTGAGCAGTTTGCTTAGCTTTCACATCATGACCATAGAGTCTTTTTTTTGTTGTCTCAATGTATTTATCACAAAACTTGTGCCAGAAGAAATGATATAAAGATTCTGTTGCTTGTCCGATTCGGTAATTCTCAATCTCATGCGTTACTTTTTTTGTTACATTTTCTAACTCCTCCAAAATCCATTTATCGTCCTCGGTCTTTTTTAAGTTGTGTTGATCCGTACCATTCTCTGTGCTCATCAGTACAAAGCGCGAAGCATTCCAAATCTTGTTACAAAAATTCCTGGCCCCTCTCACTTTATCTTCTGAAATGCTTATATCTGAACCGGGAGCGCTTCCCATAATCAAGCTAAGTCTTAAAGCATCGGCCCCATATTTTTCAATTAAATCTACTGGGTCAATAACATTACTTTCGGATTTACTCATCTTTCGACCCTTCCTATCTCTTATCAACCCATGTAAAAAGACATTTCTAAATGGAATTTCATTCATAAATTCTAAACTCATCATAATCATTCTGGTCACCCAAAAAAACAAAATATCATAACCGGTTTCCAAAACATCTGTCGGATAAAAATAGTCCAAATCAGCTAATTTTTCATTTTTCATTTTACATTTTACATTTTCTTTTGGCCATCCCAGTGTCGCGAAAGGCCAAAGAGATGAAGAAAACCAGGTGTCCAAAACATCTTGATCCTGAACCAAATGAGTATTCCCACAATAAGGACATTTAGATGGTTTTTTCTCTGAAACAATAACTTTGAACTTTTCACTTTTAACTTTGCACTTCTTACAGTACCAGACCGGAATTCTATGCCCCCACCACAACTGCCTGGAAATGCACCAATCTTGAATATTTTCTAACCAATTAAAATAAATCTTATTAAATCTTTTAGGGATAATCTTAATTTTGTTTTTTTTAACTACCTCAATTGCTCTTTTGGCCAAGGGTTTTGTTTTTACAAACCATTGTTTAGACATTAAAGACTCTATAATTGTCTTACATCTTGAGCAATGTCCTACAGAATGAGAATAGCTTTCTATTTTTTCTAAAAGTTTCTCCTTTTTTAATCTTTCAACAATTTTCCTTCTTGCTTCATCAATCTTTAGATTCTTATATTCCCCTGTTTTTTCAGTCATTCGGCCATCTTCACCAATTACCTGGACACTGGGGAGTTTATGACGTTTACCTATTTCAAAATCCACCCTGTCATGAGCTGGGGTTACTTTAACTGCACCTGTACCAAATTTGGGATCAATTGCTTGGTCAGAAATAATAGGGATTTCTCTTTCTACAATCGGAAGAATCACTTTTTTGCCTATTAGATTTTTGTAACGCACATCTTTGGGATTAACTGCTACGGCTGTATCACCAAGCATAGTTTCCGGCCTCGTAGTCGCTACAACAATATAATCCTTATTAGCGAGTTTTAACTTTTCAATTTGAACTGCAACTTTGAACTTTGAACTTTGAACTTTGAATTTGTATTTGATGTACCACAACTTTCCTTTTTCTTCTTCATATTCTACTTCCAAATCTGAAATTGCCGTCCCACATCTTGGACACCAATTGATAATCCTGTCTCCTCGATAAATCAATCCTTTATTAAAAAGAAGAATAAAAGCGCTTCTCACTGAATTTTGATATTCTTTATCTAGAGTAAAACGTTCACGCGACCAATCACAAGAAGCTCCCAGCTCTCTAATTTGCTCGAGTATAATACTTCCATATTTCTCTTTCCAAGCCCAAACAACCTTCTCAAATTCCTCTCTACCTAGATCTGAGCGGCTTTTACCCTCTTTAGCTAGTTCTTTTTCCACCACATTTTGGGTAGCAATACCAGCATGATCAATGCCCGGAAGCCATAAGGTAAGTTTTTGTCTCATTCGATTAAATCTTGCTAAGATATCTTCAATTGTCATTGTTAAAGCATGGCCTAAATGGAGTCTGCCCGTAATATTAGCCGGAGGCATCATAATTGAAAAGGGTTTTTTCTTTTTATCTATTCTCGGTTTAAAAAAATCACCTTTCTCCCACATCTCATAAATCTTAGATTCGGTGGACTCGGGATTATAAGTTTTAGATAACTTTTCTTTTTGCATAATTTATCTTAATTTCAATAAAAACCTTATTTTATCATATCATCTGAGGATAGTGAGGTCAATTGAACATCTACAATCTGTCATTGCGAGGAGCTTTAGCGACGAAACAATCCCGTGAGAACTCAAAGGACATTACATTTTAGGAAAGGATCTCTATGACCTAACGAGATTGCCATACCTCCCGATAAATCGGGAGGCTCGCAATGACATTTTGTACTCTACGGACTATCTCCTAACTCCGCATCTGCTCTAGCTTCAAGTTTTTGCCAGGAGGTAAAATCTTTGTTTTTCGCATGAAAATATCCGGCTGAAGCAATCATAGCTGCATTATCAGTACAAAAAGATATATCAGGTGCTAGGTATAAAGTGTTAGGCAATTCTTTCTTCAATCTATCTCGCAAGGTTCTTCTTAGTAATTTATTTGCTGCTACCCCACCAGCTAACATCACACTTTTAACTTTACACTCCTTAGCTGCTTTTATAGTCTTAAAAACTAAGACATCAACTGCTGCTTGCTGAAACGAGACACACAAATCTGCTATTTCTTTTTTACTTTGCATTTTTAACCTTGCACTTTTAACCTGTTTAATTGCTGCTGTCTTTAAACCAGAGAAACTAAAATCAAAATCTTTAGAGTTAATCATCGGCCGAGGTAAATCAAATATTTCTGCGTTTCCTTTTTTAGCCCATTTTTCAATCACTGGTCCACCTGGATAACCAATTTTTAAAAGTTTGGCTACTTTATCAAATGCCTCTCCAGCTGCATCATCTCTAGTTTGGCCAATTGTTCTATACTCGCCATGATTCTTCATTAGAACTAACATGGTATGACCGCCAGAAACAATCAAACACAATATTGGAAATTGGAAATTGGAAATTGGAAATTGGAAATTGCGAGTTGGTTTAAGCCAACTCGCGTAGATGTGCCCTTCTAAATGATTTACTGCAACGACAGGCTTATCCTTAACATAAGCCAAAGTTTTAGCAGTTTCTACGCCGATTAAAAGTGAAGTTATAAGACCTGGACCATAAGTTACAGCTATTGCGTCAATATCCTGCCATTTCTTCTTTGCTTGATCAAAACAATCTCTAATTACTGGAATAATATTTTCTATATGGGCTCGAGCAGCTATCTCTGGCACCACTCCACCATATTTCTTGTGTAAATTCACCTGAGAAGAAACTATATTAGACAAAACAAGTCTGCCATTTTTAACAATGGCAGCTGAAGTTTCATCACATGATGTCTCAATACCTAAAATTAGCATATAGTGATAAAATTAGTGTCTTATTAGTGATTTAATTTTAACACAATTAAACGAGAGACTGAAGTGATACCTTTTTGCCCACTTCCCAGTATAACCGAAACAATTAACAATTAGCAACTCCTAAATTTCATCATTGACCAAACTTCTGTTTTTTGCTAGCATAGGTCTAGTATAAGCAATGCATAATGTATTTTTTATCTATTTTGATTTTTGACTTTGAACTTTTCACTTTTAACTTATTCTATGGCCCTATCGTCTAGTGGTTAGGACGTCAGGTTTTCATCCTGGAAACGGGAGTTCGATTCTCCCTAGGGCTACATGAAGAGGAGAAAGAATTACAACTTGCTAAATTTAGACAATCATTTATAATTAAGACAGAAGAGATTTTGTTAATCTTAATCCAAAAAAGGAAGAAATATATGGCTAAAAAAAATTTATTTCCCCAAGAAAAAGAAAAAACGGAAGATTGGCTAGAAGAATATGAGGGTGAATTAACCGTAGATGTCTATCAGACACCGGACGATATAGTTATAAAATCTACTGTGGCTGGAGTAAAGCCGGAAGATATAAGTGTTAGTATTGCTGATGATACGATAACTATCAGAGGGGAGAGGAAAGAAGAAGAAAAAGTAGAAAAAGAAAATTATTATTACCAAGAATGCTATTGGGGAAAATTCTCTCGTTCCATTGCTTTGCCTCAAGCTATTGATGCAAACAAGATCAAAGCAAATATAAAAGATGGAATTCTAACAATTACTTTACCTAAACTATCTAAATCTAGAGCGAAAATAATTAAAGTAGAAACTAAATAGAATCCTATGTTATGTGAAATATGCGGCAGACGTCCTGCCACAGTTACAATCAGAAAAATATCTGACAGCCAAGTAGAAGAAATTCATATGTGTGAAATCTGCGCCGAGGCAAGAAATTTTCTTAACGTAGAAAACAATGATTTCTTGTTTGATGATTTTTTCTCTAACTCATCATCCTTTAATGAAAAGCCTTGGTTAGATCTCCAAAACCAATTTCAATCTCAGAGAAAACAGGTGAACATTTTAGATTATTTTTCTCCCAGTGCCAAAAGAACTATAAAAACTGCGGCAGAATTTGCAACAAGACATAGAAATAAACATATTGATACTGAACATCTTCTCTGGGCTGTTTTACAAGAAGGGGAAGGGAAAGAAATCCTTAGGACTTTGAATATAACACCAGAAAACATAGAAGCTGAGATTGAAGAAAATATCACTTCTGGAAGACAGACATTGAAAAGTCTAGATCTATCTCCAAAAGCAAAAAATACTTTAACGCTTGCTTTTAAAGAGGCTCAAAAACTAGACCAAATGAGAGTCCAAGTAGGGCATATTCTCTTAGGATTATTAAAGGTCAGAGAAGGTATAGCTAGCCAAATTTTAGGAAAGTACGGAGCAAATTTTACTCAAGCCAAGTCAAAAATTAAAGAAAGTAAAGTCCTGGATCAAATGGAGACAAAGCGAAAATTCAAATCCTCCACCCCTTTCTTAGATAGATTTAGCCAAGATTTAACACGCCAAGCACTAGAAGGAAAATTAGATCCATTAATTGGAAGAGCTAAAGAAGTGGAAAGGTTAACTCAAGTGCTTTTAAGAAGGACAAAAAATAACCCGGTCTTAGTGGGAGAACCTGGAGTGGGGAAAACCGCTATTGTCTCAGGTTTAGCTTTGAAAATCGCAAAAAGAGATATACCTGACTCTCTTCAAAATAAAAGAGTTATTGCCTTGGATCTACCTCTGATGGTTGCTGGAACTAAATATCGAGGAGAATTTGAAGAAAGACTTAAAAAAGTAATGGATGAGATAAGAAGGGCTAAAAGAGAAATTATTTTATTTGTAGATGAGCTACATACAGTTGTTGGTGCAGGAGCAGCTGAAGGAGCAATTGATGCCTCAAATATGCTAAAGCCGCAACTAGCCCGAGGAGAATTACAAATGATTGGAGCAACTACTTTAGATGAATATAGAAAATATATTGAAAAAGATGCTGCGCTCGAGAGAAGACTCCAACCAATCGAGGTCCCAGAACCTAATGTAAAAGAGACTATCCAAATATTAAGAGGATTAAAAAATAAGTATGAAGCCCATCATAAAGTTAATATATTAGACGAAGCTCTTATTGCTGCAGCTACTTTATCAGATCGTTATATTAAGGACAGATTCTTACCTGATAAGGCTATAGATTTGATTGATGAGGCGTCATCTAGGACAAGATTAAAATCTCAAAAATTAGAAAGTGTAGATAAGAAGAAAGGAGGTACTGCAACTCTAATTAAAGATAAAATCTCAATAAAAAATGAGGTTTCTGCAGCTAATATTGAAGAATTAGTTTCTTTCTGGACAGGCATTCCAGTTCAAAAATTAACCGAGAGCGAAATAGAAAAACTTCTACATTTGGAAGATAAACTCCACAAAAGAGTGATTGGTCAAGATGAAGCAGTTCGAGCTATATCTGAAGCGATAAGAAGGGGCCAAGCCGGACTTTCTGATGCAAATCGACCCATTGGTTCATTTATCTTCCTTGGTCCAACCGGATGTGGGAAAACAGAATTATCTAAAGCTCTGGCTGAGGCTTTATTCGGTAACGAGGAAGCCCTAATTCGTATTGACATGTCAGAATATCAAGAACGCCATACTGTCTCTCGTCTTATCGGCGCCCCTCCAGGGTATGTAGGGTATGAGGATCAGGGACAACTCACAGAAAAAGTAAGGCAAAAACCTTATTCGGTAATTCTACTTGATGAGATAGAAAAAGCTCACCCAGATATATTCAATGTACTGCTTCAAGTTTTGGAAGATGGCAGATTAACCGATGCCAAAGGAAAAACAGTTGACTTTAAAAATACAATCATTATCGGTACTTCCAATACTGGGACAGAAATAATTCAGAGAATGTACCAGTCTCAAATTGGCTATCAGCCTAAAAAGAAAGGCTCGAAGAAAGAGAATTATGAAGAAATAAAAGAGAAATTAGAGGAGCAACTTAAAATGCAATTTAGACCGGAATTCCTAAATCGAATTGACGATATTATTGTTTTTCATTCTTTAACAGAAAAACAAATGCTCGAGATCGTGAAAGTGACGATTAAAAAGGTACAAAATCGGCTAAAAGACCAAAGTATAAAGCTAAAAGTCGATCAGAAAGTTAAAAAATTTTTGGCTAAGGATGGTTATGACCCAGAATTTGGGGCAAGACCTTTAAGACGACTTATTCAAAAGAGGATAGAAAACCCTTTGTCCTCTTATGTCTTAAAGGGAAAATTCAAAAGAGGAGATAAAATATTAGTTAAATTAGGGGAAAAGAAAGAATTTAAATTTAGCAAAACATAAAAACCTATTTTTGATTATTGAATCTATTAAAAACGCGCGTATCGTTCTAACATGCGTTTTTTTATATAAAGAGGCTATTGCAAAAAATTACAAAAACGATTATATTAAAAATACCTAATTTAACTTTTCTTACATTCGAAAATATTATGTCAGGAAAATTGCGAACACCTTACTCACTAAAAGTAATTCTGGATCGTTTTGAGGGAGACTATGCCATATTTTTTATAAATAATGGCAAACAGATTCTCTGGCCAAAAGATAAATTGCCTCAGGGTTTAGAAGAAGGAGCTGTCATAAAAATCAAACTTTATACTTCCCAGGGCGAAGAAAGAGAGCAGAGAGAACTAGCCAAAAATATCCTAAACGAGATACTTAATAACAAACATTGATTGCTAGTATTAAGAATATTATGGAAAGAATCAATAGAAAAATTATAATAATTAAGTGGTTAGAGAGAGGGTCTGTCCTCTTTTTTATATTAGTGACAGCAGGGTGTGCTCTTCTCATATTTATAAATTTAGCTTATCAAAGTAAAACCTACCCTGGAATTAAGGTCGCTGGGATAAATATAGGGGGAACGAATCTTGATGAGGCGAATATAATATTACAGCAACGAGTAAATAAATTTAAAAAATCTCCTCTTGTCTTTAAATTCCCTCCATCTCAGATTCACATTTTGCAAAATCAAAACATTAATCAAAAAATAATCAGCTGGGAAATATCTTCTCAAGATTTAGGGATTGATTTTCAAGTAAAAAAAACGGTGGGGCAAGCTCACGCAATTGGCCGGAATGAATCATTGTTCAAAAATATAATTGGGCAAATAAAAGCTCTTTTGGGAAATTATCACATAGATATGGCTTTTACAATCGATGAGGAGGAACATAAGAAAAATCTCCTCGAAATTCTCAGCCAAATAGAGACGCCAGCAACTAATGCTACTCTTAATTTACAAAAAGACAATCTCGAACCAGTATTCAGTAGAACGGGCTGGATAATTGATAAGGACATTTTGAAAGCAATGCTTAATTCTCGAGTCTCAACTCTCAAATCCCAAACTATCACTTTCTTTCTCAAAAAAGACTATCCAGAAATAGAGGATAATGAAGTAGATCAAGCTAAAAAGGAGGCAGAATTAATTGCCAAAAGACCTCTTAAGTTGACGTATGAAAACAAAACTTGGGCTATAGACCAAGTTACGCTTAAAAAATGGATGATATTCAATAACCAACAATCAACAATCAACAATCAGAAAGAACTTATTTATACTTTCTCAAAAAACCTAGATGATTACACCTTTCAAGCTCTAGACATAACACCACCATCTCTAAATAAACCTAATCTAATCCTTTCTGCTCAACTTGACCAGAATAAGATAGGTGAATATTTAATTTCCAACATTGCTTACAAGATCAACCGAGAACCTCAGAATGCCAGATTTCAGATAGAAAACGGGATAGTGACTCTATTTGCTAAAAGTTCGGAAGGAGAGAATTTGAATATAAAAAAATCAGCTAAATTAATAGCCTTGAAAATCAAAGAAAACTCAAAAATTCTCGGAGTCTCTACTTCAATACCTCATTCTTCTTCCATTTCTCCCCAACCTTTTATATTTTCTTCTTTAATTGTAGAGAAAACTCCACCTGAAATTAGATCAACTAGTGAAGCAGAAATGTTGGGTATTAAAACTTTAATCGGTGAAGGAGTCTCTAATTTTGCCTATTCCCCTAGAAATAGAATCCACAATATTCATCTGGGCGCAGCTAAATTTAATGGCGTTTTAATTAAACCTGGCGAAGTTTTTTCTTTCTTAAAAACATTGGGGTCAACTGGACCAAGTGGAGGATATCTCCCAGAACTGGTTATTAGGGAGAATAGAACTATTCCGGAATATGGCGGAGGAATTTGCCAGGTATCTACAACTTGTTTTAGAGTAGCTGCTCAAGCCGGACTTCCCATTATAGAACGTCAACCCCATGCTTATCCAGTACGATATTATAATCCTCAAGGAACAGATGCCACCATTTACATTCCTTCACCTGATCTCAAATTTAAGAATGATTATCCTTCCTATATCTTGATTCAGACTAAAGTGCAGGGAAATACTTTAATCTTCGAATTCTGGGGAACACCTGACGGAAGGGAAATCTCTTTCAAGGGTCCTTATCAATACAACAAAAAGCCTGACGGATCTATGAATACTGTCTGGTATAGAACAATTACATGGCCATCTGGTAAAATAAAAAAGGATACCTTTACGAGCCATTATGACAGCCCTTTAAAGTATCCTCACTAAAATACAATTTCTAACTTTGCATTTTTAACTTCAAACTTTAACTTTTAACTTTGAACTTTAAACTTATTCTCCTGCCACCCTCTAACCTGTAGACGAGGGAGAAATCTTAAGACGCCCTTAAGTAATGGAAAACCTATGAAAAAAAACCAAAACTCTTGAACTCTAAAGCAAATCTCCCCTGGTTGTCTACAGACTAGAAGGTGCCAGAACCAAATTCTCAAGCTAGATAAACTTGAATAAGTTTTTAAGTATATAGATAGTCATTTTTAATAACTTTAATGACTAGGTATGTTAGCATATCTAAAAATTTTTGTCAAGCTCCTGCTGTACAGGGCTTATCTAACCTGGTATAATGACATTAGAGAAACAATAATAAACAAGTTAGCAACAGCTTATGCACCCACTTTCCCCTACCCAACTCGGAAACGAGAAATCTCTAGATTTGACTCTTCGTCCCAAAACTTGGGACAAATTTATTGGTCAAGAAAAGATTAAAAAAAACCTCAATATTTTTATTGAAGCAGCAAGAAAAAGAGCTGAGCCTATTGAACATGTACTTTTATACGGTCCTCCCGGTATTGGGAAAACTAGTCTAGCTTATGTGATTGGGAAAGAAATGAGAGTCGGTATTAAAACTACCTCTGGTCCAGCCATTGAAAGACCAGGGGATTTGGCCTCGATTCTGACTAACCTCCAAGATCAAGACATATTATTCATCGATGAGATTCATCGTTTGAATCGAATTATAGAAGAATCCTTATATCCTGCTATGGAAGAATACAGGTTTGATATAATTATTGGCAAAGGTCCAGGAGCAAGAATTATGAAGTTAGATCTCCCAAAATTTACTCTTATTGGTGCAACAACGAAAATTGGACAAATTTCCTCTCCACTACGAGATAGATTTGGGATAACTCATAGATTAAACTTTTATAAAACTCGAGAGTTAGAAACAATTATCAAGAATTCTGCCAAGTTTCTCCAGATAAAAATTGATGATGAAGCAGCAGAAATCATTGCTGAGCGTTCTAGAAAAACGCCCCGCATTGCTAACCGACTCCTGAAACGAGCCAGAGATCTTGCTCAAGTCAAAGGAAATGGAGAAATCAATTCCAAAATAGCCAAAGACACCCTTAGGATGCTGGAGATAGATGAATTGGGTCTAGACGATACGGATCGCAGAATATTAAAATACATTATTGAAAAATTTGACGGAGGGCCTGTAGGTCTTGGCACTCTAGCCCAAGCCTCCTCTGAAGAAGAAGAAACTATTGAAGAAGTATATGAACCATTCTTGATGCAAATAGGATTTTTAGCTAGAACTCCTAGAGGGAGAATAGCAACTAAATTAGCCTACGAGCATTTGGGGATTAAATATAGCAAAGAAAATCAAAACAAACTTATATGAAGAAATACGAAATTCTTGAACATACTGCTGATTTAAGAATAAAAGCTCAAGGGAAAAATCTAAAAGAGCTTTTTTCTAACATGGCTTATGGGCTTTGCGAAAAAATGCTGGGAAAAGACCTTGGCAGTCTTAAGTCAAAAGATTTACGATTGATAGAAGCACATGGGAATAATCTAGAATCAGTTTTAGTTAATTTTCTAAACGAAATTATATTTCAAGCTGATATAAATAAAGAAATATACACTGATTTTCAAATTGAGAAATTATCTAATACCCATATTAAAGCTACAACCAAATCAACAAAAGTGTCAGAAAAACGTCTAGAAGTCAAAGCAGCAACGTTTTATCAATTGAATATCAAAAAGAAAAATAAGAAATTTGAAGCAGTAGTAACATTTGATATTTGATATGCGAATGCATGCAAATTATAAACTAATTTATACAAATATCCGCATGCTAACTAAACAAGATATAAAAAAAATTAAAGACTATACTTACGAAATTCCCAGAACATTTAGGCAGGACATGAGGGTACCAGCTAGATTCTATGCATCTGACAAACTCTTGGAAGGCATCCTCACGGATGAATCTCTAGAACAGTTAGTCAATTCGACTACTTTACCTGGTATAGTAAAGTATGCTCTAGCTATGCCTGAAATGCATGAGGGATATGGTCTGCCAATCGGAGGAATTATTGCTACAGACTTAAAGGATGGAGTTATTTCACCTGGAGGGGTTGGATATGATATAAATTGCGGCGTTAGGCTCTTAGCTTCAAATACAACTCTTGAAGAGATTAGACCTTATCTGAAAGATCTCGTTCACACTTTTTTTCAAAAAATTCCTGCAGGGGTGGGGGTAAGAGGATCAATTGCCCTCTCGAAGGAGGAAATGAATCAGGTTTTAGAAAATGGAGCAAAATGGGTAGTCAGTAAGGGATACGGTAGAAAAGAAGATCTTGAGTGTTCAGAGGAAAGCGGAAATATACAAAATATTGACTTGAATACAGTAAGTGAGAGGGCAAAAAGACGAGGTGAAGATCAATTAGGAACTTTAGGTTCTGGGAATCATTTTTTGGAAATACAGGTGGTTGAACAAATATTTGACCCAAAGGTAGCAGAGGTTTTTGGCCTAAAGAAAAATCAGATTACCATTCTTATTCATACAGGATCTAGAGGTTTAGGTCATCAGGTCTGTACTGATTATGTCAGGGTTATGCAAGAGGCTCAAATAAAATATAAGATCAGACTTCCTGATCAAGAACTGGCTTGCGCGCCGTTTAATTCTCCTGAGGGACAGAAATATTTCTCTGCTATGTGCGCCTCAGCTAATTATGCTTGGGCAAATCGTCAGTGTCTCACTCATTTTACAAGATTAATCTGGGAGAAGGTACTTCAAGGTAAAATCAAAAATCTAGACTTACGACAAGTCTATGACGTGGCTCATAATATCGCAAAAATTGAAGAGTACAATATAGATGGTCAAAAAAAGAAACTATGCGTTCATAGAAAGGGAGCTACTCGCGCTTTTGGCCCAGGATATAAAGAAGTACCAGAAATTTATCGAAATGTAGGTCAACCAGTTCTAATTCCTGGGAGTATGGGCACAGCTTCTTACGTTTTAGCAGGAAGTGAAAAAGCAATGCAAGAAACATTTGGTAGCTCATGCCATGGAGCAGGAAGATTAATGAGCCGAACCCAGGCTAAAAGACAAATCTGGGGAGAAAAATTACAAAAAGAGCTACTGGCTCAAGGAATTATTGTTGAAAGTAAATCTAAACCAGGTCTAGCCGAAGAAGCACCATCTGCTTACAAGGATGTTGATGATGTAGTCAAGGTTGTAGATGAAGTTGGTATTGCAAAAAAGGTAGCGAGGATGAAGCCGTTGGGAGTGATTAAGGGATAAATCCAGATTGATCAATAAATAAACTCAAAGTACATGTTTGAAAGAATAAATAAAAGTTTGCAGAAAACTATCCGAAAATATGGTATAAATGAGCAAGTTCAAGCTGCTCAAGTTTGTAATGCATACAATGAGACTATTCGAAAACTCAAAGGAAAGACAGGCTTGAGAAAAACAAAACCTTTATATTTTAGAAATGAAACTTTAACTATCCATTGCGCTACATCTTCCTGGGCTCAAGAATTGCAAATGGATGAACAAAATATAATTAATTTAATCAACAAAAAACTAGGCAAAAACCTAGTTGAGAGAATTCGGTTTAGAGTGTAAATAGAGCCTTATCATCCAAAAAACTGAGGCCAATTGGGTCTCAGTTTTTATTTTGGAATATTGTGACTGGCTGAGAAAACTAAATTAAGAAACTCACCACAGAAGATACTAATTCTTTCTCAAAACCTTCGAATCCATGCTCGGCACCCTCTATTATCTTTAATTGCACATTATTAGAAGAAACGGCTTTAGATTTTACTATTTCTAAACACTCTTTAACATCACCAACCACAGCATCATCTTCAGAACCCAAGATGAGAATTAGGCTATTCTTAATCTTAGCTAATATACTAAAATTACCATTTTTATCACTAATTGGAAAGACATTGACATTGGATTTTTTTTGGAAGAAATTAAGATATGTTTTCTTACTTAGAGGATACTCACCCCATATCCATCTTCCAAGAATATCCTTATCTTTCAGTGATTGAAGTTTTTCTAACTCAGTGATTCTTTGTTGATCATTTTTAAAATCTTGTAAATAAATTCCGTACATATCAGGCAGGGAAAGTAAAATAATTGTTTCTATCCTTTGGTCTTGCTTTCGTGCTTGATAATAGATCACTTTTGGACAACCCAAACTGTGCCCTTGTAAATGAATCTTTTTAAAACCTTTCTTATAAAGAAAATCAATCCATGCCTCTATATCCAAAATACAATCTTCAAATATCTCATAAGCACTTCCTACTCTTTGAGAAGAACCATCAGGACGCTTAATATTTGAAAGATAATCGTGCCCTCTATTATTAACACTACAAAAAGCTATCCCATTTTTTGGGTACTCTTTTGCCATTTCTTCTACAAAAGCATTCTCATAAAAATTGCCTCCCATTCCATGAATATGTAAAATCACCCCATTAGAATTATGATCAGGAATAAATAACAACCCCTGAAGAACAAAATTATCTGATGTTTGGACTTTTACAAATTCCACCATAATTGATTTAATTAAAACTTTATTTTTACCTGATTCAAATCCTACCTCTTTCTCTACTCCACTATCACTTTCACTCTCCCCGACTCGACATTCATTCCATCATCCCCCAAAACTCGAGCAAAAATGTGATAAGAACCTTTGCCTGGATATGGCCAATTTACGCTATATTCATTACTTGAAGATACAGAGGTCGAACCTATTAGAGTAGATGCCGAATAAAATTCCACTTTGCTTATTCCTTGATTGAAATTTTGAGTTTGAGTAACAATAGTATAAGGAAAATCAGTTTGATTCAGAGTCAAGTTAGCTTTATGCTGAATAATACTTACACTTGGTACCTCGGTCACAATATTTATACTCGCCTCACCTTTGTTTCCAACCTTATCATAAGCTTTAACTGTAATTTTGTGTGAGCCAGAAACGCTAATATTGTATTCAAAACTGTAAGGTCTATCTTTATCTGTACCTTGTAATCCATCATCAAAATAGAAATCTATTCTATCTATCCCTAAAGTACAAGAAGCTTCAGCTGTAACTACAAACTGATTAGAGGTAATATTTTCTCCTGTCCGAGGAGAAGTGATATTAACTTGAGGAATATTCTCTTTTATATGAACATCACAAGTTTCTTCAGGAGGTTTTTCTTGGAAAAATTCTTGGCTTTTAGCCCAAGCTTGAACAGCTCCCTCCCAAGCTTGAAACTGTGGATCGCTTCCCGGATCTTCTGGATATGGGCCTCGGGGATTATCTTTATCTACATAATACAAAATAGTGTGAACTTCTTTAAATATTTTTTCTTCGACTAAATCTTCAGGGCAAAAAGATCCAGCTAATTTATGAGATATTTTACAAATTTTAATTTTTTCTTCCTTTACTTGTCCGTTCAAAATAGACTTATCTAGATGAACTGGTTCTGACTTTGCAAATTGTTCTATATCTACTCCAGCTAAGGCTTGGGTCATAAAATCGTGCCATATTGACCCAGCTACGTAAACACCAGGTGATCCCTTATGCATCAAGGTACCGTCATTATTCCCAGTCCATACCCCACAAACTAAAGAAGGGGTATAACCAACAGTCCAAGCATCTTTGAAATCCTGAGTGGTACCGGTTTTAACTGCTGCTGGTCTTGACCCTAGATACAAAGGGGACCCAGAACCAAATGCTGGGGTACGGAGAGAATTACTAGACAGAATGTCATTAATTTGTTGAGCAATTTGAGTATCCAAAACACGCTTGCCTTCTTCTTTCTTGGATTCTTCTAGAATTTTCCCTTGGCTATCTTCTACTTTCAAAATAGGGGTTTTCTCGCACCTTACTCCCTCATTTGCAAATACTCCAAAAGAGGCTACTTCATCTAAAAGTTTAACCTCTCCTCCGCCAAGAACTAAAGATAAACCATAACGCTCTGGCTCATCTAAAGTAGTAATACCCATCGATTTAGCTAGATCAATTGTCTCATTAACTCCAGCTAAATAAAGTGTCTTAACCGAAGGAATATTAATAGACTGGGCAAGAGCCTGTTTCATAGTTATTGGACCTCGCGTTCTTAAGTCGTAATTTTTGGGTATATATTCTCCACCAAAATTAGTTATTAAATCATAAAGTAAAGTATCAGGTGTATATCCTTTTTTGAAAGCTTCGGCATAAGCAAACGGCTTAAAAGAAGAACCGGGCTGACGATTACGAATACTAACATTGACATTTGGTTCAAATAAACAATTTTTGCCTGGAGTACAATCTTTAGGAGATGACTCGCTGAAATAATCTTTAGACCCAACCATGGCTAAAATCTGACCAGTTTTTGGATCTATGGCCACAAGAGCAGCATTGTGTGCGTTATATTTCTTAATATTCTTACTCACCCATTCTTTAACCAAACTTTCAGCCAAATCTTGTTTCTGGATATCCAATGTGGTGATTACTTTAAAACCTCCCTCCTGAACCATTTTCTCTCCATATTTTTCAACCAAATATTCTCTAACATACATTACAAAATGAGGGGCTTTAATATTCTCCTGTAGTTTCCTGAATTCGAGTTTCTCTTTTTTAGCTCGATCCATTTGTTCCTCTGTAATAAAACCTAGTTCCTTCATTCTGCCTATTGCCCAATGTTGCCGAGAGATCAATTCTTTAGTATGAGTTCCATAAGGAGAGTAATAAGTTGGCGCTTTAGGCAAAGAAGCCAGAGCTGTTGCCTCAGCTATAGATAAATCTTTGGCTCTTTTCCCAAAATACATTAAACTAGCTTGTTCTATCCCATAAATATTAGAACCATAAGGAATTTCATTAAGATACATCTTCAAAATTTCGTCCTTAGAGAATTTCCTTTCCATCTCCACAGCCAAGATTATTTCCTTTATTTTTCTAGACAATGTCCGTTTAGGTGTAAGAATAGAGTTTTTAATAAACTGCTGAGTTATAGTTGAGCCTCCCTGGACTTTACCTGATTTAGCAAAAACCCAAACTGCTCTAAAAATTCCTCTTATATCAAAGCCCGGATGGCGATAAAAATCCTGATCTTCCACAGCCACAGTGGCTTTTTTGATGTTATCGCTTATCTCATCAAAATCTATTAAAGTACGATTTTGATCTCCGTGGATTTCGTAAAGTAATACCTGCCCAGTTCGGTCATAAATTCTAGTTGATTGTGGAATAATCCGAGCATTAATTTTATCTGGAGAAGGCAAATCTTTTGAGTAATAAAGAAAAGCTAAAACAAGTCCTATAAATCCTAGAATAATTAAAACACCTACAACTATAAGCAGTCTTCTGAATATTCTTTTCCCTGCTCCTTTCTTCTTAAAACCTCTCTTTATCTTTTGCCATAAAAAAGCACCCAAGGGAGTACTTCCTGGAATTATTGACTTATCCTTTTTAGATTTATGAGGTCGACGATAAGGCATGATGTAAGTTCAAAGTGCAAAGTGCAAAGTTAAAAGTTAATTTCCTTTACATTATAACACAATCTAGTATAATTTAAAGAGAGTAGAAATTGAATATTAGATATTGAATACTCAACATCTCTTTCTCAACTGTTATATAAACTAACTATGACTAAAACTGAAAAAATAAAAGAGCTTCTCATGAGGGGAGTGGAAGAAATTATTATTAAAAAACACCTAGAAAATGCTCTGAAATCAGGAAAGAAACTAAGAGTAAAATTTGGCATTGATCCAACTACCCCTTTTATTCACTTAGGTCACACTGTGCCAATTCGTAAGCTTAAACAGTTTCAGCAATTAGGTCATAAAATTGTTTTTTTGGTGGGTAATTACACGGCTCGCATTGGCGATCCTTCAGAAAAAGAAAAAACACGTCCTGCTCTTTCCCAACAACAGGTTGAGAAAAATGCTAAAACATATTTCAAGCAGGCTTTCAAAATCTTAGATAAAAATAAAACAGAAGTACATATGCAGAGTGAATGGTATGATAAATTTAATTTAGAAAAGACTATTAGACTTCTAAGTAAATCTACTTTTAGACAGATAATGACTCACGAAACCTTCAGAAAAAGAATTAAAAAAGATCAACCTTTAGGGCTTCATGAATTAATATATCCTCTTTTACAAGGTTATGACTCTATTGCTCTCGAAGCTGATGTGGAAATAGGATCAACAGATCAAAAATTCAATCTTTTGATGGGCCGCGAGTTACAAAAAAAACAAGGAATACCCTCTCAGGACGTTCTTATAACTAAATACCTTATAGGTATAGATGGGAAAGAAAAAATGAGCAAAACTTTAGGAAATTACATTGCCATCTTAGATAAACCAGATCAAATGTACGGAAAAATTATGTCAATTCCTGACTCATTAATCCTATCCTATTTAAAACTAGCTACAGATATTTCTTTAGAAGAAATAATAGAAATAGAGGAAGATTTAAAACAAAAGAAAATAAATGCTCGCAATCTAAAAGCTAGATTAGCTAGAGAAATTGTAACAATGTATCATTCAAAAAAGAAGGCTATAGAAGCCGAAAAAGAATTCAATAGAATTTTTAGAGAACAAAAAACTCCCAGTCAAATGCCAAGGATAAAGGTGTCAGGTGTCAGGTGTCAGATGTCAGATTTACTAGTTAAGACTAAGCTAGCTTCAAGCAAGTCCGAGGCTAAAAGACTCATAACGCAAGGAGGGGTTAAGATTGACAATAAACTAATAAATGATCCAAATAAAAAAATAAAGCCAGAAAATGGCATGGTGGTTCAAGTAGGAAAGAGAAGGTTTGTAAAAATAAAGATGTAAAGAGTGTTAAATGCAAGAGACGAACAGAAATTGGATATTAGATATTAGAAATTAATCGATTTAATATCCAATATTCAATATCTAATATTCACATTTTTTGGATTTAGTACTTTAGCCATATTTCTTCTTAAACTTCCCAAAATACCTACACTTAGGACACCGGTAGGGTTTGATGTGTCCATAAAATTTTACATTAGCATCACCAGTTATTTCGATTTCATTACCACATTCTGGACAGATTAGTTTGATTTTGTAGGTCATAAGAATTAGTTTTTTATTATCTCTCTATATATTTTTATATAACCATTAGCCATTTTACCAGAAGAAAAATTTTCTTGAACTCGCTTGCGACATTCTTTGAACCTAATTTGTTTTAACTTTTTGATTGCTCCTATCATATCTCTTTCTGCATCTGCAATAAAGCCTGTTTCTCCTTCCTCAATAATTTCTGGTGCTGCTCCTTTTCGAAAGGCAATAACTGGTGTCCCACAAGCCAAAGATTCAGTAATAACTAATCCGAAGGGTTCCTCCCAACGACTGGTGAAAAGTGTAGCTTTAGCGTCTCTAAGAAGAGCAATTTTATCTTTTCGGCTTACCTCTCCGAAAACTTTAATTTGACCTTTTTTAGCTTTTGCTATTAAAGGTTTTATTTTTTTCTGCCAATATTCTTTTTCAAACTCTTCTGTCACTTTCACGGCCATCTTTAACTTTTCTCCTGTAGCTAAAGCCACTCTCACTGCATAATCTATTCCCTTTTCCTCATTTGCCCTCCCTAAGAACAATAAATAATCTTTCTTCGAATCATCAAAAGGATATTTCTCGACATTGATGGCATTGTGAACTACACCTGCCCATTTGATTTTGTTTGACTTAAAAAGTTCTTTTTCTTTCTTAATATAAAGTTCTTTCTGTTTTTTAGAAATAGCCACAAAAAACACTCCTTCACTACTTAATCTTCTACACTTCACTAATATTCTTTTACTCGCTGGACCATGCAGAGTTTCTACTCTTTTTGTATGGGTAAAATACTTTGGAATAAACAACATATGACCGTGAATTATGTCTACTCTTTCTATCTCAGCCCAATATAAAGCAAGCTCTGCATAATTTTCAGCAATCCAACCTTTGTATTCCTTGTCACCTGCTTGACCTAAATGTTTTGGGACAAGAGGAACTAATTTAGCTTTAGTTTTAGAGTCGCCTGGAGCGAAAAGTAAAACTTGGTGTCTTTTTTTTATTAGCTCTCTTGTTAAATTATCCACCACCCTTTCTATCCCTCCATAAAGTCTAGGAGGAATAGCTAACCAAGGAGGGGCAATTTGAGCAATTTTCATTAGGTTAATAATTACTTAACTATCAATTTCTCTGCTACTTCTAAATAATCATCTACCATTCTTTGAGTAGTAAAATGTTTCTCTACCCTTATCCTGCAAGCTTTTCTTTCAATCTGATCAATCTTATTTACTGCTTTGGCCATCTCCGCTTCGTTCCCCACTATAAAACCAGTCTTCCCATTCTCTATCACTTCTCGGACTGCCCCATGATTAAAAGCAATAGCTGGAGTGCCTGAAGCCATGGCTTCAATCATAGCTAGACCAAAAGGCTCTGGCCAGACAATGGGGAAGAGAAAAGCTTTAGCATTCTTCAAAATATCCACCCTCTTTTGCCCTTTTACCTCACCAACATATTGAATCTGTTTCCCGTCAATTAAAGGTTCTATTTCCTCTTCAAAATAAGGATGTCTTATTTTACCTCCAGCTAAAATCAATTTTTGCCCAGTTTTTTTAGTTACATTGATCGCTGCTCTAGGATTTTTGTGTTCACCCAAAGCCCCCATATACAGTAGGTAATCTTTAGGTTTTGGGTTAAACTCAAATTCTCCAACATCAACACCATTATAAACAGTAGCTAAATAATTAAGATAAGGGGCAAACTTTCTTTGACTATTAGAGATAGTAATAATATTGGGCTCTTTATATAATGAAAACACCTCAGCCATCTCAGCAAATATAGGCAAGTGCAAGATATGAACTATAGGAGTTTTGAGATACTGGACTTGGAGCAAAAAGATATATCCTCCTCGCATATGACTGAAAATAATATCAAATTCTCTTTCTCTTCGACTAATTTTTGTCATTACTTTCGCCATATAAGCAGTTTCGAGCCTCAGCGGCCTTGATCCTTCCACAACTCTAGAATTAAATTTTCTTTCAGAAATAGTTTCCTTAAAAATTTGCTCGAATCTACCAGAAATATGACATTCACCTGCTCCAAATAAAGTAACATCATGACCTCTTTTCGTCATTTCTTCACACATCTGGTAAATAATTCTCTCAGTTCCTCCTTGGCCTTGGGGAGGGATAGAAATAAAAGGAGGAGCAATAATAGCTATTTTCATTCTAATCTTATCTTTTATCATTAATAATAAATTTTTTATAAATACGATGAAACTTTTTACTAATTTTTTTCCATGTAAATTTTTCTTCTACGGTCTTGCGAGCATTTTCTCCTAATCTTTTCCTTAATTTGGTATTCTTTAAAATTTTATTTATCTTCTCTGCAAGATCGTTGGAATTCCGTGGTCTAATAAAAAGACCATTAAATCCCTCTTTAACGGCTAAAGGGATACCTCCTTTGCGAGTAACTACTACAGGAGTCTTACAAGCCATAGCTTCCAAAATAACTAAACCCAAAGGTTCGTCCCACACGGAAGGAGCTACGAAAACATCAGCTCTGTAGTAAAATTCCATGAGTTCGTTCTTTTTATCTTTGCCAAAATATCCTAAAAAATGCACATTCTTTACCTCTAAATCTCTAGCTAACTTTCTTAGTGAAGACTCTTCTGGACCTTGACCAATAATAAAAATATCTCCTTTGATTTTTCTAGCTGCTTTAACTAAATATTTTACTCCTTTGAGAGAAGTGAGTTTCCCGGAAAAAAGTACTATCTTTTTCCCTTTAAGTTTATATTTCTTATTAATGATTCTAAGCAATTTCTCTTTGGGATAATTTTCTATACTAATACCCCCTGGGATGGTTCGCATTTTGCGTGAGAATTTTTTATCGAAACCAAAAATTTTTAAAACCCAAGCCCGAGTATCTCCGGAAACTGCGGTAACACATTTGGCACTCAAAAGTGCTTCCCGAGTCAATGGCCAAAAACGCTTATCCTGAGAAATAGTATGAAGTCCTGTACCATGAGAAGTTACAATATAGTTTATCCCATAAATAGCTTTAATAAACCTCGCCACCCAAGAAAGTACCCCGCAATGTTGGACGTGAATAATTTCAGGTTTAAATCTTTCCACAGCCCTAACAGAACCTCTTAGAAAAGTGGAATATACTCGAAGAAGTTCTCTATTTGAAAGTCCATGATAAAGTTTACAATCCGGGTATTCTGGGTGGCCAGTTGCAGCAACGAAAAAAGGAAGTTTTATAGGATAAATTTTACAACCGGGTAGTGTCCGATCATCAGGACAAGCAATAGCTATCTTATGTTTTTTAGCTAATTCTTGAGCTAAATGCCGAACATATGTTCCTGAACCTGATCCCCAAAGAGGATAAGTGTGGAGAAATAGAATTCTCATAATTATTTTTTCCTTTTGATCTTTAATATTTCTTTATAAGTTTTTTCGTATCCATCTACCATTTTCTCTACAGAAAAATTTTTCTCTACGTGTTCTCGACAATCCTCACGAGAAATCTCATTAATTCTGGATAAAACTCTAACAATCCCTTCTATGGGTCTTTTAGGATTAACCAAAAAGCCGGTTTTGCCCTCGACAATAGTCTCTGGAGCCGAGGCACGTTTCGTGGCAATAACAGGAGTCCCGCAAGCCATAGCTTCAGGCATTACCAATCCAAATGGCTCTGGCCAATTAATAGGATTAAGGAGAGCCTTAGCATTTTTTAAAAGTTCTACTTTACCTTTATGACCTACTTCGCCAATAAATTTAATTTGTTTCCTGTCAATCAAAGATTCTATTTCTTTTTTATAATATTCTTCATCCACCCTGTCTATCTTAGCAGCAATAATTAATTTCTCTTTTGCTTTAAGAGTGGCAAGTATAGCTTCCTTTATCCCTTTTTCTGGTGAAATTCTTCCTAAGAAAGCTAGATAATTCTGAGGCCTGTCATTAAATTCAAATTTCTTCACATCAATTCCATTATAAACATTAGCAAAAAACTTTAATTCGGGGAAAGTCCCTTGTTGGCTTAAAGAAATAGAATTATAATAAATATCTTCAGGAAATCTCAAGATTACCTCCTGAACTTCTGGTATATTAAGTCTTCCATGAAGTGTGGAAAGGATAGGAGTGGGAGAAAATTTATTTAGGGGTAAAATTTTAACAGATATATGGACATGAATAATATCAAAATCTTGAGCTCTTTCTAGTAATTCTCCTTGTAAAATATAATAATAAATTTCTGGCTTTGTAATATCCTTTCGATATCTTAACGCTCGGGGAGTAATCGGAACCAGTTTAGCTTTAGTTTTAGAGTCTCCAGAGGCAAATAAGGTAACATCATGTCCGTGTCTTACCAATTCTTCCGTGAGATTATGTACCACTAATTCTAACCCACCATATTTTGGAGGCGGAACTTGCTCAACTAGAGAAGAAACTTGGGCAATTCTCATAAAATTAATGAACGAAAATTAACAATTGATAATTTTCTTGAATATTCTTTCATAATCATCAACCATTCTCTGTACAGTAAAATTCTTTTCTATATGCTTTCGACACTTTTCTCGATTAATTTCTTTAATTCTCTCCACTGCTTCAGTCATCTCGGATATATTCTTACAAATAAATCCTGTTTTTCCGTCCACAATTATTTCTCTTGCTGCCCCCCTATCAAAAGCAATAACAGGGGTTCCGCAAGCCATAGCTTCAATTATAGCTAGGCCAAAAGGTTCAGACCATTTCACAGGAAAGAGAAAAGCTTTGGCATTTCCTAAAAAGGGAACTTTCTCCTGGTCATTAAGCTCAGCAATAAATTGAATTTGCTTTCCGTCAATCTTAGGTTTGACTTTTTCATTAAAATATTTCTGATCTGCTTTATCAATCTTCCCCGCCATGATTAATTTCTCACCAAGCCTTTTTGCCACTTCAATTGCCTCATCTTGTCCTTTTTGACCTACAGAAACAGGGGAAGTAATCCGACCAAACCAAGCAAGATAGTTCTTGGGTTTTGGATTGAATCTAAAAGACTTGATAGGCAGACCATGATGTATAGTGGCAATAAAATTAATATCCTCAGGATAAGACTTTCTTTGATTTTGTGAGATAGTAATAAAATAAGCACCAAGTTCACTTGCATATCTGTATAAAACGTCCCTTTCTGGCCTAGAAGTAGAGTGTAGGGTGGAAACTAAAGGCGCTTTAGCGAATTTCACAAAAGCCAGAGGATCGTGATCTAAGTGATTAGAAATAATATCGAAATTCTGAGCATATTCATTAAAAAATTTGGCCATCATCAAGGTTACAAGGGCTTGAGGCTTTTTAACACTTCCATCTCTTCGAAAACCTTTTGGCCAAACAGATACTAATTTAGCTTTAGTTTTAGAGTCTCCAGAGGCAAATAAGGTAACATCATGACCTCGCTTTATTAACTCTTCTGTAAGAAAGGAAACCACCCTTTCCACTCCTCCGTATTTCTCTGGAGGGATTCTTTCATCCAAGGAAGATAGAATAGCGATTTTCATAGGATTAAGCCCATTATACCACATTTAATCCACCATGTCACTTCTTAGAGTATTTATTACTTCCCTCATTCTAGCTCCATGAGATCCTTTAACCAAGATTACATCCTCTTTTTGAATCTTAGGCTTAAGTAGAGAAGCTGCTTGTTCTGAGTCTTTAGTAATAAATATTTTCTCTTTCGATAAACCACATCTTATAGCCTCTTGAGCAATTATTTTGGCAAGGTTCCCAGAAGTAATAAGTAAATCAACTATTTTAGCTGCTTTCCTACCTACTTCTTTGTGACCTTTTTCTTCAAACTGTCCTAATTCTAACATATTACCAAGTACACCTATTTTTCTTCTATCCCCAGTTATATCTTCTAAAATCTCTAAACTAGCACAAGTGGATTTAGGGTTCGCGTTAAAAGTATCGTTGATTAAAATTGAAGATTTTGGACCTAAAACTTTATTGCCTCTGCCTTCTACAGGCTTTAGGTCTTTCAAAGCAGAAATAATCCTGCCCATTTTCATACCTAAAAAATGGGCACAAGCTATAGCAGCTAGAATTGGATAAATATGATATTTATTGATAATACCAGGGGCATGAACAATGTAGCTCTTGTTTTTGAAATGCAAGTTAAATCTCAAACCCTCTAAACTTACTTTTATCTTATCCGCCCAAATATCTGCTCTTTTGTCTAGACCAAAATAAAACACCTTCGCTTGGGTACTAGAAGCCATATCTCGCACCTTTTGATCATCAAAATTAAGAATAACCAAGCCATGTTTAGGAATACATTCCGCTAAGGCTTTCTTCTCAATAAATACTGTTTTTAGATCTCTGAAATGCTCCATATGTGAAGGAGCAACTGCTGTGACTACGCCTATGTTAGGTCTGACAAGTTTACTCAAATATCTAATTCTTCCTTTTTTCTGGGACCTCAATTCTAAAATTAAAATTTGAGGATATTTTTGAGGAATAATTAAATTATATAACAACTTGGGGATATATTTTAATCCCTTTTTTAATTTTCTAAAAGCTTTTATCCCTAAAATAGAAGCAGAAACAGCAATGTCTGTTGTAAAATCTTCATCTACGGTGCGAGTGGTAAATTTTTTAGAAAGAATGTCTTGTGTAAATTGAGTGGTTGAAGTCTTGCCTATACTTCCAGTTATTCCCACTATTTTTGGCTGATAACGCCACAAAATAAATTGGGCTAATTTTCCTAAGAAATTTCTGATGCTTTTTCTTTGCCAGTTCATTCTTGAAGTATCTTCTATAAATCCTTGAGATGTTCCTAGATATACCTTAGAATTATTTTTCATAATTTAACTCCTTAATTCTTTTATAAATTTCGTCTACATTATTCACTATATGAATAATAATATCTCCTTTTTTTACATATTTTATAGCGTAGTTCAAAGCTTCAATCTCTCTAGGGATATACTGGAACGATCTCGGACCAACCTTCTTTAGTCCCTGAATAAGTAATTTTGGAGTTTCCCCCTTTTTTCTACCATAGCTTGCTTTCTGGAATCCTTTATCAGCCAGCTTATCATACACATAAATTACATCAAAAAGTTCTCCTATTTTTTCTCCTGACCTGACGATATGTTCATTAGTTCTATTTAGACTGCTTCTGACCACCCCAACAATTCTTTCAGGTTTAAACTTTTGAACAGTAGCTATTATGTTTTCAAAAGCTCCAGTATTATGAGCAAAATCTGTAATGATTTTAAATTTGCCGAAATCGAACATACAAGTCCTTCCCTTATTGTGTCTGGGAGACAAACCGAAAGATTTTAATTTTCTTTTTACATAAGGAAGACCTAAATTTAATTTCGGAGAAAAAAAGATGCAAGCCAAAACTGCCATTACATTCTGAATATTAAACAAAGCTTTTCCTTCTAAGGTCAAAGGAATTTTTCGTACATCAATAATTTCCTTTCTCTGGGTAGGTGTTTCTATAAAAATTTTATTTTTATCCAAATAAACAACTTTGCCTTTATCTTCTAAATGTTTTACTAAGTATGGGTTTTTCTTGTCCAAACTAAAGAATATTACCTCTCCTTTGAACAGTTTCTCCATTCTC
>Ga0315543_1000990_pt1 | contig 32484 bp, 23 predicted proteins | sample SalMarSW160210MG_2_FD_203098 | JGI IMG/M metagenome (GOLD analysis project Ga0315543, IMG submission 203098) | Salt marsh sediment microbial communities from the Plum Island Ecosystem LTER, Massachusetts, United States - Salt Marsh Sediment SW1601-210 ... | reverse complement strand
GCCCCGTTTTCTCAGCACGGGTTCCTTGGATTCGTATCATGTGGTCTACCTGACCGACGTTGAGCATCTTGATGAGTCGGCCGTCGCGGCGCTGGAGCGCTACGTGGCCGACGGAGGTGGGCTGGCCTTCTTCATGGGGCCACGTTGCCGCGCCGGCTTCCTCAACGAGGCTCTTTGGCGAAAGGGACAAGGTTTGCTGCCGGTCCCGGTGGCCGGCGAGAGTGAGTTGTTCGTCGACCGGTTGGACAAGGTGCCCGACGTCGAGGTGACCGATCACCCCGTGTTTCGGATCTTCGGCGGCAAGGACAATAGCTTCCTGGCAACGATCAAGGTGAGTCGCTATTTCGCCGCGCCTGAGCGTTGGAAGCCGGATACGGACTCGGCTGCCCGGGTGATCGCCCGATTGCGCGGCGGCGCGCCGCTGGCCGTCGAGCGTTCTTTTGGAAAGGGGCGTCTGGTGGTATGGCTCACCACGGCTGCGCCGATCTGGAACAACGCCGGTGCCAACCCGAGTTTCCCCGTACTGATTCAAGAGATGCAAGCCTATTTGGCTCGCCGTCCCACGGCCGGCATCTCGCCGCCGCTCGGCGCGCCTTTGGAGCTGACTTTCCACCCGGACCGATACAAGGCAAGAGTGGGTTTCTTGACGCCCCACGAAGAAAGTCCCGAAGCGACGCCCCGCGATGCACAGCCGGCTGGCGACGGTCTGCTGCGCGTCCGTTTCACCGAAACCGACACGGCCGGGTTCTACGAGGCGCGACTCCTTTCGACGACAGGCAGCGTCGAGCCTCGTTGCTACGCGTTGAATGTTGACGCCCGCGAGGGCGATCTGGCCCGGCTCGATGCCTCGCAATTAGCCGGGCGATTGGACACCGTCCAGTACACCTACCACCGGGCCGACGCCTTTGAGCTCGGTCAGGAAGATCTGGCCGGTTATAACCTGGGCGACGCCCTGCTCTACGTGCTTGTGCTTCTGCTGATCGCCGAGCAGCTTCTGGCACGCTCGTGCTCGTATCATCCGCCGCGAACCGGCAAGACGGCCTTACCGAGCTTGGGAGGTGCGTCATGACGGTCTTCTCGACGTTGCTGGCCGACGCCGTGACTCGAACGGTCTTCGAGTGGGGCCGTATCCAGTCCAACTCCGACTGGATTTTGCCGGTGGCCGTTGCGCTGGCCGTCATGCTGCTGGTGCGCGTCATCTACCGGAGAGACGCCCAGGAACTGAAGCCCGTACTGGCGTGGACCTTGACGCTGCTGCGGACCCTGGTCGTGTTCGCACTCTTGTTGCTCTATCTGCAACCGCAATGGCGAACCGAACAAGAACGGACGGTCAACTCTCGCGCGCTGGTCCTGGTGGACAACAGTCTTAGCATGGGGTTTGCCGACGGCTCGACGGACACGGTGACCCGCGCCCGTCAGGTTGTCGAGTCGTTCGAGAAATCAAAGATCGTCCAGCGGCTCCGCGCAAAACACGACGTCAGCGTGTTTCGCTTCGGCGAAAAGCTCGAACCGCTGCTTACCCTCGATCGGCTCGTCGAACGGGGTGGGCAAGAAATGGGGCCTGCCGAAGCAAGCCCGGGCGAAGCGGCGGATCCGTCGTTGTCGGAAAAGGTTGCAGAAGAACCGTCCGAGACGATCGATTGGAAAAAGGCACTGGTTCCGGTCGCCATGCAAACCCGCCTTGGCGAGGCGCTCGGCCAATTGATTGACCAGCATCGCGACGCACCCCTTTCCGGTATCATTCTGATCACCGACGGCCGACAGAACGCGGGCATGGCGCCCAAGGCAGCCCTCGGCGCGGCACGCCAGGCCAAAATCCCCATCTTTCCCGTCGGCGTTGGCTCCAACCGTCGGCCCGCCAACCTCCGTGTGAGCGACTTCGTGGTGCCGGCGCGAGCCTATCCGGGCGACCAGTATTCGGTGACCGGCTATCTTCAGGCGCAGCGCATGGCCGGCCAGGTCGTTACCGTCGAGCTGCTGGCCAAGACGGCCGACGCCGGCGCGCCGACCCCGGGCGACGGTGATCTCGTCGAGAGTCGTGAAGTGATTCTCGGCGAGGACGGTGAAGTCTTGCCCGTGCGATTCGCGCTTTCACCCAACGAGCCGGGCCGACAGACGCTCATCCTGAAAGTGGATACACCGGCGGCCGACTCCAATCCGGCCGACAACCGCCGCGAGGCAGACGTGGAGATCATCGATCGAAAAAACCGCGTGTTGTTGCTGGCCGGCGGACCGATGCGGGAATATCGCTTCCTGCGCAACCTGTTGCACCGCGACGAGTCCGTGTTGGTCGACGTGTTGCTCCAGACAGGCCGAGTCGGTATTTCGCAAGAGGCCAACCGGCTGTTGGACGACTTTCCCGCCACGCGGGAAGAGATGTACGAGTACGACTGTGTCATTGCGCTGGACCCCGACTGGCAGATGTTCAGTGACGAGCAGGTCGCCTTGCTGGAAGATTGGGTCGCCGAACAAGGTGGGGGCCTGATTGTCGGGGCTGGAGCGGTCAACATGGGCAATCCGATCAGCGGTTGGATTCAGGACGATCGTATGGCCAAGATCCGCTCGCTCTACCCGGTTGTCTTCCAACGCCGTTTTGCCACCGACACGAGCAGCTACGCGTCCAGCGATCCCTGGCCGTTGGATTTTACCCGCGAAGGGCTCGAAGCCGAATTCCTTTGGCTCTCCGACGACGAGTCCGGCAGCCAACAGGCCTGGGCCGCTTTCCCGGGCGTGTACAGTTTTTACCCTGTCGAAGGCCCCAAGCCCGGCGCGACCGTGCTGGCTCGTTTTTCCGATCCGCACGTCGGCTCGGGCGACCGGCGGCCGGTCTACGCCACCATCCAGTTCTACGGCTCGGGGCGTGTGCTGTATCTGGGGAGCACCGAATTCTGGCGGCTGCGCATGGTCGACGAGACGTACTTCGAAACACTTTACACGAAACTGTTGCGCCACCTGTCACAGGGCCGCCTGTTGCGGGATTCGAGTCGCGGCGTCCTGCTGGTGGATCGCGATCGTTACACGCTGGGCGGCATGGTCGAGGTTCGAGTACAATTGACCGATGCCCGATCGGAGCCGCTTGCAGCGCAAAGCATTGCCATGCAGGTGTTCGGGCCCGGCGGCGCGGTTCGGACTGTCGCGCTGCGTGCCGATCCTAGTCGTGTCGGAACGTTTGCCGGTCGTTTCACCGTGCTCGAAGAAGGCGTCTGGCGGCTCGAACTGCCCGTTCCCGAGAGCGACGACCTGCGACTGTCGCGCCGTGTGCAGGTCAAGATGCCCGACCTGGAACGTGAGAATCCCGAGCGGAACGACGAGCTGTTGGCCAAGATCGCCAGGAAAACCGGCGGCCGCTACTACGTGGGCGTCGAGGCTGCTCTGGCGAGCCGCGGTGCGGATGGCGTGATTGCTCAACTGAAAGATCGCACGAAGACCATTATTCTGACGGCCGCGCCCAGCCGGCTCTGGCAGGAGAACTGGCTCCGTTGGCTCATGCTGGTTGTGTGCGGGCTGCTCTTCACAGAGTGGCTGATTCGACGACTCGTGAGACTGGCGTAAAGAATGGTGAGAGAAACGAGTAGTATGAGGGAGTCCAGGAATAGAAGGTGGCATGCCCTCGCTTGCGTGGGCATGTTTTTCGACAACGGAGCATCCCGGCGCGCAGGGTGCCTGGGCCATAGCGCAGCGCTGGCCCAGACCCTGAAAACCGGGCCTTCGCTGCGCTCATTCCCGGGCACCCAGCAATAGCCACTAGTTTTGAAATGCCTTCTAGAGTGAAAGCTGACTGTGGGGCGGGAGCGCCACGGTATGAAATTCGCCGCGCAGGCGCGGCGGCTAACAACGAATCCCCAATCCCCAATCCCTAACCCCTAACCCATGGCCACCATTGCATCTCCGGGAAGTCCGACACTCGACGCGCCCCTTCGGGCGTCGTTGGATGGGCTGCGCCGGCGGATTCGACGCTACGTGTGGGTCCATGGCCTGAGCACCGTGCTGGGGTGTCTCGGAGTGGCGTTTTGGCTGAGCCTCGTGCTGGATTGGTTCTTCGAGCCGTCGCGCGGACTGCGTGTCCTTCTTCTGTTGGCCGCCGTCGGCGCGCTGGCCGCGGTGGCGATCAACATGGTTGCTCGGCGTTTGCTGGTTCGGCTGACGGACGCGAACATGGCCATGCTCCTGGAACGTCGTTTTGCGCAACTGAACGACACCCTGCTGACCGCCGTTTCACTGAGCACCACGGGAAACTTGTCCGAGCAGCTCGTCGGGGACGACGCCGACAGGAAGCTGCCCACATCCGAGCGGGAGCGTGGCGACCGTCTCCACGGGGAGATGCTCGCCCGAACTGCTCGCGAAGCGTCGCGCCGGATGGGAGCCGTTCGGTTGGGCGACGTCTTCAGCCCGGTTCCTTTACGTCGCAGTTTGTCGGCGGCCGTGCTGCTGCTTCTTACGATCGTCGCATTTGTCTTGCTGGCCCCGAACAGCCTGGGCGTGTGGGCACGGCGGAGTCTCTTGTTGTCCGAAGAACTCTGGCCGCGTCAGACCCGATTGGGTATCGAAGGTTTCGACGACGGTGTGTGCAAGGTCGCTCGCGGCGCGGATCTCGAGATCGTCGCCACGGCCGATCTGGACATGCCGTTGGTTCCCAAGACGGTGGAAGTCCGCTATCGAACCGAGAGCGGCGCCCGCGGCCGTGCGGCGATGAACCGCCAGGGCGTTGCCGTGCCGGGTCGAGACCGGTTCCAGCAATACACGTACACGTTCGAGGGCATCCTCTCGCCGATCGATTTCGAATTGGCCGGCGGCGACACTCGGCTGACCGGGTTGCGCATCGAGGTGGTCGAAAGCCCTAAGATCGAACAGCTCCTGCTCCGGTGTGAGTACCCGGCGTATATGGCCCGGTCGGTACGAGTCTTGCCGGTGATCGGGCCGATGCAGATCCCACAGGGCACGCGGCTGTTGATCGCGGGCCGAGCGAACAAGCCGCTGCTGCACGTCCGCGTAGACACCACCATGGAAGACTTGTCTGCCAAGCCCGTGTTGCCTCAACCGACCATCGACATTGCCGACCGGTCTCGGTTCCGCTGTGCACTGGGCTCGCTCGAAAAAGACGTGGCGCTGTTCTTCACGCTGCACGACACCGATGGGATCGAAAGTCCCCAGCCCGCCCGAGTCGTGTTGGCCGCCATGGCGGACCAGACGCCGGAGTTGTCGGTCGCGCTGTCGGGTATTGGCACGGCGATCACGCCTCGGGCTCGGTTGCCGGTCGTCGGGCACGTCCGGGACGACTACGGCATCGCCCAAGTCTGGTTTGAATATGCTGCAGATCAGGACAAACCCACGCGTGAAGACGTCGCCGCGCCGGAGGGCAACTTGACCGAGCTGCCGGTGGACAACGTGCTGGAGGTGCAAGACCTTCAGCTCGCGCCGGGCCAAAAGTTCCTCATCGGCCTGAGGGCATCCGATCGTTACGATCTGGATCCCGCGCCGCACGTCGGTGCGAGCCAGCGATGGCAGTTGGACGTGGTTACGCCGGAGCAACTTCGCATCATGCTGCAGGCTCGCGAGTTGACCCTGCGGCATCGATTTGAGCGGACGGTTCAGGAAGTGGCCGAAACGGGCGACTCTTTGATGCGCATGCGGTTTGGCCGTGGCCGGTCGTCAACGCCGCGGGCGTCCGACGAGTCCGGCGACGAACCGTCCGACGCCGCAGGCGCGGAGCCGGAGGACAAGTCGAGCGACTCGACCGGCCGAGAACCGGGCGACGCGCCCGAGCCGGGCCCGACGCGCTCGTCGGCCGAAAGCCGCAAGCGCCAATTGGCCGCCGACTCGCTGCGCCTGGAAAGGGCCATCCAGAACAGCCGCAAGAACGGCAACGAGACATTGGGCACGGCGGAGGCGTTTGAGGACATTCGACTTCAGTTCATCAACAATCGAATCGACACTGAGGAGCTGAACATGCGGCTGAAGTCGGGCATTGCCGACCCCCTGCGAGTAATCGCCGAGGAGATGTTCCCGGAGCTGGAAGTCCGACTGCTGGCGCTGCGCGAAGCGCTGGATGATCCGCAGCTTGCGCCGGCCCGACGCGACGCCGCCAAGAGGCAGCTCGATGCGATTCTGGAGGCCATGAGCCGGGTGCTTGGCCGTATGATGGAGATGGAGGATTTCAACGAGGTGATCAAGTTGCTACAGGAAATCATTGAGTCGCAGGAGAATCTCGAAAAGCAGACACGCCAGCGTCACAAGGCACTCTTGCGCGATGTACTGGAAGATAAATGAGTTTTCTGCTATGAAGAAGAGAGTATTCAGGAGTTGAAAGACCATGATCTCCCAGCCCAAGCAACGATACCGGATGATCGCCCTGCTCTTGGCGCTGCTGCTTTGGGGCACCGCGGTGCCGACGAGGCTGATGGCCGAGACGTCTCCGCCCGAAGAACCGGCGAAGGAAACCTCCTCGGCCACCCGGCCTGCGGCTTCGGCTGAGGACCCTTTGGCGATCGAGCAGCAGCGGATCGCCGAGCGGTACAAACATCTTGAGGAAGTCCTGCTGAAAATGGCCGAATTGACCGCTTCGACCGATCCGCGTCGGGCGGCGCTGCTGCGCCGTGTCGTCGCCGAGAGCAAGGATCGCATGGTCGGCGTCCAGTTCGAACAGATGATCAGACTGCTCTCCAAGGGACGTTTGTCCCGTGCCTTGGAGAACCAGAAAGATCTCGACCGCGACCTCCGTGCATTGCTCGAACTGCTCTTAAGCGAGAATCGCGCTGGACAAATTGCTTCGGAGAAGGCGCGCATCCGCGACTACATCAAGCGAGTCGGCCAGATCATCCGCAAGCAGAAGGGCGTTCAGGGGCGCACGGCCGGCGGCGACGACGTGAAGCGTCTGGCCGGCGAGCAGACAAAACTGGCCGAGAAGACGGGCGACTTGGCCAAGGATATCCACAGCCGGGAGGAAGCGGCACAGGGCAGCCCGTCTGGTGCGGATCGACCGGAAGGTTCGAGACCGGATCAGAAGCAAGCGGACGACAAAAAGGGTGGCCAGAAACCGGGCGGCGGTCAGGGACAAGGTGAAGGTTCGCCGGGAGACCAACCGTCCCCGGACACACCACCCTCCTCCGCCCAGCAGCCAAACCCGGCTCGAAAGAATCTCGAAGCCGCCCAGCAGCGGATGCGCGAGGCCCAGAAGAAGCTCGAAAAAGCGCGGCGGAAAGGGGCCGTCGAGGATCAGGAAGAAGCCATCCGCCAGTTGGAGCAAGCCAAAGCCGAATTGGAGGAGATCCTCCGCCAACTCCGGGAGGAAGAAATCGAGCGGATGTTGACCCTGCTCGAGGCCCGCTTCAAAAAGATGCTCGAGATGCAGCGGACCGTGTATAAGAAAACCCAACGTTTGGATAAGGTGCCGCCGGAGTCTCGCCGTCACGAGCACGAAATCGAAGCCAGTCGGTTGAGCCGGAAACAGTCGCTCATCGTGCTCGAAGCGGACAAGGCCCTGTTGCTGTTGCGCGAAGACGGCACCTCCGTGGCTTTTCCCGAGGCCGTTTCGCAGACGCGCGACGATATGCAACAGGTCGTGCTTCGCCTGGCCCGGGCGAGAGTCGGCAAGATTACCCAATCCATCGAAGAAGATATCATCGCCGCGCTGGAGGAGATGATCGAAGCGATCCAGCGGGCAATTGAGGAACAAGAAGCCCGACGCGGGCAGTCGCCACCGCCGCAGGGTCGGCCGCCGGATCCGCCGCTGGTCGACACGCTGGCCGAGTTGAAAATGATCCGCGCTTTGCAGATGCGAGTCAACCAGCGAACGGCCCGTTATTCGAAGCTGGTCGAGGGTCAGCAGGCCAAGGAGCCCGATTTGTTGGACGCCCTTCGCCGGCTGGCGGACTACCAGTCGCGGATCTACGAAATCACCCGGGATCTCGAATCGGGGAAGAACCGATGAATCGGCTAGAAACGATTGCAGCGTTACACCAAGGGTGCCATGGGCGGCTTGTCCGCCCTTGCCCTTGGGCGAATTCTCTGGCCGGCACGGGCAGACAAGCTGCCAGTAGCACCCTTCTCAAATACGCTTTCAGACGCTGGCTACTCAGTTTGCGATACAGTGTTTTCCGCAGAGCACTTATCACCCTGATATTGGTCGCTGTAGGCATCCAGGCCGCCTCGCCGACCGTGGCCGGCGTGACGACCGTGCCCGACGGCCGTCCCTCGGCGGAGGCGCTTCACGGATCGCCGGACTGGGCCGTGCCCACGACGGCGACGGTTCGCGCTCGGGCGATGGCCTGGTTTGAAGAACAACAGGTGGACCAGGCAACACGCAAGCGAGCCGACCGGATTTGGGCAGGTGTGTCCGAGTCGTCGACCGCCGCCGATCGACTTGCCGCTTTGGCGATGACTTTTGCCCTGGCCGACGCCCGAGCCGACAAGCTCATCCGGTTCTGTGCGGCACCTCGCCGCGGCATCGAATTGCCCGGCGTGGCGTGGCTTGACCAAGCGGAGACTCAACCGCTCGTGTCAGCCAATTTGCGGTTGCTGGTCGGTCGCTGGTTGGTGCACCAGTCGCTTTATGACGAAGCGCTCCAGCAGTTGGCCGGCCTGGAGCCGGCGGAGGTTGTCGATCCAGCCTCCTTGTTGTTCTATCAGGCGATTGCGCACCATCGGCTGTTGCGTAAGCAGGGAGCTTTAGACGCGATCGATCGACTGCTTGACGGCCGGCAACATAGCCCCCGGCGTTACGCGGCGTTGGCCCGGCTCATGCAAGAAGACCTTGAAGGACTCAGCGAGGATACCCTGGACCACATCGCCCGGCGAATGCAGGATATCGAACGTCGTCTCGATTTGGGCCGCGCCGGCTCCAAGGTCCGCAAGATCGAGGACGGCGTGATTGAGTCGCTCGACAAGCTGATCGAGAAACTTGAAAAGCAGCAACAACAGTGCCAGGGCGGCGCCAGCAACAATATCCAGTCGAGCCGGCCGGCCGAGGACAGCCGATTGATGGGTGGCCGGGGCCAGGGGCGGGTCACAAGGCGCAGACTCGGCAGTAAGAGCGGGTGGGGAGATCTCCCGCCCAAAGAGCGCGAAGAGGCCCTGCAAGAAATCGGACGCCGGTTTCCCTCGCATTATCGGGACGTCATCGAACAATACTTCCGGAAAATGGCCGGTGAGGAACCGTGAGAATGGCAGTGGCATAATTCAGGAAGGTAATACGTCGAATGTGGAACATGATACTCATTGGCCTTGCCGTGGCTGCCGCTCCCGGCGTCGATCTACAGACGCTCGACGGCCAGCGCGTGCAGGGCAAGCTGGTCGTGCTCGATGCCCAGCGAGTGGTCCTCGAAACGGCCGACGGTCGTCGATCGCTGGCCGTGGCCGACTTGATGAGTCTCAAGCCGTCCGTGGCGCCTCGGTCCACGGTGCCGTTGCCCATTGCGATCGATCTGGTCGACGGTTCCAGGCTTTGCGCGGAGCAATTCGTCGTGACCGACGGACGTGCCCAGATCACGCGTCCCTTTGGCCCGGCGACCTTCTCCACCGACGCTGTCCGGTCCGTGCGTTTCGTCGAGGCCGACGAGCCGGTCTTGAGCCAGTGGAGCCGTCTGTTGGAAAAGCAGTCCGACTCCGACGTGCTGGTGGTACGCAAGGGCGACTCGCTCAACTACCACCGGGGCATCCTCCGAAACATCACCTCCGACCGCGTCGAGTTCGATCTGGACGGCGAAGTCCTACGCGTAAAACGGTCCAAGGTATTCGGCTTGGTCTACTATCATCCTCCCGGTCGCGTGCTGGCCGGGGCCGTAGCCACGCTGACCGACACGATCGGCTCGCGATGGACGGTCCGCGCCCTTGCGCTGGAAGGAAACGTGCTGGAGGTAACCACGCCGGCCGGCTTGACTTTCCATTGTCCGCTGGCACGGCTGGCGCGGCTCGATTTCTCGGAAGGCAAGATCGTCTACCTCGGACAGTTGAAGCCTCGGTCGGTTCGTTGGACGCCCTATTTCGGGCTGAAGGAGGAGCCTCCGTCGCGCGAGGCCTTTTTCGCCCCGCTTCACGACCCGCCCTCCGGTAGCTCACCCTTGGTGCTCGGCGGCAAGCGATACACCCGCGGCGTGGCGCTTTGCAGCCGAACGGAGGTGGAGTACGAGTTGCCCGACGGCTACCGCCGCTTCAAGGCCATCGCCGGGATCGACGACGCGTATCGCCCTTATGGCCATGCCCAATTGGTTATTCGAGCAGACGGTCGTCGGTTGATCGAAACCACGTTGACGGGCACCGAGCCACCCAGAACGATCGATCTGGACATCACCGGCGTCGGCCGGCTGACGATCCTGGTCGATTTTGGCCGGGCGATGGATCTGGGCGATCACGTTGATCTGTGCGAAGCGAGAATCGTCAAATGAGCTTACGCCTTGTTCTCATCCTGTGGGCGACGATGGCTGGGCTGGGACCGGCCCGCTCGGCCGGCGCCGGCACCGAGCCCGCTGCGGTCGACCCGTCGGTTCTGGAAGCCGAGAGCCGACGCATCAAAGTCATGGAAAAGGCCAAAGGGGCCGTCGTGGCCGTTTTTTCCGGCACGGGACGTGGTGGCGGGTCCGGCGTGGTCATTTCGCCCGACGGACTGGCCCTGACCAACTTCCATGTGGTCAAACCGAGTGGTCACTGGCTGAAGTGCGGCATGCCCGACGGAAAGCTCTACGACGCCGTGCTCGTCGGGCTCGATCCCACGGGCGACGTGGCCCTGATCAAGCTCTTCGGTCGCGACGACTTCCCCTCGGCCACCCTGGGCGACAGCGACCAGGTCGCTCTGGGTGACTGGGTGTTTGTTATGGGCAACCCGTTCCTCCTGGCCACCGACCTGCAGCCGACCGTGACCTATGGAATCATCTCCGGCACGCATCGCTATCAATATCCCGCCGGCACGCTCCTGGAATACGCCGATTGCCTGCAGACCGACGCGGCCATCAATCCGGGCAACTCGGGCGGGCCGCTGTTCGATGACCAAGGTCGCCTGATCGGAATCAACGGCCGCTGCTCCTTCGAGAAGCGAGGCCGCGTGAGTGTCGGCGTAGGCTATGCTATCTCAATCAACCAGATCAAGAACTTTCTCGGCTGTCTGCGAAGCGGTCGGATCGTCGATCACGCTACGCTGGGACTTCGCGCGGCTTTCGACGAGGATAGTCGGGTGATCGTCGACGAAATCCTTGAGTCGTCCGACGCCTACCGGCGCGGCATCCGCTATGGCGACGAAATCGTCCAGTTCGCCGGCCGTCCGATCAGCAGTCCCAACGCACTCAAGAACACCGTGGGCGTTTTTCCCAAGGACTGGCGGTTGCCGCTTGGCTATCGTCGCGCCGGGCAGCGTCATGACGTTCTCGTGCGGTTGGCCGGGCTGCACCACGAGAGTGAGCTGTTGGCCAAAACCAAGGGTCGTCGACCGATCCAGCCGCCCCAAGGGCCGAAGCCGCCCGAGAAAGGTCCCGACAAAGGGCCCCAGCCCGAGCGCGGCAAGAAACGCCTGCCCGGCAAGCACCGCTTCTCCATACCGGGATTGCGTGCAAAGCCTCCTATGCCGGAGGTGGTCAAGACCCACTATACCGTGAAGCGCGGCTACGCCAACTACTTCTTCAATCGCCGCCATCAGGAGCGTCTCTGGCGCGGATGGATGGCCTCGGCCGGCCAGTGGCAACCGTCCGGGCCGTGGACCATCGCCGGCACGATCGGGACCGGCAAGCCGTTTCGGATCCAGTTGGATGACCAGGGCGGCCGCATGGAGTTGTCGGGCGAGCGCGTGAAGTGGACGGCCGGCGAGGATCTGGCCGGCGATTTGGCCCCGTCACACAGCGGTGGCCTAATGCCCACCTTGCACCTCTGGCGGCGGCTGGCCGCCGCCGGGCTCGATCGCTTCGGGCAGGTTTACTGCTTCGGTACCGCGCCGTTGGTCGGACACGATCGCCCGGTCGACGTCCTCGTCGGGACCCACGGCGGCGTGACGTGCCGGTTCTATTTCGATCCGGACCAGTACCGCCTGCTGGCGCTGGAGATGTTCCCGGCCGAGGACGTTGACCCGTGCGAGGTCTATCTGGGTGACTACCGGTCCGTCGACGGACGGCTCTTGCCGGGCACAATGGAAGTCCGCTTCGGCGACGAGACGTATGGCCGCTTTTCGATAGAGAAGTTCACCACCAAACCGATTTCACCGCGGTAGTTGGACAGACAAAATGCTCAGACTGTTTACAGATCGATCGAGTGCCCGATGGGGACTGTCCCGATTTTTGCGCAGCAAAAATGGGACTGTCCCCTTCCGAAGACTGCGATCGAGTACGCGACGCGGTCTGTCCCGATTCTGCGTAGCCGCTAGGCGAAGCATGAATGGGACTGTCCCCTTCTGGTCCATTGTCGTGCTGCTGCTGTGCTTGAGCATCCCCAGCGACGTTGCCGGCGCCGATGACCCGGCGGTCCCTCGGACACGACCTCTGGCAGGCGTCCTAGCTGAATTACAGCCGAAGATCGTCAAGATCTACGGTGTCGGCGGTTTTCGCGGCATGGAAGCCTATCAAAGCGGATTGCTCATCTCCGAGCAGGGTCACGTGCTCTCTGCGTGGAGCTACGTGCTCGATACTGACTATCCGACTGTGGTCTTGCACGACGGGCGCAAATTCGACGCCGAGTTGCTCGGGGCCCATCCCCGGCTGGAAATCGCCGTGTTGAAGATCGACGCCACGGGATTGCCCCACTTCGATCTGGCTCGGGCCGTCGACGCTCGGAGCGGCACCCGTGTGCTGGCCCTGAGCAATCTATTCGGCGTGGCCACGGGCAACGAGCCGGTGAGCGTTCAACACGGCGTCGTTTCGGCGAAGACTCTGCTGGCGGCTCGCCGCGGCACCTTCGATACCCCTTACGATGGTCCGGTCTACGTGTTGGACGCGATGACGAACAACCCGGGCGCAGCGGGCGGCGCGCTGGTTACGCGAGATGGTCGGCTCGTCGGCATCCTGGGCAAGGAATTGCGTAACTCGCTAAACCATACGTGGCTCAACTACGCGGTTCCTATCGAACAGGTGCGGCCCACGGTCGAGCAGATCCTCGCCGGCAAGTATGTTGCCGAAACGGAGAAGAAGAAAGACCGAAAGCCGGCCCGCTCGCTCACCCTGGCCGATCTGGGCATCGTCATGGTGCCCGAGGTGTTGCCTCGCACACCGCCTTATGTCGACCTGGTCCGTCCCGATTCCCCGGCCGGGCGTGCCGGTCTGAAGCCCGACGACCTCGTGATCCTGGTGCGTGACCGGCTGATCCAGTCGTGTCGGATGCTTCGCGAAGAGTTCCAGTACATCGAGCGGGACGCCACCGTGCACATGAGCGTCATGCGCAATGGGCAACTGATGGAATTCACCCTTGAGGTCCCCAAACCATGAACCTGTCGGCAAGCTGGGTGCCATGGCCACGCAAGCGTGGCCATGGTCAATGGTCAAGAAACATGCTCACGGCAAGCGTGAGCATGGCACCCCAACAAGAACCGAGCCGCGCCCGTAAGGAAGCGGTCCCTCAAGCTTGCCCATCATACCGCTCCCTTACGGTCACGGCTCGGTTTCCTCGGAAATGGTCCGCCGTGCTGATACTGCTGGCGATAGCTGCTACCGCGGCGGCCGGCGATGATCTCCCGTTACGCGAACAGAAAGCATTTCAAGCAGCCGTCCAACGCGTCGCGCCATCGGTGGTGCGCATCGAGACCGTCGGCAGGCGCGAGCGGCTGGGCAAGCTGGTCTTGGGCACCGGGCCCACGACCGGACTCGTGGTCAGTCCCGAAGGGCTGATCGTCTCCAGCGCGCTGAACTTCCTTCGCCGGCCCGATTCGATCCTCGTCCAACTGCCCGATGGAACTCGAAAACCCGCTCGTCTTCTGGCGACCGACCACAGCCGCATGCTCGTATTGCTGAAAATCGAAGTCCTCGCGCCACTGGCCGTGCCCGAGATGGCCCCGCGCGAGCGGATGCGCGTCGGCCAATGGGCAATCGCCGTGGGACGCACCTTCGAGGGCAATCGGCCGAACATGTCGGTCGGAATTATCAGTGCCGGCTGGCGCATTCGCGGCCGGGCCATTCAGACCGACGCGGCCGCCTCACCCAACAACTACGGTGGACCCCTGCTGGATATTCACGGTCGGGTGCTCGGCGTCCTTACGCCGCTCTCGCCCAAGCCCGGCGAGAAGGTCGGCGGGTTGCAGTGGTACGACTCGGGCATCGGCTTTGCGATTCCGGTCGACGACATCCTCCGTGCCTTGCCGCGGCTCAGTCGAGGCGAGGATCTGTATCCGGGCCTGATGGGGATCGGCTTCCTCCGCTCCGACCCGAACACGGCCGAGCCGATTGTGGCCGCCTGCCACCCCGGCTCGCCTGCCTATAAGAAGCTGAGGCCGGGCGATCGTATCACGGCCGTCGACCGCTCGCCGGTGGATCGCGTAGCCGAGGTGAACGACGCGGTCGGACGATACTATGCCGGCGACAAAGTCACCTTGACCGTCCAGCGCGACGGAAAACGGATCGAGCGCCGCTTGACCTTGGTGGCCAAGCTGCCGCCCTACGCGCGTCCGTTTCTGGGCATTCTGCCGCGACGCGACGCGACAACGCCGTCCGGTGCGGTGACGGTTCGCTACGTTTATCCGGATAGCGGCGCAGCCGGCGCGGGCATCAGGGCCGATGACGTTCTGCTCTCGCTGGTCGACAAACCTCTGGCCGGCGCCGACGACCTTCGGCGGCAAGTCGCTCTGCTCGAGCCCGGCGACGAAGTGAAACTCGACATCCAGCGCGACGGGACGACCCGATCGGTTTCGGCCAGGCTGGGACCAGTGCCGGAAGCGTTGCCGGTCGAAGCTCTGCCGCCGGCCCGGGCCGAAGGACCCTCCAAGAAGGTCGGCCGAGCCGCGCGCGGCAAGGTGATGATCACCGTGCCCGAGATCGAAAACAAGGCCTGGGCCTACCTTCCCAAGGACTACAGCATGACGATTCCTTGTGGCGTGGTAGTCTGGCTCGACGCGCCCGGCGCGGTCGATGATGCAGGCATCCTCAAGCTGTGGAAGCCGGCGTGTGACCGGGGCGAGTTGATTCTGTTGGTGGTCAAACCGGCCAACCCAACCGCCTGGTTACCGGGCGAGGAGGCGGTCGTTGCCCGAGTCTTGGACGAACTGATCAGCCAATACCCGATCGACGCCAATCGGATCGTGGTCCATGGTCACCAAGGCGGCGGCACACTAGGCTATCTGGTGGCATTTCGCCACCGTGACTTGATTCGGGCGGTTGCCACGGTCGACGCGCCGCTGCCGGGTCCTGCGCCATCGGCCGAGCCGGTCCACCCGCTGGCGTTCTACCTGGTCACGGTCGAGAAATCACCCGCCGCCGCCCGGATTGCCCGATCGATCAAAGCACTGCGCAAAGCCAACCATCCGGTCCAGGAGCAATCGATCGGCGAGTCACCACGTTACCTATTGCCGGACGAAATCACACGATTGGCCCAGTGGATCGACACGCTGGACCGGATTTGATCCACGTAGGACGAAGACCGCGGGCTGCCCAGGATTATGCAAGGGCTAGCAGCGATAGCACGAAAGTGGTTGCCACAATGGAGTCAATTTGGCCAGTCTAACAAACCTCGCATTGATTCCGAGACTACGACCTCCGTCTCCGGTGATGTAAGTCCTTGTTTCTCAACGTGGCCATGCTGCCAATGCTAGCACTTGCATAATCCTGTGCCGCCCGCGGCTATCAGTTTTCTGATTCCCCAATCCCTAATCCCCAGAGCGTCCATGCGTCGACACCCGATCGGAATCATCGCCGTCGTTTTGCTCTGCGGCGCGGCCGTGCTGTGGCTCTGGCCGCCGGTCGAGGGCGGCTACCCGGCGCTGGAGGCGGCGTTCTGGCGTGTCGGCGCGGTGATGGCCCTGCTCTGGCTGGCCTATCCCGACCTGCACCGGCTGCCGGCGTGGCTCTGGGGTGTTCTTCCTCTCCTATTCATTCTGCTGGCTTTGCGACCACGGTGGTTCATCTACCTGATTCCGGTGCTTTTGGCTATCGGCATTCTACGATCGTGGAAACGCGCAGAGCGACGGTGAATGGCGGCGATTTGAGAACCACAGAGACACAGAGGCACAGAGAACAAGTAATCAGATCCTCTGTGCCTCCGTGTCTCCGTGGTTGCCTTTCCGATCACCCGGGCGTATCGAGATGAGGATCCTGGCCCATCTGGCGCTGCATTTTCTTGCGTTCCTTCTCGAAGTACATCAGCGCTTTTCGATCGCGGAAGTGGCGTCGTTCGACTTTGCGTTGGGCCCGGCGAAAGATACCGGCGAACTTGTCGAAATCGCCGTTGCTCGCTTCGCCGATGGCCTCGTACCTTTTGGCCTTCTTCGGTCCCAGTCCGTTCTCGAGCAAGTCATCGTCCAGGGCCAGGTATTGGCGATAGGTGCCTGGGTCGCCTTGACGGCCGCAGCGCCCGATCAATTGCAGATCGATCCGCCGCGCGTCGTGCATCTCGGTGCAGATGACGTGCAGGCCGCCTATCTCGGTAACACCTTCACCCAATTTGATGTCGGTTCCGCGGCCGGCCATGTTGGTCGAGACGGTCACCTTGCCTTTCAGCCCGGCGCGGGCAACGATGTCCGCTTCTTCTTCGATACGATGGGCGTTGAGCACCTGGTGGTCGATCCCGTGCTCGGTGAGCATTTTTGAGAGGAGCTCGGATTTGTCGATCGAGCGGGTTCCGATCAACAAGGGCCGACCTTCGTTGTGCATCTGGACGATTTCCTCGACCACCGCCTCCCAGCGGCTCGTCTGGTCGGCAAGGATCCGGGTGGGAAGTTGCTCTCGTATCACCGGCCGGTTGGTCGGAATGGGAATGACGTGGCACTTGTAGATCTTGTTCAACTCACGCCGGGAGGAGCGAGCCGTGCCGGTCATGCCGGCCAGCTTCTCGTAGCGCAAGAAAAAGTCCTGTACGGTGATTCGCGCGGCCTGGCCCGTGGCCACCGTGACCTCCACGCCCTGCTTGGCCTCGACGGCCTGATGGATTCCTTCGCGCCATTTGCGTCCCTCGCCCAATCGGCCGGTGAATTCGTCGACGATCACGATCTCGCCGTCGCGCACGACGTATTGCCGATCGAGCGTGTATTCGCGAGCCACCATAATCGCCCGTTCCACGAACTGATAAATGTTGACCATGCCGACGGTGTCCATGGCCTCCGGTTTGGGCAGCGTGCGGACCTTCTGGCGCCCGGCGCGGGTGAGCTCCGCCTTGCGCTTGTCATGGTCATATTCGTAATCCTCATCCTCGACGAACTCCGCAGCCATCTGGGCACTCCAGCGGTAGCATTCCACCTCGAGCTTCTCCGCTTCGGTGGGTAGCGCGCTGATGATCAACGGCGTGCGTGCCTCGTCGATCAGGATGCTGTCCGCCTCGTCGACCAGGGCGAAATGGGCTTCGCGCTGGACGGGCTTTTCGCCTTTCCCTTGGCCACCCTGCCCTAACATGCCGCCCAACAGATCGTTCTGACCCTCGCGAATCCGTCGCAGCAGCAGTCGATCACGGAGAAAGTCGAAACCGAACTCCTTGGCCGTGCCGTAAACCACGTCGCACGCGTATTCCTTGCGACGTTGAGGTTGGGGCATCTGCGTCTCGATCACGCCGACAGAGATCCCCAAGGTCTCGTAAACCGGCCGCATCCATTCGGCGTCGCGCCGGGCCAGGTAGTCGTTGACCGTGGCCAGGTGGCACCCTTTGCCGGTCAGCGCGTTGAGATACATCGGCAACGTGGCCGTGAGCGTCTTTCCCTCGCCGGTCCGCATCTCGACGATCGACCGATAAAACATGGCGATGCCGCCGAGCAATTGCACGTCGAAATGACGCATGTTTATCTTGCGGCGTCCCGCTTCGCGGATCAGGGCATAGCCTTCGGGCAGAAGCCGGCCGAGCGGCTCGCCGCTGCGGGCGCGATAACGCACCGATAGACTGCGCTTGCGCAGCTCGTGGTCGGAGAGTTCCATCAGTTCGGGCTCATACTCGGCGATCTTCGGCAAAAGCTGTGCCCAGTGTGCAAGGCGAACCTTTACCGGCCCACCCGGCAACGCCGCGATCCGTGACTGATAACCCGATGGAATCTCGCTCAATGGTTCACTCGTGACGTAAGGTATTTAGCCCGGCCGATCGGCGCCACCCTCGTCGGCGCACGGAGGTAACCCGTTGCATATCGTCAATTATACGGCGCAGACGAACGTTTCGGAGTGCCGGGCTGGAATCGCGGACGAGAAAGGGACGACGTGAGACTGGATTTCATCCGAAGCCGATCGTAATGGGTGCCATGGGCGGCTTGTCCGCCCTTGCCAGCGTGCTATTCCGCAGCGGCAGACAAGCTGCCGCTGGCACCCAAGCTGTTCTTCGGGCAAGGGCTATTTCCCGATCGGCCGCAACTCGGCCACCTCGTAGACCGGAGCATAGCCCCAATCGTCGTTCTCGCCGCTGAGCAAGCGTCCACGGACCTCGATGAAATCGCCCTGCTTCTGGCCCGACAGGAGCGACGACTCACCCAGCACGACGCTCCCGCCGTAGCGGTCCGTCTTGCCGTCGATGGGGATGTAGCGAAGTCTCCACCGCTTGGCAATCTCGGAATACTCAAGTCGGCCCCTGAGCCAACCATACTCAGGATCGTGCCCATACCGCAACGGAGGGGAGAAGACCGTAGACCCCTTGCCGGCCGGGCGAGCCGACGAGTTGTCGTCCCCGGACGTTGCCCGGGTCCGTGTTACCGTCGACCGCCGGGCACCAGACGCGATGGTGCCTGAGGCCGGCTGAACCGTCCGGTCGATCCGGCCTTGCTTGGCGGCTCGGGTTCCGCGATCGGGAAGATCCCTGATGTCGATGATCCGACTGGGTAAGATGATCCGTTGCGGGGCTCGCTCGGCAACTTGTGTCGACCGGCCGGAAGCCACCGGCGCGCTGTTAGACGCCGGTGCGCTCCAACGAGCCGCCGACTGTTTCTCCCCGGAGGACGTCCCAGCCAGTAGCTGCGCCTTATTCGGCTCGGAAGAGCGTGTCATCCCGATGGAGGATCCGGCCTGGTGGCCTGCCGAAGTGGCGCGGGGCTGCATGACGCGGACAATCCGCTTCCGCTCGGGCGCCGGCGAGCAACTTCCCCTGTTCGAGGCCGAGCACACCCCGGCGCTGGACAACGGTGGTTCGGCGGCGGCGCTGCTCGGCACGCTTTCCCCCGCAGTGTTCTTCCAGGAGGCGACCGGATCTGGGGTCGCGCTGGTGCCGGTCGCCCGGCGGTCGCCGCGATTGGGCGTCACGGCGGACAGCTTTCCACCGGTGGCATAGTAGGGATCGCGGGAGGTTTGCGGTACCGACGAACCGGTGCCGGGCGGCGGTATGGCCGTTCGACCGAAGAAGGGATCCGGCGCGAGCGGCTTTCGGCCTGCGCAGCCGGCAAGTAGAACCATTAGCCCAATTAGGAAGAAAGGCCGTTTCATCGGGCGGACTCCTTTCCACCTCGGCGACGGCTCGGCCGAACCGGCGCCGACAAGAGATGTCGGCACGGCGGCCGCGTACCGGTCTACGGATTATCTCCCCCGAAAGATCTACCTAAGAGGATGCGTAGGTTAGCGTTTTTCCGATCGCTGTCCAGACCGATTTGGCGGGAAATGGGAACCGCGGAGGGACGGAAACGTCTGTCGGGGGATCAACAATACAGGGCCAACCCGCAAGCTTGCCCCAGATGGTCACCGCGCGGAAGCCAGCTCGGAATCGACGTAAGGGTTTCTGATCCGCAGCGGTCGGGCCGTCGATTTGTCACGAGCTGCTCCTTCCCTCACTTTAGGGGTAACGAAGGGGTTCGTGATCCGCAACGGAGCCACGCCCTCAGACGGCTGCCTGGAGACGATTACCGATCTGTAGGACGTCACGTAATGCGGCATGTAGTACACCGGAACGAAGTAGGAGAAGTAGGGTGGTCTTTCATGGTATAGGCCGGGTGGAGCGTAGCCGTGGAAGTACCCCCGACAAGAATACGGACCCACACAACACCAACCGCACGCACTCGGTGCCGAAAGACTGAGGACGAAGAAAGCGGCCAACAGAGAAACGACTCTTGGTTTCGTATCCATAGCAGTTGCCTCATTTATGCTAACCGTTAGAGTTTCACTATATTGTTAGTTGTTATGGTAACGCTATCCTTCAGAGACACAACCCACCGACCTGGCGGATAATGCGAATCCCCCTATTCTGATGGTGCGTCGTGCCCGATCACTCCCGCGGCAACTCGTGACCCGGCGGGACCGGAATGAGAATCAGTTCGGAGGAGTCCTCCGACTGGGCGGTGGGGTCGAGCTCTGGCAATGGAAACACTTTCTCGCTGCCGGGCACATCGGGCACCCCGTGGACGATCGTGCCCAGGTCTTCTTCCGAACAACCGCGCTGACAGCCGGACGCAGCCAAGAAAAAGGCCAGAATTACGGTCAAGGCGACCGCAGGCAAGCTACAGACATCTCGCACGCCGGACACTCCTTGATGAATCAGGTACAATCGACGAGTACAGACACCAATTCTAGTCCCGCCGCCCAGCGAATTACACCCCCCGGCTCATGTCGCCCGAGCAGTTGACGTCCCAACTCAAGCAGGAGGCCCGTCGCCTTGGCTTCGATCTGGTGGGAGCCGCTCCGGCGGTGGAACCGTCCAGCTTCGGTCACCTGGAGAACTGGCTGGCCTCGGGCCATGCCGGCCGGATGAGGTATTTGGCCGATCGCCGCGAGGCCTATCGCCATCCGCGGCACGTGCTCGAGGGTGTCCGAAGCCTGCTGATGCTGGCTGTCGGCTACCGCTCCGACGAGCCAGCATCGATCGGGCCCGGTCAAGGCAGGATCTCACGGTATGCATGGGGGCTTGACTATCACGACCTGATCCGTCGGCGACTCGACCGTCTGGCCGAGTTTCACCGCCGCCTGACTCCCGGGGCGGTGGTCCGTGGCGTGGTCGATACAGCGCCGCTGTTGGAGCGTGAGTTCGCCGCGCGGGCCGGGCTGGGTTGGATCGGTAAGAACACCATGCTCATCAACCGCCAGCGGGGCAGCTGGGTTTTTCTTGCGGCGCTGCTGAGCGGCAAGGAGATGAAATACGATGCTCCGCAGACGAAATCGCATTGCGGTTCCTGCCGAGCGTGTCTCGATGCGTGTCCTACCGGCGCGTTGATCGAACCTTATCGCCTCGATGCCCGGCGGTGCATCAGCTATCTGACGATCGAGCTGCACGGGTCGATCGACGAGGAGCTTCGCGAGCCAATCGACGACCGGCTCTTCGGATGTGACGCGTGCCAGGAAGTCTGCCCCTGGAATCAACAAACACGCGTCACACAAGAAGAGAGCCTCCGGCCGTGTGGGGGTGCAAATCCGATCGATCTTGCTGAACTCTTCACGCTCGATGAGGAAGCGTTTCGTCGCCGGTTCCGTCACACCGCGCTGTGGCGGGCGCAGCGTCGCGGGCTATTGCGCAACGCGGCGATCGTATTGGGCAATCAACGCTCGGCGGGCGCGACCGCCGTGCTACAGCGAGGTCTGGACGATGCTGATCCGGTGATACGAGAGGCCTGCGCGTGGGCGCTGGATCGCCGCGAGGAACGGCTGCGGGATCGCGAGGAGTGACCGCGGGCTTCCGCCCGCGGCTATCACGACGATACAATAGAAATCATGATCATAGCCGTGGGCGGAAGCCCAGGGGAAACAAGACGATGTTCTGACCATTGGTTCAACCGCTCTTATGGCCGTTTACCTCTTCACGTTTCACGGCTACCGAACCTGGCGTCCCGACAATCCCCGCGGATTCGTGAGACAAGGACCAGGAGTTCGTGACCCCGATCCGGCCACGGCCAAGCTCTATGATTCCCAAACATAGCAACAACCGATGCGATTCGACCGGCCACATCAGCGAATTCTGGTCTGGATTGTGTATGACGCTTGCCGGCGTCGAAAGTGGCGACTCCACTTCATCGCCACCGAGTCCACGCACGTTCACATCCTGGTCAGTTGGCATGAATACACACTATGGGGAGAAGTAAGCACTCGACTGAAGAACCTGATGAGTCTTGCGCTAGGCAGAAAGCTGCGAAGCCCGGGCCACAAGTGGTTCAGTCGCAAGGGAAGTCAGAAGCGAGTACAAAGCAAGAGACATTTCGATTATCTTGTAGAGCACTATCTCCCGAGTCATGGCGGGCTGTTTTGGCGCGAAGGAGACACGCCACCGACGGAGCCGCTGGTTGATGTGAAGAAATGACCGCGTGACCGCGGGCTTCCGCCCGCGGCTATCATAGAGGGACGATGAGAGACACGATCATAGCCGTGGGCGGAAGCCCACGGGAAAGGTGGTCCCGACACCGTCTCAATCATCTTCGGCGATCTGTCTCGGATCGGGATATCGACCCGGCAGGTCTTCAGCATACCACCGCGCCAGTACCTTTTCCAATTCCTCCGGCCGATGCACCTTGATGAATGCGTCGCGGACTTTTTCGCCTTCCGGATGAAGTCGGGCATATTTGATGCCGAACTTGCGCATCTGCCGACCGCAGCGCCAAGAGCCATAGGTCTCTTCGGCCATCCGGTAGTGCTCGAGGATCACGTTGCGCTGCTGGTGTAGCGAGGGTGGCGGCGGCAAGCGCCCCTCGGAGAAAAGCATCCGTGCTTGCTGGAAAATCCATGGATTGCCGATAGCTCCCCGGGCGACCGCCACACCGTCGACGCCCGTGGTGCGCATCATGTCGAGGCACGCCCGGGCGGTAAACAGGTCGCCGCTGCCCAAGACGGTTTTGTCGCCGGCGTGTTGCTTCACCTGGCGAAGAAACTCCCAAGAAGAGGTCCCTTCGTAGCGCTGCTGGACGGTTCGACCATGAACGGTGATCGCCGCGGCGCCCAGCGCCATCGCGCCGTCAAAAATTGCATAAAACCGATCCGTGCTCTCGTGACTTTCGTCCAGCCCGCGGCGCATCTTGACCGTTAGCGGGATTTCCGGCGGCAGCGCGTCGCGGACCCGCCCGACGATGTCCAACGCCGTCTTGGGCTGGCCTAACAAGTACCCGCCGCGCCGTCGCCCAAGCACTTTGCGGACCGGACAGGCGAAGTTCAGATCGATCGCGTCGAAGCCGGCTTCGACGAGCTTTCGGGCCGCCGGGCCGAACTCCTCCGGCGCGTTGCCCATCAATTGAGCTCCGCACGGATGTTCCTCGTCGGTCACGCGAATGAACCGCTTGGCCTTTCTGCCCCGGGAGACTTGCATGACGAACCGATCGAGCAAGACTTCGCAGAGCGTGTAACCGACACCGAGCCGGCGTGAAATGACCCGCATCGGCCAGTCGCTGTAGCCGCCGAGCGCGGCCTGCGTGACGGGAAAGCCGATCTCCAGTGGGCCGATTCGCAGCGGTGGGAATTCGTCGGGCATTGTCAGCTACTTGCTACTAATGCAGCACCGGGCAGAGGTCGAACCACTGGCGGCCCTCGTGCTGCATCCACTCGCTCGACGTCGCGGGTCCCCAGACACCCGACTCATATTGTGCCAGCTCGGGCAGTCCCGAGTCCCACGCGCGCTGGATCGGGTCGATGATCCCCCAGGCCAACTCGACTTCGTCGGCCCGGGCGAACAGACTGGCGTCGCCCTGCAATACGTCCAGGAGCAATCGCTGATAGGCCTCGGGCATTTCGCCGGCGAACCGGCGCCGAAAGTTGAAGTCCAACTCGGTCTGGCGCAACTGCATTCCGGCGTCGGGCACCTTCGTCTGGAAGTGTAACTGGATGCCCTCGGCCGGCTGGATCTGCAGCACCAGACGATTGGCCTCGTGCAGGTCCCTGGGCCCTTGATCGAACATCATGTGGGGCGGCTGGCGAAACTGGATCACGATCTGCGTGGTCCGGCATGACATCGCCTTGCCGCTTCGCAAATAGAAGGGCACGCCCTGCCAACGCCAGTTGTCGATCGACAAGCGGACCACGCCGAAGGTGGCCGTCGGGCTGTCGGGCCCCACGCCCGGCTCATTGCGGTACCCTTGATACTGACCCCGCAGCGTCCGGCCGGGAACGTCTTGGGAACGCATCGGCCGGATAGCCCGCAGCACCTTGACCTTTTCGTCGCGCACGGCGTCGGCCTCGAAGCGAGAGGGCGCCTCCATCGCCGCGAGCGTGAGCAGTTGCAGCAGGTGGTTCTGGAACATGTCGCGCAGGATGCCGGCCGAGTCGTAATAGCTGGCCCGACGCCCTACCGTCAATGCTTCGGCCGCCGTGATCTGCACGTGGTCGATGTAGTTGCGATTCCACACCGGCTCGAAGATCGTGTTGGCCAGCCGCAGGACGAGCACGTTGCTGACGGTTTCCTTGCCCAGATAGTGGTCGATCCGATAGACCTGGGGTTCACGGAAAACCCGATGCACCGCGTCGTTGAGCCCTCGGGCCGAGACCTGATCCGTGCCGAACGGTTTCTCAATGACCACGCGGCATCGCTCGCACGACGGTTCGACCAGGCCGGCCGCGCCCAATTGGGCAATCGCCGGCTCGTAGAACCGCGGCGCGGTGGAAAGATAGTAAACGCGAGTCGTCTCGGCGCCCGCTTCCAACTCATCAAGCGTCCGTCGCAGCACGGTGAAGTCGTCGGCCTGCTCGATATCACCCTGCTGGTAGAAGATCGCCCGGGCAAACGACCGCCAGAGCGAGCCGTCCAGTGCCTGGCCGGCGCACTCGGCGGTCGATTCGGCAAGCTTCGTTCGCCACTGATCGTGCGTGAAGGGCGTACGCGAGAAGCCGACGATGCGAACCCCCTCGGGCAGCCGTCGCTTGCGGTGAAGCTCCCAGAGCGCGGGCAGGAGCTTCCGGCTTGTCAGGTCGCCCGAGGCACCGAAGATGATGATGGTATGGGACATGGAACCGACGCTCTTACGAGTACCGATGACGGATCATGTCAAGTGTAGCGTCCGGATGCTCCGAGGCAAGGGTGGTGGGTAGCCTGCGTTCAAGGGTAGCACCGATGATTTTGCGGATTAGGCGCTACTGCCTGAACTTGGCTCAACCGCAAAATCGTCGGTGTTGCGGAGCAACAGGAGGCCATTCGGCCGATCGTCACATTCCTCTTGCCGCTGCGCGGCACCGACGATTCTGCGTTCGGGCAACCTCCCCAGGGCAAGAATCACTCCGCAGAATCATCGGTGCTACCCGTTGTTGCACGGCGAAACCTAGAGCCAAATCGCGGTGAACCCACCGTCGACGTTGATATGGGTCCCGGTGATGAACCCACCAGCCTTGTTGGAAACCAACAGCAACAGCGCGCCGATCAACTCCTCGGGTTCCCCGAAGCGGTGCATCGGAGTGCCGCTCATGATCTTCTCGACCCGCTCGGGGCTCAGCAGCTTGCGGTTTTGTTCGGCGGGAAAGAAGCCGGGGCAAATGCAATTGACGCGAACGCCCTTGGTCGCGAAATCATCGGCGATGTTTCGCGTCAGGTTCAGCACGCCGGCCTTCGAGGCCCCGTAGGCGAACACGCGCGAGAGCGGCAGATGCGAGGTGACGCTGCCGATGTTGACGATGGACCCGCTGCCGTGCTCGACCATGTGACGGCCGAAGACCTGGCAGGTGAGAAACGTGCCCTTGAGGTTGACCGTGAGGATGCGATCCCATGTTTCCTCGGGATGGTCGAGGAAGTCGCTTCCGAAATTCACGCCGGCGCAGTTGACGAGGATGTCGCAACGGCCGGTCGGCTTTTTGGATTGCTCCAAGAGGGCTTCGATCGAGGACCGCTGGGTGACGTCGACCAGGGCGAAGCTCGCCTTGCCGCCGAGCCCTTCCAGTTCGGCCACCCGAGTTTGGCAGCCTTCTTCGGTCATGTCGGCCACAACTACGCCGGCGCCGGCCTGCACCAACCCGCGACAAAGCGCGCCGCCCAACACACCGGCTCCGCCGACGACGACGGCCGTTTGACCATCGAGCCCGAACAGATTCTGCAAGTATTGAGACGTCATGATTTGTTCTCCCCGTTATTGGCGGTGGGGTGGCATGCTCACGCAAGCGTGAGCATGTTTTTTCACCTCCGGGCATCCCGGCGCGCCGGGACGCGAGCGTGGCCATGGCACCCCGCGCGCGTCGCGATGCCTACTCCGCGGAATCATCAGTGCCACCCACCAGTCTACTCCGGTTGTTTTCGCTCGCGGATCCAATCCGTATGAAAAGGTCCCTCACCCGGTTTGTCAAGGCGGTGGTAGGTATGGGCGCCAAAATAATCGCGCTGTGCCTGCAGCAGATTGGCCGGCAGCCGCTCGCTACGATAGCTGTCGTAGTAGGCCAGCGCGGCGGAAAACGCGGGCGTCGGGATGCCCAGGTCGATCGACGTCTTGACGACCTCGCGCCAAGCATCTTGCGACGACTCGACGGCCTGCTCGAAGTAGGGATCCAGAAGCAGATTCTCCAATTGAAGATTCTTGTCGAAGGCCTCCTTGATTCGCTCCAGGAACACGGCTCGAATGATGCAGCCGCCGCGCCACAACAGCGCGATCGGACCGAGGTTCAGCTCCCAATCGTGCTCCCGGGCGGCTGCCTGCATCTGGACGTAGCCTTGGGCATAGCTGCAGATCTTCGAGGCGTAGAGCGCCTTGCGAATCTTCTCGACAAACGCCTTCGTGGCAGCCGGATCACCCTTGCCGCACGTGCACGCGCACGGGCTGGGACCACGCAATTGCTTGCTCGCCCGGACGCGGGCTTCCCTCATGGCCGAAATAGACCGGGCGTAGACGGCCGTCGTGACCAGCGTGCTGGGCACGCCGAGATCCAGCGCCAGTTGGCTCATCCATTTGCCCGTGCCCTTGGCGCCGGCCGTGTCGAGGATCAGGTCGACCAGGTACTGGCCCGTTTCTTCATCCTTCACACTGAAGATGTCGCGCGTGATTTCGATCAGGTAGCTGTCCAACTCACCTCGATTCCACTCGGCAAACACGTTGTAGATTTCGTCGTTCGACATGCCCAGCGCGAGTTTGAGCATCCAATAGGCCTCGCAAATCAACTGCATGTCGCCGTATTCGATTCCGTTGTGGACCATTTTGACATAGTGCCCTGCCCCGCGGCTGCCGACCCACTCGCAACATGGAATGTCATTGTTGGGGCCGACCTTGGCCGAGATGGCCTGGAAGATCTTTTTGACGAGCGGCCAGGCATCGGGGCTTCCGCCGGGCATCATCGAAGGGCCGAACCGTGCACCTTCCTCGCCCCCGGAGACGCCCGTGCCAATGTAAAGCAACCCTTTCGACTCGACGAACTTCGTGCGGCGCTCCGTGTCGCGGAAGTTGGTATTGCCGCCGTCGATGATGACGTCGCCCGGATCAAGTAGATCGAGCAACCGCGCGATCACCGAGTCGATCGGGGAGACCTCGGGATAGAGCGTATCCTCGATTGCGGGCACGGCGTCGGGGCTCTTGATCATCAGCATGACCTTGCGCGGAGGGGCCAGGTTGTCGACCAGCTCGCCGAGACTGTGGCAGCCGACGATTTTCCGTCCCTTGACGTCATCCCGGTTGACGAAGGCGTCGACCTTGCTTGTCGTCCGGTTGTAGACGGCCACGGAGAATCCGTGATCCTCCATGTTGAGAACCAGGTTTTGGCCCATCACGGCCAGGCCCATCAAGCCGATGTCGCATTTGTCTGCCATGGTATTGCTTATGATTTCGTTCTCTTGGACAGCACGCACGATGCGCGAAAAGCACGCATCGATCAAATCCATTTGGTGCGTGCTTTTCACGCACCCTCCTACTACTTCGAGCTGCAGGAACAGCAGCCACACTCGTCCACCGGCCAGGGCGGCTGGTCCGGCAGGTAGCTTTCGAACTCGTCGAGCAACTGCTTCTGATAGTCGCCGGAGAGGGTGCCCGAGAGGAAACGTCCGATGCCCTCCTCGAAGAGTCGCTTCCAACTGGCTTCCTCGCTGCCCGGATTCACTGGGAAGAAAAGCGCGTCGTTGGCCACGGCCGCCTTGTAATCGCCCGGTGCGTCGCCGACCATGAGCACACAATTCGGTTTGTATTGGGAAGCCACCTCGAGCGATTGCTTTTTCGTGCCGATCTCCTGACCGCAGATGGCGACGACGTGTTTGGCCAGATCGTGCTCTTCCCACTCGCGGACCAGTGCTTCCTGGGGTGTGGCCGAAACGACCATGATATCGGCCTCGCCGTCAAGCTTCTCGAGGCACTCGCGGACGAACGGAAACGGCGGTACGTCGCGGACCATCCCGGCCACCGACTCGTTGACTGCCTTCGACCAGCGGAGCGCCTTCTCTAGATCCGGGTCGTGCGTCCGGTCCACTTCGGCTTCCAGTGCCGGGTTGCCCAGGCGCGTCTCGCGACGGATCCAGTCAACCAGGCCCTGGGGAATCTCGATCTGGAAATTGCGGGCCTTTACCTCGGGACGCTTCTGCAACCACTCGAACGTCTCGATCAGCGCCGGAAAGCGATTGACCCCCCGGCTCTTGCTGTATAGGTTGACAAACTCGGCTGCCTCTCGGGCATACTTGCTGATGCCCTGCAACTCGTAGTGGTTGATGATATTCGGAATGAAGCATTCCTTGTGCTTCAGTTCCATGGTGTCAAACGCGCAGCCGTCCGAGTCGATGCCCACCAGATACTTGTGCTTCGCTTTGAAATCCAACATGGTTCGTCGATTCTCGTTCTGCAGTAGTGGTAGTTCTTGAATAATATGAAAACGCGGATGAACGCAGATAAACGCGGACGGGGTTTGTGTTAGATTCACCGCACGGGCAAGTCGGGTTTAAGATGCCGCACCATCTTCACGATTTTTTCATCCCGATTTCCGTAGTTGGTAATGATACGAATCTTCCTACCATCGCGCATGACAAAATACCAGACCGACGGGCCGTCGTAATCCACTATTTCCTCCAATTCAACAATGTCACTCAGTAGGATTGAATATGATTCGCCATAAAATTTGGATGGGCTCTTACATTCTATCCGGTCCTCGAACAACTCGAATCGAAACTCGCGGTTCATCACAATGTTCGGGATCGAATAGGTAAAGATCACCAAAGCACAAACACCGAGAACAAATGCGTCCCAAACATAGTGAAAAGCTTTTTCATGGAACCCCGGAAAAAAGTAGTGAGGAACCGCGATAAACCCAGTCGAAATCAATACATAGAAAACGAGCACCAAAATACCTTCGCGCCTCGAGCCACGGCGATGCGAGAGGAGCAGCTTGGCCATGGCAATCATCCCGTCATGTTGGACTGTTACCTATTTACGTGCATCTGCCTTTATCCGCGGTTCCTTCCAAAACGCCTCCTTAACTCGCCGATTTCCGGTTGGCCTGCGGCACGTAGTCGGGCAGCTTTTTCTCCGCATAAATAGGTTCAAGTCGTGCCAGCCGCTGCCGCCCGTCCACCATCGGCAGGTCGACCATCTCGTCGCCGACCAACGGACGAGCATATTCCACAAACCTATCGGTTACATCACAACCGCTCTCGGCGATCCATTCGGCCGGGAAGGTCCGCTCGCTGTTGGCCACCTCGGGTAGGGGTACTTTGTCATAGCGAACATTGTAGATCGGGCCCGGCTCGCGCAAGATGGTCGCCATGGTGCCGCTTTGGCCGGCGGCGGCCAACTCGACCGCTTTGCGTCCCACCTGATAGGCCTCGTCCAGATCGACCACGGATGCATAGGCCATCGAGTGGCGCTGATCCGTGCCCGAGACGTTGCCTCGCGCGGCGCCTTTGGCGGCCAGCCCTACCTGGTTCAGGTAGTTGACGACAATCTGTCCAACCGTGATCTGGCTGGAGCTGAACGCCGTGTGTCCGAAGGAGTCCTTCACCTCACCCAAGTCGCCTACGTCGAACCCTTCGCTTATCACGACCAGGCAGCGACCACGGCGGCGAAGCTGGTCATTGACCTGATCGGCCAGTTGCGCAAGCGTGCAAGGGCTTTCGGCCAGATAGATCTGAAGCGGCATTTCGCGCTTCGGGTCGGCCAGTCGGGCGGCCGCCGGGATGAAGCCGATCTTGCGGCCCATCGCCTGCATCACCAGCACCGGATCGGTGGGGCACGATCCGGCGTTCTCCTCGTTGGCGTTCTGGACCATGTGCATCCAGTATTTGGCCGTCGACCCATAGCCCGGCGTGTGGTCGATCAACTCGAACCGGCTGTCGCCGACGTCGTTGTCGATTGTCTTGGGGATGCCCACGCCAACAAGATCCAGGCCCCGGTCCTGAGCCAACAGCGCGATCTTGTTGACCGTATCCATCGAATCGTTGCCGCCGTTATAGAGAAAATAGCCAACGTCATGGGCCCTGAAGATCTCGATGACCCGCTCGAAGTCTTCCTCCTGGCCGGCGTTGAGCTTGTAGCGACAGGTGCCGATCGATCCGGCCGACGGCGTGTAGCGCAGCAGGGCAACCTCCTCGGCCGGCTGGGCGGACAGATCGATGAGTTTTTCGGCGAGCACGCCTTCGATGCCGTGTCGGGCACCGTAGACCGTACCGATTCGGTCAAACGCACGCGCCGCTTCGATCACACCGTGCAGGCTGCTATTGATAACGGGCGTTGGCCCACCACTCTGGGCGACCACCAAGTTGCGTGGTTGAGTCATGATTCGCCGCCCAATAGCATCTGTTTAGGTAAAAGCGCTATTATACAGACCACCCGGTTTGCGACAAGCAGGCGGAGGCGGTAGCCCGATCACGCAGCACGCGCGAATTGACGACTGGCGGCGTTGGAGGACGAGCGTTGTAGGAGGAGTGGGTTTCGGATCTGTAGTGCCCGACTACCTGACGGCCCGACGCGGCATCCGGCCTTGCGCACCGATCAAACGGATCATGTTCCGCTTGATGGCGACGTCGTTCTTACCTTTGGCTGCTTCATCGGAAACTCTTTTGGCAAGAGCACTTATGCCTCGATAGCCCTCCGAGCGGGCCGTCTTGGCCAAGCGACGACCCAGCCGGCCGACGGCGGTCCAGTTGCCCCGACCAGCGGCACGAACCATCCTATCGACGCGGCGTGTCATCAAGTCGGCCGCCTGTTCCATCTGCGTGGCCGTTCGAGCGATGTGCGAAGACAGACCGGACAAGTCGGGCAGGCGTTCTTTTTCCATCATGACACTATCACACCAGTGGGTGGTAAGACCGAATGAGCGGAGCACTCATATCCGGAACGGTGATGGACGACCCTTTTTGGCCTTCCCAAAAGCATAGGCCATGAAGTAGGTACAACGAAAAACGCGACTTCGGCTGATCAGCGCGAGCCTCTTGACCCGAAAATTGTAATCACCTACCCTAAAATCGTCCCAAGGCGCTGTAGCCAAGTGGCTAAGGCAGCGGATTGCAAATCCGCCATTCGCCGGTTCGAATCCGGCCGGCGCCTCTTCGAGCCACCTCCCGTGAAGGTGGCTTTTCTTTTGGCAACTACCCAAATAATATCGACTTGTGGCACTGGGCGGGCATGTCTGACGTCTCTGGGACCCTCTGTCTGGCCCGGAATCGATGCCTTTTCCTCTTTGTGTCTGTCCGTCGTTTCGCGACGATCACGCCGCGGCCCTTGACGTCCCCCTCTAAATAGTTATCCTGCTAGTGGATCGGCGGGAAAAAGGGGACAGGTCCAATTTGCCGCCTGCGGCCCAAAGGGTGCTACGCACAAATTGGACCTGTCCCCTTTTTCCTCTCGTCATCTCCAACGTCGAGAAGAGCACCATGGAAAGCGCGATCACCAGCGAGGTGGGCATCCTGGCGGTTCTGACCGGTGTGGCGTCGTTTTTCTTCTATCTCGAGAAGCGCACGGCGTGGAGGTTTTTCAACTACTTCCCGCCGCTTTTGTTCATTTATGCCGTGCCCGTGGTGCTGGCCAATTGCTCGGTGGCCCCCGTCATCACGCGGGAGGTGGTTGCGTCTGCCGGCCGGCCGACTGCGGCGATCGGCCCTTCTGCGGAAGACGAGTTCACCGCCGACTCCGCTGCCGCGGCGGAAACGCCGGCGACCGAGTATCAAATCTCCTTCAAGCCGGTCATCCCGACCCAATCGCCTGCCTACGACTGGATGAAGAGCACGGTTTTGCCCTTCTTCTTGTTGCTGATGCTCCTGAAGGTGGACGTGCTCACCGCGGTGCGTGTGATGGGCCGGGGTGTGATCGTCATGCTGATGGGCACGGCCGGCGTGGTTCTAGGTGCACCGGTCGCCTACCTGCTGGTCAAGTCGCATCTGGGCCCCGAGGCCTGGAAGCAGTTTGGGATGCTGGCCGGCAGTTGGATCGGGGGGGCGGGCAACATGGCGGCCGTGCAGAGCGCCTTGAAGGCGCCGGACAGTTCCATTGGGCTGCCCGTCCTGGCCGACGCCCTGGTTTATCTTGTCTGGATACCCGTCTTGCTCGGCTCGAAGAGTTGTGCCGCGTGGTTCAATCGTTTTGCCCGAGTCGACCCTGGTCGGGTCGAAATGCTCGAGCACTCCTACGACGAGGTGGCCGTCGAC
>Ga0315543_1000986_pt1 | contig 32549 bp, 20 predicted proteins | sample SalMarSW160210MG_2_FD_203098 | JGI IMG/M metagenome (GOLD analysis project Ga0315543, IMG submission 203098) | Salt marsh sediment microbial communities from the Plum Island Ecosystem LTER, Massachusetts, United States - Salt Marsh Sediment SW1601-210 ... | reverse complement strand
GTAGACCTCACCAAACCCGCCGTGGCCGACGCCGCGCTTGATCGTGAAGCCGTCTAAAGGCCTCGATCCCCCGGCGTAGGTGAACCGCTTGGCTTCCGGAGTGGCCTGGCCGGGACTGCTCGTCTGTGTAGGTGGAGGATTCATGGTTACTTGCCCTGCTGATGCATTGAGGCACCAAGCATAGGGTGGGCAATGCCCACCGAGGTCGTCTTGTGCCGACGTCGATGATTTCGGTGGGCAGTGCCCACCCTACTTTCCACGTCGCGTCAGCTCAATCACTCAAGCCTTTATTCTACCATCACTGAATTACGTCTGCTCCAGACAGAGGGAAAATTCCTCGCCCGATATCCGGGAATTTCGGGTAATCGGGCCCTTCTGGCGGCATCGTTTGCCGTCGATTTCCAGCACGCCGGGCCCGCGGCAAAACAGATTGTCCTCGTGCCGGTACAGAACGACCTCCCCGGTCCAGTTTCGGCAAAGCACGTGGCTGCCCGGCTTGGGGCCCAGGATACACGTGTCGGCCATCAGCAAAATCGCGTCGGCCGAAGGCTGGGTGCGGTGATGACTGGCGAAATCGAGCCGGGCCGTGGCGCTCAGCGCGTGCGGACGCCGAAAGATCAATTTCACGTTTTGCCCGAGTTGGATCAGATTGCCGTCGGCCAACGCCGACACGTCCGCCACGGGGCGACCGTCGACGTGGAGCTGGCGAATCGCTTCGATCAAGTATCCCTCGCCGTCTCGCCGAATGCGGGCGTGGCGGGCGGACAGATCGCCGAGGATGGGGACGTCGACCTGGCCGTGCCCGACGGGTTGACCCAGCAGGATCTCGTCGCCCAGACAAACCCAGTAACCACCCACCGCGTCGACCCAGAGCAGGAATCGGTCGAGATTGCGCATCGAAAATCCGTCCTCTGACGTTGTCTTCCGGCGGGGGTTCAGGCGGCCAAACCGCTCGGCGCGTGACCACTGTGAACCGGCGCGCTGGGCCGGCGATTGCCTACGGTGGTCCGAGGGTCGTGCCGGGTTTGGAAGACCGTTTGTCCATCGAATCATTTTGACACACACAAGAAGTCAAGACCAGGGTAGGCCGGGTCCTCGCCCGGCGGTCGGGTGGCATGCCGGGTGCCATGGCCACGCTGGGTGCCATGGCCACGCTTGCGTGGCCATGCCGAGCCCTGCGGCATTTCTTACATGCCCACGGCAAGCGTGGGCATGGCACCCGTGCTCCCTTCACCTGCAAACATGGCGACGCAAGCGACGCTATGTCACGCGCCGACGATAAACAAATACCGAATCCGGGCCACCGCTGCGCTATCCCGGCGCGCCGGGACCCCGATTCTCGTTGCCGGATAGACTTAGAACCCATCCGAGAACCTCTTGAACCTCTGATGGTCATCCTGAGCGAAGCGAAGGATCTCGTTGGCACAGAACGACTTGAGATGCTTCGCTTCGCTCAGCATGACGTGCTCCGCCGGGTTCTCGGATAGGCTCTTAGTCAGTCCCGAGCAAGGCTCGCCGACTGCGGATCTTTCTGGCCGAAATACTCGGTGACTTGATCGACGATATCCTCGGGAGCGACTTCGTCCAGCGGGATCTCGTCGGGGAAGTACACCTCCGCGTCAACCAGCTTTCGCTCGGTATCGAGGCGAACCTGCAAGTCGTTGATCAGTTCCTTGACACGGCCCAACTTGCTGTCGTCGAAATGATACTCGGCCGTCGTCTTGGCGGCGTCGACCATTTGACGCTGGGCTTCCAGGTTCTCCACTTCCACGAGCAGTTGACGCTTGGCGGCTCTCATGCCTTCGAGTTTCGCCCGGGCGGCTTCCAGGCTCCGTGCCCGGGCCTCGTATACCCGATGAAGGCTCTCCAGCGTGGCCTGGCCGGTCTTGAACCGCTTGAAACGATTGGTCAGGTCGACCGTGACCTGTTGCCTGGAATAGTCTCGGCCGGCAAAGCGGAACGTGCTCTTGCCGCTGGTCAAATCGGACTTGAGCCTCAAGACCTGGCCCTTGTCCTTTTCTGCACGCGCTTCGATCGCCTTGATACGCTTCCCGAGCTGCTCGAGCTGGGCCTCTTCCTTGGCGATAACGTGCATGTTACGACGGACCACCGGTTCGAGGTCCGCAATCATTTGCCGGGCCCGATCGATTTGAAACTCGATGGGCACGGCGTTGTGCACCGACTCGGACAAGTAATTCGCCGAGGTGCGCAAATAGCTGATGGCGGTGCCACCGAAGCAGACGGCCACTACGACGATCGTCCCGCCGCCAATCAACAACACTCTCTTGATCATGACTCCAACTCCTCATACCAGGTTCAACCACAAGAAACGACAAAACACGACCGGGTTTGGCTCCCGGCCCATCACGGAACCGGCACCGTCGATGAAAACGGGCGACGCGACGCCGGCGCAGCCGCTGGTCCCTTCACGACAGTTCGATCGACCGTGCCGATTTCGAACACGACAGGCGGCCACTGGGAATGGCTTCGAGACCGCTCTACGAAGGTCATTCGCGTACGTCTCGTCGATCTTGAAATAATTTCGAGGTTTTTTCCCTGAAAAAAGGTGTCAGGAACCGTTTGCCGGCGACGGCCCGAAGGGTGCTTCGCACAAACGGTTCCTGACACCTTTTCCCTGACACCTTTTCCCTTTTTCACCCTTTCCCCGCTTGGCCGGGCCGCGCGGGCCCGCTAGACTGATTGTTTGTCCTGCCCAGTCCGACGAGGGTGCGGCCGCCTATGGTATCCCCGATCCAAGAGCTCGTTGCCCAGATTCACCAATCTGCCGGGCGCGTTGTGCTCTCGCTCAGTGGAGGGGGTGCTCGGGCCATTCCCGCGCTGACCGAAGTGCCCGGGGCATCGCGGACCTTGCTCGAGGCCGTGGTTCCCTATTCGCACGGCTCCCTGATCGAGTGGCTTGGGGGCTATCCCGACCAGTACTGCTCGGCCGAAACGACCCGCCGGATGGCGATGGTCGGGCTGCTGCGTGCTCTCGACCTGGAGGAGTCCGACGCGCCCTTGGCCGGCGTTGCCTGTACGGCCAGTCTCGCGACCGACCGGCCCAAGCGAGGACCCCACCGGGCCCACGTGGCTATTCAAACCACCTCGTTCACCGCGGTCCGTTCACTCCTGCTGGAAAAGGAACGACGGACCCGGTCGGAGGAAGAGGAGTTGGTCGCCCGGATGGTGCTCAACGCGATCGCCGAGGCGTGCGGCTTGGAGCCGGCGCTGGACTTGACCTTGCTGGACGAAGAGGAGATCGAGCGCTCCCAGACCATCGCTCCGCCCGCCTGGCAGGAGTTATTGCTGTGCAAGCGCGACATGGTTCGGATCGGTCCTCCCGCCGCGGACGACCGGATCGAGGACCATGTCATTTTCCCGGGCGCCTTCCATCCGTTGCACGAGGGCCACCGCGGCATGGCCCGCACTGCCGAAGAGCACTTGGGCAAGCGCGTCGAGTTCGAGATCGCGATTCTCAACCCGGACAAGCCGCCGATCGATTATGAGGAGATGAAGCGTCGCGTGGACCAGTTCGGTTCCGGGACCGTGGTCTGGCTCACGCGCGCGCCGACGTTTGTCGCGAAAGCCGAACTGCTTCCCGGCACGACCTTCGTCGTGGGCACGGACACCGTGCGTCGCATAGCCGATCCGCGCTACTACGGCGATGATTCGGCTGCTTGCCGCTCGGCGCTGATGAAGATCGCGGCCCGGGGCTGCCGGTTTCTTGTCTTCGGCCGGAACATGGGCCCGGGCTTCGTCGGCCTGCATCAACTCGACCTGCCCGACCCGTTGCGCTCGCTCTGCCAGGCCGTGCCCGAGGACACCTTCCGCGAAGACGTCTCGTCGACCGAGATTCGCCGCGCTGGGTTGGCCGAAGAGAACGCGTGAAGCCGAGTCATGCAAACCGAGCCGCGCCCGTAAGGAAGCGGTTTCTGAACCTCAACGATTGTGCCGCTCAGACCGCTTCCTAACGGGCGCGGCTCGGGTTTTTGCCTTGACCTTCCACGGGTCGGTGACAATCGGACAGCAAACCGCTACGCTCGATGGCACGCGTGTATCCAGGATTCCGGTTTTCCGAAGAATGATCGAGAGAAAAGGACATGACCGGCAAGGAATTCATCAACGCGGTTGCCCATGGCCGCACGGATGTCCTTCAGCTTCTCTTGGACATTTTGGAGGAAACCGCGTCCGACTACTGTGTGGTCGACGGCTTGGCGGTCAACGGCTACGCGGAGCCTGTGGTCAGCCTGGACCTGGATCTTGTCGTCGTTGCCGACCATCTCGATAAGGTCTGCCAGATCGCGGTCGCCAAGGGGTTCCAGATCCAGAGATTCCAGCACAGCGTCAATTTATCCGCCACCGGGTCTGACCTGCGCATCCAGCTTCAGGTCGATCCGAGATACCAGGACTTCCTCTCGGGCGCGGTCCGCCGTGAGGTCTTGGGATATGAAATGTCCGTGGCGTCACTCGAGGACGTGCTTAAGGGCAAAACCTGGGCATACTCCGACCAGCACCGTCGCAAGAGCAAACGGCAGAAAGACCTGGCGGACATCATGCGCCTCGTCGAGACGCATCCCCAACTCAAGAGCAAGCTCCCGCCGGAGTTGCTCTCGGAAGTGGAGTAGAGAAGCCGCCTCCCAACGGGCGCGGCTCCGGTGCCATGCTCATGTCCCGGCGCGCCGGGACGCGCGTCGTGACCATGGCGCCCGTGCCCTTGCTTGGTTTGCTGGCGCACGCTGCACCCAGAGAAGCCATAGGTACGCAGGATCGTAATCCGGCATTTTGAAACCGGCCAAGTACATCAAGCGTCAACTCGGGCAAAGCGTCAAATGTCAAGAGTTGACCCCAGACCCCCCCTCGGTTTGGGTATCCAACCTCCGGCTATTTGTCCCGGTGCCGGGACTGCCGCAATTCGCCTAACTGACGAGCCATCATGTCAGAAAAACCGCAGTCAACAAACGGGCCACTCTTGATCCGTAGGCTTCTCCCCACAGGCCAAAAACCGAGGGAACTAAACGCCCGCGGCTGCCGTCTCACGATGCGCAAGGCGATTTTCCGTCCCTAATTTGAACCTTATCTGAAGGAGATTGTCCCATGAAATCCGCATGTTTCCTCTGCTTGGTCCTGGTGGGCATGGTTTTCTGCATGATCGCGGCGCCGGCCCAGGCGCAGGACACGATCAGCGAGGGACGCCTGGATGCCATCGGCCCCGGGGGCAAGCCCTTGGGCGCCTGTCCGTTGAAGCATACCGACGTGACGGTCGACATCTCGGGCTTTATCGCCCGGGTGACCGTCCGGCAGCAATTTCACAACCCGTTTGAGGACAAGATCGAGGCCGTCTACGTGTTTCCTCTCTCGCAGGACGCCGCGGTGGACCGGATGACCATGAAGGTCGGCGATCGGGTCGTCAAGGGCGAGATCAAGGAACGCGGCGAGGCCCGGGCCATCTACGAGCGGGCCAGGGCCGAAGGCAAGGTGGCCAGCCTGTTGGACCAGGAGCGGCCCAACATCTTTACCCAGTCGGTAGCCAACATCGAGCCGGGCGAGCAGGTCGACATCACCATCTCCTACAGCGAAACGCTCGACTGGAAAGACGGCGAGTACAAGTTCGATTTCCCGATGGTTGTCGGCCCTCGCTACATGCCGGGCAAGTCGACCGGCAAGCCGACCACCGGCTGGGCGCCCCCGACCGACCAGGTCCCCGACGCCAATCGAATCTCCCCGCCGGTCACGCCCGAGGGCACCCGAGCCGGGCACGATATCTCGGTCACGGTCAATCTCGACGCCGGGCTGCCGCTGCGGCGGATCGATTCCCAGCAACACGACGTAACCGTCGAGTACCCCGGGTCGGACAAGACCCGGGCCGTCGTCAAGCTCAAAGAGAAGAAAACCATTCCCAACAAGGACTTTGTGCTCGTCTACCAGACGGCCAGCGAGCGGATCGAGGACGCCGTGTTGACCCACACCGACCCGCGCGGCAAGTTCTTTACGCTGGTTCTCCAACCGCCTAAGCGGGTGCGCAAGCAAATGATCGTGCCGAAGGAGCTCGTCTTCGTGATCGACAAGAGCGGGTCGATGAGCGGGTTTCCGATCGAGACCGCCAAGGAAGCGATGCGGCTTTGCATCGAAGGACTGCACGAGAACGACACGTTCAACCTGATGACCTTCTGCGGCGGCGTTGGGTTCTGCTTTGAAAAACCGGTCCCCAACACCGACGCCAACCGCCGAAAGGCGTTGGCCTATCTGGCGAGCCTCCAGGGCAGCGGCGGCACCGAAATGATGAAGGCCATCCACGCCTGCCTGGCCGGCCAGGATGACCCGGAGCGTGTCCGGGTCGTCTGCTTCATGACCGACGGCTACGTCGGCAACGACATGGCGATTATCGACGCCGTGAAGAAGAACGCCGGGGTGGCCCGGGTGTTCTCCTTCGGCATCGGGACCAGTGTTAATCGTTTCCTGTTGGACGGCATCGCCCGGGCAGGCCGCGGCGAGGTCCACTACATCCTCAACCAGCGCCAGGCCAAAGGGGCCGCCGAGCGGTTCTACGAGCGGGTCCGAACGCCCGTGCTGACCGACGTCGAGCTCGATTTCGGCTCTCTGGCGGTCGAAGAACTCTATCCCGGTCGGGTGCCCGACCTGTTCAGCTCCAAGCCGGTGGTTGTCAAGGGACGCTACCGGCAGGGCGGAAAAGGAACGATCACCCTGCGTGGCAAGACGGGCGAGGGCGACTTCGAGCGAACGATCGACGTCACGCTGCCTGATGAGGAGTCGGCCAACGAGGTGCTGGCCCCGCTCTGGGCTCGGGCCAAGGTGGATCACTTGATGCAGCAGGATCTGACGGGCATCCAGCGGGGCAAGCCCGATCCGGCCGTCAAGGAAGAAATCCTCGGCCTGGGGCTGCGATACCAGTTGCTCACCCAGTTCACCAGCTTCGTGGCGGTCGAGCATCTGCGGATCACCGAAGGCGGCAAGGTCCGCACCGTGCCCGTGCCCGTCGAAATGCCCGAGGGCGTCAGCTACGAAGGCGTGTTCGGTCGCGGCGGAAGCGGCGGGGCGGCTTTGGGTCGCCGTGGAAGAACGATGTATCGCATGATAGCCCCGAAGGCCTCGGCAGCACCGTCCCTTGGTATCAAGCTCACATTAGGTCCCGCCGACGAAGCCGAGATGTTGGGCGAGCCCCTGCGGATGGACTCACTTGGAAAGCAGCTCAACGAGTTGGAAAAGAAGGGCGCGCCGGAGAGCCAGAAGAAATCCATCGTCGAGCAGTTGTTGAAGATCAAGCTGGCCGCCGAGCTCCACGGCCTGGCCGACAAAGTGGCCAAGGACGGTACCAACGGCAATCTAACCGTCGGCAAGATCCAGGTTCGCAAGGGTCGTGTCGAGATCCGCGTGCAACTGGCCGCACTGTCCGAGGCGGTCTTGGCGAAGCTCAAGAAGCTGGGCTTCAAGGAACTCGCCCGAGCTAAATCGGTCAAGCTCGTGATCGGCACGATCGACGTAGAGCAACTCGAATCGCTGGCTAAACTGTCGGAGGTCCGCCGGGTCGATCCGTCGACCTAGACTGCCACCTAAACCGAGCCGCGACCGTTAGGGAGCGGTCTGATTGCTGAGGTTGGCAGACCACCTCCTTATGGCAGAGTCAGTAGTTCCAAGTTCTATTGAGACCCAGCATTGTCATTCTGAGCGCAGCGAAGAATCTCCTTGATCATCGAGATCCTTCGCTGCGCTCAGGATGACCTGCCGTGGTATCAGCCAGCCGAACTTGGAACTACTGAGAGTGCCACTGGCGTTTCGCCAGTGCTCAGTGAGCAGCAGCACGGGCAAGATGCCCGTGGCACCCGTTACACGTTTTCATTCCAACAACGACCGCAGTGGACCGGCGTCGTGCTTGGCCGCCTTGACCATCCGATCGAGAAACGCCGATCGCAGGGGCTTGATGCTCATCAGGGCCTTGACGATGGAAGTTTTTTCCAGCACCGTAACGATACGGCCCAGCGCACGATGGCTCAGCCGATCTGGCGCGTCGCCGATCAACTGGCCGAGCTTGCCCCGCTCGATCGCCATGAGCACCATGCGATCAAAGACGGTCTCGGGCGTGCAAACGCGCTGCTCGCGCGGCTCCATGCGGACGGCCCCTTGACGGCAAGCCTGGTGGCAGACGCCACAGCCCAGGCAGAGCTTCCGATCGACGACCGCGCGGCTGTGCGGTTGCTGGCCGTCGTCTTCGGTGATGATGTCGATCGCGTCGATCGGACAGGCTTTCGCACATTCTCCACAGCCAATACAGCGATCGGGGTCGACCGTCATGATCCAATGCGACGTGGCGACCGCGTGCGTCAGATCGAACCGCTTCATGGCGTCGATCATCGCGCAACAACAGCCGCAGCAATTGCAGATATACGTGACTTTGCGCTGAACGTTGTCGCCGATTTGCGCCAGCCCGGCTTCTTTGCACTGCTGGAGGATCCGCATCGCTTCGGCGGTTGTGATCGGCTCGGCACTGCCGGCTCGAACCAGCATGTCGGCCGCGAGATTGAGGGAAAGGCAACATCGCCTGGGCGCATCGCACGCCCGGTCCAAGTGTGAGGCGTAATGGCGACAGGCACAGAGTGATACCCCGATCGCCGAAGCGGTTTCGATCACGCGGCTGGCTTTCTCCCAGTCGAGCACCTCGGTGGTGTTGTCCTCCGGCAGTGACTCCTCGTGAATCAACGCGCGGCCCAGCGTGGTCGGGCTCTGGAAGACCGCTCTGGGAAAGCGATCGTCTTGATGACCATACTCGTCGAAGAGCCGGGCCAACTCGGCCTGGGGCAACTCGTCGCGAGTCCGCATGAACGTGAATTCGAACAGACCGATCACCAACGGTGGCAGGGCGAAATAGCGAACCCCGTTGCACTCGATGTCGATGACCAAGCCGCGCCGCGCCCAGTCGGTCAGTTGATCGTCAAGCTGCTGCTTGGGTATTCCCAATTGAACCGACAACTCGTCAAGCGGAGTGGGACGCAGAGGAAGCCGGCGGGCCAATTCCGCCTCGTCGGGCGAGTAGAGTAGACGTAGAATCTGCAAGAGCACGGGCGAATCGGGAGCGCCCGTCAGACTCTGGTCGAGCCGGCTCTGCAGCAGTTGATATCGGCGGTTCTCGGAATTCGCGTGTCCCATGACGAGGGCCCAAGCGGTTAAGGATGATGGTCAGCGTCATTTGGGGAGGGCGAACCTCCTGGTGAGCCGGCCACCTTCGGTTCTCCGTGGCTCTCTCCAGTATACCCGTCGATTAGTCTTTGGAGGAGACGCGGCCACACCGGCCGAGGATGGGCGGAAAGGGCATTTCCGCAGGGGCAATGTACTTTACAAACCCGCCCCAATCGTGCAGAATAGGGTCCATGGCGTTGTATCAGGGGGCAGATCCCGGCGGCCTTCAGAGCAAGGTCGCGTTTTTTTTTGCCTTTGAGCAGTAGGTGTGACATGAGCGACCGTGTTCCGATGACGCGGACCGGCTATCAGAAGCTGCGCGAAGACCTCGACCACCTTGAAAACGTCGAGATGCCCAAGATCGAGAATCGCATCGGCGCGGCCCGGCTCGAAGGCGATCTGACCGAAAACGCCGAATACCACGGCGCCAAGGAAAGTCAGGGAATGCTGCAAGCGAAAATCAACGTGCTTCGCGACAAGCTCGCCCGGGCCAGCATTCTCGACCCCGCCAAAATGCCCAAGGGCGAGGTGGCCTTCGGCGCGACCGTCGTCCTCAAGGACCTCGATTGCGACGATCAGGAGGAGTTCACCTTGGTCGGCGCCGGCGAGGAAGACTGTGATGCGGGCAGGATTCTCGTCGACAGCCCGTTGGCCCAAGGCCTGCTGGGCAAGAAGAAGGGCGACCGGGTGGATATTCCCGTGCCGGCCGGCACGCTGCGATACGAAATCCTGGATATCCGTTTGGGAGATTTTTAGGCGGCCGAGAGAGAAACCACAGAACAGGTTAGCCGTCGAGCCTGCTCGACGTCGAGGATTTGGAACCACAGATGCACACAGATGCACACAGATGGACACAGATAGAATATGTGTCTGATCTCTCAGATGTCGGGTCATGACCCGGCCTACATCTCATACAGCACGAGGATAGACGATGAACGATATCACGCTCCAACAAGCCCGCGCGGCCGTTGAGGCCGCCCTGGAGAAGGCCGACGAAATCGGTACGAAAATGGACATCGCCGTGGTGGACGCCGGCGCCAACCTCAAGGCGTTTGTCCGGATGGACGGCGCGTGGCTCGGCTCGATCGACATCGCGTGCCGCAAGGCCCGAACCGCACGCTATTTCGACATGAATACCGGCCAGATCGGCCAGCTTTCGCAGCCCGGCGGGCCGCTGTTCGGGATCGAGCATTCCAACGACGGCCTCATCACGTTCCCCGGCGGCGTGCCGATCCGCAATGGTGAAGGAACCATCATCGGCGCGATTGGCGTCTCGGGCAGCACAGTCGAAGACGACCACACCGTGGCCGAAGCGGGCGCTGCGGCGGTGAATTGACGAGCATCGGCCGCATGGCCGTCGAATTCCGAGAACCTAAACCCCTTTCTTCGACATCAGCAATAAGGGGTCTTTTCCGAGGTGACCGGCCACCTCGACTTTGAAGAACTCCGCAGCCGCCTTGAGAAAACTTGCCGTAGTGTAGACGTTCGCCCTGTCGGTTGCCACAATCCCCTTTCTCACGGAACGCGGCAGTCGCCCGACTTCCAGACGCGCCGAGAAGATCAGCTTGTCCGTGCAAACCCGAAACAGTCGCGAGAGGATCTCGCGGTGATCGTGATACAGACCCGGGTATCGCTCGCTACCCCAATACAGATAGTGGTAAGTGCCCAACGTCAAAACGACCTGGAAGGGACCTCCGAAGGACTGCGGTCTCTCCGAGACGTCTTTCAGGGTGGCGAGATGGAACGTGGCGCCGCGGATGTCCAAGTACCGGCTCACCCGATTCGAGATGGACACAAAGGGCTCGTGAACGTCGATGCCCGTGGCCACTCGACATGACGGCCGACGGGCCGCTTCCAGCACGAAATACCCTCGGCAACAACCGAGGTCCAGAAAGCTCTCCATGATCTTCGGATAGACTGCGGTAACCGCTTGCAGCCTCTCATAGAGTTGGAAGGTTGGAATCGTTCGTTTTCGGCAAAGTCGGTAGATGTGATTGTGTGGATACCCGATGAGGCTCTTGTTGAGTTGCCTTTCTTCCTCGCTTGGGAACCATCTGCCCAGGTTGCGTGCCATCAAGGCGGCATAACCGAGGAGACTTTGGGTTTTCGCACCGGGCGAAGAGAGCCATTTACGTCCGCTCATCGAAATCTCAGTGAGGTGGTGAAGGAAGGCTTCTTCCCCTTTTCAAATCGCTGGCCCCAATATGACCCCAGGGAGGTAATCTGTACTTGCCGGCTTATCCATATGTTCTCCAGCCTGTGCAGAATCCAGATGAGACCCAACCTACACCCCTCAATCTCTGCATGAATCCGGTTCTTAACCGGTCCGCATTCTCCCTCTTTTTGTGGGATGGGGCAACGGGTGAGCAAAAGCGCGGCGACTTTTTCGAATCTCATCTGCTCCAGCCCCTTGTCAAGCTGGCTCTGCCTGCTATGCTGGCCGGGCGAGGCGTTAAAGTTTCGTCAGTATTCCCAGCTTATCGGACTGCTGGGGAACGAAACTGTGTTGTCGGGACATGAGAGATAGAGTCCCACCATCGTCGTCGCGCGGCGAGGCGATTTCCCTCCTTTCGTTGCGCGGCCGGCGATTTATGCCCACCACAAGGGTACTGGAGGGGGACAGTCCCATTTTTGCTGCGCAAAAATCGGGACAGTCCCCTGTAAACCGTGTTTCTTTAAGGAGAGAGGAGGATCACATGATCACCCGGTTCGTCGTCTGTACTGCTGTGTTGTTGTCCGTGGGCGTCGCCTATGCCAAAGAGAGCAAGGTCCGCCACGAGGTCAAGCCGGAGGACGTCGTCAAGGCCAGGTTCAAGCTGATTCAGGTCGAGAAGAACATTGTGACGTACACGAACCGGCAGCGGAAGCGCCATGGTTTGCCGCCGCTTAAGATCGACACGGAGCTGGTCAAATCGGCTCGCCAGCACGCCATCTGGATGACCCGCAGTCGCACGCTCCAGCACACGTCCAAGCCCGTGGCCGAGAACATCGCGATGGGTTATCCTTCGAGCCAGAGCGTCGTGCGTGGCTGGATGAATTCGTCCGGTCACCGCGCGAACATCCTCAACGGAGGCCACCGACGCATCGGCGTGGCGGCCTATCGAACCGCCCGTGGGACGATCTACTGGTGCCAGCAATTTCGCCGGTGAGCGGGGTCAGAGTTTATTACGCATTGGTATCCGGCTTGTAGACACGAGGGTGGCTGGGGCATAGCGCAGCGGTGCCCCAGTGAACCATGAACTGGGCCTTTCCCGGCGCGCCGGGACTCATTCCCAGCCACCCGATGCAGTTAATCCAGTTCTCGGCCAAGTTCCTAGACTTGACGCGCATCGGAGTCCGGCTTGTGCACGCGGCCGGCGATTTCCGGTTCGAAGTCGGGCCGGCCGGCCAGCTTGGCGATTTCGCACAAGAAACGTCTGGTGAGTTCTTCGAGGACTTCCCGCTCGTTCTCCCGGCCGTAGTACGGTGAGAGATCGATCGGCCGGCCGATTTTCAGACGGACCTTGGCCGGCATCAACAGGCAGCCCAAGGTGGTCCCGTCGTAGGGCTGTCCCTCGATGTAGCAGGGGACGACCGGCACGCGCGCCTTCAGGGCGATCATGGCGACACCCGGTCGGCCGGGCAGCATGAAACGATCGGTGTTGTTGATCCGTCCTTCGGGGAATATGCCGACGATTTCCCCCTCCTGGGCGTAGCGGACGATCATTTTCGTGGCCGCCGTGTCGTGGCCGCCGCGCGTGGTCGGTATTACGTCGAACGCCCGGAGAAAGGGGCCCATCAGGGAATGATCGCAATATTCCTTGGCCACCATCCACCGCATGATGCGGTCGACCGCCAAGGCGATGAAGCCGGGGTCGAACGGACAACGATGATTCGACACCAGCACGACCCCTTGATCGCGAGGAATTGCCAACGACCCGATGACCTCGGTTCGCCAAAGGATGCGGGTCATCAGCTTGTTCCAGGCCAACAGGGCCGTCTGCGCCGCCGTGTACGGCGATCGCCGGAAGTAGTAGACCACACCGCAAACGAGCGCGGCGGCCATACCGGCCAGCACGCACGCCGCCAAGACCTTGGTGTCATGAGCCGAGAGCATGAGTCGTTCCACTTACTTCGAGAAGAGCAGCCTCCCTAAGAATAACAGCTCGGCCCGATCTGTTTCAATGCGAAAACTGGTGACGGCACAGCGGCAGGGTAAACGCTTGCGTGAAAGGGTCCGAAGACTATAATCCAGGAGCCCCGAGTTCTATGGAGACTTGACATTGTCATCCTGAGCGCAGCGAAGGATCTCCTTGGCTATCGAGATCCTTCGCTGCGCTCAGGATGACCTGCTGCGGTGTCAGCCAGCCGGACTTGGAACTACTGAAATCGAGATTCTTCGAAGCGAAATGTGTGCCACTGCTTCGCAGAAACAGTGCTGCCTCCAATCCCGGGCACGGCTTGCCTTCCGGCAAGCCGTGGCACACTGTGGAGGGAAATCGGGGCCTAGCCCGCCAATCGCGTAATTCGGTTCACCGGTTGCCCGACGGATTGGCTTTCGGGCCGGTAGCGATACTGCATGAGATAGGCGTCCTCGGGTGTATCCTCATAGTAATCGCGCAGCACCGAGACCGCACGAAAACCGTTTGCACGGAAGAACAATTGCGCGGCGAGATTGGTTTCGCGCACTTCGAGGACGATTCGCGTGCGGCGCTGCGAGGAGAGCTTACCGATCAACTTCGACATCATCTGGGTGCCCACGCGGTAGCGCCGAACCTCCCGGGCGACGGCGAAATTGAGCAGATGGAGTCGAGTCTTGTTCAACTCGTAGACCATGAACGCCACGACGCGGCCGTCGTGCTCGGCTACCATGCCGATGCAGTTCCGCTGTCGTAGGGATCGGATGAAGTCTTCTTCGAGCCAGGGGAATTCGAAGCTCTCGGCCTCGATGTCGAGCACCTCAAGCATGTCCCGGCGGATCATCCAGCGAATATGAACCTGGAGTTCTTGTCTCTGGTCAAGACTCATGCCGGCCTCCTTCCTTGTCGGCCAGTGATAGACGTGCCAAGCGACCTTGCGTAGTTCTGGAGATTCTCGATGTGCCTATTGACGCGTGCGAAGTCGATCGGCGGGGGAGCCGCCAAGCGGGAGTCCGATTCCCGCGCCACTGTGCTGGCCGGCCGATCATCTTCGATGCCGCGTCAATAAAACCGCCTTTCGAAGGATCGTGGCGGAGGTTGGATTCTCACAAATCGTGCAAGGCAACCTTAACGAGTGCAATACACGAATTATCTCTGCGGTACGGTTCCTTGTCGTCTTGTCTGTCTTCTGCGACGATTTCACTTTCGCGGAGTAGCCTACCGACAAACCCTGTGGGAGCGCCGGTACAGTAGCAAAAGACCGCCGGCTTGCCAATACGAACTGACGGCCTTCTGGCTCCCCATGACGCCTTGGGCTCTCAACAAATGTTCACTGCGGCCGTGCTGCCAAGTGTGTGGTGTCCATCGGTGCCTGGAATCATGTATCGGACGTCCAGCGGCCGTGGCTGATTCCGGTTTCCCATCGAAAACAGGTCCACACATAAATACAGTGTGTCCGCCTGGCAAACTTCTTGGTAAACCACGGAAGCTGTGGAGCGTCGGCGACGGCGATTTCGGTCTTCCGCGATCTGTTTATTGATGGCTGCATTTCAAATGATCTGGTAAGGCAACGCAAAATGCCCTGAAAACCGGGCTCCCGTTGGTCGCCCTCCGGTCATTAGCTACGCAGGGGTCAATAGACGGCGATTCTCGCAAGCGCGTCCGGTGAGGGTTCGCAAGGGCACAGGAACCACCTTTACGAGGGGGTGATCTCCGCCGTGTGGCGCCCCGCCCGGCCATCCCCAGTCGTTACTCAGCCGGGACGACGGGGGACTCCGCCACGCGACGACTACGCCGTATGGTCAGCCCAATGCCGACCACCACGAGTCCCAAGCCCAGGATGCTGGGCACCAGAAACAGCCACCAGGCCAGGCCGACGGCCACGACCAACGCCTGCGGCCAGCGGTCGGCCACGATCTGCCATAGGCCGTGGATGACAGCCAGGTAGCCCAGCAGGAAAAGAACGCCCAGGACCAATATGCCCGGCAAGTGGCGATTTGCCCAGGATAGGGTCTCGCAGCGGTATTCCAGTGTGAGCGGTTTCAGCTCGCCGCCCACGGCGCGATACACGGTCGATTCAGGTCGGTCGAGCATCTTCCGCCGGAATTGGTCGGTTTCATCACGTGACGGCGCGGGGCTTTTGCCCGGTTCGAGCGGCGCCGGCTTGCCTAGCTGCTCGTCCAGCGCGGTCCACTGTCGGCGTAGCGCCGCGAGCCTCTTTTCGACCGGTTGCGTCATGGAGAGCGGTGCGCCCAAGCCGAGGTGTTCCTTCAAGTCCGACTGAAGACATCGGAGACGGCTGCGCCACGTGCGAGACCAGCAAAGCTTGTCGGACGTTTCGGCATTGCTCTTGGCGGCCAGTTCGACCATTTGGCAAAAACTGTCGGCGCGGAGGACGTCGAGCAAGGGCCGTAGCGTGGCGGTCTGGCTCGAAAGCTCGTACCCGCGCGGTCCTGCCACCAACCAGAACGACTTATCGACCGGGAGGTCTCCCAGGCGAGGCGTGTTGAGAGTGCAGCAGGCACGGCCGACGCCTTCAAGAAGCCGTCCGGTGAACACGATCGTAATCCGCTGGGGCAACGTCGGCGGTCCGAGAGGAATCCGAAGACGACGGCTTCCAGTTGGTTCGTCGTCGGCTTTTCTCGGCACGGGCGTTGTCGGCACGCCGTCGACCATGACCTGGACGAGCCGGTAGCCCTTGGGTACCAGCAGAGGACACCAGGCTCGACCAGCCCCGTCAAGGTCGAAATGGGCCGCGCCATGGCAGACGCCGTTTTCATCCCAGATGAGATTCACCTCGGCCAGAAGGACTCTTGGGGTGCTGCCCGGCCTTTTGGACGGCAACAACGCGGCACGAAAGTCCTTGCCCAGAATCTTGTACGTCGTCGCTTCCGGCGTGCTGGATATCTTTTCAAGCCGTTGGGTGTCCCAGTAAACGCGACGGTGGTTCATCCGTCGGGGAAGGACGAGACGACGTTCCTGCCTGTGGGCATTTCGAACGGCAATATCGGGAACGACGACTCGTTCTTGCATCAAGGGGATCGACAGGGACCACTGCTGAAGACCGACCACCGGCCGGGTACCGCGGATTATCAGTTCCCTGCTGCCGTCGGGAAGCACCGTCTCGGTCATCGGCAAGGACGGTTCGATCTCGGGCTCTCCGGCCAGATCCGCGGGGATCGCCAAGCGGATTTCGTCCACCAGGCCGCCGCGCGGCACCACCTCGATACGCGCCCTGGCACGCCACTTCCCAGCCCCGGCGCGCCGGGGCTCCATGAATATCGTCTGCCGGACATCCAGCTTCGGCCGATTCGGAGAAATGCGAAGCCACAGCCGCGGTTTCTTCCGGCCGCTGCCGATCAGCGAGACAAAAGGCCGGCCCAGAGGCGACTGATCCGGGGCGAGCGGCTCGGGTTCCGCCTCCTCGAGTCCGTCGTACCGATCCAGTTCGAGCAAAACCGGGGGCTGTCGAAACAGGGTGACGTGCAGCGATTGCAGGTAGGCATCCGCCATGACCGGAATGGGAAGCTCGACGGGGCCTTTCCTGGGCACCGTCATGTGACCTTCGAGCAAGAGACGACGCCGCGCGGTCACCGGTCCGGTCAGAACCACGTCGATCGAGCCGTCCGCGGCTCGGCTCCATCGGGCCAGACGATCCACGTCTTCTTCGTCGGCGGCCAATGAGTCAACCTCCAACGTCGGCGGGACGTGCAGTCGATAACGAAAGCCATAACCGGCCGTCGTCTTGACCGAGGCCTCGTAGCGCACGAGCATCTGCTTCTCGGCGAAGCTCGCCGTGAGTCGCTGATCGACGACGGTGCGCGGGCTGGGCGGACGCGTCGCGATGCTCCAGCGTGGTAGTTCGTCACGATGACGATAGGCCAAGCAAGGTGACGAGTCGGCGTCTCCCCAGGCCGTGAGAAAGTCGGAGATGGCAATGCTCTGGAGCGACTCTTGGTTGTTGCCGGCCGCATTGGACTCATCGCTCGGCCGCCGACCGCCGGCCGGCGGTTTCTCGTGCGAGCCGTCTGCCCCAGCGTACTCCGTCCATTGCAGCGAATCGTCGACCGTCACGGCAAACAGGCGGTCGGCGATCCGCGCCCCCTCGACCCTGACCAATGGCAAACGGTGGCGACCCACTCCCGACGTATCGTGTAGGGAAAACCGGGCGTCGAGAGTGAAGCTCTCGGATCGCGCCGCCGGGAGCTTCACGCGCAGACTTGTAGAAGAGCCGGGGATGGTCTCGAGCCGGCCGAGCGACACGTCACCCAGCAGCTTCAGACGGGGATCGACGGCCAGCCGGATCTCGCTCACTCGACCTTGGAGTACCCTGAAGTGGAACCTGACGCTGAGCAGGACCGAACCCGGCGTGATGTTCAACCACCGAAGTTCGTCGACTTCAACAATCGCGTGAGCGCCGCCCCGCTGGGCATCGGCACGCCAACAGACGCTCAAGTGGTCGGTGGCTCCAAGTTGCGCCGAGAGCTGCTGAGCGTCCAGGGCGACGCGACCTTGCGCCGAGCACACTTCGATCGGCGGCGCATTAGCCGGCAACGCCAATTCGAGCCGGCAGCGCGGCACGCGCGGGATACGGACGTCGAAACCCCGCTCATCCTGCGGCGGGGCCGCCGGCGGGGAGCCGGCCGTGGAGGTCCTCGCCGACGGAGTGAATACCACCTCCAGGCGATGATATCCTTCCGTCGGCGCTACGAAGCCCAGCGCGCCGCCGTCCGCTTCCCACTGCGGCCGGATCACGCGACCATCGAGAAAAGCCCAATCGGGCGGAAACGACAAATGCTCTCGTGATAAGGGAACTCGAACGCGGGCGTGCCGGTCGAACACGCGGATCTGCAGCGACGCTCGCATCTGGCCCGGCACAAGACGCTTCGGTATCCCTTCCCACCTGAGTTCACCCTGGTAGCTGGCACTTTCGATCAGCCACCCCCCCGGTCCACTCCGGCCGGCCGTCGCACCTCGGACAAGCTGGCGATAGAGTGGTTCAGGGACAAAGACCTTTTCGCCGGAAGGTTTTCGTTGCTGGTCGACGGGAATGAGCACGCGCAAGGGGGCAACCTCTCCGCGGGCCTCCTCGGCCAACGACCGTCCACAACACCCCAAGGCGAGCACCAGCAGCACGAAGGCCCTCAGCGATTGAGTCGTATCGGGAAGCGCCCGCCCGTTGGAGGAACCGGCGGCAAGAGACGAAGGTCCGCCGGCCGAGCCGCCGCCCGGCTGGAAGCGAAGCAAGAGAACACACAAACAGAACAGCATTCCCAAAAGCGCGCCCGAGGCGACCACCGCCAGGAACGTCGGCAAGAGAAGAGCAAGGGCCGCGCAGAGGGCTGCTGCCAAGATCAATTTCACCGGGCGATTACCCCATTTCCACCTTCCCAGGCCGACCACGGCGAGAAAGGTCACCCAACGCATTACCTCGATGCCGCGACGATGAACGATTCTCAGCCGAGCCGGTTGGGAGGGAGAAAGCTCCAGGCAGTGTGCGCTCCAGCCGAGCGTGTCGCCTGAGACCGACGTCAGCGGGTGCCGGTCGGTACAAGGTTCGCTCGTCGGTGGCGGCTGCTTCCGCCAGGTGGAGACCCCGAGCCAATGATTGCGGCTTCGCGCGCCGGCGACGTTGTCTAGATCCAGCGCGAGCGGTCCTGGCAGCACGCGCCACACTCGGCTGTTTCCCGTCGGCTCCAAATGGTCCTGAAGCAGCGAGGCCTGAAGCGAAGTGGTGATCAGGACCACGTCGTGAAGAGCCAGGGCGGAGAGGTCCGCTTCACGAAGCAAGGCCATGCCTCGCCCAAGTGGTGTCGAGGCTGCGCGGGTTGGCACCTTGGTTGTCGCAGACACGCCGGCGCCGGCCAAGGCCGGCTGGTCTACCAGTACCGTCAGGCCCGACTCACGGACCGGTTTGCCCCGAAGGATTTCGCCAAGCGTCATTTCCCCAGGAGGCCCATCCGGTCCATTCACCTCGGGCAGAGTGCCCAGTGCGGCCAAGAGCCGCCGGACCGTATGTTGGGTTGGTTCTCGGGTGCCGAGCGGATAGAGGTTCGCCCAATCCGCGGCGGAAAGCGGATCAAACGGGCTCACCTGCGCCGCGCGCCCCAGCGGACCGAACAGCCGCCGCCGCCAGTTCAGATGGTTTTCAGGATACGGTTGACAGCCTACGTCGGTCGAGAGGCAGCGGTGACTGGCCGGAAGCCATGCGATCCAGCGCGTAGCCAAGACGGGAACGTCCGGCTTCAGGCGGGGCGGCTCGAGCGTGTCCACGAAGCCCAACGCCGGGCTGTCCACGGAGAAGTCGATGCCGACGACGGGAAACCGTTTTGCACTCGGCAAGTCGATCGCCAGACGCTTCTGGCCGGACGGGGCCTCCTCCAGCCGCCAGCTTGCACATTGGCCGTCGATCCAGACCTCGCGGATCTGTTTCTCCTTGGAAGACGACGGCAACGTTACGCGAAGGCTCGGCCGCCCGGTGTTCTCCAAACGGTAGGTCACCAGGTGTTGCGAACCACCCCTTCCCTCGTACCGGGAATCGATGCGGCAGTCCCACGCAAAGGCGGATTGTCCGGAGTCGGCCTTTGTGTCGATTGAGACCGTCACCGCATCGACGGCCGGCGACAGGGCGAGCGGCTCGGGCTCGTAGTGAAACGTCGCGCGAGCCGTCTGGTACTGTCCCGACGGTGCCGGCTCGGTGGGGATCCGCTGCAGCCGTCCGGCGTCGATCCGTAGCGGCGTGGCTTCGGCCGCGCGGACGACGAGCGTGGCGGTTTGGGAATTCGCCTCGGGCAAGGCAGCCAGACTGATCGCCATACGCCTCGGCAAGTTGACCGTTCGAGTTGCCCGAATCTCGAAAGGTTGGTCGCACGTCGGCAGCAGCGAGATCTTCCAGGTTTCTCCGTCGGGTCCCATGCCGGCGGAGGTTTGCTCGGCCGGTGTCAGTCGGCTTGCCGGCACGGGCTGGCCCTCTTCGCTGCCGCAACTCCACTGTGGCGGCACGCCGCGTGCGTGCGAAAAATGGATCAGCAAGTGATCCACGTGGGATGACTGCGGAGTGCACCGGAAGCGATACGATTCGCGCATGGTCTCGGCCGAAACACTCGCTTCGACGTGAATGTCGCCCGTGTATCCCGGCGGCCGCTTGCGCAGGGCGATGCGAAGGTTGTCCGCACGGGAGTCGTGAGAGAACACGAGCCGCTGCCGCGCCGCCGGCAGCAGTTCCCTCGTTTCGGCGTCGAGGTCTTCCGGGGAGATTCGTCCGAGGCGCTGGTCTCCGCGAATCACTAGTTCATAAGGTGCCCGAGTGCGGACGGCCAGGAAGCGGTTATGTGTGTCGGCCGAAGGAAAACAGACCGGTGTCAGGTCGTCGGCCGTCAGCGCGTCTTTCAAGGGCGACTGGAGCCGGCGTCCGGCGATCTCGATCTTGACGGCGCCACGGGCTGGTGAGAGCGCCTTCGAGAGGCGGATCACCAGCCGGTTGCCGTGCTGGGCGTCCGGATCGAGTCGCCAGTCGCGCACCAGCCCGGGCGGGTCGGAAGTCACCGTGTCGACGATCCACGGTCGCTTGAGTCGCGCTTCCAGTTCGAACACCTCGCCTTTGCGTGCCTTGAACCGGGCGATCAACTTGCCGGTCGCCTCGGTGGTGTCCAACTCGATGCTCGCACCATAGTCGACTTCCACGGGCGTGCGACGTCGCGATACGACCAGTTCCACCGTGGAATCCGGCGAGTAGTATTGAAACTCGGTTGACTCACCTTCACCGGGCGCCGGAAGCGGACCCAATCGTGACTGGCGGCAATCGATTTCCTTGATGTGTTCGATACGAAGCGGAAAAGGAACCAGCAGAGTCGCGTTACCCTCCCGCCAAAACATGTCTTGCGGCCGGATCCGCGGAAGCCGCCATGGCCGATCGAGCACCAGCGGACACAACGCACCCAAGTGGAGCACGCGGGCCGTTGCCTTTGACGACTCGGGCAACTCGACGATGACTTGCGTTGACTGCTCCCCGGGGTTCGAAGTCGTCGACCAGCTCACCGGCGTTTGGCCGTACCGGGCCGTGACCAGCTTCAGCCCCGGGTCAAGCCGAAGGCGCACCTCCCGGTGCGGCCGCGTGGCTGCCTCGATCTGCAGACTCGTTTCGAGCTGGATTCCTTCCGCCGAGACGTTGTACACGAGTGATTCGTACACCTCTGGTTGACGGTCCGCTCGGAGGACGGCCTCCGCACGAGCAAGTCGGAGCGTGGCCTTCCTTTGACCGCCCAACTCGAACCGCCAGATCTTTCGGTCCTCGTCGTTGGCCTTCGTGCCGACGCAAATGCCTCGATCACACGTGGGCGTCACGTCGTCGGGCACCTCGAGCGTGAGCGTCGTCGCGGTGCTCGGGGGCAAATCGAGATCGAATTGACGGGTCTCGTTCGTCTCACGACTTCTCGCCAACCTCCAATCGAATTGGAGTCGTCCTGATCCCTCTACGAGAACATTGAGGTCGCCCCGGGGTCCCAGTCCCAGCGTCGTGGTCTTCTTCGGGTCCTGCCAGCGAGCCTTCTCGAGGGCCATGTGGCCTCGTCCCAGTGATAAGAGCGTTGCGAGGTTCTCAGGTGCATCGATTTGCAGCAGGGTGCTGCCCATCAGAAGACCGTCGTCACCCAACGAGGCGCGATAGGTCGCTTGGACGATCCGTGGCGAGGCGGGTATCACCGGTGCGTCCGCTTGCTTGAGCAATCGCTCGAAATCCGCCTTGTCAAGCGGCAGATAACGGTTCCCGCCCAGCGGCCAATCGTCGACTCGCTCGGCCGGAACGTAGACGCGTTGGAAGCGGATAACGCTTGGTCCAGACGTCGAGTCGATCGATTGCGGAGAGTCGCCGGCCGGCTCGGCCGTCGGAGCGGTCGCGGAGGAGGCACCAACTTCGTCGGCGCCGACCAGGCCAATCCGCGAAGCGGCGACCCCGAGAACCAGCAAGGCCGCGGTCCAAACCAGAATCCTCATACCGCCGGCCGGAAAAACCGATCGTGGTGGCCGACGGCCGGGTGGTCGCGATTCTTCGGACGCGTTATGGCGCGATGTTTTCATGCTTCGGAGATCTACAATTACGTGATTCGGTCGAAGTCCAGCAGTAAGAACGTGTTTTGAAATGGGTGCCACTGCTGGCTTGTCCAGCAGTGCCGGCCACAAAATCAGCCAAAAACAAGGGCGGGTAAGCCGTCCATGGCACCCTCAGTAGTTCCAAGTTCGGCTGGCTGATACCGCGGCAGGTCATCCTGAGCGCAGCGAAGGATCTCGATGATCAAGGAGATTCTTCGCTGTGCTCAGAATGACAATGCTGGGTCTCAATAGAACTTGGAACTACTGACCCTTGGAATGCCGAATACCAATTTGCAAACACGTTCTAACATCCGAAATCAACTCGACATACAAAGTGCGATGGACCACCAGGCTGGCTCCGGCACGATCCCGATCGCACCGCCCATGGTTACTTTTCCACGTCGGGCCGGCCGATTACCGATGACGTTTTGTCCGAAGCCGGCTTTCTTTGCAGCGCTGCCGTGCTCGAACTTCCACCGGTTGCCCCGGCAAGGCGAAACTGCGTTTGCGTGGAATCCTTTTCGATCGCGGACCCTGATGTTTCCAAGGTGATCAGACCGCGACGTCGCCTGGCGGCGCCACGCTCGAGCAGTCCGGCCATGACGATCAGTACCAATCCGAGGCTGGCGGCTTGCAGAACCAGCAACGTTGGCTCAGGGTAGAGCCATCCGGTGCATCCCAACACGACGGCCAATCCAAGAAGAGTGGCCGGATGCCGGGTTGCCCGTACGTAGATCAGAAGCAGGCCGAGCACCAGCGCCGCGCCGGATGCCCCCAGCACGATCCACGACCGGCTGACGATCACCAGTTCGAGCGCGTCGCAGCGGCCAAAAGCACTGAATAGATAGCTGTCGTTGCCGTCGGCCAGTTCGGGGTGTTCGGGCACGCCGATCCAGGTTTCCAGGTCCGCCGTTTGCAGCAACGCCTCGCGTCCCCAGAAAAGACCGTTCCATCCCCAGCGAAACTCACGGACCAAGCCCGCCGGAGTGCTGACGATGTGTTCGTTCTTCGGGAGGGTCAACTGCCAGTAGAGTCGCCGGACCCACGTGTCTTCTCCCAGCCGGGGTAGCTCCAGCCTCCAGCGGCCACGAAGCACCCGGGGACTCGAACTCTGAGAGTGCACCTCGAGAAGCCACTGCCGGCGGGGCATTTCCTCCGGCAAGTCGAACCTTATCATCTGCTTGCCCGCCGGATGCGTTTCGATCAGCTTTCCGTTGAGATAAACAACCGTGTCCGACACGGACGTCTCTTGCGGAAGAACAACGTGGAGTGTCTTCTTGTGCGTGCTGAAGCGGAAGACGGCGCGATCCTGGCGGGCATGCCGCGAGAGCCACGTTTGGACCAATGCCCGACGAATGACCGTCGCACGAGGTGTCTGGCGTGCTTCGAGGCACACCCCGAACTCCACCTGGCCGACTCGGCCATCGGCCACAAACTCCGAAAACGACCGGCCCGCTGAGGTCACCGACGCCGAGGCGGTCGCGCCCGTCTGCTTCTTCCAGGGACCTTCCATCATGGATAGCTGAAGTTCGGGCGACGCCGTGACAAGAAGCCTGTTGGCGATCAATTTGCCGTCGGTCGGCACGACCAAGCCAATCGTGCGCCGGATGGACGATCGTGGAACGAGCTGGTGAGGATCAAGCGGATATCGCACCTCCAGGTTGCACATCCCAATTCGTGGTGTGTCCAAGGCGATTTGGATTCGCACCCGGTGGTTTCCGTTGGACTCGTCCTCCGGGCCGCTTCGCGACAGGTCGGTAGTCAACACGCGTCGCCCTTGGATGAAGAATTCGAGATTCTCCGAGTCGGCCAATTCGCGCGGAACCGCTAGCGCCAACGAGTCCTGCGGTTCGTAGTCGATCTTGTAGGAGAGTTTCTGTCTGACTTGTCCGGCGTGTTCATCCAGCAGCACGGTCGTGGTGGAATTGACCGAGATTTCCTGAGCGTGTACTTCCCGCCGGGCAACAAGCACGGCTTTGGTCGGATCGCCGCGGTAGAAAAGCGGCGTTTGTTGACGCTTGGGAAGCGGCATGGGTGGGGCGACCTGTTGCCGAACGAGTCCCTTCGTCGCCTTCGAATCGATGGTCAGTTGGACGCTGTCTTCAGGTACGATCACGACAGTGGCCGGGCTTGGCGTGGCTACCTTGGGTCGCGGCAACGTCAGCCGCAGCAGCCCCTTTTCGGCTTCAACGCGTCGGTGGGCCTTGAGTCTTAATTCGATCTTGCCGGAAGAAGGCTGGCGCAAAGGAATCGACAGATTGCCCGAATCACTCTGGACGACTTGGTCTACGGCCACCAGATTGTCGGGTTCGACTTCGTCAACCTGCCAACCGGAGAGATCCACGTCGAGCACACGGGCCTTCTTTCCGCGGACGGAGTATTTGAGTGTGGCCTCGAGTTGGACCTGGTTTGCGTCGACCAACAAGACGTATCGCGGCTCGACGGTCATCCGCGTCCGGCGCGGCGCCACGCGCACCAGGAGTGAACACGGCTGAGTGGAGTATTTGAAGCCGGCCAGCAGATCGTCGTGCAGGAGCGAATCGGGGAGATCCTCGACTTGTTGAACGCCCAGTTGCGGGTTCCATAGCACGTCGAGGTCATCAGCGACTTCCACGGCCAAATGGCCCGACTGCCGCGCGGCCCCGAGAATGGCAAAGCCGGCCAATTCGATCGATCGGCCGAACATGGATCGGTCCAGCGCCCGACGTGCAGCCAGGTGAACGGTCACCGGGCCTTGAGTCTTCTCGCGAAGTTGCACCTCGACCACCCGACCTTGGTCGGCCGATACGGTTTTTCCGGTGGTCTCGACAATGCTATAGCCGGAGGCGTTCGAGGAAACCAGTCTGGTGCCGGCCGGCAAACGAACGCGAAAACGATCGAACGGCTTTCCGTGGCCGCGGACGCGAAGCGCCGCTTCGCAGCGGACAGCCTGACTGTCGATTTGGACGAGAATCTCGCCGACGGCCTCCAGCACGGTGGGCACGGTTGCCCAGCGGACCTCCGGCTTGTGCCAAGCTAATTCAGCATCGCCTCGAAGTCCCCAAATGGTCAGTTCCGTCTTTTCCTCGTCGGTGGAAGGAACGACTTTCAACATGGCGCCTTCCGATGCCTTGGCTACGGCGCCGGCCACCGGAACCGTAAGCTTCAATTCGGACTCGGTGGCCGACGGTATGCGAAGTTGCAGGGTTGTTTTGTCACCGACAACGACCAACGGGACGAGCGTCTTCAGGGTCAGCCGGTGTTGCCGGCCCGCCTTGCCCTTGATCCAACCGACGTAGCCTCTGCTGGTGCGCTCGAAGGCAAGGACGGGGAGACCCTCGCCGCTGTACTCGGGATCGCCGGTGATGACGGCCCGGCCCAGCAACAAGGGAATCCGTATCATCCCGTCACGTTGAAATAGGATGTCGCAATGGAACGTCAGCTTTGCGTGGTTCTCTCGCGCCTCGCCGGTGGCCGTTATCTTTTTCAAGACGTATTGAGGGCACCGGGCCTCCGGCTGGAGGCCGTGCATCTGTTTGTAGGCTTCGAGAAACTCCTCGAGCTTGAAACCAAACGCCGGGCGCAGCTTGCCGGTGGCGTCTTCAAGGTAGAAGAGCGGTGGTTTGATTTCTTCGACCCGTGGAGCAAGCACTCCTTGGGCCGACGCTACGTTCTCGGAGGAGGACTCGGCCGCGGACGGGGAGCGGGACTCGACCTGTGGGTGGGCCGCGCCCGGAAGAACCAGCAGAAGACACATTCCCCACATCGTCGACCGACGCATGACGAGTCTCATTTTCTTGGCTGCAGTCGGAAAAGCCGTCCGGCCGAGAAACACGGAGCATCACGGCCCGGCCTAGTGCGACGTCGCGCTGACCCTTGCATCGTCAATCAGCGGAAGGCGACCCATGGGTGCCCGGTCTTGGGGCACTGCGTGATGACCGACCGATCAGGCACGATGCACCGACATCAATAGGTTCGAAATCGTTCCGAAAAGTGAAAAGAGGCGGTCCGCACCGCCGGTGGTCTGCCGGGCAGTCGAGAGGGCGGAAATGGGCCAAGTGTACGGACCGAATTCCCAGCCGCACGCGTCGCCCTGCGGCCCATCGATACTCCGGCTTCCACAGCTCTAGTGTAATCTGCGGCCCAGGCGGACGAAAGCCGCAAACCACAGTGATTTCTCACGCGTGACTCGTGTCCCGAGCCGCGATTCTTGCTCCTGGAGGGGGAGGAGACGCCTCGGAGCGCTGCTTATCTTCTTCCCCCTTCCTTTTGGGGGAAGCACTGTGGGCAAGACTTAGAACGTGTTTGAAAAGGGTGCCACTGCTGGCTTGTCCAGTCCCGGCGCGCCGGGACTGGCCACGGAATCCGCCCAAAACCAAGGGCGGACAAGCCGCCCATGGCACCCTTGACAGAGCATGAAACGGCTTTCCAAACACGTTCTTAGAGACTATCTCAGAATCTCTTTTGGCCTCTGTCTGTCATCCTGAGCGAAGCGAAGGATCTCTTTGGCACTGAAAGACTTGAGATGCTTCGCTTCGAGATGCTTCGCTTCGAGATCCTTCGCTTCGAGATCCTTCGCTTCGCTCAGGATGACAAGAATGAACGGCGTTTTGAGATAGCTTCCTATTGATCCACTTGATCCACGTCGAGCGGTGGCGTGTTCAGCAGCAAGGTGATTTCTTGGCTGAGCTTTTCGGTTGCCGAGGCAAGGAATTGGCCCGAGCGGAGTTCGATTTCTCCTCCGCCCGGCGAGCGGACTACGCCGCCCGACTCGCTTACCAACAGCACTCCGGCGGCGATGTCCCATATTCGGGTGGAGTAGGCCCAGGCCGCATCAAACCGGCCCATCGCAACGTAGGCCAAGTTGAGCGCCGCCGAACCGGTCCTGCGCATGGCCTGGAACCGGGGAACCGTTCTAAGGAACGCCTTCAGATCACGAGAGCCTTCCGCGACCCTGGGTGGAAAGCCGACGGCTGCCAGAGCATCGGCCGTGCTGGCGACGCTGCTGGCGCGTATCGAGTGCCCGTTTAGCTGCGCCCCTTCCCCTTTGACGGCTGAGAAGAGTTCGTTGCGAATCGGGTCGAACACGCTGCCGACCACAATCTCGCCCCGGTGAAACAGAGCTATAGACACGCTGAAGTGGGGAACGGCGTGGGCAAAATTGGTTGTTCCGTCCAAGGGATCGACAACCCAACAGAACTCGGCGTCAAACGGGGCCGAAGGTTCGCCGACGGCATCTTCCTCGCCTAGGACCTCGTGGGTCGGCAGGGCCCGTCGCAACGTCCTGACAATGATCTCCTGCGCGGCGAAATCGGCGTCGGTTACCAGGTCGGCGGGCGATTTCTGCCACACGTTTGCGTTTCCCAACCTCTCGACCAGGGCGGCTCCACCGGCACGAATCGCCCTTTGACAAAGGTCGATGTAGCTAACCATTGAATCCAGCAGCGTTTAGGACAGTAGTCACCTTTGGTAGATTATAGGGGTCTAGAGAGGGTGAGTAAACAACGAAATCCCCCTCCGATCTAGGGGGGAACTTTTTTCTGTAAAAATCGAGTTTGAGGGCAAAGAACACTGGACATTGCGGAAAGACCTGTTATCATCAAAAAGTGAGCAGCAGGGTGTGGCTTCGATTGTCGCAAGGCTTCTTTGTTACATCATTTGCCGCTGGTGGTTCTTAGTTTTGGTTTCATAGACAGAGTTATTGCGGTATATCGGCCTCTTCTCTGTTCCGGCCCCGCCGTTTCGCCTCGACTGCGAGCGGCGGGGTTTTTTTATTGGAATCGCCCAGAGCCGCCCTATCCGCCGGCCGGTTCGTTCGAGATGGCAAGTCTGTTTTCAGGAAATGAGCGTGCTTGCCTTGCCAGGAGACACGCTGTTCTTTACAACATGGACGCGCCAGAGCATTATCGATTTCCGTGTAGCGGTTGTTCAAGATCGCTCTGGTTCAGACAATAGCACGCAGCACGTGCGACTGAGGAAGCCATCGCCGGGCCGATCCGACGGTTCGGCGTCTCGCACGACGCATTGCCGGCCGAAACGGTCGGATTGTTTGTGGAAGGGAAAACCGTGAGCGATATTCTTGTTACCGAAGACTTCATGCTCCAGAGCCATACGGCGGTCGAGCTGTACCACGAGTATGCTCGCGACCTGCCCATTGTCGATTATCACTGTCATCTTCCGCCGGGCGAGATCGCCGAAGACCGTCGGTTCGAAAACCTGACGAAGATCTGGCTCGACGGCGATCACTACAAGTGGCGGGCGATGCGCGCCGCGGGCGTGGACGAACGCTACATCACCGGCGACGCTTCCGATTGGGAGAAGTTCGAGCGGTGGGCCCAGACGGCTCCGAAAACGCTGCGCAATCCGCTCTACCATTGGACCCATCTCGAATTGAAACGACCGCTGGGTATCAGCGACCGGCTGTTGTGTCCCGAGACGGCCGAGGGCATTTGGAACGAGTGCAATGCCAAGTTGGCTGAAGACGGTTTCTCGGCTCGCGGCATCATGAGACAAATGAACGTCGTGCTGGTGTGCACGACCGACGATCCGACCGATACGCTCGAAGCGCACGGGCGACTGCGCGACGATCCATCCTTTGAGATTCAGGTCTTGCCCGCGTTTCGGCCCGATCGGGCAATGAACGTCCAAGCACCCGAGCCCTTCAATGCCTGGGTCGACAAGCTGGCCGAGGTGAGCCATATCGAGATCAAGGGCTACGATTCGTTCCTCGAAGCGCTTCAGCAGCGGCACGATTACTTCCACGGCATGGGCTGTTGTGTTTCGGACCACGGCATCGAATCGTTCCGCGCGGAGGACTACAGCCGCTCGGACGTCCTGGCCATTTTCCGTCGAATCCGTCGCGGAAACGATCTGCGGCCCGAGGAAATTCTGATATTCGAGTCGGCCATGCTGTACGAGTTGGCGCTGATGGATCACGAGAAAGGCTGGGTCCAACAGTACCATTTCGGCGCCATGCGCAATAACAACACGCGCATGTTCGGACAATTAGGGCCCGACACGGGCTACGATTCGATCGGCGATTTCACGGCCGGTCGGGCCATGTCGCGGTTCTTCGATCGGCTCGATCGCGAGGAGCAGTTGGCCAAGACGATCCTCTACAACCTCAACCCGGCCCAGAACGAGTTGGTGGCTACCATGCTCGGCAACTTTCAGGATGGGCGTACGCCGGGCAAGATGCAGATGGGCAGCGGCTGGTGGTTCCTCGATACCAAGGACGGGATGGAAAAACAACTCGGCGCGTTGTCCAACCTGGGCCTGCTGAGTCATTTCGTCGGGATGCTCACCGACAGCCGCTCGTTTCTCTCCTACACCCGGCACGAGTATTTCCGACGGATCCTCTGTAACTTGCTGGGCACCGAGATGGAGCAGGGGTTGCTGCCCCGCGACAAGGACCTCATCGGCGCGATGATCCGCGACATCTGCTACGGCAACGCAGTGCACTACTTCGGCTTCGATCTGTCGGAACAGCCGTAGGCAAGCGACGCCGCAAAGAAGCGAACCGGTCGTGGGCGCGTGCCGCGTGCGTGTACGAGTTCAACACGGACGCCCTGAAAGGACGCCGATTGGCCCGTTGGGCCGATGCACGTGAGATGGTGGCCATGGTGTACCCGGCGGATGCCCTGGGCTGGGAGAACAAAGGACCTTCAGCCCAGGAAACGTTCCAGGACGCCGGTTTCTTCATGTCTTTTTGTGTTTCTTGTGGCCAAAGAGAATCCTGCCGGGTCGCGACCCGGCCTACAACGCTCACGAGTAGAATTCCCAACGCCCCGCGGCCTCGAACGCATTCTTGAAATGCTCGATTCGTGGTTTCTCGCCCGGCGGCCACGTGACGCTCACTACGTCGAATCGTGCCGGGTGGTCGAGAAGGCCGTGGCGCTTCAGAAAGCTAACGGCCAGCCGGGTCAACCGGCGCTGCTTGGCCGGGGTGACCGCGTCGGATGGGTGACCGTGTTGATCACTCCGGCGCGTCTTGACTTCGACGAAAACAACGGTCTGACCGTCGAAGGCCACCAGATCCAGCTCGCCCGACGGCAGACGCACCCGGTGGCCGACGATCTTGTAGCCCCGGCGTTTCAGATAACGTGCCGCCGCGTCCTCGCCGCGACGGCCGAGCGATTTTTCGGGAAAAAGACGCCGACGCCAACCGGTAACCGCCGCGCGAAGCCCCATGGTCCGGGATCCCGAAGTTAGGTTAACACAGCGGGTGCCCGGGTCTGATCGCAGCGAAGGCCCGGTTTCTCAGGCTCTGGGCCACCGCTTCGCTATGGCCCAGGCACCCCAATGGTGAGTCTTGAAACCGCTTCTACTCCGTGGTCTTCTTATTCCGATCGACGCGCCGCTCCTTCAGCCGCGTGCCTTTGCCGACGCGATCGCGGAGGTAGTAGAGCTTTGCCCGACGCACCACGCCGGACCGCTTGACCTCGATCTTGGCAATGCGGGGTGAATGCAGCGGAAACTTCCGCTCGACGCCTTCGCCCTGCACGATCCGCCGGACGGTGAACATTTCTCGGGTACCCGAGCCGCTTCGTGCGATGACCACGCCGGTGAAGACCTGGATGCGTTCCTTCTGGCCTTCCAGAATTCGCGTGTGGACGTCGACCGTGTCCCCGACTTCGAAGAAGGGGACTTCTTCCTTGATACTGGTCTTTTCAACCGCATTGATCAATTCCTGTTGGTTCATTGCCGTTTTCCTTCGTGGTGGGTGGGCACGGCCCACTGGTTCTTCTTGATTACCAGGGTGGCATGGCCTCGCTTGCGTGGCCATGCTCCGAGAAGCATGCTCACGCAAGCGAGAGCATGCCACCCTTGCGCGCTATTCCATCAAGTCGGCGCGGCGCCGCTCGGTGCGCCTCTGGCGGTCTTCTTCTCTCCACCGGGCGATCGCCCCATGATCGCCACTGAGCAAAATGGGTGGCACTTCCAAGCCCCGGTATTCTCGCGGCCGTGTGTACTGGGCGAATTCGAGCAGGCGCTCCGGCCCCGAAAACGAGTCGCCCGCGCTGCTGTCTTCGTCTCCCAACACGTCGGGCACCAGGCGGATCACCGCGTCGATCACGGCCATGGCGGCCACCTCACCCCCGCCCAGGACGAAATCGCCCAGCGAGATTTCGTCCGGCTCGAGGATCGTTCGGATTCGTTCGTCAAATCCCTCATATCGACCACACAGCAGCAGAAGCCGCCGGTGGCCTGCTAATTCTTCAACAATCGCCTGGTTCAGTTTGCGCCCTTGCGGCGTGAGCATGACCAGGTGGCCCAACTCGGCGTCCTGGCGGCGTACCGCCTCGACGCACTCGACCACGGGCTCGACTTTCAACACCATGCCCGGCCCGCCACCGAACGGCCGATCGTCGACCTTGTGATGTTTATCGTCCGTCCAGTCGCGGATATTGTGCAGCCGCAGGTCGATCAAGCCTCGCTCGATCGCCTTGGCCAGCACGCTCCCGCCGGTGTACCCGGTGAACAACTCGGGAAACAGGGTCAATACGTCGAAACGCATTGCGGCTTACTCGTTGGCGGTTTCCGGCGCGAGCGGCTCGGCGGACGCTTCGGCCGGCTGTTTGTCGGCAGCCGTCGCGGCACTGTCCTCGGCAGCCGCTTCCTCGGTAGTCGGAGCCGCTGCCGGTTTGGGTAGTACGGTGGGAGGCTCGGGCCGGCGCCGCACTTGGGCCAGCCGCGTCAGCGCCTCGGCCTGCTGCGCGAGGTGTGTGCCTTCCTGACCGTATTTCTTGATCAGCACACGGACCTTGTCCGAGGGCTGAGCACCCACACCGAGCCAATGCTCGATCCGCTGGCCGTTGAGGATCGCACGGGCGTCCACTTCCGGAACCATCGGATCGTAGGTGCCCAATTCCTCGAGCACTCGGCCGTTGCGAGCCGCCCGCTGGTCCATCGCACAAATGCGATAGAAAGGGCGGTGCCGGCGGCCAAACTTCTTCATGCGAATACGTACTGCCACGTGGTACTCCTCGTGAGCGTAATAGGATACTATCTCAAAAACTAGTTCATACTTGTCATCCTGAGCGAAGCGAAGGATCTCGAAGCGAAGGATCTCGAAGCGAAGGATCTCGAAGCGAAGGATCTCGAAGCGAAGGATCTCGAAGCGAAGGATCTCAAGTCTTTCAGTGCCAAAGAGATCCTTCGCTTCGCTCAGGATGA